>JGI26060J43896_10000039_pt1 | contig 42844 bp, 39 predicted proteins | sample MarorgKNORR_S2LV_6_FD_43896 | JGI IMG/M metagenome (IMG submission 43896) | reverse complement strand
AAAAGTTCGTGGAATGTTCTCACCGAGAGGAATGTCAGAGATGAGAGATGCTGGAGATAGATGGGATGATTCTGATGTTGCTCATGCTGCATCAGGTTTGAAAGTCTCAGCGCCTGATATTGACGGCGTTCTTGCTGGAACCACACTAAGAGTCGTAAATACTGATGAAGAGCGTGAGAATGCTCTTAATGCTGCAAATACAGAGGCTAATCTTTCTATTGAGTTAGATGAAGAAGGTGTGACTATCAAAGCTGATACAGTTGGTGGCCTAGAAGCATTAGCAAAGGAACTCAAAGAACTTGAATTACCAATACGTCAAGCATCAATTGGTAAAGTCAATCGTCGTGATGTAAGATCNGCAGAAAATGCAAAAGACCCTTTACATCGAATGATTATGGCATTTGCTACAGATNTTCTAGTAGATGCACAAACTGAAATTGATAAATCTGAAAATGGTGTGAAATATATAAGTTCAGATATCATTTATCGTATTCTAGAAGAGAGAGAAGAATGGGTAGAAATGAGAACAAAAGAACTCGAAGAAGAATCNAGAGAAGTNGTAGTNTANCCTGGAAGNATNNNNTTCCTACCTGATCANACNTTNCGTGCTAGTAAACCAGCAGTGATTGGTGTAAGAGTAGTAGCAGGAAGAATACATGTTGGACAACATTTACTCAAAGATGGTGTAAGAGTAGGACGAATTAAATCAATCCGTTCTGGACAAGATTCTCAAAAGGAGGCATTGCAAGGTGCGGAGATAGCAATTTCAATCGATGGAGTTACTGTAGGAAGACAGATTGAAGAGAATGATATCATGTTAGTCGACATACCAGCTTCTCATGCAAAAAAGTTGAGNAAAATGGAACTCTCAAGTGCTGAAGAAGAGGTTTTAGAGGAATTAATAGAGATTCATCGTAAAGACGACCACTTCTGGGGACGTTGAAAATACGATGCAGAACTAGTTCATAGACACCCAACCCTTTAGTATTAAAAAACGGGGCAGGTAGATGTTAGAAGGTGTTGAAANATGACTATGGCAGCCAGTGACCCGAANTCCCGAGAACTTATTCAGACGGTTTCGCAAATTTCAAATGCATTAATGAATGAAGTATCCAAGGTAATTATTGGTAAACAAGAAAACCTTCGAAGAGTGCAAGTAGGTATACTTTCAAATGGAAATATGCTGATTGAAGATTTCCCTGGATTAGCTAAAACTTTGATGGCAAATACATTCGCTAATGCGCTTGGTTGCAAATTCAAGCGTGTACAATTTACTCCAGATCTTCTACCTGCAGATATCATGGGGACATACATGTATGACCAACAAGCTGGGGAATTCAAACTACGTCCTGGTCCGCTATTCACAAACGTACTTCTAGCTGACGAGATTAATCGTGCTCCACCTAAGAGTCAGTCGGCTTTACTGGAAGCAATGGAAGAAAAGCAAGTAACAATTGAGGGTATTACTCATAAGTTACCTGCTCCATTCATTACAATGGCTACACAAAACCCAATTGAACAAGAAGGAACATATCCTCTACCTGAAGCACAGATGGACCGTTTCTTGATGAAGATGTCAATGGGATACCCTAACAGGCAAGAAGAGAAAGCAATTCTACAACGCAGAAAACTTCGAGGAAAGGATGACCACGATACTGAACAAATTACTTCACCAAAGAAAGTTGTTGCAATGCAAAAAGCACTNGAAACAGTGCACGTAGANCCTGCAATCATGTCTTACATTGTTGAACTAGTTCATCGNACACGTGAAGATCACAGAGTAATCACTGGTGCTTCACCTCGTGCTAGTCAATCACTATTCAAGACTAGCCGTGCAAGCGCNGCTATTGATGGAAGAGACTATGTTATTCCTGATGATATCAAGAATGTTGCACTACAAGTAGTAAGCCACAGAATCGTATTGAAACCTGAATCTAAGATTCGTGGGGTAACTGGTACACACTTGATGAGAAAGATTCTCTCAGAAGTCCCAGTACCTGTTATTCAGTGAATTTAGCCAACAGGATTGAACACCTCCTGCTATCACAGCCCATTAGTGGAACATATGGCGGGACCAATTGTAATCGCAGTTGTCAACCACAAAGGTGGTTGTTCAAAGACTACTACTGCAGTTAATTTAGCTGCAGCTNTAGCTACTGGCAATACTGAAATGGAAATTAAATCTCGTCGCGTATTACTNGTTGATTTAGATCCNAAAGGAAACGTAGCAACTACATTTGGAATAGATAAGAGAGCACTTGGACCAACTATGAATGAACTATTCAAAGGAGGTATTGATGGCACACAAGTCAACCTCAATCAGTGTCTATTAGGTCCAGGAAATCTTACTCAATCAATGAAAAAATCTTGGAGGAAACATAATCCTGAAAAAAAGCGAGGACCACCGAAAGAAATTGCTATCAATAATCTTTGGATATTACCAGCAGATCTAGATCTTTCAGGAGTGGAGATTGATTTNGCAACAAGATTTGGAAGAGAAGCAAGACTGAAATCGGTTCTAGTACAAGCTCAAGATCACTTTGATGTGATTATTATAGATACTCCTGCATCACTAGGATTATTGACTACAAATGCCCTTACTGCGGCACAATGGGTACTAATCCCTATACAGGCTGAATTCTATGCATTAGAAGGAATGGGGCAATTAATGAATACAATTCAAAATGTTCAGAAAGCTGTTAATCCTGATTTGAAATTATTTGGAATTTTATTAACAATGGTTCAATCAAGAAGTAAGCTATGTGAAACAGTGGCAGAACAAGCAAGAAAGCATTTCGGAGATCGTGTTTTCAAAACTCAGATTTCACGGTCTATTTCTATAGCAGAATCTCCATTAGAAGGGGCACCTATTGTAATTGCAAAGAAGCCAAATAAGTCAAATCCGGCAAGTCAAAATCTTTGGGACTTTGCTAAAGAAGCAGATTCCAGAATACAGAAAATTATTGGGAATTAGTTTCCACCAACTCTTTCGAGTGTGGAATGCTTAGCATCCAATAGAATTTTTTCCCATTTTACTTTTAATTGAGACTCGAGAGATTTCATTATTTCATTAACTTCTTCCTTGGAGATATCAGTTCTTTTCGAAAATTGTTCTTCCAATGTCGTTAGTAATTCAGTTTCTCTATCTTTAGCAAAAGTAGCAACACGCTGTTCCATCTCAACTTCACTTTCTAATGCTAATTCTTGACGACGAAGAGAAAGTGCGACTTCCATAGTTTTTCTTTCGGATCTAAATCTTCTATCTAAATCGGATAGAGCGTTTTGTTCGGCTTCTTCTTCAAGAGATTTAGTCCTAACATCGACATCTGTTAACATCTCTTTTTCTAATGATTTACGTTCATTTCTTAGTTGCTTATCAAGTTCAGCTTCTCTGAGTTTTCGAGCTTCAGCTAGCCTTTCTCTCATCTGAATTTCTTGATCTAGTCTGTAAGATTCAGTTTTTCTATGGACCTGAGATTCCATAACTTCGCGCAAATCCATCTCAACTCTTCGTTCCATTCTCTCAAGATCTTGATTTGCTTCTAACTCTAACCTCTCATTCAAGAAAGCCTGTCGACGAGTAAGTTCAATTTCCATTTCACTCTTTAATCTAGTTCGTAATTTGGAAGTGTGAGCTTCAATGCGTCTATCCCTCTCTAGGTCTAATTGTTCTCTTAATCGATTTTCTTCACGACGAAGTCTATGAAGCATTTCTTCTCGAAGAAGTCTTTCCTCTCTCTCCAATGCTTCAGTTTCAAGACGTTCCATTTCTTCTTCGAGACCTGCTCTAAGATCAGCCTCAATATTTTGAAGTTGTTCTTCAAAAAGAATTTCATTTGCTTTTCTTATAGCACCATGCATCCCTGATACTCTCTCAGTCATCTCTGCGATACGCATTCTTCGCTCTCGACGAATACTGGATCTAAGTTTAGATTCTTCATCAAGCCTATCACGAGCTCGGGCAACGGAATCCATAGTAGATGACGCCGAAAGAACATGTTGAGCACGAAGGCTAGACAGTTCATCGATACCTTCGGTATCATTCCCGTTTGTTGACTTGCTTTCACTCATGGGTACCCATCCCCATCATTACGGTATTTCTTGAGTATATGAGAACGATGGGTGTAATTCTGCCGATAATCCCTGTTTCATTAGTAACTAGAGGTTGCTCAAACTGATTTTTTATTATAATCAGAATGTGACATTGAATGCTGAATCACAAGCAGGACAATCAAGTTGACGAGTTCCTGGACGAGGTCTAATACGTAATTTTCTTTCACAGCCGGGACATTCTATTTCCACTTTGACAACCTTTGCAGTCAGAGTGAAAACACCTGTACAACCACTGCATGTAAGACCAACTGGCCTCTCGTCTGTGTCTGCTACAAGTATCATATTACAATGTGGACAAGGTACGGATTCTTCGATTAATAAATCAATCGTAGGTTGATGAGATACTCTACAAATTGCTTCACAGATTTCACATTCTATTTCGCCAAGTCCCGGCGGTAACATATGATTGCAATGAGCACATTCTGCCAAAGGCGCTACATGTTTCGACTCGACCTCTGCTGAATCTGCCATGTCCTTCGCTACCCCTTATTGGTTATCAAGCGGTCGTATTATTGGCCCCAAATAACACCTCAAATGCATCTTTCAGGTCTTTGACCAAGTCTTTCATTAGATCGACTAATACGGTAGTTCTTCGAGTATTATTACTAGAGACAAACATGCCATTGATTATTATCAAAAATACGCTAGCTTCATGAATCGCAATTCCTGCTGCGATACTTGTATTCACACCTGCTAAAGTTGTTAATACGAGAATTAATGTAACTACTACTGATATTGCAATATTGATATTCACAATCATTTTCGTTCTCTTTGCGAGTTCGAGTAATCTTGCTATTGCTCTCGGGTCATCGCCGGGGATCAATACATCTGCAGCTTCTAGATTTACTTGGTCACCACTACCAACGGCAACACCAATAGTTGCAGCAGCTAAAGCACCGGCATCATTGAATCCATCTCCAGCCATCAAAGTACGACGTGCTTTACTTCTTTCTTCTACCCACTTTGCCTTTCCTTCAGGATCTACATTACCTCTACAGATTGAAGGATCAATACCTATTTTTCTAGCAAAAGACTCGACTGATGATTGCTCATCACCACTAAGAATCTCAACAATTATTCCTTGTTCTTGGAGCATCTGAATCATTTCTTTGACACCTTCTCTAGCATCATCATGGATGAAAGAAAATGCAGCTACAGATTCTCCATCTAGCGATAAAACACTAACTCCATGACCTTTTTTGGAAGCACTATCTAATACCTTTTGAATCTCACTAGAAATTATCACACCTTGAGAAATTAACCAATCAGCTCTACCGAATATTATTTCTTTACTATTTAATTTACCAGAAACTCCAGCATCACCATCACTAATTTCAGTAACTTTCTTTAGTTTAACATTAGATTCTTCCGCTAATGAAATAATTGCCTTAGCATAAGGATGATTTGAACGCTGCTCTAAAGCTGATACTATACCTAGAATATTGTCTTCTTTCTGACCTTTAGCACAAACAAATTCACCGATTTTTGGTTTTCCAGTCGTTAAAGTTCCAGTCTTATCAAGCAATGCAAGTTCAATAGATGCAGCTGATTCAAGAACATCTCCTCCTCTTGCAACAAGTCCTGATGCTGATGCTGAAGAGAGAGCTGTCGCATGTGGAACTGGAGCAGCTAATAACAAAGAACAAGGACAAGAAACTACCCATAATACTAGAGTCGTTACAAAATCTTTAGTCAGTATCCCATAAGCAAGTGACCCAATCAAGACAAATGGTACCCAAACTGCTGTGAAACGCTCAATTGTAGATTGAGTACGAGTTGGTTGATCACGATAACTACGGACCAGATCAATCAAACTTGCTAGTCTAGTAGATTCACCAATTGCCTTACAATTGACTATAATAGGGCCACGAACTAATACTAATCCAGCTTCAACATAATCACCTGTAGTAATACTAACTGGAATTGGTTCGCCTGTTAATGGAGCACGATCTATGGCGCCACTACCTTCGATTATTACACCATCAACAGGTACAATTTCACCTGATCTGATTTCAACGATATCTCCAATATCTAAAGCTTCAATTGGAATCCATTCATCATCAGAATTATTTTCCTTGACTTCAGAATCACAATGATCATCATCACAACAACTAGCTTCAGTTACTGAAGAAAGTCTAGCTAATCGTGGAAGTCTGTCTAAACCTCCTTGCATTGCATTTCTAGCCCTTACAAGGGCGCTTTCTTCTAGATGAGAGGCGAATGCAACTAATCCTGTAACAATAAGTGCCTCTGGATATTCTTCCATTAACATAGCTCCAATTACTGCTAAGGAAGTTAATACTTGGAAACCTAGAACTCTATTTTGAATACTTGATATTGCAGNTTTAAACATAGGGAAACCAGCAAATGAGATACCTATTAAAGAAAGTAAAAGGGCAGTAAAATTAGGAACTGAATCTAATTGATTGATAGCGAATACACCGATAATTAAAGGAATTGTAAAGAATGCTGAGAGAAGTTGTACTTGGTCAGGTCTAAGCTTTGAAGTTGTAGATTTCTGGAATCTCAAATCATCTCCAAGTAATTGCTGTAATCTTTCATCTGAAATTTCTCTCATCTTAGTAGAATTATAAGTTATCTTTTGTAATTCAATTTTTCCATCTTCAAATCTTACATTGATTATACCGGGAACTGAAAGTATCGCTGTTCGCAGAGATTTACGATCTATCCCAAGATTACTGGCTGCTCCACCAGGGGTAATTCCAAATACAGACTGCCAAATAACAACTGGATTATGACCTAGACTTTCTAAAACTGAATTAGCACGAGACACCTTTCCTTTAGCTAAATCTAAATTAAATTTCACAGTACCTTCTGTAACGGATACTTTGACGCCATCAACACCTGGTAATCTACTGACTGCTTTTGTTGCTTTCATTGCACAGTCTGCACAATCCATCCCATTGATGTCCCATTCAATATCATAAATACCATCAACNACTAAATCCGCATCTAATATTGAATCAGCACTACTTGCAAAAGATTTCAAATTATCTCTTTTTTCTTGAAGTAGCTTTTTCATATCTGATGAACTTTTAATTTTTACAGGAATCTGTGATAGACTATCGCCCATAGTCTTNGAAATNTTTGAAATTATACTTCTAGAGTTAGAATTACTAACTTTTTCGGAGGTNGATTTGATNGGAGAAAGTGGAGATGCTGGTTCCTCGTCTTCATCGAGAAGAAGAAACTCCTCTTCATCCATAGTATTGCGACTACGAGGTCATCCTTGAATCTGACTGGATAAAGTATGAGCGATGAGATGATGAAATAGAACCATTACGGAGGCACATGAAGAAAATACCTGAAGGTGATGATTGGGAGATGATTGTCTTCGATATAGACGGTACACTGCTTGATATGGACGGATTTCAACCCGAATTAATACCATTAATCAGAGAGATTGAAAATATGGGTATTGCAGTATCATTGGCTTCAGGAAGAACGTTACCTAATGTCACACCAATTCAACAAGTTCTAGCTGTATCTGGATTTGCAATAGGAGAAAATGGGGGTATGGTTTGGGATACTAAAGCAGGATTCCCTATCAGATGTCTAGCAGATGGAACAAGAGCAAGAGATGCTGCTAAATGGTTAGCTACACAAATAGAAGGTTTAGATCCAAAAGGGATTGAAACGAATCGTTGGCGAGAAACTGAATGGTGCTTACTCGATACTGAAAATTATGAAAAAATGAGAGATGCTCTCAAAGAATCTCAATGGCCGGACTTACAAGTTGTTCCAACTGGATTTGCCGTACACATTACTGCAAAAGAACTGAATAAAGCAAGTGGATTAAAAGTAGCATTTGAACAAAGAGGAATAAATCCAAGTAAAGTTATTGCAGTCGGAGATGCAGCAAATGACATACCTATGTTCCAGATGTGTGGCTTCGCAGTTGCTGTAAATGATGAATTTAAAGGAGTAAAAGAAGCTGCTGATTATTCAACTAAAGCCAAAGGAACTTCTGGAACTATAGAATTCCTACAACAATTCATTATGTCAAGAAAGTAAAGATGGTGCAGGAGGCAGGATTCGAACCTGCGAAGCTCTACGCATCGGAACTTGAGCCCGACCCCTTTGACCACTCGGGTACACCTGCGGCTCTCCGAGATGTTTTTTCTTATTGAGTCCAACGGATGAAGAGACGTGAAAGGAGATATACAAAGGAATCATTCATGGTCTTCCTCTCTCTGTCATCATACAGGTTGCTCACATGATTGACGAAGTCGCTTCATCAAGACTAACAAAGCAACAGCTAATTACTGTCGAAAAGGCACTCTTTGAGTTTACAAGACAGCAAAAATCAAGTCAAAATGTTCCTGTTGAAATTGCTTTGAGAAATTTCTGGCCATCGATTCATCAATTACTTTCTCATCTAGAAAATGAATTATCTGAAACGATAAGGAATGAAGGGATGAATGCAAAAACACAACTTCAATCTCGTAGACTTGGGGTTGCAAGAACATCTGTTTCAGACTTAACTAGAATGAGGATGAATGCATTTACTCAACATGCCATTCTTACACATCTAATCAAAGGACCTAATGGTAATACAAATGAAAATCGTGTCCCTCCCCTAAATTGGCAAAAACATGATCCATCTGAAAGAGTATACTACACAAGCGTTGAACGCTTAGTTGAGAAATACAAACATGATGTATCGTGGGATAATATGCTTCATGGAGGGAAACCAGCGGTACGAAAGCAGCCCAGTCTTGGAGGTAATGCCGCACTAACTGAATTCAATGAGCCAGATAGTGAAGAAAGAATTGTAACGACAGGCCCAGTAACGCCATCTCCACAACCATCGAAAGAGATATGGGATGACCCTGAATTTGATGAAGAAGATAGAATTCGTCAAATGGATGAATTCCCAGAGAGAGCCACTGGAGCAATGTCTTCAACTTCATTAAACACAAACTCGTCTGAGAAAATTAGTTCAGATATGAAAAGAATTAGAATATTGCAGGATTTAATTGACCCTATTATTGATGAAGATGGAACTGCTATTCAATTAACTGCAGGTGAAGTTGCAAACTTTTCTTCACTTATGGCGGATACATTAATTGCAGCAGGATTTGCAGAATCTGCTGATATATAGAGAAGCAATAACTTAGAGTCGTCATTACAGGGTATACTCTACCGAAGGTGAGCCAATGGGAGAATCAGTTACAAATAAACAGCTAAAACAATTAAGAGCAAATTTTTCAAATGACCCTGCAGCAAAGGTTGCACAGAATGCAATAACTAATGGAAATCTACTAGATATTGCACTAAATAGAGATTTAGTACAAAATATTGATTCAACATTTTCTATAAAATTAGATGATTGGAAGGTTACAAATCAAAAAAATAGTGGAAGATGTTGGTTATTTGCAACATTGAATTTATTTAGACCGGGAACAATGAAAAAATTAAATGTTAAAGATTTTGAATTTAGTCAGTCTCATATTCATTTCTGGGATAAATTTGAGAGAGGTAATCATTTCTTTGAAGCAATTATTGATACTGCGAATAGGCCATTAGATGACCGAACAATTGGATTCCTTCTAGGAGATCCTATTGGAGATGGAGGGCAGTGGAATATGGCAATGAATCTAATCCGTAAACATGGATTGGTACCAAAATCTGCTTATCCAGAAAGTGTTTCATCATCTAGTACGAGATGGATGAATGCTATATTGAAAGATATCCTAAGAAGTGGAGCAAGCGAATTAAGAGAAATCTTAGATAATGGTGGAACAAAAGAAGAAGCGCGTGCTCACAAAGATAAGAGAGTCGAGGATATTTGGAAAATCCTATGCATTCATCTGGGAACTCCTCCTGAAGAATTTGATTGGCAATGGGAAGATAAAGATGGTGATTTCCATAGAAAAGGAAGTATGACTCCTCAAGAATTCGCTGAAGAATATGTAGATATGGATTGGGAAGATTATGTATGTATTGTTAATGATCCAAGAAATGATTACTACCAAACTTACACAGTAGATTATCTACAAAATGTGGCAGGAGGTCCGCCTGTAGTCTATCTAAATGTTCCAAGTCAGGAAATGAAAGATGTTACTCAAAAATTACTAGAAGATGGATTGCCGGTATGGATGGGTTGTGATGTAGGAAAGCAAATGCATAGAAAAAGAGGACTATGGGATGCTAAGTTATTCGATTTCGCAGCATTATATGGCGCTGAATTTGGTATGGATAAAGCAAATCGCCTAAGGTATAGTCAGACAATGATGACTCATGCTATGCTTTTCACTGGAGTAGACGTAATTGATGGCGTTCCAAGAAGATGGAGAGTAGAGAATTCATGGGGAGCCAAAGACAGCGGTAAAAAGGGGTTCTATACAATGAATGATTCTTGGTATGATGAACATATGTTTGAGATTGCAGCACCAACAAGTTACCTAAATGATAAAATGAAAAATGGACTCAGTACAACGCCAGTAGTATTACCTGCTTGGGATCCAATGGGTAGTCTAGCAAGAGACGAAGCAGCTCTGTGAATATTTATAGAAATAAGGAGAATAATATGTCATTAGGTAGTAAAAGTAATATTTGTACAATTTGTAAAAAAAAAGGTAAGACAGAATGGCATCAAATAGCTAGCCATAACCATGGTTTTTCGAATCCAAATAATGGAATTGAACTTTGTAGTAGTTGCCATAGTAAAACTGCATCATCTTCATCAAAAGGACAAGGGGGTCCATCGATAGGAAATAATCAAGTTTCTGAAAAGATCCCTGATAAACAAAAATCTCGTGAAGCAAGAGTTCTTGCTAAACAAAAATCTCGTGAAGGACGAGTTCGTAAGCAAAAGAGAACTCTAGAAAGAAAAGATAAGCAAGAAAGAATAACTTCCAGAAAGAAAAGCCTGTAAAGACGCATATCGCAGATGCTTAATCAAAACTAACTTGTGTTCTACAAATCTTATCCAAGATTTCGAAGTGAAAGCTCGATTGTAACTGAATCTGGATATTCAATCATCATAATTGCTTTCAGTGCCTTCTCATCCTTTGAACTGTTAGTTACGAGTTCAAGAAGACGCTTGTGAAAACGCATTTCCCAGTGATCCCAGGTCTCTGCACCTTCTCCATCTGGAGCTTTTCTGCATGGCACAACTAATTTACGAGTAGGCAAAGGTATAGGTCCACGAAGTGCAACACCAGACTTATCTGAAATCGCCTTAATGGTAGCACATACCAAATCTACGTCTTTGTAATTGTCACCGGTTAACTTGATTGTAGTAACGACTGGCATTTAATTCACCCAATCTTTCTAAAATTCTAAGCTTTCTTCTCAATCTTCATGCAGACGCCAGCAGCCACGGTTTTACCCATGTCACGAATAGCGAATCTTGCAAGTTCAGGGAATTGATCCATCTGTTCAATAGCCATTGGCTTGGTTGGACCGAAACGAATCAAAGCAGCGTCTCCGGTCTTTAGGAACGGAGGGTTTGCTTCCTTAGTTTTGGAATTCTCTAATAGTTCAACGAATCGAACTGCTACTTGGCTAGTATGGCAGTGGAATACAGGTGTGTATCCTACACCAATTGCCTTTGGTATCTCCATAAGTTGGATTTGTCCAACGAATGTTTCGTCATGACGTACGAAGCTAGGTGCACTTTCTGGGTATCCAGCAACGTCTCCACGGCGAATATCAGTTGCAGCAAGACCACGTACGTTGAATCCAACGTTATCACCAGGTTCAGCCTTAGCGTGAACTGTGTGGTGCATCTCAATTGATTTAACCTCAGCAGATTTCTGACTTGGGTTGAATACTACAGTCTTACCTGAGTTTAGAACACCAGTCTCGATCTTTCCTACTGGAACAGTTCCAATACCGCTGATCTTGTAAACATCCTGAATAGGAAGTCTTAGTGGACGAGATGTTGGTTTCGGAGGCATCTGAATACCATCAATTGCTTCGAACAGAGTAGGTCCCTTGTACCATGACATATTTTCACTCTTGTTGTAGATGTTCTCTCCGTAGAAAGAAGATCCTGCAATCATTGGAACATCAGCTGGGTTGAATCCAGCCATCTTCAATAGATTAGATACTTCTGTCTTAACAGAGTTGAATTTATCTTCTGAGTAATCTACACCGCTAATATCCATCTTGTTGATATTAACAATTAGTTGTTTTACTCCTAGTACACGTGCTAAGAAAGCGTGTTCCTTAGTTTGTGCGTTTACTCCATCGTTAGCTGCAACACAAAGAACAGCAGCATCTGCTTGGCTTGTTCCAGTGATCATGTTCTTTACGAAATCACGGTGACCAGGTGCGTCAATAACAGTGAAGTAATAATTTGGAGTATAGAATTCTTTGTGAGCAACATCGATAGTAATTCCACGCTCACGCTCTTCTTTCAATCCATCCATAACATAAGCCAGACCGAAACCTGCCTTACCTTGCTCTTGTGCAAGTTTTTCATTCTTATCGATTACGTGTTGTTCGATATGACCACTATCTAAAAGTAGCCTCCCAACTGTTGTCGATTTTCCATGGTCAACGTGACCAACGAATACTATATTCAAGTGCGGTTTGCTTCTATCTTCCCATTGTGAACCCATTTGATACACCCCTAAGGTAGACTCGCCGACCGTAGAGCCATATTTGAATCCATTCATCTCAATGAATATATTAATCGGATACTTTAGTGGTAGTAACAACGGCGCAGTTCATCGATATTGGAGTTCTATAATGAAATGTTTTATCTCTGTGTTGTGAGTTTTCTCATTTTGTATATCTGCAGTCCATTCACCAGGTAATTTCCCACGCACAGTTGAACCACTAATCACCATCCAAACGCATTGATCATCTGAATCACAATCTCCTGCGTCTCTATTCTCAGTACCAATAGCAGAGGTATTAGCGACTTCATCATTAGTATTATTGTAAATATAGATATCAAGTATATTTTCAGAATCAACAGTAAGACCTCCGGCTCCATCATCTTCTGCAGGATAGATTAGTTTGACTCTAAGATAACGAATCCTATCATCAGTCTCTGTATCATATGACAGTGGATATTCCCAAGACATTATTATTGGATCGTTTCCTAAACGACGATCTATTTCAAAATCAGACCAAACACCACGATAATTAACATATACCTTGGTGCTCTCTGAAGAAGTTAGACCATTATTATCAACTACTGTCAAACGTACTTCCCAAGCACCTGAACTAATTGCTTCACCATTAGAGGGTAAAGTTTCCCACTCGATTTCTTCACCAGTAGCGTCAATATCATTTTCTAAATCGCCATCATTATCGGAATCATAACTAGTATCTAAGTCCCAATTCCATTCCACAATATATTCTTCAGCATAACAATTTGAATCATCAGGGTCACATCCAGCCCATGAATCAGAAGCATCAAGAGTGATTTTTGTAGTAAATTCTACTTTTTTATCACTTATTTCTTTATCTTCTTCACAAACCCAAATTAAGACGAAACTTCCTGCTGGTGCAGTTTCTCCATCACAATCATCATCTTTCTCAGAACTGATCTCTGCATTAGGCTCTCTAGCAGAAGGGTCGATAATATTCACAGTCTTCTTAGTTGTAGCCTCTAATGAACCATCACTCACTGTTAATCTAACTGAATATTCGCCATCCTGATTGAAAGTATGTGTTGTTGTAAGCCCTGAACCAGTATTACCATCTCCAAAGTTCCATGAAAATGTAAGTGCATCTCCATCAGGATCAGATGAACCAGCTGCATTGAATGTTACTTCGTCACCTGAACGAATGTTTGAGTTAGGGTTTAAGGAAAATGTAGCAGAAGGTGCATTATTACCACTAAATTGATCTAAACAACCTGCTAGAGGTGTGCTAATCATCAATAAAACCAACAAAAATGCAAGTCCACGAACGCGTGCCATCATGCCTTGCGTGATATCCTTGTATCATCAAACCTACGGCTCTACGTGAAAGGCCTTAAAAGTCAAATAAGGACTTTTGAGTCGAAGGATTTTTCGCATAATCTTTTAATTGTGCCTCATCAAATTTTAGTGCAGAAGTAATACGACCAAGTGATTTAGCCAACCTATTAACGTAATACTGCGGGTCGGGTTTAGGTGGTTCTCCACCTATCTCATCGACCAACCAAGCCTTTATCCCCATAGGGCTTGATTTAGAATTAGTAATAATGTAACCAACTTTCATACCTGGAGTGAATTGTAATCCTCTACTAATTCTTTCTTTAGCAGCACGAACATATGGAAGGCTATCTGGATTTGCATAAATCTTGTCAAATACCCATTTCCCTGATTTCTTATCCCAAGACCCTTTACACGAACGACTAACTATCAAATCAGATGTTTCGACCTTTCCTTGATGAACATCTGTGATCACGGATTTAGCCAAGTTAATTGCACCTTCTTCATCTCCTTCTAAAATTAATTCAAACATTTCAGTCATAGTTTTACTTAGTATACTGAAAGAGTCAGTTCTCCTAACTTCATATCCACGTATCAATAATTCTTCTCTAGGCCAAATTACTCTACCAACATATCTTTTCTTAGCACCATGAGAAAAGAAAGCAGAAAGTGCTGTTTCAAATTCTAATTCTGCACCTTCTTTGGTAAATTGATTAGCTAATTGTTCACCTAGTTTGAGCGTTTCATCTTTAGCAGATTCCCAAGCTAATAATTCAGGTCCGCCGGATGGTTTTTTAGCAGGTGTGTTTTCTTCAGTACGAGTACAAACAAATATTGAATCAGTATCTGAATAAACCACATCATAACCATCTTTCTCTAGATTAGAAATAATTTCAGTAATGTTATACCTAGCCCATTCAGTAATACTAGCACCTAATTTTTCATGAGTGAAACGATAAAAACTTGATGCAAATACTCCATAGAATGAATTCATGAGGATTTTTACAGCATACTGTAATTGGTCATTAAGGAATGCCCCATCTTCGTCTCCTGCCTCTTGTGCTTGGGAGTATGCTTTCTTGTATTTGTCCCGACTATCCATTAAGCCCTGAAGTAATAGAGGGACTAGTCCTATTCGATCTTCTTTAGATAAATAACGCGTCTCAGTAACTGGAGAAATAAAATGAGTAGAGTCTTTATGAGAATCTCTAATTAATGTTGTCGAACATATATTATTAGAGATCATTATTGAGGGATACATAGATTTGAAATCAAGAACTGCTACCCAATTTTTAGTTCCTGGTTCGACTTCATGGACATAGCCACCAGCAATTTGCTCTCGTCGCCCAGTAGTTCGATTTGTTATTGGAATGGCAACTCCATTCCTATCGGCTAATCGAACAACTAGAGAATCAATCCATTGACTAGTTGTACCTGTTGATGCTGTTTCAACGGTTGTCGAAGATACTGATGCCAATGCTTCTTTTCGAGGTATTGATTTTAGTTTATCAAGAATATCTAATGGCAATATTGTATCTCTAACGCAATAATCCATCACTTCATCAGGTCTATTCGCCCATTCCATATCCATTTGGCTAGCATCAATATCTAATTTTTGTTTATCATCTTGATTTGGCCATAATAAATTAGATACATATTTCAGAGATTCTCTTTGAGGGCTCAACGTTTGTCTAGCTTGCCACCAAGCATCTAGAGGTATCCGTCCAGGTATTCTCCATACTCTGTTATTTTGTCTCTTAGGGAAGATTTTACCTGGTGATTTAACACCAATTTCATTTCTTGTAGCAGGTAAACGACCCCATCCAAACATTGCAGCTTGGTCCGATAATGAATTAGGACTATTTTCTTCAGATCGATCTAGCATTCTCGGAAGATCAAAATTATCGATATTATAACCGGTAATAAAATCAGGATCTTCTTCTCGAACTAATCTTGTTAGACCTTCCATGATTTCTCTTTCAGAACCCCTATATTCTCTAATCAATCTTTCACCATTCCTATCAATTACTGCTGCTGCACATAAAATATTGTTATGTTTTACACTTGTTTCTAAATCATAAGAAAAAGTCACGAAAGGAGTAGGGAACGGGTCTGCTCTTGCCAGAGATGAAACATCACAATGCATTATTAAATCAACAGGATAAAGTCCAGCACCACCAATTTGTCTTATTTTTTCGGCTACTTCGCTAGAATTAGTTGTTCGAGGTATTTCTTCAGGTGCACGATTACCGGCCCAGAGAACTTCCCCGGAAAAAGAGATATGAGGACCTAAATCGAAATCCATCAGTAGTTTATGTATAAGAAAAATATCAGAACTTGTCACATCCCAACCATCCGTAGATAATTTTTTTTGTAACGAATTATAATATTTATAATCTCTAGAAATAACATTGATGCGCCAATGAGGTCTTTCCTGACCATTATACAATTTATTCCCTAATTCAATTGGCTCTCCTAAAACTCTACTATCATTAGTAACTTCATCTAAAGAAAGATTAGGATACTTTGAATCACTATTTGTCATAGGGTCAGATATCTCAATGTAAGGTTTCAACCCATTAACCAATAATAATATTGAATGACCCGATTTAGAACGACACCATAATTCAATTGCAGTTTTTTTAGAATCATTTGGCCAGTCCCGGTAATCTCCAGAAATAATGCATGCTTCATCTCTCCATTCCAATGAATACACCCTAGCCTATCATTGAGGCGTATCGTGCCCACCCTTGTGAAGTTCTCCCAGTGCTATTTTGTGTTTGATTAAGCACAACCGTTGAAAGCCGCCCCCTCTCCCAAGCAATTGATTGAGGCCTTTATGATGTTAGATGAATCTAAACCGAGTGTTGATTGGGATAGTCTAACTTTTAGTTTTACAGAAACTGATAGAATGTATATGTCAACCTGTAAAAAAGGAGAAGAATGGGAAACTGGAATCATGCAGGACTATCAAGACCTGAAAATATCTCCTGCTGCAGGAGTAATAAATTATGGTCAAGGATTATTCGAGGGCATGAAAGCTCGGCGTACTGAAGATGGAAGAGTACTTCTTTTCCGCCCAGAATTTAATGCGCGTAGATCCGCTGAAGGTTGTAGAAGACTAGGTATGCCTCCTGTTTCAGAAGAAATTTTCCTTAGTGCTGTAAAAAAAGTTGTACAAGAAAATATTCGCTGGTTACCTCCAAATGGTAGAGGAGAACTTTACATCAGACCTCTTATTTTTGGAAGTGGCCCGATTTTAGGAGTTGCTCCGGCACCAGAGTTCACTTTCCTGATTTATGCAGTACCAGTTGGCCCTTACTTCAAAGGAGGAATGAATCCAATTTCTCTAAAGGTTTCAGATAATTACCATAGAGCAGCTCCTGGAGGATCAGGTGGAGTTAAGGCAATTGGAAATTATGCTCCTGGAATGATGCCATCACAAAATGCAAAATCAGAAGGTTATGCTGAAATCATCTATCTAGATGCTGTTAATCATAAATATGTAGAAGAAGTTGGGGCAGCTAATTTCTTTTGTATCAAAGATAATGTAATATATACTCCAGAACTTACTGGAACAATCTTGCCAGGTATTACTAGAATGTCGATTATAGAATTAGCNAGATCAATGGGTTACGAAGTACGTGAAGAAAAAATTGATATTAAGTTTGCAATGAATTCTGATGAAGCATTTTGTGCAGGTACAGCTGCAGTTATATCCCCGATTGGATCAATAGAACATAGCGGAGAAATTGCAAATTATTCTAATGGAGGTATTGGGAAAATAACTCAAGAACTATTCATTGCGTTGACTGATATCATGAACGGCCGTGTAGAAGATAAATTTGGATGGACGCCAGAACTTTGATTATTTACGGCCAAACTTCTTTTTCCTTTGACCACTAGTATTTCCTTTGAATGATTTTCTTTGTGTTCGAATTTGTTTGTCGCCTTTTTTCAACGACTGTTTCTTCCCTGATTTTTCATCATTCTTAGATTCTTTAAATTGTCGGCGGAGACGAAGGCCAATTGTTTGCATCACGCCTTCTTTTGAATCAGCTCTAGTTACAGAGATTGCTTCTTGAGCAGAGAGAATTAAACGACCTTCTCTTGAATGAGGGCGAGATGGATGGCTAGCCTCAGTATCACGTTTCATTTTGGAAAGTCCAGCATCTCTTGCAGCCCAGACTATAGCATCTAAACTAGGATTAGGAATTGATGCCTCTTTTGGAACTCTTCGCCCCTCGGAGCGAGATAATTTAGAATCGAAATATCTAGTCCAAAGTGTCATCTTTGACTTGTCGGCCGTCATGCTATCGCTCACTCCGTGTTATTTGACTAACTTGAGGGCTTCGACTGAATCATTCTTCGATAAGAACGCCAGAAACGACTCCATCCATACCCGGTCTGCTAGTTACTCTAACTTTACCAAGATCTGTTTGAATGATTGCTCCTTTAGTAACAATATTACGACGAACAAAGTTAAGATTTGCACTATTTTCTACTACGTTGGAGATAGTTGAACGAGTAGTGGTACCATCCTTTGAGTTGACGTTTACTGTGTATGCTGAAGTTACTCTAACAGTTTGAGAACCAGCATTCTTTCGGTATTTCTTAGAAGCATCCTCAGTACCAACAAAAGCGTATTGAGTTTCACTAGAAATCTCTGTTCGGCGCTTGCCTCGATAACGGTTTGGTCTCTTCAAGCGTCCACCGGTCGCCTTGCGTCGAGAGATACCATGCCACTTTGCCATGAAACTCGCCGACTTGCCTCCCTTATTTCAATAGATTGGAATAAACAAGAAAAAGAAATTTGATAAATTTCCTCTAAATTGAGCATTATGACAGTTTAATTTCTAACGATTTACCCTAAGTACAGTTGATAGACGACGTCCGTGCAGAACTACTTGTGAGTGAGAAGAGACTTCGTCGACGAACCCCCGTAAGATGGAAGCAAATACGTAAAGAAATGTCAGAGATTTCCGACCTTATAGGAGTAAAATTAGACTTTCCGACTTCTTTTTTAGAGAAAGGACATTTTCAAGAAAGAGATTTAATCCTTGTAGATAAAATCCCTCTTGCAATCCAAATAAATACTGAAAAAGGAAAAATATGGTTCCCTACAATTAGAGGAATTTTAGCTTGGGGTACAGAGAAAAGATGGGCATCAGTAGATCATGGGGCTATTCCTTTCTTGATGAATGGTGCAGATTGTATGGGAGCAGGTGTCCATCAAGCAGATCCTGACATAAAATCAGGAGATTTAATCTGGATTAGAGATTTACAACATGGTAAGCCATTAGCAATAGGTATGGCGACCGTAAGTGGNATAGAGATGGCTGAAATGACTAAAGGTAAGGCGATTAATACAATTCATTGGGTCGGAGATGAACTTTGGGAACTAGAAACTTGAATCAATAGGATTCATTTGTAAGAAACCCTGCGAATAGTTATGCACAAACTGGTCGCAGTTGCTATTGTTACTATTTTAGCATTCAATGTTGCAGCTTCAGAGGGTGGATTAAATGAGGGCACTGACCTTTCTGAAACTAATATCTTAGCAATAGATGCGAATGATGTGGCCTATGCAGAATCTGAATTTACTATTTCTGTAACTCTCAAAGATGATGCTATTGAAAATATTAGCCATATTAATTGGATCACACAAGTTTGCATAAATACTGGAGTTTGTTATCCTCCGAAAACTATTGAAATGACTACTGAGGATAATAAAACTTGGAACAGTATAGTAGAAGTTGACGAAGGTGCTAGTTATTTGAANTGGAGGATTGATCTAATTGACTCGAGTGAGAATACAACAAGAGTTCCGGAAACAGGTTTTGGTTGGAAGATTTGGTCTGATTGTTGGTATGATGGAAATGATTGGGGTGGAGATGATAACTCATGTTGGCCACAAGAGGAAGAAGATAGCATGCCTGGATTCATTATGCCGCTAACTTTGGCAGCAATAGGAATAGCAGGATTGATGACTCGACGCGACTGAGCAAAATCATGGTTGATAGCGGAGAAGAGTTAGGATTCATTGATTTAGAATTTATTGAACTATCCAAAGAAGATATGTCGAAACAAGCATCTGACTTCTTTGATTTAATGAATAAAAGACGTACTACGAGGCATTTTTCAACCAAAGAAGTCCCTCGTAAGTTAATAGAAATTGCAATAAAAACTGCAGGTACGGCTCCGTCAGGAGCTCATTTACAGCCTTGGACTTTCGTTGCNATATCGAATAAAAATCTCAAAATAAAAATACGACAAGCGGCTGAAGAAGAAGAAAAGAAAACGTATTCTGGAAGGATGCCGGAAGCTTGGGCCGAGTTATTGCGGCCTTTGGGTACAGATTATGTCAAAGAGCATATTACCGATGCCCCCTGGATTGTTGTTATTTTTAGACAAACAAAAAGAAGTCGTGAAAATGGTGAATTAGGCCCAACATATTATTCTCAAGAATCATGTGGTATTGCAGTAGGGCTTTTCATAGCAGCAATACAAAATATGGGTCTTACTACATTGACTCATACGCCATCGCCTATGAAATTCCTTAGAGAATTATTAGGACGTCCGGAGCATGAACATGCTATGCTTCTAATGCCTGTTGGTTACCCCGCAAAAAATGCAAAAGTTCCCAATATAGTAAGGAAAGATTTGAATGAAATCTCGGAATGGTTTGATTGAAGATTTCTATTTATTAGTTGGTGGTGTGAAGAAAATTAATGCAACACCAGAACCGACTATCAATAATCCTCCAATTAGTATTTTTGCTGTTAATATTTCATCAAATAGAATAATACCATATATTGTTGCAATTATTACTGTAAGATAAGAGAATGCGCTGACCCAAGCGGCATTTGCTTTGTGATAAGCCATTGTGATTCCTACTTGGCCTCCACCTGCACCTACGCCAATCCCTACTAATGCAGCAATCATTTCCCAAGTAAGACTAGACAAAGCAGGTGCTGCTTGAATTACTGAACCCAATACGGAAAAAGCCGCAAACCAAAAAACAACTGTAGAGGGGGAATCTGTCTTCCTCAAGTCCCGGACAAAAATATAAGCTAAACCTGCAAAGAATCCTGATCCTAGAGCTAACAAAGCATTCGGATCTATACTATCTAAGTCTGGAGAAACAATTAATATAATTCCAAAAAATGCAGTTATTAGCAGAATTATTACAGAAGAAGAAACTTTTTCACGAATTAAACTACCAGATAAGAGTGCGACAAATAAGGGAGCAGTATATTGTAATGTTACTGCTTGACCAATAGGAATTAAAGATAGGGCAGAAAAATAAAGTATCATTGCAATTAATCCTACTAAACAGCGTAAAAACATCTTTTTAGGGTCATTCATCCGAAGGCTAGTGTTATGATATCTTGCGAATATTGCAACGGCCACGGCAATTACTAATGAACGGATAAAAATAATCATCCAAACGTCTGCATTTAGTGAAGTCCATTTGACAAGTGCATTCATAGTTCCAAAACAAACACTCCCAAATATCATCCAAAGAACTGCGGTTCTGGGAGAGTCAACGGGCTGCATAGAGTCTGAGGAAACGTAAGATGAAAGATCAGGACCATCCTTAGCTAACTCCGCTACAGATTCAAGTCCTCGGCCTAGACCTTTAGATACCATCTAAATAAGTCCCCATCTTTTTTCCAAGGAATGAGAAACTCCTTGATAATCTTGGCCACCATTACTATTCGGATCGTGTAGATGGATTGGGACTCCGTGACTGGGTGCTTCAGCCAATTTGATATTTCGACGGATTGCTGGTTGTATTACAAACTCAGGTAAATGTTCTAGAATTTCTGAAGCTACCTGTTGATTTAGAAGAGTACTCGCATGCATAGTTAGCAAAACACCATCAACACCTAATCGTGGGTTGAGTAGATTTCTAACCTCTCTAATTGTTCCTGCTAACATTGCCAATCCTTCCAAAGCAAAGTATTCAGTTTGAACTGGTATTAGGACACCATCGCTGGCAACTAAAGCATTGATTGTCACTAAACCTAATGATGGAGGAGTATCTATTATCACAATATCATAATGTGGTAATAATGGCTCTAAAGCCTCAGCTAATCTCCTTTCTCTGCCTAACTGTCGCAACATTTCTTGCTCTAAACCAACTAAACTGCGATCTCCAACAATCATATGCAATCCATCAACTGCTGTCGCATGGCGAGCTGTAACTGCAGTTTCAGGAGACAATATTAGGTCTCTAGTTGTATGTTTAACCTTACTTTTATCTACCCCTAATCCAGTAGCACAATTACCCTGAGAATCTGCATCTACTACCAATACTCTATGTCCACTTAAAGCAAGTTGAGATCCAATATTAATGACTGTCGTTGTTTTTCCAACACCTCCCTTCTGATTAATGACAGTGACGATTCTAGCTCTACCTTCAGGAGTAGGANTNGGNAATGGTAAATCTAATGGGCGACTTGTTTTCTGAGTATTAACTGGATTGACATTNTCAGAGGAGGAATTGACTACTTCATCTTCTATAAATTCTACATCAATTATTAATGGAACTTTTTCGACTTTTGGTAGCCGAACATCATCATCATTAATGGACATACAAGCGCCTTGGGCGCTTAGAAGGAAATTGAATGTGCCGCTATCACAGACAATCAACATAGTGAATTCTATAGTTACTGAGATGAGCCAATGATTTCTGCCCAAGCAAGCATCCGACCTGTTTGAGCATCCATTGCGAAGTTTATATTATGTTCTCGATTAGATTCAGTCCACTCTCTACTTCCAATAATTGTAACTTGTCCTTCAGTTAAATCTCCTGGAAGGAATGAGAAGAGATCATTATCTTCTGAAACGGAAACTCTGTAACCGTAATTAGTATCTTCAAACCACGATGAGGATGAGCCTAGAGAACTGGCTAAATCTTGATAACGATTAGTATTAAGAATTCTATTTTCTAATTTATTTAAGGTGTGAGTAGAGGGTATAGCATCTTGATTCCAAGTAATCTCACCATCATTGCGTCCTTCATCATCAAAAGAGCATTCATTATTAGATAAACTAACTATTGCCCAACCTGAAGTTTCATCAGAGCGGACCCAAGATAAATTCCATTCTTCAAAATCAGTCACGCCATATGTTCCCTGCCAGATATATCCATCACTATCAATTGCAACAGAAATATCTCGACTGGAATAATTCGTACGTAGACAGTTTAATGCATCTTCTATACTGAATAATCTAATTTCTGATTCATCCCATATAGCAGTTGACCAATCTTTCTTTGCAGTCGGACTTAGTTTATCTTCACCAATACCTGGTCGACCAGCATAGACTGAACCCCAAGGTATTGACTTAGAACCTGAATCTGATGATATTTCACTCATTTTCATTTTAATTGTCAGAGATCCTTCTGGAAGTGCTGCATCTGTCGCAGTACTTTCAATGAAACTACAATCAGATGTACTCTCATCTTTATCAATCAAAATATCTACCTCTTGTTCAACAGCCCAAGGAATCCCATTTTTAACTAAAATATCTATATGTATTCTACCAAGGCATCTTTCAATCTCTTCATGAATAATTTTTACTGGATACACAAGACCGTGCTCAGCATTATTCTGCTCAGAACCAACTGTCCATTGCCAATCATTATTCCAATCAGATATTGACTCCGAAGTCATTCCGGATTGTAACTTAATACTTCCAAAGAAATCATATAATTCAATAGGAGATAGGGGGAATGTCAATATCGGGGCTATGCCATCTAGATTACCAAAACCATCAGCACCAAAAGTTACAATATTTGCATTTGTTGTATCTCCATCAGAATCAGTAAAAGAAATTATAGATTCAGATCTTAGAAGGCTACTTTCCGCTAACTCATCATAGAGATTTGTAGTCATTAAAAGCTCATTACCAGGTAATGACCATCCTATATTTCCGCAAACATTAGTATCTTTCCAAGTTTTACCCTCTAGATCAATATCAAGATCATGTGTAATTTGTTGTTGAACTGTGAGGTGAGAACGTCCATAGGCATCTTTAGCATCAATAGTACCAGAATAATCGGGATTAGAAGATTGTTTATCTAAAGGATGGGTTATTTGAGAGTCATCCCCTTCTATAATTGTAATAGAGCCTGTACCTACAATATCCACAGTTAATCGATTACATGCATCCTGAATTGCAGTATCTGGCAAATTATCTCTTAGTAAAGAAACCATTTCATCACCATCTAAGATTATTTCTCCATCACTCAAAGTGAATGTCATCGAATCACCATAATTTACTGGTCGAGCTTGAAATGACGAATCGGCTGAGAGAAGATAAACTACACCAGCACCAATTAATAAAATAACTACGAATATAGAAGATATTTGCTGCCAATACTTCTTGAAAATATCTAATGATGGAATTGTAATAGTAAATGATGGTTCCTCTATATCCACGCTTAAATTTTCTAACTCTACTTTCTTTTCTTCTACCATATTACTAGACCAAGGATCCTTTTCTTCAAGAATTAAAGATGGTTCGGGATTTTCATCTAATTCATTCCCTACTTCTTCAATAATTTCTGCATCAAATATCTCTGCATCCATAATTTCATCATTCAAAATAGAATTTTCGGGATTTTCATCTATGATTAGACTTTCTTTATCATCAACACGTGAGATTAGACGATCTATTGCATCATCAATTTCTCTAGAAGAACGCGCTGTATCTTTAATTTCAGGAATCGTAGTTTGGGGACTTTCCAACACAATATTTTCTTCATCAAGAAATAGTTCTTCATTGTCCTGTGGAGAAGAAGTATTTTCAAGAATTCTAAATATTAACTCTGCCTTGTTACCAGATATTAATAATTGCCCTTTTTTACATATCTCTCTTAACTCAGAAACCTTCATTTTCGATAGTGAGTCGAAGCTAAAAGACTCGCCGTCTACCATAGTTAACAGGCCTAGTCCAATAGGCGAGTCTTTCAATACCTTCCTTCTTCTGTGTTGCAGAACCGCTAGTACTGGAGTAAAATACCATTTACGGAGCCAAAGAACTCAAGAAGTATTGGTCACCGCGGCAAATTATGGACCCTGTTGTAGTGATTCTATCTCGCGGCCCACAATTATACTCCACGAAACGTCTTGTAGAAGAGGCTGAGAAGTTGGGTTGGGTGGTGAAAGTCGTAGATCCGTTACGTATCTCAGGTGCAGGTTCGTCAGAAGAGGGACTTTTGTATAGGTCGTGGCCACTTGAGTGCGATGCAGTAATTCCAAGGATAGGTTATTCAATTACAAATAAAGGCTGTGACAAAGTTTTAGAATTTGAAAAAATCGGTATCATTGTGATGAATTCTAGTGAGGGGATTAGAAGCAGTAGAGATAAATTAATTGCATGTCAAATGATGTCGTCTGGAAACATCCCTGTACCTATAACTGTTCAAGTAAATTCATGGGAAGATACAAACAGAGCAATTACTAGAGTAGGAGGGACTCCTTGTGTAGTAAAAGCAACTGAAGGAACACATGGAGCAGGTGTTTTCCTAGCACAAACTGAACAACATGCAAAACAACTAGTATATCAGATGTTAGAAAGAGATATGGGGCCTTTAGTTCAAGAATATATTGAGGAATCTCATGGGAAAGATATTCGAGCATTGGTAGTGGGTGGAAAAGTAGTAGCCTGTATGAGAAGAAAAGCTCATGGAAATGAGTTTCGTTCAAATTTCCACTTAGGTGGAAGCGTAGAAAAAATAGAAATTAGTGATGAATTTGAGAAAATCGCTATCAAAGCAGCAAAAATTTTGGGGCTTGAAGTCGCAGGAGTAGACATGCTAGAATCAAAAAGAGGGCCGCTTGTATTGGAAGTTAATTCAAGTCCTGGTTTAGAAGGTATTGAGAAAGCATCAGGAATAAATGTTGCAGGTGCAGTAACAGAAAGAATGGATTACTTACTAAAAGAATTAAAACAAGAAAATATTGATTCTTCTATCAAAGAACAAGGACTCAACTTTGACAAGACCACTGGTTTATCAGAATCATGATTCTTACCATTGGCATTTCTCTGTTTGTAAGAGAAAAACCATTTCTTCGTGAAGAATAAGAGAAGCATTCAAGTCCAATCAGAGAATCTTAGGTTTGTCTTTACGGACATGGGATGCGCGTCGTTCGCGACGATTAGGTGAGGGAATTGACTAAACAGAATGAAAGAATGGAGAATTCTCAGGCGCTAAAAAGCCTTACTGAAGAACCATATTTGAATAGTACTGAATTATTAATTCATACAAAACATCTCCCTCAACGTCTTCAGAGATTGGCACTATTACCTTGGTTTGATTGTTGGCTCCAACAATTAAGAACTGAAAAGAAAAGTGAACATACAATTAGAGCATATGTTGTGGCAGCTAAAACATATACAATTACATCACTACCTGATGAAGAAAATGAATTATGGGATGTAGTAAAAGAATTTCGAGTTTCAGAATTATTTACAAGAATTAATCCCAATAATGGGAGAATTGATTCTTGGTTAAACACTATTGGAAATTTACGTCCAGCAACTATTAATGCAAGAATCGCAGCAGTAACACATCTACTCAAATGGTTAGGATACTCGATACCTGAATGGATTCAAAGACCTGCTAGATCAAGATCTCTTCCTCGAACTTTAGGTAAGAGTGATTTGAAAAAAGTAAGACTCGCTGCTACTCGATCAGAAGACCCAATAGCATTTCCAATAATTACAATGATGTTAGATACTGGATTAAGGTGCTCAGAAATCTGTAATTTAGATCTAGATGACGTCGATTTGGATGATTTATCTGCACTAGTGATAGGTGGGAAAGGAGAAAAAGATCGCACGGTTCTTTTCACCAATGCCACATTAAACGCACTCGATGCTTGGAGACCAATAAGAAATGCAAGACTAAAATCTTGCGTTAGAAAAGAAGATGAAAGATCTTTATTCTTTTCAAGTAGGAGTAGAAGATTGAATCCTCGCTCAGTTCAGAAACTACTAGATCGTATTGCTGATGCCTCTGATATTCCTAGAACAAGACTTAGCCCCCATGTACTAAGACATTCTTTTGCTACAGGATTACTAGAAAGAGGGGCAGATTTAGTGACAATACAGAGACTTTTAGGTCATGCTAATATCTCAACTACGAGAGTATATTTAGAGATTGGTGACCAAACTCTGAGAGAAATATATCATCGAGCACAATCTTCTCCAAGTATATCTGAACTAGAATCTGACGAAGATTCTTCACCTAAAGATATTCAAGAAAATCTACAGATAGTAGACTGAATTATTTACTTGCAGGATTCTTTTTGTTATCCCTCTTACTGATGTTTTTAGGACCTTGCCATTCCCTATTAGCAGATGTCTCATTGCCATGATGGCCAATAATAGGACAATATTTCCCTGCTCTACATCTTGAACAATTATCATTAGGAGGTTTTTCAACAGTCTTGGTGAGACGGCCATATTTCCTCCTAGGCATGAAAATAAATTTTGACGACGGGACTTAGCAGTTGCCATCATTACTTCACAAAAATTAATACATTTATCAGTCGACTTGATGTTCAGGTATTAGTACGGATAATCGTGGAAGAGCAGTCTGGTTCCAGAAAACCTATTGGTTGTGACCCAAATAGTAGTTTACTGTACGCTCAAGTAATTTCAGGAGAGCCACAGATGGCGATCGATGAAGAAGGATTTATTCGAATGATTAGCTTGAACAATAAGAAAAGAAAAATATTCCTTGGAGATATTGCTAATGTATCTCTCAGGTCATTAGGACCTCATGACCCGCCTAAACTTATTGAACAATCTGGATATGATGAACAGAAATGGACATTGAGTTCAGCATCGGGAGAACTTAGAATGAAGATAACAAGTAACTCATATTGGGGTTTTGGTCTATTTTCTAAATGCTTCTACAATCAGATTGAATTAACAGGCCCACTATCATTGAGAGCAAGATGCGTACATGATATTATGGCNTCATTGGGTAGAAATCCATGGGAAGCAACAAGAATAAGGAAATTTGAAAATAAAACAAATGCTACAATAATTGAGAATGGACAATGCTGGCAAGATTTAGTTAAATATGCACGTGATGAAATGGAAGAAGAAATAAAAATAGTTGAAGAATCTATCAAATCTCTAATCGGAACTGATAAAGAAATTGAAGAACTCTTAGATGCAGCAAAATTTGCTATAGGGGATGCCAGAGCGGCACTTCTAGATAGAAATGCACCAGCAGTCGAGAGAGCTTTGGGGAGGGCTGTTACTGCATTAATAGAGGCAAAACCAGATACTGAGGTTAGGTCTTCAGAATTAGAATCTATGATTATGAGAGTTGAAAATATTAAACTTCAAAATGATGAAAGTGAAATTAGCGCTGATGATTTATTAGAAAATGATATTGAGTTTGTTGATTTAACCGAATTGGAATAAATCAAAACCCAAACATGTCTGCTAACCAATGAACAACACCATGGTTAGCTAGATATATTGTCACTGAAAACCCGATACAAACGAAATATATTGTACCTCTTGAAATCTGAATCGCATCTTCAGACTCTTCGTCGAAGTAACGAATTAAACCAGCTGCTTGCTGAATTCCACTACCCTTCTTGTCCTTAGCCATTGTCTGCCCGACCTACATTGAGTATTTCAACGCCGCGAATCATTGAATTCAAAGAAATACTACAAAAACATCCTCGAAATATAGTTCAAGGGTCTAATGTTTCAATCAATACACAGCCACCATCGAGCTCTACAATACAAGATGCTGCATCCATTGCAGTTTCGAGACCCATGGTCATTAGAATTTCTCGACGAGATCCATTATCTGACTGAAAAATCAAGCGATGGCTTAGTGCATCAAGTACTCTCTTATCTACAACCTGCCATATCCATTCATCTTTTTCAACATTAATCAAAGCCTCAACAGGTACTAATGGCCCTTGTTTAGCACCATTAGTTCTAGCTCTTTTCATTAATTCTGCTAGTTTTCTTGATGCTCCGCCCTTATCAGTTCGTGTTGGATCTTCTGTTTCTTTCGCTATACGTCGCCTCAATCTCGTCATGTGCATCCCAAATGCGGAAACTACCGCAACCCCTGAGGGTTTGTTGGAAGGTATAACTATTTATGGAAATTAAATATCTAAGAGTTAGTTTTTACAAGTGAAAAGAGATTTCCGAGATTTAAACAATCAATAATGCTCTTCCGTTTGGTTCATGGGTAGTAGGCCGACCGTTGAGATATGAGTTTAGATGAGCGTTCGTGGGAAACCATTGCTTCTGAGAGCGTTCTATTCAATGCAGTAGGTAATTGGAGAACTGATTCAAATAAATGGTTGAATTATTCCATAGAAAGATTAGCAGAAACAGTTAGAGTAAATCCACTAAGAGATGATAGTGACTGGGTTGAAAATTGGCTTGAAGAAAATGGTGCTCAAAAAATAGAATGGTTTACTGGAGTAGGTAGTGCATGGACTCTACCGTTTGAAAGAGGTAAGGCAGAAAATAATGTAAAAATAATATTATCTGCACTACATGAAACTGGTAGATTAACTCGTCAAGAAGCTGTTTCTATGATCCCTGCAATTGCTTTGGATGCACAGCCTGGTGATTTGGTCCTTGATATGTGTGCTAGTCCTGGATCTAAAACAACACAAATTGCTGAGCATTTGAAGGGAAGAGGAGTTGTAATGGCTAACGAAGTTGTGAATAGTAGAATTAACACATTAGTTGCTAATACAAAGCGCCATGGATCTATTACTCCAATCATAGTACATCATGATGGAAGATTCATACCTAAAGTACCAAAAACAGGTTTTGATAAAATCCTAGTAGATGCTCCTTGCACAGGTTCTGCTACTACAAGAAAAAATCCAGATGTATGGAATAAATGGCTACCGTCAGGAGGACGTACTCTTCATAAATTACAGCTTGAATTACTGACTAGAGCGGTAAATCTCACTAAGCCCGGAGGGAGAATTGTCTACTCTACGTGTTCACTAGATCCAATTGAGAATGAAGCAGTTATTGCAGAAATTTTAAGAAATTTTGACTGCTTATCCGTAATTTCATCTTCAAAATTAATACCTAAAGTCCCTAGTGAAAAAGGATTTACAGAATGGCCTAATCTTAATGATAAGGGTGATATCTGTAAAGAAATTAATGTTGAAAAATCAATGTGTACACCTACAGAAAAAGAAATCAAAGATCAGCTTCTAAATTGTTCACGAATTTGGAATGATGATGTAAATGCAGGAGGTTTCTTTATTGCAACATTACATAAATCTCCCAATTATCAAGAAAAGAACATAGAAATTGATCGTATTCTCAAACCAGAAAATATCAAACCTGATGAGATTAATTTCCCCCAACCAGTAGGTTCTGATATTTCTGAAATGCTAGAAGAAAAATTAGGATGGAAACAAGATGATTTATGGAAAAGAGGGAAAAACTTACTTTGGTCAACTCCCGAAGCTAAGGAAATTTGGCAATCAGATCGAAGTAAAAGAAGTGGGAGAACTTTCATCCCAGGGAATCGTTGGAGACCTCTTAGAGTCATACACTTAGGGTTATTAGCTATAAAATTAGAGAAGAATAAAATCGAAAGGATTGTAGGTAGAGCTGCTCCAAAAATCATTGAAGATATTAATTTGGGTAAATCTAAAGTGAATAGTCAAGTGATTGATGAATTACTTTCTGGTAAAGAACCCCCGGCATACGAAATAAGTCTTGAACTAGATGAAATAAGAGGGGGGCATATATTATTTGAAGAGAATCAAGAGACTTGTTTGCCTGTTTGGATTGGGGGGCGAGTATCACTAATGATTTCTGAACAAGAAAGAAGAGTTTTAAGAGCACAAAGAAAACTTCCTATTATCTTAGATGAAGAAGAATGAGAATTAAACAAATGAATAAAATATCTACAAATAATATAGCATATGTTCAATAACCTTACACTTAGAGGATTATTTAGGTGAATATTTGTTAGATGAAATAGATCAAAAAATAATTCGAGTACTCGAAAAAGATGCTAGAACCTCACTAAGAAAGATTTCTGAACTTGTTAATGTTTCACTCGGAACTGTTTCGAATAGAGTGAAAAAAATGGAGAAAAGGGGGGTAATAAGAGGATACTCAGTTATTCTTAATCCGGATCAAATCGGTTGGGAGTTAAATGTTGTAATTGGTCTGAGAATTGAAAAAGGAAGACTCATTGAAATACAAGAAAAAATTGCAAAAGATTCTCGAGTCTATGGTGTATATGATGTAACTGGAGACTTTGACTCGATGATTATAGCTAGGGCGAAAAACAGAAAAGATTTAGATGATTTATCTAAAAATGTATTATCAGTGGATGGTGTTGAAAGATCAATTACACACCTAGTATTGAATACAGTCAAAGAAAAAACAGCAACATTACCAGAATAAAAAGTTATAATTCGGAGATTATTTGTTGAATAAGGCCCACATATGTACTAATTGATTCTACTGTACGACATTCTGATTTAAGTTGTTTAGATAATATTAATCGAAGCCGATTATCCACTCTCATATCTAATGATTCTAAGCGTTCAGTAAGAGATTTTTGAAGTATTTCTCCTGTCCTATCCCAATCCATTAATAATATTATTTTAGGCAAACCATCAATTGCTAAATCGGAACCAAATTCTTCATATAAATATGCAACCATTCGAGATTTATCCCACCCTTTATTAATTGTTTCAATTCTTCCAGAAAAACCAAATTCTCGGAGACATTTTACATCTTTTATTCCTTCGACGAGGACTGTGCAATCAGCACCGTCTTGATCAATTCTACGATTACGGATAATTGATTCTTTAATGGCTTTTGCAATAATTATAAATCGTTGCTCATTTGTATTAGAGAATTCTTTAGAGGACATATTTATTCACCTAATAAAAACATTATTTGATCAGATTTAACATTCTTTACTCGAATAGATTTCTTACGGCTCTTATGACCTTTTACAATTGAAATATCTGCCTTGTTGATAGATAGCCAAGAAGACAGTAATTCTAATAATTCTGAATTAGCTTTACCAGAAATTGGAGGACCAATTATCGATAATCTAAGGCGGCCTCGCCATTCCCCTACACCTAATATTTGATTTTGACTTGAATTTGGCTGAATCTGAACTAAGATTATACAATCATCGCCAGAATCTTCCAACCATAGCTGTGACATCTAATTATAATGTAGTTAAGGGTAGTTTAGAAGTTATTCTAATGGCTGCCTCTCAGCAGTAACCAAGTACGACTATCCGCGAAACTTATGAGTGTGTTTCACTCGCAGCGAAACGAGATTACCATGGCTGTGACATCCCCTCTCTTCAACGTACTTTGGGACGAGTATATTCTTTGGTCATTGTTAGTGGGTGGATTTACCTTCGGATGGCTGTATCATCACTCTTTTTCATACCGCTCTAAGGATGGCGAAAATGCACCAAATATTGATGAGATTGAAGTCGGCGTTTTCCCAAAACATAATGATGATTTAAGATTAGAAGTTGCTTGGACTGTTTTACCGTTTCTCTTAATTATTTATTTGACATATATCTCATGGGCTCCGTTGGATCACGTATGGGCAGAACCAGGTTCTGATGCTCGTGGGGATGAGTGCTTAGAAGGAGAATCTTCGGCAAATATATTTTATGCGGATACAGGATTTGTAAACTCTGAATGTTATCATGTTATTGAAATAGTTGGACAACAATGGTTCTGGTCATTTGATTGCGATCCGAATTTAGGAGAGGAATGGACTCAAAGAGATTTCAATCTAAGTGCTGATTTATGCGCCGTCTCGAGTCAAATGGTAGAAGGTTACGGTATGCAACCAGTAATCAACCTAAAGGCTGGAGAAACATATTTGTTAGTTATGGAATCTGAAGATGTTACACATTCACCTTGGTTCTTACAATTAAGCACAAAAGAAGATGTGTTGCAAGGACAGAAAACAACAATGTGGCTTCCTATGACAGAAGTCAGTGAATCATTGATTCTTTGTACAGAATACTGTGGAGATGCGCATTCACTGATGGCTGCAGTTGTTTCAGTACATAGTTAGAGGGGGGATAAAATGAATAGAGAAAAAATAGCATCTAGAACTTTAGTGATTTTTGTTGTGCTCCTAATTGGGATGGTTGCAATTCCGTCAGTTACATCTCTACCAACTGGTGTGGCAGGAGTAAAAGATTCAGGATGTAACTGTCACGGTGCTGTAACAAGTGATTCGGTAGTTCCAACTTTGGTAGGATTACCTGGCACATACAATTATTCTGAAGTCTATACTCTAGATATCGGTTTCACAGGAGGACCTGCAGATCCTTCTAATATTAATCAAGGTGGATTTAATCTATGGGTTAGTGATGGAACTATTACTGTTAATGATGCATCGGTTCAAACATGGAATCCAAACGAGGCATCCCATACAGATGCAGGTAATGACCAAACTAATTGGACATTACAATGGACCGCCCCAGCTAACGATAGAAATGTCGAATTTATCCTCCATACTAATTCAGTTAATGGAAATGCAGGAAGTCCAGAGGGAGGTACAAGCGGAGATGAATGGAATCGACTAAGCATTCAGATATCTTCGCCAATCGTCGTATTAGAACAAGCAAATCCATATACGGTATTAACAACTCTAATTATAGTTAGCTTTGTATTATTATTAATTGTATTAACTTTCATATTCTATCAGAACAACCCTGATTCTTTTGATTGGGAAAATTTTGCACCATGGGTTGCAGGATGGTTGACAACAACCGATCATAAGAAAGTTGGAACTTTATATTTCGTTGCAGGTTTATTCTTCCTAGGGATAGGGGGGATTATGGCTATTCTAATAAGAATACAATTGGCAGTTCCGGGTAATGATTTCTTAACTCAAGATCAATACAATCAATTCTTTACCCTACATGGAACTACAATGATTTTCTTAGCAGCTATGCCGCTGATTAATGGATTTGCAAATTGGATGGTTCCTCTACAAATTGGTGCTCCAGATTTAGCTTTACCAAGACTAAATGCAATGTCATTCTGGTTACAGCCAGTTGCTGCAATACTAATATTTACAGGTGTATTTTCAGGTACTGGAGCAGATACTGGATGGACTGGTTATGCCCCTTATATCGTCAGTGAAACTGCACATGTAGGGACTACAATGTGGGTAGCTGGACAAATTTTACTTGTTGCATCTTCTACATTAACTGGAATAAATTTCCTAACAACGATCGCAGTAATGAGAGCCCCAGGAATGGGTTGGATGCAAATGCCTTTGTTCACTTGGTCGATACTTGTAGCTAATCTAATGCTATTCCTTTCTATTCCTGCATTCGGAGTAGGATTGATACAAGTATATCTAGATAGAGTGATTGGAACTGCATTCTATGATGCCGCATCTGGAGGAGACCCTCTTCTTTGGAGTCATTTATTCTGGTACTTCGGACATCCTGAAGTTTACGTTGTCATTGTACCTGCATTTGGAGTTATATCTGAAGTAATTGCGACTAGTGCGAGACGCTCTGTCTTTGGATACCGATCAATGGTTTATGCAATGGCAGGTATTGGAGTCGTTTCCTTCATTGTTTATGGTCATCATATGTTTACTTCTGGAATGGATCCTACTCTAAGATTCGTAACCATGCTAACTACAATGCTTGTAGCAGTACCCACGGGAATAAAAATATTCAATTGGTTAATGACGATGAATGGAGGTTCTTTGGTCTATAGAACACATACACTCTGGGCTCTAGGATTCTTAGTTACCTTCACATTAGGTGGAATTTCGGGAATGTTCTTCCCATCAATGGCTATGGATCTACATTTCCATGAATCATATTTCGTAGTTGCTCATTTCCACTATGTATTGGTAGGTGGAACTGTTTTCGGATTCTTCTCTGCAATTTACTATTGGTTCCCCAAGATGTCTGGAAGAATGTTAGATGAGAGATTAGGGGTCCTTCATTTCCTAACTGCGTTCATAACTTACAATGGAATATTCTGGCCTATGCATAGACTTGGAGTATGGGGCATGGCTAGAAGACATCATACATATTTCATATCAGTGGATGAAGTTAGAGGAGTTGAAGGCGAGTTGATTACTGAAGCCGTCATTGGAGCACTCCCCCCAGAAGCTGCAGGATGGAATATGTTCATCACAGTATGTGCAATTTTGTTCTTCCTATCGAATTTCCTTATGGTCGCTAACATGATTATATCATTAGTTAGAGGCGAAAAAGCTCCTGCAGACCCATGGGGTGGATGGTCCTTCGAGTGGATGACTGAATCCCCACCACCTACTCCATCATTTGGTAGGTTTGAAAATGGAGAATGGTACGATCTTCCAACATTAAAAGATTCTAATGAACATATAGCCAATGAACCGAGTAAGGTAGGAATATGGTTCAATAAACTCATGGTTGCAGATAAAGAGGAGGTGGAAAATTGAGCGATCACGATGAACATCACCATCCAAGTGCGTGGGGGCCACATGATTGGAATCATGGAGCACCACACAATTCATGGGCTCCTTTGATTATGAGTATAGGTTTTGGAATTTTCTTGTTTATGCTGGCTAGTGCTTTTACAAAAGGTGTTTTTGATGCAAGTTACTTACCTCTAGTTTTCGTTGGACTTCTAGTTTCACTGATTGGATTAATTATTTGGTGGAGACAGGATATGTCTTTTGATGGTACATATGAACCAATGGCAACAGGTGCACCATTCAAAAATATTGAAATTCGTAAAGTCTCTATTTGGGTATTCTTAATGTCAGAAATGATGGTTTTCACATCACTATTTAGCACATACATCAGATACCGTACCGGAATAAGAAATTGTCAAACAGTCTTTGATGAGGGTCTTTGGGTTGAACAAGGATATACTTTAGAAGCTGGTGAAGCTCTAATATGCTTTGAACCAGCAAGTCATCTAATTGCATCAAGCATGTGGCATATAGCACCAGGGGCGATTAATACATTCGCTCTAATTATTTCATCATTTACAATTGTTCAGGCACTTCGTTGGGCAAAGAAACCATTAGGAACTGTCGATGAAGAAGTCCGTAGAAAGAGAGTTTTCCGATATCTTGGAAGTACATGGGTTCTAGCAATAATATTCCTTATCCTAAAGATGACTGAATGGTTCATTGGTTTCTATGTTCCTGAAATTGAATTACTAGGAATACACGAACATCATATTCATTCATTATATTCTGAGGGTTATCTGATTAATGCAGATCATTACCATCATCATGATTGGGTAGATGAAGCAACAGGAGCAACTATGCTTGCAGATATCAGCGTTAGTGCATCTACTTTCTATGTAACGACTGGGACACATGGAGTTCACGTCTTTGGAGGAATAATAGGATTGACCTATATGACTTTCAAAGCTTGGACTGGAGGATATACTCCAAAGAATGCAGTGTCGATTGAATACTTTGGNCTATACTGGCACTTTGTCGACTTAGTTTGGGTACTAGTATTCCCATTCTTCTATCTATATTGAGGTGAAAAAAAATGGCACATTACACAATAATGGGACGAGATCCCTACTGGATGAATTTCTTTGGATTAATGATTTTAACTTTAATTGAGGTTGCAGCAGTAGGTTTGGATTTATCTCCTGAAGCTACTGGACTGGGTTATACCGAGAAAAAATTAACTTTACTGATATTAGTTGGTATTGGTATACCTAAATTCATAATGATTGCAGCTATTTTTATGCATTTATGGGGTGATGAAGATTCAAAAATACTTACTCTAACTGCACTATTCCCTTCATTTTTTATTATAGTCATGATACTATTCATCGGATTAACACACCCTGAAGCTACTACTGGATTACCAGAGTGGTGCAGACCTGGATACTACAATTAAAGGTTGTAAAGTTCATGTCTAATGAGTGATTCGATAGAGCGCGGCCGAGATCGCATAGCCCGGTATTGCGGTGGATTTGAAATCCACTGTCCATAGGACTCGGGGGTTCAAATCCCTCTCTCGGCGCCACTCTATCTAATCACTCATTAGGAATCGAAGAGGCTCCACGGACAGTAATCTGATCCTCATGATATTTCATTGAAACAGGAGTTGTTAGAACCGCTTCTCCATCAACATTAACGAACATTCTAGGATTATGACTTTTATTGGAGGGATTACCATCTTTATCCACTGCTCTAACTTCGAGAGATTTTGACGGTTGCATACTAATTTTACCCCATTTCCCTATATGAGTCCCCTTTTCTAATGGTCCCATTATTAGAAGCATCTGGATTTTAGATAAACCAAAAGCCAAAATTAGAGAACCATGATTTTGAATTGGAGATGCCCCTGGTGTAACTTTGAATCCTCCACCAAATGTCTGACATTGAGAAAGACAGAATAATCCTGAAAATTCTATTATCCGACCGGGTTCATCATCTACTTTTATCCAACCTTGTTGTTTTTTCCAACCAAGTATTGCCCTTATCCCTAAAAAAGTATACTTCATTTGCCCCCTAATCCATTTGAATTTACCCTCATTTTTCATACGATTAACTGCAGATGTAACTCCACTATCTACCTCTAAGAAACTCCAACGAACCATATTTCCATCCACTTCTGGTGGACCGTCTACAGGATGGTGTTTAGGATCAGGAATACTATGATGGCCATTAGCAGGAAGTCCTTCAACTCTAACTGCACCGACCTTTCTATCGGTTCCGTTGACTAGAATATCTACTGCTCCTTGCATATCAGGAAACTTTTTGCCTCGAGGAATTGGGATTCCATGTGCTCTTGCATAATCATTGCCACTACCTATTGGTAGAATGCCTAATGTCATCTTTGACCCTCTAAGACCTGATGCTACTTCATGTACAGTTCCATCGCCTCCAACTGCAACTACAAGTTGATAATCGCCATCAATTAGGCTATGAGCTATCTCTGTAGCATGGCCTGAATATTCAGTATGATGCAGATCAATTTCAAATCCTGAATCTTTCAAAGCAGGTTCGAATAAATCCCATTGTTTCATCGATAATCCATCTCTGGCCTTGGGATTGAGGATGCAGGCAATACGTGTCATGATTACATCAGTAAGGAGTTGGGACTTGAATGCTCCCAAAGCGAGGAATCATGAGTAAAGTATGTTTCGAACGTTTAGAGGACATCCTATGGACGATGAAGATTTCATGCGTCGAGCTATTGAATTAGCAGAAAAAGGAAGGTATTCAGTCAGACCAAATCCACTTGTTGGTTGTGTCTTAGTGAGGAATGGAGGTATCATTGCCGAAGGATGGCATGACCATATTGGTGGACTTCATGCCGAGCAAATGGCAATCGCTGACGCTGAATCTAGAGGTGTAGAAACTCAAGGAGCTATTGCCTACGTAACTCTCGAACCATGCAATCATTTCGGAAGAACTCCTCCTTGTAGTGAAGCATTAATGTGGGCTGGAGTGAAGAAGGTAGTAATCGGAGCTGCTGATCCTAATCCTACTGTTAGAGGAGGAGGTTTAGAGGCTCTGAAAAGAGAAGGGATAGATGTTGAAATTGGTGTTTTAGAAAAAGAATGCAATCAGCAAATGTCTGCATTCATGCATTGGTGTAAATATAGAAGACCGTATGTACTTCTAAAAGCAGCCACAGATAATAATGGAAGAATAGATGGAGATCCAGAAAAGCCTGCTGTGAGGTTTTCATCAAAGGAGTCATTAGAGATAGTGCATGAAATAAGAAGAGACTCGATGGCTATAGTTGTTGGAGTAAATACAGTAATCAGAGATGATCCTAAGTTGACAGTGAGAGGGGGGAAGAGTTCTGCTAATGACATTACACCAAAAAGAGTTGTAATTGATCCAAAAAATAGAATTCCAAATGATTGTTACTTAATGACAACCCCTAATGCTGAAACATATCTAATTAATGCGGAAAAATATGATTCGACTAATGATAAAGAACATGTCAATAGAATTGTTTTACCATCTGAAAATGGAGAAATAGATGTTAAGAAGATACTGGATTGCTTAGGAGATTTAGAAGTTCAAACACTATTAGTAGAAGGAGGATTAGAAACTTGGAAGCGTTTCTTAGAAGAAAAACTAGTAGATTCAGCCCATCTTTGTATATCAAAAATAGAACTGGATGCTAAAAATAAATATTACTTCAATAAAGGTCACCTTGAAGCTGCGGGACTAGTTATGAAAAATGAAATAATTTCAGGTAACGATACCATTACTAAATGGGAAAGAAATTAAACAATAATTTTACCAATTGGTTATGTATATACTCACTACTTTATCAAGAATAGTATGATGAAACAATGAAGAAAAACAAAACAAAATAATTTCAATGAAGTGAATATATGGCGGGCCGTCCAGGATTCGAACCCGGGGCAAGGGGTCCGAAACCCCCCATTTTATCCGCTAAACTAACAGCCCAGTAAATAGACGTGCAAGGGAATCTGATTTCAATGCAACGGATGGCAGACAACAACCATTCGTGCTAAACTCTTGTGAACTTTGACAGGTGATTTTAGATCAACTCTCCAGCCTCTTTCATTTATTTCTCTTTCAATTTCACTCCAAGGACGACCCATCACAATATAATCTATATCAGGATTATTCGCAAGTGACTCAGAGCCGGCAGGTAACATAGTAGAAATTACTGATTTAGAATCAATCTTTAGCGCCTGTTCGAGTGCAGAAAGAAATAATTCCAAACCATCATCTGATTTCCAAGCATTTCGTCCATATGGTGGATCGAATACAAAGATACAATTTTCATTTTCACCCCATAAATCTGCAATATTCTTCACGCTATATTTCTCAACTTTAATTATACTTTTATCATCTTTATTAGCCCAAGATAAATTCTTTTTAGTACCATAAACCATTGTTGGATCTAAATCNCTAGCGAATATNTCCATACCCTGAATAAGCGCTTCAATTGCTATACCACCAGTACCACAAAATGGATCAATCATAATTTGTGGAGTAATAACTTCTCTATGGGCAAGTGATATCAATAATTTAGCGAGTCTAGGTTCAAGTGATATTGGTTTGAAAAAAGGTCTTTCCATAGGTTGTCTGCCAATATAATTTGTTTTCTCCCATTTATTTTCCCGTATACCCCAAATAACACATGGAGTAACTTCAACAGAATCCCAATGTACTTCACCGTCTACTTTACCTGCAACTATTATGACAATCTCATATTGAGGATTTTGAAGATTAACTGGATTCTTTTTGGAAAATAATTGAGCACCTACTTCTTTTTCTAATTCTCTTCTAGAAATACTTTCGATCCCTGAGCCAAGCTTCTTACTTCTTACTGCAAAACTACCAGAGGGTAAATTCTCTTTGGACCAATTGGATATTTCTTGAGAAATTATATTAAAATCAGTACCATTCGAATAACCTCCAAAATGGAGTAAATCATCTACTAAAGCAGCTCTGGATAAACGTGAAAGAAGCTTTTCATCTATTGATTGGTTAAGTAAAACTAGACGAGGATGTAGGGTCTTAAAATCTCCAAATAATGCAGTAATTTCTGATCTAAAAAGAAATGGGTGCCATCCACTACCAAGAAGAATAGTTCCAGTCATCACATCACCTATGTCTACTCGTGTAAGACTTCAACCCTAAATGCCTCGACGTCGTCCATAGCGTGAAGAAGAGGGGGCGAGACTACTATGGGCTGTAATTTGAGAGACTTAGCACCAGCACAATCTATCAATTTTAGCGAACTAAAGGGTCAAAAGGTTGCCATAGATGTATTCCTTAATGCCTATCAGTTTATCACTAGTCTAACGGGCCAAGATGGGAAACCATTATCCTACAATAATAAGCCAGTAGCACATCTTATGGGATTCTTAGATAGAGCAACAATAATGATTGAAGAAGGGATTGATCCTGTTTTCATTTTTGATGGAAAACCACATCAACTAAAGATGGAAACATTAGGAGGGAGGAAAGAAAGAAAAATTAACGCAGTTGTAAAATGGGAAGCAGCTATTGAGGCTGGAGATATGGTTGCCGCCAAAAAATTAGGACCACAAACTGCAGAATATACTAGGGAAATGGTTGCAGAAACTAAAGAATTATTTGATTGCTTGGGAGTTACTTGGTTAGAAGCACCAATGGAAGCAGAGGGCGCTGCAGCAGTACGTTGTAGAAATAACGAAGTCTTTGCAGTGGCTAGTCAAGATTGGGATACTCTGCTTTATGGTGCACCTATAATGATTCGAAATCTTACATCTCATGGTACACGTAAATTCGGAAGAGTCTTACAAGCAGAAAAAATTATTCTAAGTGAAATGCTGGAAATGCATGAAATAACGTATGAGCAATTAGTTGACCTGGGTATTATGATTGGAACAGATTTCCATCCTGGAATAAAGGGTATAGGNCCAAAAACAGGATTGAAGTTAATTAAGAAGCATGGGACAATGGAAGAAGTTTCAATTGCCAAGGAGTTTGATTTACCAGAAAATCTAGAAGAGATAAGAGCACTATTCACAAAACATCCAGTACATCCTATACCACTGCCTGAATCCTCAAAATCAATAGAAGAAAATATTCAGGTATTCGCTAAATCAAGAGGTTTTAGTGAAAAAAGAATATCTAGAGCAGTAACTAGGCTAGCTAATGCTAATCGACTGAAATCTGAAAGTCAACCNACTTTGTTTGATTTTTGAAAATGTTGCGACTCACCCTAGGACTAAATCGCCCTAGGGGAGTCTGTCGCTGCATTCATTACAATGTTGCAGGCTAGCAAAATAATCTGTTATCCAATCTTTCAATCAGAGAATAACGCCGTTTTCGTCAGTATCAATGATACCATCTCCATCGTCATCATCATCCAGATAATCTTCCACTCCATCATTGTCGTGGTCGAATTGGCCGGTATCACTCCAGCCATCATTCTGCTCAAACCAGTCGGAAAGACCATCATTATCATCGTCTAGATCCAAGTAATCTTGGTATCCATCGTTGTCATGATCGTATCTCCAAACGCCGGTAACGCCATCGTTTTCGTCAACATCAAGGATGTTATCATTATCATCGTCAGTATCTACACCGTCAGCTAGTCCGTCATTGTCGTGATCGCGTGAGTAATCCTCACCGTTCGGTCCAATGTCGTTCCAGTTGTCAATGCCGTCATTGTCAATATCAAAGTCTACGTTATCGCTAACACCGTCGTTGTCATGATCATAGATGTCTGTGTTTGGATTACCGTCATTAACTTCCTCTTGGTCGTCAATTCCGTCTCCATCATCGTCATCATCATCTGCATCGTCGATACCATCGTTATCGTGATCCTCGGGATTAGCATCCTGATTATCAGGGATGCCATCATTGTCATCGTCGAAGTCTAGGTCATCAGGGATGCCGTCTCCATCGTTGTCGTTCTCACCGTTCTGGTCTTGGTTCTCGAGTTGTTGGTTTTGCTGCTGATCGGATTGTTGACCCTGTTGTCCTTGATTGGAGTCTTGGGTCTGACCTTGCTGCTGTTGGTTCTGGCCGTTTTGGTTATTTCCATTCTGACTATCGCCAGTTTGGTCACCTTGTTGACCTGTTTGTTCCCCACCAGATTGCTGGCCTTGTCCATTATCTTGCTGCTGACCTTGTGATCCTTCCTGACTGTCTTGGCCTTGTTGACCATCTTGTCCGGATTGCGATCCTTGGTCTTGACCTTGGCCTTGTTGACCATCTTGGCCTTGACCTTGTCCTTGACCTTGTCCTTGACCTTGACCTTGACCTTGTCCTTGGCCTTGTCCTTGGCCTTGGCCTTG
>JGI26060J43896_10000037_pt1 | contig 45752 bp, 43 predicted proteins | sample MarorgKNORR_S2LV_6_FD_43896 | JGI IMG/M metagenome (IMG submission 43896) | reverse complement strand
ATAAGAAACTATATTTTCTTCTTTAATTTAACTTTCACAGAAGTAAAGCCTTTATCAAATGAAGCATCTGTAAAAAGTAATGATAATTTATCATCAGATTTTGTTGCTTTTTTTACACAATTATTACAACAGAAAGAAATGTTTGCACCATTTACTGCTACAATTTTATCAACTTTGGTTTTACCACCTGTCATTGGACAACTTGTTTGGGTGTACTGTTTAGTAGCTAGTAGCTGAAAATTAGCATTAGTTGAGAACTTTTTACTGTCTTCATCAAAATCCATTTTGCATCCACCACAACAAAAATATACTTCACCATCTTTGTATGAACTGCTTTCTTCTAGATCAATCTGATCACCAGAGACTACACATTTAACAACAGGTAATTTTTTTGAAACATTTTTTTGAGCAGAAACAAAGGTAAAGATCCCTAGTAAAATAAATAATGTTTTTTTCATATTAAATCCTTTTATTGACGAAATAAGCGTTATGAGCGTTTAATCATATATAATTTTATTAAATTTATGTAAGACAATCAACATTTAATTAATCATAAACGCTATACAAATCTAAGGTATTAAATAATTAAATAAATATATTTTATTATTCTCAACATAAAACAACAGTTATAGATTGTGAAATGAAAAAAAATGTAATTCTCTTTTGTTTGTTATTTTATGTTGCTTGTTCGCCAAATATTAATATTGAACCAGATGCAAATTATATAGTACCTGCTGAGATGAACTATAGAAAGTATTTTAAAAACAATTATAATAGCTTAGATCCCTTAGAAGGTATTTGGGTTGAATATGTAGTAGGAACTCTATATGATGGTGGGAAAGTTGTAGAACGAAAAGAAATACCAAAACGTGCAAGATGGATTATCATTAAAAATGGTTCAAATTATAAAATTTTGAATGAGTATGGAGAACAAAACAAATATGANGCTTTATTCAAGAAAAATAAAATTAAAGATTCTTATATATTTGATTGCTTATTCATTAAAACAAAAGATCATATTAAAGTAGAAGCTAAACTTATTGANGATAAAACAATTGAGATGGCCTATAATGCACCAAAAGGTATNTTTCAAGAAAGTTACAAAGAGTTTATGCTAACGGATCTAGTTGATAATGAACAAAAAGAATTAGAGTTATTTTGGCAGTTTAGCTGGATAAAAACTTTTCCGCTTAATCTAAGTGAAAATTGAAAATATATATAGATGGATATAATAAACATACATATACTATCTACTGCTATCCTTACCGGTGCAATATGGGTAATTCAATTAATTCATTATCCAGGTTTTGGTTACATTGAAAATAAACTATTCAAACCTTTTATGGTTTTACATATAAGAGGAATAATGCTTTTTGTTTTTCCAATGATGCTTGTTGAAATATGTACAGGTACCTATTTATTATTTCAAGGGCATTTTTCTTCGCTATTTTTATATGCTATGATTTTTCTTTACTTAATTTGGCTTAGTACTGCTTTAATCTTTAGTGGGTATCATTCAAAGCTCAAAGATAATAAAGACGATAGAATTATAAATAACTTAGTAAAGTATAATTGGTTAAGAACTATTGGATGGTCATTTCGTTTAATTTTACTTTTTATGATTTAATTAATTTTTTTCTTCCTACAAAGTACAAGACTGTATAATAGAAAACCCCAAGACTAAGAATAAGTATTAAATAATCTGGCCATTCAGGCATTAATTGAGAGAAGTTTGATCCATTAGGTCTTGAATATGTAAACATATAATTAGTACCAATTATAGAATTAATTAAATGTACAAATATTAAAATAAAGGTAGTCATTAAAATCGAACTTAAATAATCACTTAATCTTGGTCTGAAACCCCAAAAAAGTGAGCGTAATCCAAAAAATAATAAAATACCATGGTGACCATAGTATCTTAAAAATAAATACCAAGCTTCAGTCCCAAACATTATAGTATTAATAAAAGCTGCTGTAGAACACCATATTCCAGCAAAATAAAACCAACCATTAATTTTTTCATGATTAAACAATAGATAGGTTAGCGCGCTAAGGCTGGTAATATATGAAAATTCTAAAGGTAAACTAGTTTTGTAGGACCAAGCGCCATCATTTAAAACAGCTAATTGATAAATAAGTTCTATTAATAAAGGTAGGGATAAGAAATAATAGAGCGGATTTTTGTTAAATGACCATTTATTGGCATACTGTAAATATAAAAGTGTAGAAACTATTACTAAAGTGATGCAGGTCGCTAGAATATGTGGCTGTGGAAGTTCGCTGAAAACACTTATTATTTTATTCAAATACTAATTAGCTCTGATCCAATCAATTTCAAGTTCAAATGGACCGGTTTGTTTATCTGATAACATAATCCCAATTTCTTTTATTATAATTTCAGATAATAATGGCATATCATTTAAATAATATCCTCTATAAACAGGATAGAAATTATCAATTTTCATTTCTTTTTCAATCCATTCACCATCGATTGTATCAAAAGAATGTGTATATGAAGCCCAATTTGAAGTGTTACCTCTAACGCGAAAACTGTACTGTCGACCATCACCTTTAACTCTAAGCGTTATAGATTTAACATTTGTTAAATCGGGCGGATAATATGCTCTAATTGATGAAAAACCACCGTTGTTCTGTAGTGAAAGGTAACCATTAAAAATTCCATATAAATTATTTTTTAATTTGAGAGTTGCATCAGATCGTCCACCCATAACAGTATCATTTACTATTTTCCAGTTCAGAAGGTTTTTTGAATCAAAATCTTCCATTATAACTTCACCTTCAATAACTTTAGCCGAGCTATTTTCAACATTAGGGGTATCACAACCAATCAAGAAAGCTAAGCAGTTTGCTAAACAAATATTTTTTTTCATTTGAAATCCTTTTAATTAAATAAGCGTTATGAGCGTTATTTATGTTGCAAAATTATTATTTTATTTATATTTTTGCAAGTCTTTTTTAATATTAGAAAGGTTTTTTATATGAAAAGAAGAGAGTTTCTTGGTGATGCCTGTAAGTTTGCTGTATTATGCTCTTCACCACTACTTTTGTCAACATTGCAATCTTGTGAAGATGTTGGTGATGAATCAGTTAACAATGATGACTTTATTGATATTAATAAGGACATCATAGAGTTTAATTTGAATCAAAGTCCTTTTGATAAATTAAAAGTAGTTGGTGGCTCTATAGCCACTCAAAGAAACACTTTTGACTCGAATGGGATTCTTTTATTTAGACAATCTGAAGACATAATTTTAGCATTCAGTAGACGGTGCACGCATGCTGGAGTATCTCTCAATGCATTTAGTAATGGATCTGCAAGATGTTCAAGCCATGGTTCAGAATTTAATCTATCAGGAGAACCAACAAAAGGTCCAGCAAGCTCAAACCTTAGTCAATACATAGTTGAAATTTTAAATGATACAATTAAAGTATCTAAATCCTAAATTTATTTAATGACTCATTTAAAATTATTTCCTCTTAGTCTCGTTTCATTTCCTACAAAAATTGTACCACTACACATTTTTGAAGAACGTTATAAGAGTTTAATTTTGGATTGTGTAAATAATCAAAGTGAATTTGGTATTATTTATAAAAATGATAGTGGTTTAGCCAAATTTGGTTGTTCAATGAAAGTATTAGATGTAGTTAAAAAATATTCAGATGGTCGAATGGATGTAATAACAAAAGGTATAAATATCTTTAAACTTAATTCTCAATTGCTCGATGGTCAGTTATTGATTGGTCAAGTAAAATATAATGAAAGTGATATTGATATAAATCCAGATAAATTTGAAATATTAAAAGATAAATATTTAAAAATAATGTTGATGCTAGGAATAACTTCAAATTTAGATGGTCATTTAAAAAAGGTTATTTCTTTTGAATTACTTGAAGGTATTAGTCTACCATCAGAATTTGAGTTAATGCTTATTTCAACGGGTTCTGAGTCTAATCGTTTAAAAATACTTAATGAAATTTTTGATAAAATATTAAAAAATCAATTTCCAATTCCTGATGCTTCTCATTTTGAATCATAGCTAAATTATATATAGAAATTTTAATCAATTTTATAAACAACTGAAAGAGACCTATGGAACAATACTTATTAATCATTTTAAAAATTCTTGTAGCCAGTTCAATATTCTTTGTTTGGGTAATAAGATATAACAATATAATTGAAGAATTTAAAAAATATAATTATCCAGACTGGTTAAGAGATTCAGTAGGTATTCTAAAACTTTCTTTTGGTGTTATGTTACTATGGAATGATAATCTTATCATTTTATCTGGTGCAGCTGGTTTGGTTTTACTTATGTTAGCAGCAGTAGGTACACACATAAAAATTAAGAATAATTTTAGTGATGCTGTACCTGCAATAATGCAAATTTTAATGAATGGATTAATCATTTATTTAACTTTGATTTAAAAAAGAACTTTAATTATGATTACTCTCTTATCACCTGCTAAGAAATTATCTAAAGATTGCTTCAGTCATGATTTTAATTCTAGTCAACCTGAATACTTAAAGCATTCAGAAAAACTGATCTCGATTCTTAAAAGTTTTGAGCCTCCAATTTTGATGGATGTAATGGGTATAAGTGAGAACCTATCTCTATTAAACTGGGAACGGTTTCAGAGTTGGCAGACACCATTCTTAAATAATAGTTCACGACAAGCGATTTTTACTTTCCAAGGGGATACTTATACTGGTCTTGATGCTGATTCATTAAGCGAAAAGCAAATATTATTTGCACAAGACCATTCACGTATTTTGTCGGGCCTGTATGGATTATTAAAGCCTCTTGATTTGATTATGCCTTATCGTTTAGAAATGGGTACGAAATTAAAAAATGATAGTGGAGAAAATCTGTATAAATTTTGGGGTAATGAATTATCAAAATCCTTAAGTATAGAATTAGAAAATCATAATGAAAAGTATATTATAAATTGTGCTTCAGTTGAATACTTTAAATCAGTTAACAATGAAGCATTAGTTGCTGAAATCATTACTCCTATTTTTAAAGAGATTAAGAATGGAAAAGTGCGAATTATTTCGATTTTTGCAAAAAAAGCACGTGGAATGATGGCACGATTTATTATTAAAAACCAGATTAATAACCCTAATGATATTATGGATTTTAATTATGGTGGTTATAGTTATGACAAAACCTTGTCGAGTTATAATTCACCAGTGTTTACTCGTATACAACCTTAAGCTTATTTAAAATTTGCTATTAAGCTTTTAGTATCTCCTATTACTTCCAAAGCACTATTTGAAGATATACCTTCGGCAATTGTTTTTCCTCGTTTTCTCATTTTAAACTTTATTTTTGCATCAAGGTATTCTGCTACTTTTTCTTCCATTTTAAGTTTGTCGGGCGCAAATAATATTCCGGTTTTCAAACCTTTGTTAAGTTCTATTTGAAGTTCAATGTTGTCTTGTTGAAAGTGACAAGTAAATATTTCTCCATCATACTTTACTAAACTAACCTTGGATCCTCTATAAGGAGTAAACCTGTACAAAACATCATCTATTTGAAGACCAACTATGAAACCTGAAAACTCTGATTTTCGCCAAGGAATAGTTGCTAAAGACACTGAAAGGCTTATCCCTGGCACTTCAAAATGATTAGATTGAGCCCAAACCCAATTTTTAGGAAAATTTTTCCCCCAATCTTTTTCAATATAACCTCTGCCATTATCAAATATATATGAATGGTCATTAATTTTAAGATTTCCTTTTAAAGTATGATCCATACTTAAAATTCCATGAAAACATTCCATCGTTGGTACATAAGCATACCAGCCCATACATCCAGGCTCTAAGATTGAGACTGGCCAAGGTTTTATATTTTTATTTTTAACGTGCCCATTTACTTCGATTGAACTAGTATTAATATTTAATTTAATTTCATTTAAGGAAAAAGTATTTGCGCCTAATCTCAGTTCATATTTATTTGGGTCACAAATAAATTCATCTGTAGAAAATGTTAAGTAATCGACTTTTCCATTTTCTCCATTATAAATCATAAGAAAAGCAGTCTCATAATCTACTGATCCGCTTCGATAAATTCCTGGGATTAAAACGATAGATCTTCCGTTTGTAGTTGTTATTTTGTGATACCACCCCTCAAAAAAAGGTTTTTTGTTTGACTCTCCATGGTATTGTTCTGGCTTTTTTATAAACATAAATAAAATTTTAATTAAAAGTTCTGAAAGAAAAGATTTTCATTAAATATTAGCTTAAATTTAGCACTATGGTCGAGTCATTTGCTTTAATTCTTGCAGCTTTTTTAACCTCTATGTTATCTGCTATCATTGGGATGGGAGGGGGGATCACATTACTCGGAGTCATGGCAATAATAATGCCAGAAGGTTACCTTGTAATCGCATATCATGGAGTTATACAATTGGTTAGTAATGTTACTAGATTAACAGTTTATAGAGATCATATAGATACAAAGATAGTTAAAAAATACTTGTCTGGTATTATCCCCGGTTTAATTTTTGCAGCTATAATAATTTATTTTTTAATGCAATTTTATAAAGTTTCATCAGCTAATCAAATTCAAATAGATTATTTAAAACCATTAATTGGCATTTATATTATCTGGTTCCTATATATACGTAAAAAGGGTAAAGCTGTATCAGAACATGCTTTTTTATGGATGGGTGGACTTAGTGGCTTAGCTACTGTTTTTGTGGGAGCTGCTGGACCTTTAATTGCGCCTTTATTTATTAATTCAAATTTGAAAAAGCATTCAATCATTGCTACAAAAGCTGTGTGTCAAGCTCTTGGACATTTTGGTAAAATTCCAATTTTTATATTTTTATTTAATGTTAATTATATAACTGATTGGGAAATTATATTACCTTTAGTTATTTCAGTTTACTTTGGTACTAAATTTGGAAAAAAAATGCTTGGGAAACTTCCAGAAGCAACATTCCAAACTCTTTTTAAATTTGCTCTTACCTTAATTGCAATTAGGTTAATAGCTGTTGAATTAATTAATTATTAGGGGAATAATTTTCAAAAATAATAATCTTTGGACTATTTTATTTTTTATAGTGGGATGTTCAAATAATCCGTCAGATAATCAACTTTTAGAAAAAATATTTAATTCAATGGTTAATGATTTTCCTGAAATTGTTTCTGAGCCTGAAAAGTATCGAATACAAATATTATATTCTCAAATTGATAGAGATATCAATCAAAAACCTAAATTTACCACATATAGATTTAGGACTGGTTCAAATAAATATTTTTATCCTGCTAGTACCGTAAAGTTTCCTTCTGCGGTATTGGCTTTGGATAAACTTAAAATTTATTCTTCTCAAAATATTGATAAAAATACATATTTAACCATTGATGGTGGCTATGACGGAATGACTGAAGTTATCGAAGATACATCTTCAATTAATAAAAGAGCATCTATAGCACATTATATTAAAAAAATTCTATTAATCTCAGATGATGACGCTTTTAATCGTATTTATGAGTTTTTAGGTCAAGAATATCTTAATAAACGCATGTGGGGTATTGGTTATGATGACTTTAAAGTAAGTCATAGACTATCTCTCCCTTTATCTATTGAAGAAAATCAATATACAAACTCATTTAATTTTTATGATAATTTAGGAAATAAGATATTGAATCAACCTATGCAACATTCAAAAATTGAATTTGAAATATCAACCAAGAAAAATTTTATTGGAAATGCATATCTTAAAAATGGTAAAAAAATTAATAACGCTATGGATTTTACACAAAAAAATTACTTTAAACTTTCTGATCAACATCACTTTCTTCAACAAATAATTTTTCCTGAGACAATAATGAATGATGATCGAAAATTAAATTTAAGTAAGTCAGATTATAATTTTTTATATGAGTGGATGCAAAAATTGCCTAGAGAAAGTATTTTTCCAACCTATAATGATTACTCAAAATATTATGACGGGTACTGTAAATTTTTTATTTATGGTGATTCAAAAGAAAAAATACCTGATAATATAAAAATTTTTAATAGCGTAGGATGGGCATATGGTTTTTTGATTGATAATGCTTATATAATTGATACAGTAAATGACATTGAATTCTTTCTTTCTGCAGTTATTTACATTAATAAAAATGAAATTTTAAACGATGATCAATATCAATATTATGAGTTAGGTCTTCCATTTTTAGCTAAGCTTGGTAAAACTATATATGATTATGAATTAAAAAGAGAAGTAGTAGTTAGTCCTGACTTTTCTAGATATTCAACCAAATATTAGAATATCGTTTATTTGACTATTTAGATTCATTATTTCATTTATAATTACGAAGTTCCCAAGCTTTATTTGAAGTGAAAACCACTGATTGAAAGATAATAATTAATGAGAAAAAATAATTTTAGAAATATTGCGATTATTGCACATGTTGATCATGGTAAAACTACACTTGTTGATGGACTTTTAAGTCAATCTGGGACTTTTAAGGCTCATCAAGAAGTTGAAAGTCGTATAATGGACTCTATGGACCTTGAAAAAGAGCGTGGGATAACAATTACAGCCAAGAATACAGCTATAGATTATGAAGGTGTTAAAATTAACATCATGGATACACCAGGACATGCTGATTTTGGGGGTGAAGTAGAGCGAAGTCTAAATTTAGTTGATGGAGCTTTATTGTTAGTTGATGCGAGTGAAGGGCCATTACCTCAAACTAGATTTGTATTAAAAAAGACCTTAGAAAAAAACTTACCTGTTATTCTTATAATAAATAAAATTGATCGATCTGATGCGCGCATAGATGAAGTTGTTAATGAAGTGTATGATTTATTCATTGATCTTGATGCAAATGATGATCAAATAGATTTTCCAATACTTTATACTATCGCTAAAGACGGTATCGCCCATAAAGATTTAAATGATGATTCAACATCACTTAAACCTTTGTTTGATTCTATCTTAAATAACATTGAGGGTCCTATAGCGGATGATAACCAAACACCTCAATTTTTGATTACAAATTTAGATTATGATTCTTATGTTGGGCAGGTGGCGATAGGAAGATTAAATCATGGCACTTTATCAATGAATCAATCTTATTCGCTTTGTGGTGAAGATGGAATTCGTAATAATCAAAAATTTTCTGCACTTTATACTTTTAAAGGTCTTGATAAAATTCAAGTTGAGAAACTAGAAGCGGGTGATATTATTGCTGTTGCGGGTATTGATAATGTTACAATTGGTGATACTATCTCTTCAAATGAAGACCCTAAGCCATTACCACGCATCTTAATTGATGAACCAACTGTTTCAATGTTATTTTATGTAAACAATGGACCTTTTGCTGGTAAAGAAGGGAAATATCTTACTTCTAGAAATATTAGTGAACGTTTAGATAGAGAAATATTAGGCAATGTTTCTTTACAAGTTCATAAAACAGAACGTACAGATGTTTTTGAAGTTCGTGGAAGAGGAGAACTTCAAATGGCTGTATTAATTGAAACCATGAGAAGAGAAGGCTATGAGTTTATGGTTTCAAAGCCTCGTGTTATTACGCATGAAAAAGATGGCAAAACAATGGAACCAATGGAAAAAGTTTTTATTGATATACCAGAAGATAAAGTTGGTGTAATAACAGAAAAGTTGTCAATACGTAAAGGAAGAATGGAAAACTTAGTAAACCATGGGCATGGAAGAGTTTCTTTGGACTTTATTATACCATCAAGAGGTCTAATTGGTTTTAGAAGTCAATTCTTAACTGATACTCAAGGTGCCGGTATAATGAACAAACTTTTCGATGGTTATGCACCCTGGTTCGGGCTAATTCCTCAACGAATAAGTGGCGCAATCATTTCTGATCGAAAAGGAAAAGTAACTACTTATGCCTGTTTAGGAATGGTTGATAGAGGCGAGTTATTTATTGAGGTTGGTACAGAAGTCTATGATGGAATGGTAATTGGGGAAAGAAATAGAACTGAAGACCTTTCTGTGAATATTACAAGAGAGAAAAAGCTTACAAATATGAGAGCAGCTTCTTCAGATTCAACTGTTGTATTGCGGCCTGCAAAAAAATTATCTTTAGATCAATCTTTAGAATTTATTGCAGAAGATGAATTAGTTGAAGTTACACCAGAATCAATACGTTTACGTAAAATGGAATTAGATGCTAATAAAAGAGCTTCAGATAATAGGAAAGCAAAGTATTCTAGTTAATTCTTTTTGACTTAAGTAATTGTCCATTATCTTCAAGCATGAGGAAGTGGGTAAAATAATTCAATTCGTACTTTTCATCGTATCTTTAAATTTTAATACTAATGCCTAGTATTAAAATATATATATTAAATACAGTAATAATAGTATTTACAATTATACTATATTCATGCGATAATTCATATAAACCCCCTAATATCATTTATATATTAGCAGATGATTTAGGGTATGGTGAGCTAGGAGTTTATGGCCAAAAGATTATAGAAACTCCAAATATAGATAAATTAGCAAATAATGGGATGATTTTTACTGATCATTATTCTGGATCGCCAGTTTGTGCCCCATCACGTTCTGTGTTCATTACTGGTCAACATACAGGTCATACACCTATTAGGGGGAATGACGAATGGACTGAAAGAGGTGATACTTGGAATTATCAAGCCATGTTTGATAACCCTTCTTTAGAAGGTCAAAGACCAATTCCTAAAAATACAATAACCATAGCAGAGGTACTAAAGTCAGCTGGTTATGTAACAGGTATGGTTGGGAAGTGGGGTCTTGGAGCTCCAAATACAGAAGGAACACCTAATAAGCAGGGTTTTAACTTCTTTTATGGTTATAACTGTCAACGCCAAGCGCATACACTTTTTCCTATGCATTTATGGAGGAATGAAGAAAGAGTTATACTTAATAATAAGAATATTCCTCCTCATGCAAATCTAAAAGAAGGCTTAAACCCCAGCGATGAATCAAGTTACGTTGATTTTCACTTGAATGATTATGCACCAGAGTTAATGCATAATGAGGCTTTAAATTTTATTGAAGATAATAAAGAAAGTCCATTTTTTCTTTATTATGCATCACCTCTTCCGCATGTTCCTCTTCAAGCACCCAAAGAATGGATTAATTACTATAAAAGAAAAATAGGAGATGAAGAACCTTATACTGGAAAATCATATTTTCCTAATCACTCTCCAAGAGCTACTTACGCAGCAATGATTTCATACTTAGATGAACAAGTTGGTGATTTAATAAAAAAATTAAAAGATATAAATCAACTAGATAATACGTTGATCATTTTTACAAGTGATAATGGTCCTACTTACACAGGAGGAGCAGATACTCAATATTTTGATAGTGCGAATCCTTTTAAAACTGAACTTGGTTGGGCAAAAGGTTTTGTTAACGAAGGAGGTATAAGAGTTCCGATGATTGCAAGTTGGCCAACAATGATAAAAGCAGGTTCAAAATCAAATCAAATTTCTGCCTTTCAAGATATGATACCAACTTTTTGCGATATTATCGGTATTGATATTCCTGCAAATATGGATGGAATTAGTATAAAGCCTACCTTATTAGGTAATCTTCAAAAAGTCAAACACAACTACCTTTATTGGGAGTTTCCGGCCTATAAAGGTCAGCAGGCGGTAAGAATGGGAAAGTGGAAAGGAATAAGAAAGAATATTTTCGAAGGTAATATGTCAATTGAACTCTATGATTTAAGCATAGATAAATTAGAACAGAATGACCTTGCTATGACTTATCCTAAAATTGTTGAAAAAATTTCAAATATTATGATTGAATCTCACTCTCCATCTCCTTTATTACGATTTAAGTTTCCCCAGTTAGGAGATTAGCATGAAAAAATGGACTTCATATAGATCAGATTTGCAAAATGAAAATTTTGATGTTATCATAATTGGCTCGGGGATGAGCGGTTTAACAACGGCTGCATTACTTGCACAAAATAATTTTAAAGTATTAGTCCTTGAGAAACATTTTAAAGTAGGAGGCTTTACACATACTTTTAAAAGAAAGCAATATGAATGGGATGTAGGTATTCACTATATAGGCGAGGTTCATAATAAAAAATCGCACACACGTAAATTATTTGATAAAATAACTGGCGGAAATCTTGAATGGGCTAAGATGGATCAAAACTATGACCGTATAATTTTCCCTGATAAATCATATGACTTTATTGCTCCAAAAGAAAATTTTATAAAAAAAATGACAGAATATTTTCCAGAAGAAAAATTAGCTATTACTAATTACATAAGTCTTTTAGGTGAACAATCAAAAAATGGTAAAAAATTCTTTGCAAGTAAACTCGTGCCTAAATGGTTATATCCAATTATTGGTAAAAAAATGACAGAATCTTTTTTTAAAAATTCGGACAAAACAACGAATGAAGTTCTAGATGAAGTAATTAATAATAAAAAACTTCAAAGTGTTCTTTCTGGCCAATGGGGTGATTATGGCCTTCCTCCCAAACGAAGTAGTTTTGCTATGCATGCAATGGTAGCACGGCACTATTTAGATGGTGCAAATTATCCTGTTGGAGGCTCACGAATGATTGCTGAGTACACCACAGACTTCATAGAATCTTTAGGAGGGAAAGTAGTTGTTAATGCTGATGTAAATGAGATTATTGTTAAAAGAAACAAGGCCATAGGGGTTAGGCTTAAAAATGGTGATGAACTAATGACAAAAAAAGTGGTAAGTAGCGCAGGATTAGTTAATACAATCAACACTTTTTTAAGAAATTATTCAAAGAATGATAGACTAATATCACAATTAAATAGAGTTAAACCAACAGAGAGTTACCTTTGTCTTTACATTGGTCTAAATAAAACTGCAGAAGAATTAAATCTTAAAACAACAAATCTTTGGATTTACCCTGGTTATGACCATGACCAAAATGTTGTTAATTATCAATCTAATCCTAATGGTGATTTTCCTGTAGTATATGTATCATTTCCATCAGCTAAAGACCCGGCATGGAATAAAAACCATCCAGGTTGTGCGACCATGGAAGCTATAACTCTTGGTAGATGGGATTGGTATAAAGAATGGGAAAAAAAGCCATGGAAAAAACGTGGTGAATCATATGAGAAATTCAAAGAAAAAATGGCTAAAAAAATATTAGAAGTTGTTTACAAGCATGTGCCAGAAATTAAAAAGGCTATGGATTATTACGAACTATCAACACCTTTATCGGTTAGAGACATGGCTCATTATCCAAAAGGAGAAATGTATGGATTAGACCATTCTTCGGAAAGATTTAGACAGGATTGGATAAGACCAAAATCTAAAGTTAAAAATTTATTTTTAACAGGTCAAGATATTACAACGGTGGGTCTTACAAGTGCACTTTTTTCAGGATTATTAACGGCATCATCTATTGTCAAAAAAAACCTGATGAAGAGCCTCTAATTTTATTTTTGTAAAGTATTTTACTTTAATAATTTCTTACATAAGATTTTTTAGGAGCATTAATGTATAAATTAATATTTACTACTTTTTTAATTATTTCATCACTTTATAGTGAGACAATTAAATCTCCAGCTGCTTTTCTTGGTTATGAACTTGGAGAAAATTTTACTTTCCATCATAAAGTTGCATCATATTTTGAACATGTTTCAAATGCTTCATCAAATGTAAAATTGATTCCTTATGGTAAGACATATGAAGGGCGTCCTTTATTAGTAGCTGTAATCTCAAGTGAAGAAAACATGGATATGATTGAAGATATTCGCATGGATAACTTGAAAAGAGCAGGTATTGTAAAAGGTCAAATATCTAATAGAAAAGTAGGTATTGTCTGGCTAAGCTATAATGTCCACGGAAATGAAGCAAATTCAACAGAAGCTGCTATGAAAACACTTTATACTTTAGCTGATAAAAATAATAAAAAAACTCAAGATTGGCTAAATAATACAGTTGTAATTATAGACCCATGTATTAATCCGGATGGTAGAGACAGATATACAAATTGGTTTAGGATGACAGCTAATAGGTGGCCAGATGCAGATCCATTATCCATAGAGCATATGGAGCCTTGGCCTGGTGGTAGAACTAATCATTACTATTTTGATTTAAATAGAGATTGGGCCTGGCAAACACAAATTGAATCTCAATCTAGAATTAAATTATATAATAAATGGCTTCCTCAGATACATGTAGATTTTCATGAGCAGGGTGTAAATAGTCCATATTTTTTTGCTCCAGCAGCTGAACCTTTCCATGAGTATATAACAGATTGGCAAAGAGAATTGCAAACAATGATTGGAAAAAATCATTCAAAATATTTTGATAAAAACAGTTGGCTTTATTTTACTAAAGAGGTCTTTGATCTCCTTTATCCGAGCTATGGCGATACTTACCCTACTTATAATGGGGCGATTGGAATGACATATGAACAAGCTGGTCATAGCAGAGGGGGGTTAGCTGTTGAAACTGAAGATGGTGATACACTAACATTAAATGATCGATTAACACACCATTACACAACAGGGTTATCTACCATTGAAGTAGCATCTAATAATGTTGATAAAATATTATTAGAATTTTCAAAATTTTTTGAAGAAGGTAAGAAGAATCCACCAGGTAAATACTCAGCGTATATTATTTCTAAAAATAATAATAAAGATAAAATAAAAGATCTTCAAAATTGGCTTGATAATAATGGTATTGAACATGGTTTGGTAAGCACTTCTAAATCCATTAAAGGCTTTGGCTACCTTAAAGGTAAAACTGAACAGTTAAAAGTAGCTAAGGGTGATATGATTATATCGGCAAAACAGGCTAAATCAGTATTGGTCCAAATTCTTTTTGAGCCTCAAACCACCTTAAGAGATTCATTGACCTATGATATTACTGCATGGTCAATACCCTATGTTTTTGGTCTAGAAACATATGCAGTAAAAAGTGAAATTAAATTTTCTAAAGCTCGATATTTTTCTCCCAGGAATGAAATTATTGACCAGTCCCCTTACGCTTATTTACTTCCATGGAAAGGTATAAATGATGTCAAGTTTCTGGCTAATTTATTTAAAAATGATATTGTTTCAAGAGTATCTGAAGAACCATTTAGTATAGAAGGTCGTAAATATGATAGAGGGACTTTAGTGATTACGAGAAAAGGGAATGAGAAACATGGTCTTAAATTTGATGAAATCATCAAAAAAGCTGGTGAAGAATTTGATCGGTCATTAATGCCTGTTAATACTGGATTAGTTACAAGAGGAAAAGATTTCGGTTCTTCTTCAATGCGTATAGTAAAAAAACCAAAGATTGGATTAGTTTCAGGAGAAGGAGTTAATAGTTCACGTTATGGTGAGGTTTGGCATTTTTTTGAAAGACAAATAGAATTTCCGGTCACTGTTTTAAGAAGTGATTATTTTTCACAAATTCCTAAACATAATTTTGATATTTTAATTTTACCTGGTGGAAGACATGATTATTTAGATCAAGAATCCTTAATTGAATTAAAAAATTGGGTACGTTTGGGAGGTAAACTTATAGTCATGGAATCTTCTCTAGATAAGTTTGTTGACCAAAAAGGGTATGGTCTTAAAAAATTTGCTACCGATGATGAAAAAAAATCGTTAGAAAAAAGAAATAAAGAAAGAGAGTTATCTGAAAGGTTACGATTTTATAAAGATCGTCAAAGGTCAGAAATGAGTCAAAATGCTTATGGCTCAATTATAAAAGTTAATATGGATAAAAGTCACCCATTAGCTTTTGGTTATGATGATAAATATTTTACTCTAAAACTTCGAAATAGTAGATATGCTTATTTGCATAATGGTTGGAATGTTGGAACCGTAGACGATTCAACTGCAATAGTTAGTGGTTTTGTTGGATTTAAGGCTCAAGAAAGTTTTCGTGAATCTATGGTTTTTGGAGTAGAAGACATGGGGCGAGGTAGTATAGTTTATATGGCGGATAATCCGCTTTTTAGAGGTTTTTGGTATAATGGAAAACTCCTCTTTAGTAATGCCGTTTTTATTGTAGGAAATTAAATGAAAAAAATATTACCATTTCTATTAATTGTTTTTTTTGGTTGTGATAAAGAGAGCGTATGGCTTAAAACTGTAAACGCATCAGGTCTAATTGAACAGATTAATAAACATAAAGGTAGCGAAGCAGTATTGATCAATTTTTGGGCTACTTATTGTGCACCATGTATTGAAGAATTTCCAATGATAGTAGATTTATCTAATAAATATAAAGATAAAGGTATGAAAGTTTACTTTGTAAGTGCTGATTGGTTAGATAGAGAAAAAGAAGTTTTAGATTTTTTAGTAGGTAAAGGTGTTGAAGGTCTTTCTTTTATGAAAGAGGAAGGCAATGATAATAATTTTATCAATGAAATAAGTAGGGAATGGTCTGGGGCATTACCTTTTACTATAGTGTATGATAAAAATGGAAATTTATCAGATTTTTGGGAAATGGAAAAAAATAAAAACCGTTTTGAATCAGCAATAATTAAGGCATTAAAATCATGAATTTTGAAAAGTTTCAATTAGAAAGACAGCAGTCTACATGGGAAAACAAAGTTGATTATAACCTTTCTGAGAGTGGAGTGCACCCAGGTACTTTTAATACTTTGTTTGAGCCCGAATTTATTGAGCAGATTTCAAACACTGAATTAACATATGGTTTTACTGAAGGATCTGATGAATTACGTCAATCTATTTCAAGTATTTACAAAGGGGCAGTGCCAGAGAATATTCAAGCTTTTAATGGTTCCGCAGAGGCAAATATGGTAGCGATAATGTCTTTACTTAAATCTGGTGATGAGATGATATATATGGTTCCTAATTATTTGCAAATCTATGGCTTTGCACGAGGATTAGGAGTAAATGTTAAAACTTTCTCTCTAAAAGAATCTTTGAACTGGCAACCAGATATTGATGAACTAAAATCTCTAGTAACTAATAAAACAAAAATGATTTGCATTTGCAATCCAAATAATCCAACAGGATCAGTTTTGCCCAGAGAAACAGTTTTTGCAATTGGTGATATAGCGAAAGAAGTAAATGCTTGGATTTTATGTGATGAAGTTTATCGTGGAGCAGAACTTAATCGCACGGAATGCACCTCATTTTGGGATATAAATTATTCTAAAACGATAGTTAATTGTGGTTTGTCAAAAGCTTATGGTCTTCCAGGCTTGCGTCTAGGTTGGTCTTTATCTAACAAAGAGTATATTCAAGAATGTTGGGCTATGCACGACTATACTACTATAGCTATTGGCCGTTTAAGTGATTTAATTGGAGCTCATGTATTACATCCTGATAATAGAATGGTTACATTGAATAGAACACGCGATGCATTAACACAAAATTTAAATCTTTTTCAAAAGTGGGTAAATCATTTTGATCATCAAATAAGTTTTATTCCACCTTCAGCTGGAGCGATGGCATTTGTTAAATATAACTGGGATATGAATTCTACTAAATTAGTTGAAAAAGTTCGGGAGGAAGCGAGTGTAATGTTGGTTGCAGGTGATTGGTATGGGATGGATCAATATCTTAGATTTGGTTATGGTGCCAAATCCAGCGACTTGGAGGCTGCCCTAGATCGCATAACCCCAATTTTAAAAACTTTATGATTTCATTTCCAAAAGATGTAGAAAATTCTTTTCAACGATCTAAGACTTATATTAGAAATACACCGCTTGAACATTCTCCTTACTTGAGTCAAATGATAAATGGCAATGTTTATCTAAAACTTGACAACATACAAAAAACAGGTTCTTTTAAATTCCGTGGCGCGGTAAGTAAAATGACATCACTTAATGAAAAAGAAATTGCCAGTGGAGTTGTTACTGCGTCAACTGGAAATCATGGAGCTGCATGTTCGCTAGCAATGTCATTACTTAATATAAAAGGGAAAATTGTTGTTCCTGAGAATGTTCATAAAAATAAAGTTGAAAATATTATAAACTTTGGAGGCGAAGTTGAATATTTTGGAAATGACTGTATTAATGCCGAAGAGCAAGCCCAAAGAATTTCTACAAAAACCGGTGCCACATATATTTCGCCTTACAACGACCCTACTATTGTTTCAGGTCAAGGTACTCTTGGTCTAGAAATTTTCAATGAACTTAATACTATTGACTCAGTATTTATATCCGTTGGAGGAGGAGGTTTGATTTCTGGTGTTGGAGGATATTTAAAATCAATGAAAAAAAATATCAATATGTTTGGAGTTTCCCCAGAAAACTCATGCGTGATGTATGAATCTTTAAAAGCAGGCAAGCAATTAGACCTACCATCAGAAGAAACACTTTCTGATGGAACAGCAGGTGGCGTAGAAATTGGCTCGATAACATTTAAATTATGCCAAGAAATTATTGATGAATTTGTTCTTGTGAATGAGAGTGAAATTGCAGCTGGTATTAGAATTGGAATAAAAAAACATCATCAATTAATTGAAGGGGCAGCTGGAACTGCTATAGCTGGTTTTTTAAAAAAGAAAGAAGATTTAAAAGGGCAAACAGTGGTTATCGTGATGTGTGGTGGGAATATTAGTGCCGAAGTTTTAAAATCTATTTTATAATGCGTATTTATTCTTTGCAAGAAATCAAAAATGTTTTAACTAAAATTAATTTAGTGCAAGAAATTGAAGATGGCTTTGCAGCTTACTCAAAAGGGGAAGTTGTTGTTCCTCCAGTTGGTGAACTTCACTTTGATTCTCCACCTGGTGATGTTCATATTAAGTACGGATATATAAAGAATGATAATGTTTACGTTATTAAAATTGCATCAGGTTTTTTTAAAAATTCAAACTTAGGTTTGCCAAATGGATATGGGATGATGATTGTATATGATCAAAAGACAGGAAAGCCTAAGGCTATTTTAAATGATGAATCTTTCCTTACTGATGTTCGAACTGCTGTAGCTGGAGCCATTTCTGCTAAATATCTAGCTCCTAGCAAAGTAAATCATATAGGTATTATTGGTACAGGTGTACAAGCTCGAATGCAATTAAAGTATTTAAATGGTATAATTGATTGTAAGTCAGTAATCGTTTGGGGCAGAAATGAAAATTCCTTAAAAAAATATAAAAACGATTTTTCTAAAAGTAATTATGATATAAAAACAACTAGCGATATTAATACAATTATTGAAAGTTGTCAGTTGATAGTAACTTGTACTCCTAGTGAAGAACCAATTATAAAAAAGGTTAATCCAGGAACTCATATTACAGCAATGGGTTCAGATACTCTTACAAAACAAGAGTTAGCATCCTCAATTCTATCTCAAGCTGATATTGTAGTTGCAGATAGTCGTTCTCAATGTGAGCATAGAGGTGAAATTCATCAAGCTATTAAAGATGGATTTTCAATGAAAGAAGTAGTTGAAATTGGTGAGATAATTCAAGGGAATGCAAAAAAAAGACAAAATAATAAGCAAATCACTATTGCCGATCATACAGGAGTGGCAGTACAAGATATTCAAATTTCAAAAGCTGTTCTTAAATATTTAAATTAGATGTAATTTCGGGGTGATTAAATTAGGATTTCAATCATGAAAAAAATAATAAATAAGTTAACATTCTCTTTATTACTGTCAACAATTTTTGCTGGTGAACTTGAACTTGGGTCAAGTATCCCATTGGCGAATATTAAAATGATGGATATTAGTGGTAAAATGATTTCTTTGAATGACGTAAAAATGGAAAATGGTTTATTGGTAAACTTTTCTTGTAATACCTGTCCTTGGGTTGTTGCGTGGCAAAATCGATATAATTCCTTAGCTGAAGAAAGTAATAAAAATAAGATTGGTTTTATTACTGTTAATCCAAATACTCGTATTCGTGACAGAGGCGAAGGTTTATCTGATATGCGTGAATTTGCTAAAAAATATAATCATGATTTTCTTTATGCATTAGATAAAGAAGCCAAATTAGCAACAGCATTTGGAGCTACAAAAACACCTCATATATATCTCTTCAATGGTGAAGGTAAGTTAGTGTATAGAGGTGCTATAGATGATAATGCTCGAAAACCAAAAAAAGTAAAAAATAAATATCTTTCTAATGCAATTAATGCTGTAGCTAATGGAAAAAATATTAATTTAGCAGAAACTAAAGCTTTAGGTTGTGCAATTAAATTTGCTAAAAAATAGTTTATCTAATCTTCTTTTCAAGTATTTAGTCTAATTTAATGAGGGTCATATATCATTTTTAATGTAAATGACCCTCAAAACTATCAAATTTAGATTAACTTAGTACATTTTTTTTGATATAATTTCTTTGGCTTATTCTTAAATTTCTATCATGAATTCTCGAAAAATTACTTTTTTCATTTTCGCGTTAGCATCATTTGTTTTCGCACAAGATTTAATTATCGATCTCAAAACTTTTCCTCGTCCATCAATGGTTACAAGTCGATTAAAAAGTGATATTATTATTGATGGATTTATAAATGAGACTGAATGGATGTTAGTAGATTCTATTTCTGACTTTTATCAATCTCAACCAATTCCTGGTGCTCCAGCAACAGAAAGAACAGTTGTTAGGGTAATGTATGATGCTGAATTTTTATATGTATCTGCTATTTTATATGATTCTAACCCTGAACAAATTATTATAGAAAGTCTGGAACAAGACTTTGAATCTCAAGATAACGATGCATTTGCTATAATGTTAGATACATTTAATGACAATAAAAGTGGATACGCTTTTCTTTTTAACCCAGCTGGTGCAATCAAAGACATGTATGTTAATAACGACGGTTCAAATATTAATCGTGCTTGGGAAGGTATAGTAAACATAAAAACATCCATCCAAGAACATGGTTGGGAGATTGAACTTGCATTTCCTTTGACTAGTTTAAGATTTAATCCAAGTGATGGTGAACAGGATTGGGGAATTAATTTTCTTCGAAGAATAAGAAGAAAAGGTGAAGATGTCTACTGGAGTCCAATTGAACCATATGAAAAACTATTAACTGTTTCAAAAGCGGGTACTTTACAAGGACTAGTTGATATTAGACCTGGAAGAAATTTACAAATTAAACCATTTTTAGTTGGTAATAAGATTAATGCTGATGAAAGTTCTAATAATTCTGATACTGGCTTAGATATTAAATTTAGCGTTACTCCAAGTCTCACATTAGATCTTACATCTAACACAGATTTTTCTCAGGTAGATTCAGATGAAGAGAAAGTCAACCTAACTCGATTTCCATTATTTTTTCCTGAAAAGCGAGATTTTTTCCTTGAGAATGCAAGCTTGTTTGAATTTGGTGATATTTCTAATTATTTATATAGAATGAAACCAAATAAATATGGGCGTTCATTTACAATGTTCCATAGTAGAAGAATTGGTCTAGAAGATGGTATGCAAATTCCAATTTCTGGAGGTGGTCGTTTAAGTGGAAAAATTGGAAACTTTGATTTAGGACTGCTAAATATGACTTCTGAATCTAAAGGCGCTATTCCAAGTACTTATTATAATGTCGCTAGGGTAAAAAGTAACTTTTTAAAAAAATCAAATTTTGGTGCAATATTTATTAATAGAAATTCTATGGGTGATTTACGAGATCATCAATCTATGGGGGTGGACTTAAATCTTAATATAGATAAAATTTTAATTTATTCTTATTTAGCTAAAACGGATAATCCTGGTGTTTCTAATAATAATTTAGCTGGACGTGTAGCAGTTGCTTGGAGAAATAATAAATGGGATTTAGCAGCTTATTATAAGAAGATAGATGAAAAATTTGAACCTACTGTGGGATTTATTCAAAGAACTAATGTTTCTGAAACATTTGCAACAGTTGGAAGGCATAAACGCTTTATTACGGGTAAAGTATTATCTCTCAATCCATATTTATTCATAAATCAGTTTGATAATTTAAATGGCTATATAGAATCGCGAGCTTTAAAAGCTGGATTGGATATACAATTTATGAATCGATCTATGATCTTTGCAGGACTTACACAGACCGAAGAAGTTATTAAAGAATCTTTTGACCTTTATGGAGCTGAAGTTCCAATTGGCAAATACAGATTTAACAACCTTAGCCTTTACTTTAGGGGTGATAGAACTAAAAATATTTCTTTAAATGCAAATGCTAGTATAGGTGAATATTTTAATGGAAAAAGAAATTCATATGGAGTTTCTGCTACTATTAAACCAGGCTATAGATTTAGTGTAAATATGGGACTAGATAAGAACCTTGTTACTTTTCCAGGTATTTCTGTAAATGCAGATATTTATACACTAAAAATCAAGTATAATCATTCTGTTAAACTTTTTAACACATTATATTTTCAATATAATGGTGCTGAAGAAAAACTAGTTACAAATTTTAGAATGAATTTAATCCACGCTCCATTAAGTGACTTATTTTTAGTTTACTCAAATATTTCAGATTTAAGTAGTCAAGAAAAAGATACAGGAATGATAGCGCTAAAATTCACTAAATTATTCACCTTATAATCTTCAATCTACTTTGATCATTTATTTGCTATAAAGATGTAATTATAGCCATAAGATAAGGTTATATATGTTAAAATTATTTATATTTGGTGTTAATAAAAAGGTAGAATAATATGAGAATATTTTTAAGTGTAGTTATTAGTAGCTTAATGATGAGCTGTAGTAGTGATAAAACAACAGCTGATCTTAAACTTGAAACTATGCAATGTTTAATGTGTTCTATTAATGTAGAAGAAGCAATTATTGATTTAGATGGTGTAAATAAAATTGAAGTTGATTTGAAATCAAAATCAGGTAAAGTAACCTATAAAGCATCATTGATAGATTTAAATACAATTGAAAAAGCGATTATATCAATAGGTTATGATGTGAATGGTAAAGTTGCTGATCCAGTTGCGTATGCAAAGTTAGAGATTTGTTGTAAAAAACCAGAAGATGTTGATTTAGATTGAAAAAAATTATATTTCTCTCTTTTTTTCTTATAAGTTGTAGTTCAAAAGATTTTAAACTACCCTCAATAAAATCTGAAAGTCGTTATCCTCGTTTAAGTCCAACAAAAAATAATGGCATGCTAATGTCCTGGTATCAGAAAGTAGATTCTTCGGGTTGGGCAATTAATTGGTCAGAGTTTTCAAACGGAGAATGGTCAAAAAACCAAACTATCTCTAAAGGTGAAAATTACTTTGTAAATTGGGCAGACTTTCCATCTATTTATCATTTTGGAGGTGATACTCTTGCTGCACATTGGCTTCAAAAGTCAGGTAAGGGTTCTTATGATTATGACATAAAAGTTGTTAATTCTTATGACCGCGGAAATAATTGGACTGAACCTAAAACACCTCATAATGATGGAGTTAAAGGTGAGCATGGGTTTCTTTCTTTCTTTAATAATCAAAATGATGAACTAGGTTTAGTTTGGCTTGATGGTAGAAATATGGGAGGGGATCATAGTGGAAATGATTATGGAGCAATGAACCTTTACCAGGCAACTTTTACTAAAGCTGGTGAATTAAATTTAGAAATGCAAATTGATGATATGGTTTGTGAATGTTGTCCAACATCAGCAGCCTCAACAACAAACTCATTATTAATTGCTTACCGTGATCGTTCGGTAAAAGAAATTAGAGATATAAATATTTTAAGATATTCAAATGGAAGATGGTATGAACCTTATAAAGTGAACGAAGATAACTGGGAGATTGCTGGTTGTCCAGTCAATGGACCTATGTTAGCAACATTTAATAATGAATTGGCTATTGCATGGTATACTTCTCCAAATAATACACCTACAGTAAATGTATCATTCTCTGTTAATGAAGGAATATCATTTAAAGCGCCAATTAAAGTGAATGTATCTCAACCAATAGGCCGTGTTGATCTGCTTTGGTTAAATAAGAATGAAGTTATCGTTAGCTGGATTGAGTCATCTGAAACAACAACAAATATTTTATCTAGAATAGTTTCAAAAAATGGAGAAATGCTTGAATCACGGATTATTTCTGAGATTGAACCAGGTAGAGTTTCGGGGTATCCCCAGATGGAAATAGTTGATGATCAATTATTTTTTGCTTGGACAGAATCTGGTGATGAAGGTGGCCTTAAGTCCAAATGGGTTTCTGTTTCAGAATTTCGTTAAAATAGATATTCCTTTAAAGTTTGTATGTTGTAAATTCTTATAACTATGATGCGTTTGATTTACCTTTGGACAACACGACTAATCTTAACTATATCACTGGCGGGGATAATACCGGGACCTAATCAATCAGCCACTGTTCAAGCCCAATCAAAGAAAAAAAACCCTGCTCAAGCCTCAAAGTACGCTAAAAGAGCCAACTCAAAAGCAAAGAAAAAAGATTATCGTGGAGCTCTTTCTGACTATAAAAGAGCATATAAACTAAATCCTACCTCAAGTTATAAAAAGAGAGTCCAACAATTAACCTCTCTTGCGAAAAAGCAAAGCGGAAGTAAAAAATCTTCAAGGAAATCTTCAAGGAAACCTTCAAAAAAACAAATTGCCCAAGCTTCAGCTTATAGTAAACGCGGTAATTCTAAAGCAAAGAAAAAGAATTATGCAGGAGCTCTAAAAGATTTTCAAAAAGCTCTTAGTTTAAACTCATCTGCTTCAAATAAGAAGAAGGTACAACAATTACAATCAATTTTGAGAAAAAGGGGCACAAATGTTGCTTCAAATCCTACTAGAGCAAAAGTTCCTAAATTGTCAGATATTCCTAGAATTAGTCCTGTAAAATATGCAAACGATATTTATAATATAGCTGAAGGTTTTGAACTGAGTTCAAGAAATTTAGCTAAAGCAACAAGCTTCATTGATAATAAGAATTTAAAAAAGATCGAACGAGCAACAATGCGTTTGACGCCATCTACATCTGACTTAGAAAAAGCAGCAAAGTCAGAACCAAATGACTTTAGAAAGCAAATTGATTTAGCTCGTCATTATGAAGCAAATGGTCAATTTGAATATGCAAAAGAAATTTATTTAAAAATGGCTTCACAACACTCATCAAATGCTAATGCACATTTTCACTTAGGCTCATTTTACTCTAGATTTGGTCAAATAACAAAAGCCCGCCATTCTTTTGAAGAAGCATTAGATGTGCAACCAAATCATCGAGCTACAATTGAAATGATGGCAACTTTATTTGGGGAGACTGAAAACCGTTCATTATCAGATGATATTCTAACCAAATCATCAAAAAAAGATCCTAATGGACCAGCACGTCGAATGCAATCTATTAGAAAAAGTTTAGATGAAAGAAATTTTCAATATGCAGCTAAGTTAGCAAAAGGTGGCCAAGATATGTTTCCAAGACATAGTGGCTTCATCTTTCTTAAAGGCATGGCTTTTGAAGGTATGAATGATCTAGAAAAAGCAAAAGCTAGTTACCAAGAATCAATTAAAAAAGACCCAGGTCATCACGAGTCTTATGTAGCCTTAGCTGATCTTTATTCTAAACAAGGTAAACATATTTATGCAGCTTTAACTTATAGTGATGCAATTAGGCTAGATCCTTCAGATACTAGATCAAGATTCAAGCAAGGATTAAGTTATTTTAAAGGGACTGAATGGGCAAGAGCTTCTACTTCATGGGAAGACTTGCTTCATTACGATCCACATAATATTGAAGTAAAGTCTTTATTGCCTCAAGCATATTATATATTAGCAGTAGAATATAACCGAAATGGTAAATCGAGCCTTGGCCAAACTTCTTTTAGAAAAGCCTTAAGTGTTAATAAAAACTCAGGATCATGGCTTCCAGGCTCTATGTATACATTAGGTGGTTATTATAGAGATAAAAGTATGTTTAGGGAATCGCTTGCTGCTTTTCAAGAAGCCATAGAATTAAGTCCCTCAAGTGCTGATAATTATCTTGGATTAGGAATAACCTATTGGAAGATGGAAGAATCTGGTTTAGCTAAGGCAGCTTGGTCACGTTCAATGGATTTAAACCCTGTGAATAATGATTCTCGTGGTTGGCTACTACTTGCTGGTAAAACTGCAAGTTAATTTTCTTATATCAGCAAATAATTACACGATAAATAATGAAGTTCATTTGTCTATTAATTACATATTCCTTAATGCTTAATGCACAGCATCCCGGTGATAATTTTGTACGTGAAGGTGGAAATGCATTTTATAATTATGAATATGAAAAAAGTATAGAAATTCTTACAAAGGCTAGAAAAGATTACCCTGATCATCCAGGTGTTCATATAGCTTGGGCAGCAGCACATTGGAGAAAAGATGAGGCAGAATTATCTTTAAAAGAAATTTATACTAATTTTGATAAAAATCTTAAGGATGTTGAATCAGTCTATGATTCTCTTTTATCAAAATATCCTGAAAACCCAGAGTTTATGCTTTATTATGGCTGTGCTCTTGGTCTAAAAGCTCGAACTTTATTGGGTCAAAAAAAATGGATATCGACTTTTTTTTCTGCATATAGAGGTTTCCGTGTAATTCAAAAAGCAGCATCTCTTGATACAACAATGCTAGATGCATACTTACCAATAGGTATTGTAGAATATTATACCGGATTAAGTAATCCGTTAGTAAAAGCAAGTGCTGAATATTTTGGATTAGAAGCTTCTAGAAAAGAAGGCATTAGAAAAATGGAGATTTCTGCAACACAAAGTCCATGGGCATGGACTGAGTCTTTAAGTGTTTTATCATATATATATCAATTTATTGATATAGATATAAAAAGAGGATTAGAGGTTAGTAAAAGACTTGTAGAAGAATTTCCAAATAATTATGATTACAAAATTCATTATGTTGTTAGTCTTTTGCAAACTGGAGATTTAAAATCATCAAAAACTATTTTAGATGATTTAGATAAAACACTTTTTAAGCAGAGAGTACGACATCAAGAAGGTTTTGGTTCGTACCTTAGCTATCTTTGGGGATATTACTATTATTTAATAGGGAATGATGAAAAATCACTTGAAAACTTAGATAAATGTATCAACTTTTATGCTGCTGAACTCGATGCATTTCTTGGAGAAGCCTATTTTTTAAAAGCAAAGATATTGGATAAAAAAGGAGATAGAGTAAAAGCCCGGAAATATTATAGAAAATGTATAAAATTAGATAATTTTTCTCATGTAATAATCTTATCAAAACAATATTTGAATGATCCTTTTGAAGGTTAGCTTGTAGTAATTTTGTCATAATATAATTCATGATAAATCGTAAGAAAACAAAAGAAGTTAAGGTAGGTAACATCATTGTTGGTGGAGAACATGCAATAACAGTTCAGTCAATGACGACTACTAAAACACATGATATTAAAGCTACCTTAAAAGAAGTTGAAAGGCTTGAAGAAGCTGGATGCCAAATAATTAGAATCACTGTTCCTGATCAACCAGCTGCTGATGCACTATATAAGATTAAAAAAGAAATGAATGTTCCTCTTGTGGCTGATATTCATTTTAATTATCGTATGGCTTTAGAGTCCGTAGATGCAGGCGCAGACAAAATTAGAATTAATCCAGGTAATATTGGTGGTAAAAAACGCGTAAAAGAAGTTCTTGATAAAGTCAAAGGTGCAAATATTCCAATTAGAATAGGTGTTAATGCTGGTAGTCTTGAAAAAGATTTAATTGATAAATATGGTTTTCCAACGGCTGAGGCAATGGTTGAAAGTGCTTCAAGGCATATAGATATTTGTAAAGAACATGATTTTGAAGATATTATTGTTTCACTTAAAGCTTCTAACGTAAATCTTATGATGGAGTCCTATGAATTATTCTCAAAACAATTTGATTATCCACTTCATTTAGGTGTGACAGAAGCTGGTCCAACAAAATCAGGTTCAGTAAAATCATCAGTAGGTATTGGCGCCTTATTAGCAAAAGGAATTGGTGATACAATCCGTGTAAGTTTAACAGATGATCCTGTTGAGGAAGTTAGGGTAGGATTTGAAATATTAAAATCACTTGGTTTAGCTAGTAAGGGCGTAACGATTGTTGCGTGTCCAACATGTGGCAGGTTAGAAGTAGATTTATTTAAAATTGCAAGTGAAATGGAAGATAAACTTCAAAATATAAAAACACCTATGACTGTAGCTTTAATGGGGTGTGCTGTAAATGGACCTGGTGAAGCTACACATACAGATTTAGGAATCGCATTTGGTAAAGGCTCTGGACATTTGTATTATCAGGGTGAAAATCGTGGTAAGGTTTCGGAAGATAAAGCCATGGATAAACTTGAAGAAATGATAGCTGAGTTTGAAACATCAAAAGAAGAAGACTAGTATGAAATTAATATTAATATTTATTTGCACATTATTTTTTTTAAGTGCTCAAGAAAACAAATCTGTACCTGTACCTAGTGCGATTGCTGTTTATTGGAAAACCCTTGACAAAAAAGAAAAAGAGATATTTTTATTTTCATATCTAACACAAGTATATGATACTCATCAAAAAATGATTAAAGACTTAGGTTATGATTCAGTAACTACATGGTATTTTGATAATAAAGCTGAAATGATATATGGAATTTTTGATCAAGTAGATCAAATCGGAATGCAAGAGTTTATTGGATGGGTTGATGAATATTATAGTCATGAAGAATTTTCTGGCAATACATTTGATGATGCTCTTTCATTTGCTTTTCGTTTCCAGCAAGCTTCCGGAGAAACAATCTGGGAAAAGTATGAAAATCTAAAGTATGGAAAAATTAAGCCTAAAAATTAATGTCTTTATATAGTCCTAAATTTATAAAAGAATGGTGGAATATTAAAAGAGAAGGGGGCTATAAGCTCCTCTTTAAAAAAAAAGGTTGGCAGGTTATAATTGTTTTCTTCACATTTTATTTAATTCGTGACTCAATACTATATATAATTATTCCTTACTTTGGATTTACAGTTTTTAAAGGATGTTTTTAACTATTTTTAGCAATTAAAAATAAATGAATATTTTTAACTATAAGAATTCTATTAAAGTTAAAAGACTGTTGAAGAGATTAAAGGAAATTAGCCCTTTATATGATTTAGAGATTATTTACCCAAAGATTAGGTGGCCTGATAATTCTATAAAAGAATCATTAGAAAAATTAAAAATAATGAGGCAACATTATAATATTTCAATTAATGCCTTAGATAATGATCTTGGATTTCAAGCAATATTTGATAGAAGCTCGGAAGCAGATTTATGGATCCATATTCTTGATGATAAAAAAAATATTATTGGTTGGTCGATCAATAAAGAAATTATTATTAAAGATCAAAGTGCCAACTATTTCAAAATCACTATGTTCCATAAATCTCTTCAAGGACAAGGAATATACCCTTTACTAAATGAATTAAGATTTGAAATAATAAAAGCTGATTTGTTATTTGTTCGCACGCAAAACCCACAAGTATATAAATACTTTTCCCAACTATGTCTCAGTCATAATTTTAAAATCTCACCAACTATAAAAAATACCAATATTAAAATGATTAAACTTTTAGAAGACACTTTTGATAATATTGATAATCAATCTGTTCAACGCGGATTATTTAATAATGCAGTATCCAATAATCCAATAAAGTTTGATAGTGAGACTAGTAATATTTGGAGCAGAATGAGTATAGAAAATGGTGATTGTTTAGTAATTATTGGATATAAAAATTGATAATTATTTAACGAATGTAACTTTTTTCCATTCTTGGTTCATATCAGATGCTACTTTTATATAATAAATACCAGATGATAATTTATTTTTTGAAATATTTTTGCCATACCATGTAAAATTGTGATTTCCTGAGCTTAATGTATTATTATGTAACCTACTAACTTTTCTACCAGCAACATCAAATACATCTATTGTTACTTTTGACTCTCTAAGCATATAAACTGAAAACTTAACTAATCCATTGAAAGGATTCGGATATGGGTTTGTTAGCTTGAAATCCGTAGGCACATTTGAATTTGTACCTGATTTTCCATCTCTAATAATTAAGCTATAGTTCCAATTACTACCTAAGGAATCTTGACTAACAACTGATAAATGAATTGACTTGATATCTATGGGATCAATGTTTACTGATGGAGTTGATAATATTAAATAAGAGCCATCATTTTTTGTAATAATTGAATTCAATTGAATATCAGAAAAAGGACCACTTAAATTTTCTAAATCAATCTGAAGTGGTGTAGCGGTAGATATTTGAATATATTCACTACCAAACCTTGAAAGATTTATGGATTTAATTGTATCTACATTCCCCATCTGAAAGTTCACTTTTTTTAAAATTGATGGTCCGTTAATTGGATATGAATCAGCTTCTTCATATGAAAAATCTCCAGCATTAGGCCTTGAAGACATAATAAAATTTGCAATAGACATCCCATTTAATGCCTTTTGAAATGAATGCCCTAACTTATTTAAAGCTTTATCAATTGCTAAATGAGAACCGTCTATTTCTCGACTATCAAAAATAGCAGACTGATTTAAAATTTCGCGAATTATACTATTACCGCCTAAATGTTGTTCAATATATTCAAAAAAAATGAATGAACCATACCAGTGATATCCACTTTCATCTAATGATCGATGAGGAAAGTCGAACCATTCTTTCATATATTGATAGCAATCATTTATTTCATCATAGATTTCTTCTTCCATCCAAACAGCTGAGGACTCAAGAAGCCACGGCTTTTCCCAGCCATCGTAACCAAATTGTATTGCATGATAATATTCATGAGCAATAGTTACTTTGAGAGCATTAAGGTTATTCAATGGAAAATTTTTATAGTTATTTCGTATAGCCATATAACTTGTAAATGCATTTACTTCTTTTAAAATAGTCGATTGCTCATTATCACCATTACCTTGTGCAAATTCTTCAGGTTGAACATATCCATAGTATCTTGAAGATAGGTTTCTTATATAAACATCATAGTGTTCTGATCCACCCTTATCTCTTATCGAACTATAGTGACCATCACTTGGTGGTAATAGATAGCCCATTTTATTATGAAGAGTATTGGTAACATTTTTAAAAACAATTGCAACTGAATCAATGTAATCTGGAATATTATTTTCATTAATATCAGAATTATTGACTGCGTGATATCCACTAGTGGTATAATGCAAACGAATTAAGCCAATATCATAACTTTTATCTAAACCATTTGACTCAGAACGCTTAGTTTTATTTCGAGAAACTAATGGTGAATTAAAATTAAATCCCCATTTCTGAAGTTCATATTTTTTTTCTGAATTAAAATTATTGCCATTTTTAGCTATTTCTAGTAATAAGGGGGTAAGATGATAGTGTAAATCATTTTTAATAAATGATTTATCCATCAAAGTGATTAAAGATTCACTTAATTCTTGACTAATTAATTTTGAAAAAACCAAAGCGTGTAAGATGAAACGCTTCATTTATCAGAATTTTTAGATCTAATGTTTTTTTTATTTAAATAAAAACGTACAAAAAGAGACATTAGAAATATTCCTAGTACATAAAACCAGGCATAATATGGTAGTAGTTCTTTCAATTTCTCTTTGTAATAAAATTATCATAAACGTATGCCACTGTTATCATGCCCATACCAATTGGTGCTTCCCAGCCTTTTTGTCCTTCACCTGCTATTATACCAGAGGTTGCTAAACCAATACCAACAAAATAAAACACTTTTAACCATATAGGTTTATTTTTGGTTTTATATATGATATTATTTTCAAGATCTAATTGATTTGACTCTAGAGAAGCAATTACATCAGATAAAGGAAACCTAAGAGCTGTAATAAACTCGGGGTTAACGTCGCTAAAATAAAATTCAAAATTTTCAACAGGAACTCTCATTCTAAATCCAATTTGAAGAGATTCTCCAGCTTTTATTACTTCAACCTTTTTGATGGAATTAACTAGTTTCGTTAATTCTAGAGAAGCAGTATCACCATTAGCTTGATGAATAGTCATATAATACCATGATGTTGATTCGTTAAACCAACCCGTTACTTGGTTGGGGTTTAATATTAAGTCTGAATGTATATTAATTGATATACCATTCATTTTTGATGCTATATCTATAGATGTTATCCTATTGGTCTGACTATAAATTGATGCAAGTGAAAATAATAATATTATAATTAATCGCATACCAACTATCAACTTTTAGATTTTTGGTAAGTTTCTATACCTTTTGATAATCCTTTTAATACTGCATCCATAACAGTATCTGAGCGAATATCATTTATCATGGCTAATACAAGAATAGGATAAACTTCTCTAGGTAAAATTGGTTCTAGTGCTTCAAAAGGGTCTTCTTTATCAAGAATATCATCTATGGAAAGTCCTGTATTTAATTTTTGTTGCAAATCATCTTGAATTTTATGAACGTATGCTTTCATTTCTTCATTTGAAAAAGATACAAGATCATCAGTGTTTAGAATAGATTCTTTTATCATAAGATACCAGAATTTAGGTGGAAACACCTATTCAATGAACGGAGATTTAGAGATTGTACTCCATTTATGTCTAAAGGTAATTTCTTGCATCTATGAGAAGACCTCGGCATTCATTTCTCATTATAATTTTAGCATCTATTTTAAATGGAATGTTATATGCTCAAGTAAATAATACTGGAGCTATTGGCTCTGTGACTATTGATGGTAAAGTTTGGAATCAGGTTGCATTGCGCCCGGTTATTCCATTTGGAAAGTGGGGTCTCGCACTTGACCTAGTAGTTTACTTTGATGCTAAAGGAAATATACATTCAGACGAATGGGATTTTTCTTCTTCAAGAGCCATTAAAAATACCCTTATTGATAAGATTTATTATATTCGTTATGGTTTTCCTGGTGATCCACTTTATGCGAAGATAGGTGCTTTAGATAATGTTGATCTTGGATATGGAATTCTTGTAAATGATTACTCAAACACAATGCTTTATCCACAAGATAGAAAAATTGGATTTAATTTTGAAAAAAATTCTAATTTATATAAAATTGAAGCGTTTGGGAATGATTTTAAAGAGAATATAGGATTAATTGGCGGACGTATAAGTTCTAGTAAAATTATGGGCCTACCTTTAGGTATATCTATTGTAACAGATAGAAATCAATATTTAGGATTAAAAGATAGTGATGGTGATGGAAGGCCAAATATTGTTGATGATTTTCCCAATAATGATAGTTGGTGGATAGATACAGATGGTGATGGTCTTGATGATAATAACCCCGATGAATGGGATATTGATGGAGATGGCATTACAGATACTCTTGATAGTCGTATCCCTGGCTATTTAGGGGAAATGATGGTTCTTGATCCAAACATTATTAGAAAAGTTTCACCAATGAACCTTTCTAATAATAAAGATGGCATATTAGCTCTGGCTATTGATTTAGGATATCCTCTTGTTTCTCAAGATAATTTTTCTATTTCACTTTATGCTCAAATAGCTAAAATGATTGGCAAGACTATGGACCCTGGCACAGGTGATCTAAAATCACTTGAGACAGGTTTAATACCGTTTGGAGTGTCATCGAGATTTGGACCTGCTAGGTTTAATTTTGAATATCGAATGATGCCTGATGGTCGTTTTGAATTCAATTATTGGAATCGTTTATATGAAATAGAACGTGTTGGTTTTACTAAAAGTGCAGATAATCAAATTATTTTAAGGACAAAAGAGTCCGGTTTAGGTCGATATGGGCCTCAAAAAGGTTATTATGCAACAATGACTTTAAATTTAGCATCTACGATAGAAGCAACTGCATCTTACCAAGATATGTTAGGAGAGATTTGGTCAAACTCAGATGGATTGTTCATAGAAGATAAAAATCAAACTTTTTTAGCATCTATTCGTCTTAAAAAAGCAATTAGTAAGCTGCAATATGCTCGTGCATTTTATCAGCAAAGAAATGTTCCAAACCCTTTTAAATTTGATTATACGGAAAGTACAATTATTGGTTACCAATTAGGAATATCTATGGGGCAGGGCTTAGTTTTAAATTATATATTTCGTCGTTCATTTAGAGATTTAAATGGAGATGGTATAATAAGTGGAGAAAATGAAACGATTGATATTACTTCAATAGAAACATCATTTTCTTTTTAATAAAAATGAAAAGTCAAAAAATACGAAACGCCTTTATAGAATTCTTTGAAAATAAAGATCATAAATTTGTGCGTAGTTCTCCTGTGATTCCCATAGATGATCCAACTCTATTATTTACCAATGCTGGAATGAATCAATTCAAGCCGATTTTTTTAGATCAAAAGCACCCTGACTTTGTTCGCGCAGTTAATAGTCAAAAATGTATTAGAGTAAGTGGTAAACATAATGATCTTGAGGAAGTTGGAGTTGATACTTTTCATCATACATTTTTTGAAATGTTAGGTAATTGGTCTTTTGGTGACTATTATAAGGAAGATGCAATACGTTGGGCATGGGAGCTTTTTACTGAAGTATGGGGTTTAGATAAAAATCGTTTATGGGTCACTGTATTTCATGAGGATATTGATGCTTTTAAGCTATGGCCTAAAGTAACAGATATTGATCCTTCTCGGGTTCTAAAGTGTGGGAAAAAAGATAATTTTTGGGAAATGGGCGAAACAGGACCTTGTGGTCCCTGTTCTGAAATTCATTATTATATTGGCGACGACATTTCAAAGCAAAACCCAAAAGGAGTAAATGAATCAGATCTCTACTGGGAATTATGGAATCTTGTTTTTATTCAAAATAATAGATTAAAAGATGGTAGCTTAGAAAATTTAACGGCAAAACATGTAGACACAGGTGCAGGTTTTGAAAGAATTGTATCAGTACTTCAAGGAACTTATAATAATTATGAGACGGATCTTTTTAAACCTTTAATTAAAGAAACAGAAAAAATAACAGGCCAATTATTCAAAGATAACCATGTTCCATTTCAAGTGATTGCAGATCATATTCGTATGCTTACTTTTTCAATAGCAGATGGTGGGCTGCCAGGCAATGAAGGTAGGGGCTATGTTCTGAGAAGAATCCTGCGACGAGCAGCAAGGTTCGGGAGAAGTCTCCATCAAAGTGAACCTTTCGTATATAAACTTGTTGATACTTTAGGAAGTATTATGGGTGAAACTTTTCCTGAAATTATTGAAAAGAAATCACATATTAAAAAAGTTATTAAGGCTGAAGAGGCATCATTCAGTGAGACATTAGATAGAGGATTAAATCATTTTGATAAATTAGTGCTTAGCTTATCCGGTAAAGTTATATCTGGTGAAGAAGCTTTTCGCTTATATGATACTTTTGGTTTTCCTCTTGATTTAACACAACTTATTTCAAGAGAGAAAGGTCTTTCTGTTGATGAAATAGGATTTAATGTTGCTATGGAAGAGCAAAGAAGTCGTGCGAAAGCAAAAGGAAAATTTGTTGATGAATCATCAAAATTAAATTGGAAAGTATTGATAAAAGGACATGATTCAATATTTACAGGTTATGAGAAGACTGAAGATATAGCTCAAATTTGTCGTTATTCTATTGAAGGCAAGCATATACTTGTTGTGTTAGATAAAACTCCATTTTATGCTGAATCTGGTGGTCAAGTAGGTGACAATGGAACTTTGAAAGGTGAAAACATTGACCTCATTGTAAAAGATGTAAAAAAAGATAACGATTCTTTTATTCATTATTGTACCGGGAATATTAAGGTTGGTAAAAATAATAGTGTTACTTGTGAGGTAAATTATGATCGTCGACAAAATATAAGAAAAAATCATACAGCAACTCACTTGATGCATAAAGCTTTAAAAGTAGTCTTAGGTGACCATGTTCAACAAGCAGGTTCTTTAGTGAAGGATGATTACCTTCGATTTGATTTAACTCATTTTGAAAAAATAACTAATGACGAAATTATTCAAATAGAAAAAATAGTTAACAATGAAATACTTTTAAATAACAACCTGGATGAATCAGTCAAACCTTTTAATGAAGCAAAAAAAGATGGTGCAATTGCAATGTTTGGTGAAAAATATGGTGATGAAGTTCGTGTTGTAAGTATTTCAAATTTTTCAAAAGAACTTTGTGGAGGAACCCATGTGAATCGAACTGGTGATATTGGTTTATTTAAAATCATAGAAGAGTCCTCTCTCGCTTCTGGCGTTCGTAGAATAGTTGCATTAACTGGTCCGAAGGCAATTGAATTAATGCAAAATCAATCATTGTTAATTAATTCAATACAATCACAATTAAATTGTGAAACTAATTTGGTAGTTGATAGAGTTAAGCAACTAGTTTTGCAGAAAAAGCAATTAGAAAAGACATTGAAAAAACAAAAAAAAGCAGGTATTACTTTTGATATAACTAAAATAATTGATCAAAGTAAAACTATAGGTAACATTAAAGTAGTTGCCCATATGACTGAGGCAAATACTATGGATGAGCTCAAAGATTTAGGTGACACTCTACTTAATTCTATGAAAACTGGAATTGGAGTCCTAGGTGCAGAAGGAGACAAACCAATGATTGTTGTAGTTGTTTCTAATGACTTAATAAAAGAAGGTCTAAATGCAGGGTCTATTGCTAAATCAATTGGTGCTGAAATGGGAGGTGGGGGTGGAGGCAAACCTCATCTAGCTACTGCTGGTGGTAAAGATTTAGATAGTTTAAAAAATGCTTTGAATGAAAGCTTTGAAATAATTGATGATTTTATAAAAGGATAGATTTATGCAATTCAAACAAGATGGTAATACTTTTATCATTTATATAGAGCAAGATGAATACATAATGGAAACATTAACTCAATTTTGTAAATCAAAAGATATTGTTAATGCCCAAATATCTGGAATTGGTGCGATTAAAGAAATTGATCTTGGCGCATATGATTTAGAAAATAAAATATATATAAGGCAATTTTTTAATAACCTTTGGGAATTAACCTCCTTTCAAGGAAATGTAATTTTAAAAGAAAATGAACCATTTGTTCATGCACACATAACCGTAAGTGATCATGATCTTAATGTTAAAGGAGGTCACCTATTCGAATCTAAGGTAGGTGCTGTTGGTGAGTTTATTTTAAGAAAGATTGAAACAGATGGAAAACGAGAGTTCGACCATAACATTGGTTTATTTTGTATGAAATTTAATAATTAGGAGAAATTATGTCTAGAACGGTAATTACAGATGCAAATGCACCGAACCCAATCGGATCTTATAACCAAGCTGTCATAGCTAATGGTTTTTTATTTACAGCAGGGCAAATTGCTATAGATCCAGCTACTGGTAAGTTAATTGAGGAAAGTTTTAAAGCTAGGGTTCATCAAGTTTTTAAGAACCTCTCTGCTATTCTTGACCGAGCAAATACAAATTTTGAAAATGTTGTAAAATTCACTGTTTTTCTTACTGATATGGATAATTATGCAGAGGTCAACGAGGTTTTTAATGAATGGTTAGATGAAGCTAATGCACCAGCTAGATCTTTAGTAGCTGTGAGAGGATTACCAGCAGGTACTGATGTTGAAATTGAGTGTGTAGCAACTATTTAAATATTTGATGAACAAATTTATGATCATGGTCTATTTTTTAACCACAATACCTTTATTATCTCAAGAATCTGATTCAACCTTACATAAATCACCTTCAAAGGCAGTTTCAAAAGCTTTATTATTTCCTGGTGGAGGTCAGTTTTATAACGATCAAAAAATAAAAGGTATATTTTTGTTAGGTACAGCTATTGGCGCTGGTTTTTTATATTTTGACAATGCTAATAAATATAAGAATTATGATGGAATAGATATGTCAGATAAGGCGAAGTATTTAAAGTTAAGAAACAAATATGGATGGTGGGTTGGTTTTGTCTATATTTACGGCCTTCTTGATGCTATTGTAGAAGCTCATTTACATCCTTTTAGAGATGTAATGACTGAAGATATTGAAAAAACAAATTCAGATAAAAAGGAGTAAAAATGAGTCAAAATCGTGAACAATGGGGTTCTAAGCTTGGGTTTATTCTAGCCGCCTCTGGTTCTGCAGTTGGTATAGGCAATATATGGAAATTCCCATCTATGGCTGGAGAAAATGGCGGTGGAGCATTCACGATAGTATATTTAGCATGTATTCTAATTGTTGGCCTATCGATTGTTGTTGCTGAATTCGTCATTGGTAGAAAAACTCAACTTAGTCCAGTTGGCGCCTTTGAACAATTGGCTCCAAAATCAAATTGGAAATGGGTAGGATATCTTGGCGTGGGAGCAGCATTTGTGATCCTTTCTTTTTATGGAGTAGTAGGGGGTTGGATATTAAAATATATAGTTGACTCTCTATCAGGTGGTTTTATAGGTCTTTCAGGTAATACAGAAGCAGCAGAAGCTACTTTTAATAGTTTTATAACTAGCACATTAAGTCCTTTATTATATCAAATCATTTTTATGGGTCTTTGTATCTTTGTTATTATTAAAGGTGTTAAAGGAGGTATTGAAAAATGGTCTAAAATCATGATGCCATTAATTGTTGTACTGCTTGGTGTTTTAGCTATTAGGGGTATGACCTTAGATGGTGGTATGGCAGGGATTTCTTTTCTTTTCAATCCAAGATTTGAAGATTTGACCGCTTCTGCTATTGTTCTAGCACTTGGTCATTCATTTTTTACGGTTAGCTTAGGAATGGGTACGATGATAACCTACGGTAGCTATCTCAATAAAAAACAAAACCTCGTAACATCTGCTTTGTGGGTGATATTTCTAGATACTGCTATTGCAATGTTAGCTGGAGTTGCTATTTTCACAACTGTATTTGCTTTAGGTGCTGATCCTGCACAGGGACCGGGTCTTATATTTGTTATTTTACCATCAATATTTCCGCAAATAGCTGGTGGAACTGTATGGGGGACCATGTTCTTTATTTTACTCTTTATGGCTGCTTTAACTTCAGCTATATCAATTCTTGAAGTAGTAACTGCATACTTCATAGATCAGAAAGGTTGGTCAAGAAAGAAAGCAACTATTCAGTTCGGCTCAATTATAACAATTGTTGGAATTTTTTGTTCACTTTCACTAGGAGGCGGAATAAATATCACTGGATTTTTAGGTATGTCATTTTTTGATTTCATGGATTATTTATCTGCTAAGTATATGCTCCCTATTGGAGGAATGCTTACAGCTATCTTTATTCTAAAAAAATGGGGTTTAACTAGTTATATGTCTGAACTAAAAATAGGTATGGATAAAATGGATTTATCTAGTTTGTTAGTAAGAATTTTATTGACTATCTCAGCTTCAATTGTTGCTTTTATTATTTTTAATGAAATCTATTTTGAAGTGACTGGAAAGGCATTGATAGGTTAAGCATTGCTTGCTGAGAAATATTTCCCGAAGGGGTCAACTAGATATGATTCAATATCTCAATTATTCAAAAAATTAGATTGGTTAAAGACTCTAAACCCAGAAAGATGGTTTGGAGTTTGGACAATGGTTTTAGCAGGAAGCAATGTATCTATTTTTTTAATAAATAGATGGTCTTACTGGGATTGGACAACTTTTAACATATTAATTTTTGGAATAATTTCTCTTATTTCTATATTTATATCTATAAAGCCAGGTTTCCTGAATTATGATTACTCACTTCAATCAAGTATTTTTATGTTTTTTAAAGGAATTATTTTATTTTCATTTGGAACAATACCTTTTGGTTTTGATTTGAATACTTTCCTGTTTGGTTTACCATATTTTATATTCTTTGTTGTGGGAAATATGATATGGTCTATTAAAATTGATATTAAAGAAAAATTAACTCCATCAAAAAAAGAGATGGCGCCAATCTTATCTATTATTATTGTTTTAACACTTTTTAGTACTTTATTAGGATACTTTAACGATGACCCAATGATATCCACAATAGCAGCAGTTTTTTTGTTATTTCCAATAGTTCTTTTACTTTTTCCAGTTGCAATTAGACATCTTCAGAGAGCTAGAATGCATGTAATATTTATTCCAGCAATGTTCATATCTGTAAGGTTTCCTTGGTTCTTGTTCATGATTTTGTCATTATTTTGGATTTTGAGATATTATAATTATTTTACAATTGGTGAAGTGATACCATCATTTAAGGTAAATCTTCCAAATGATAAAAAAAATTAGGGTATTCACCTGACAAAAGCCCGTTCTGAACTTCTACGTGATCTTAATTTAGATCAATTTATTGCTCTTGATTTCGAAACAACAGGTCTTCAAGTAGAGACAGATAGAGTCATTGAATTAGCAGCTATTCTTTTTAAAGATGGTATTGCAAAAGATAAGTTTACCACTTTAGTTAATCCTGGGATTCCTATTTCTGAATTGATCGAAGGTATAACTGGAATTACAAATAAAATGGTTGCTGATGCACCAACTGAGGATAAAATTATATCTGATTTTATTGATTTTATTGGTGATCACCCAATTGTTGCTCATAATACACCATTCGATCAATCTTTTCTAGAGGCTATGGCTTTACGTCATAAAAAAGAATTACCTAAACGCAAGTATTATGATACTTTAACACTTTCTCGCGCATTTTTATTTTTTCAACCAGCTCATAACCTTACTGCCGTTTCTGATTTTTTCGGTTTATCAACAAAAGGAGCTCATCGAGCAGAATATGATACTGAGAATTGCGGTGAGATATTTGTGGAGCTTGTAGAAGAAATTTCAAGTTATAAATTGGATTTAATTTCCAGAATAATAGAATTACTCAAGCCTTTTAATATTCACAATAAAGATCTTTTTATTGATTTAGGTAACGCTTTAGCAAAAAAAGGCGAACTTAAAAGTGGGCTAACAAAATCAAATATACCCAAACCATTTAATTCAAATATTTTTATTCATGATGGTAAAACTAATATAGACTCAACTTCTAGTAACGATGTTTTTGGTCCTGAAGGAAACTTAAGTAGTTCATTTGAAGCTTATGAAAATCGACCAAGCCAAGTAAGTTATTCGGAATTTGTTGATGATGTTTTATCAAGCCCCGGAGGAATCGGAGTTGTTGAAGCTGGTACTGGTTTAGGAAAAAGTATGGCTTACTTATTCCCAGCTATTAAACATAATATAAATAATCCTGATGATGGACCAGTTATAATTTCATGCTACACTAAACACCTCCAAGATCAATTGTTTAATAAAGATCTACCGCGCCTTGCTAGTGCTTTAGATGCACCCGTTCAAGCTGTATTAATAAAAGGTCGTAATAATTATATATGTAAGTCACGATTAAATTGGCTTATTAATGGTGCAGAAAAGATGTTAAACGGTGAAGAAGCAATGTATTTAATTGCTCTAATGGTGTGGCTAGAGCATACTCAAACGGGAGATATGGATGAATGCCCAGGATTTACTAATGGTTTTACGTTTAGGCTTATGGCTTCAGTTCAAAGTGAGCCTGGTTTTTGTACCTCACCAATTTGTGCACGAAATGGTGGTTGCTTTTTTGGTCCGTTAAGAAAGATGATTTATCAAGCCAATTTAATTGTTGTTAATCATGCATTAATGATATCTGAAGCAAAAAGTAGAGCTGAAACTGAAGAAGGAAATGGTTTTTTACCCGATTATAAATCAGTCATTGTTGATGAAGCACATAATCTTCCCCAGGCTGCATACCATCAATTGACAGCTACTCTGGATCATCGATCAATGTCATATTTTTTAGATAGAATTGATCCTGACCATAACCATTCAGTTCGCTGGAATAATCAGCTAAAATCTTTAGGTAGCTTACATCCTCAATTTGAAGGAAATAGAAGAGATCTTTCTCATTCTGTTGTTGCTTGTAGAGATGCTTTAAAAACCTTTTTTAATCAAATGGCTGGAAATAGCATTCATAATTTTGACCCAGGAGCGAAGTATTCTACGAAGTTAATTATTAAAGATTTGATTGCAGAGTTTGGTCCATTAGAAAAAGAACTATCTATGATCAATAGAGGTTTGCATTCAGTCCGTAACCAAGTAAGACGTATGCGAGACTCTTTATTAGATATTGATGAAACAAAAGAAGATTTTTTAGAACTACATCAATTATTGGATAGAGGCGAAGGCTTCATGACTGATGCTCTTTTGCTNATTCAATTCATTTCAACCAACCAAGATAATGATTTAGTTTATTGGTATGAGGGTAATTTTAAAAGATTTGGTAGGAAAACTGAATTAGTTTTAACTGCTAATGTAGCTCCCATTGATTTAGCTGGTGACTTATCGCATAATTTATTCAAATCATTGGAGCACTGTATTTTAACAAGTGCAACACTTAGAACAGAAACTACTTTTGATTATTATCTTCAAAGAACAGGTTTAAATGGTGTAGAATTTGATGATGTTAAGACAGCGATTTTTGATAGTCCATTTCATTTTAATGATCAAGTTACATATTATCAATATTCTGGTTCAGATGGACAACGTCCAGAAGTTATAGCAAAGACAATATTAGCTTGTCATCAAAAATATAATAAAAGGATGATGATTCTTTTTACTTCACGAGCTCAATTAGAAGCCACATTGAAAATTTTACAAGGTTCACCCGCTGGTAAACAATTACCTATATTTGCTCAAAAAAGACAGACTTCTAGAATAGGTCTTATTAGAGGTATGCATCAAACTTCTAATGGTATTTTACTTGGTACGAATGCTTTTTGGGAAGGTGTTGATTTACCTGGAAATTTATTAGAAATATTAATTATTGTTAAAATGCCTTTTGATGTTCCTACTGAACCACTGGTAAAAGCTTATGGAGATCTAATTGAATCACAGGGTGGTAGTAGGTTTATGAATTATGCTTTACCAGAGTCAGTTATTAGATTTAGACAAGGCTTTGGTCGTTTAATTAGAACAACTTACGATGAAGGTATCTTTATTGTAATGGATGATAGAATTATTAATAAACGTTATGGTATAGCATTTAGTGACTCAATTCCAGTGGATTTAATTGCATTTAAAGAATTAAATGAACTAGGTGAATTTTGAGGCTATTATAAATAATTTTTTCATTAAAAATAAATGGTTTTCCATATTTTTAATTCCATTTATTTTTATTATCATTTACTTAATAAGTAATCAGATTAAGTATCCTGAAGTTCGTTGGAATTGGGATGANATTGAAGTCACTAAACTTGATTTTCCANATGGATTTCAATGGGGCGTTGCTACAGCTGCGCATCAAGTTGAAGGGAATTCTATAAATAATTGGTCTAGATGGGAAGAAGGAAGTTTTCAAGATGGTACACCTCATATTCATAAAGGAGTAAAATCAGGGTTGGCTTCTGACCATTGGAACAAATATAAAGAAGATATTCTGCTTATTAAGGAATTAGGAGTTGATGTTTATAGATTTTCTGTTGAATGGAGTAAAATAGAGCCAGAAAAAGGGGTCTTTGATAACGAAGCAATTCAACATTACCAAGATGTTTGCGACGCTTTATTGTCAGCTGGTATAACGCCAGTTATAACTTTGCATCACTTTACTAACCCTATTTGGTTTGAAGATTTAGGTGCTTTCGAAAAAGAAGAGAATATTAAATATTTTTCTCGATTTAGTGAGTATGTATTTAAAGCTTTAAGTAATAAAGTTTATACATGGTGTACTATAAATGAGCCTGCTGTTTACACAAGCCAAGGCTATTTTAATGGGGTTTTTCCACCTGGAAAGAAAGATCCTAATTTGGCTGGAATTGTAATGAAAAATTTATTATTAGCTCACACTGAAGTTTATAATACATTGAAGGGTTATAAGAATGGAAGCAAACACCAAATTGGAATTGTAAAAAATATATTTCCTTTTGACCCATATAATCGATGGAATCCAATGGATTGGTTTGTGAGTCGTACTTTAGATGGAGTTTTTAATCAAGGAGCTCTTGATTATTTTTTAACAGGTAATTTTGAATTCAGCATGCCTGGTATGAATAAAGTTGTATTTAATGATCCATCCGTTATTAAATCTTTAGATTTTATTGGGTTGAATAATTATTCTCATTACCGTGTCAAATCTCAGTTTAGTTTAAATAATTTTTTCAGGTTTCAATTTTATGACGATGAAGAAATGACTGATATGCCTTACCCATTATATCCTGAGGCAATATATAGATCAATTAAAAGAGTCAATGCTCTTGGTAAACCTATAATTATTACTGAGAATGGAGTCGCTGATAAGTATGACGTTATTCGTTCAAAATATATTGATCGCTATTTATTTGCAGTATCTAGAGCGATTAAAGAAGGTGCAAATATTAAAGGTTACTATTACTGGACCTTAATGGATAACTTTGAGTGGTCAGAAGGATATGATATGAAATTTGGTTTATATGAAGTTGACTTTGAAACGCAAAAAAGGACATTGAGGGAAGGTTCTAAACATTTTATTGATATTATATCTCAATTTTAAATCTCATTATTAAGAATTCATAATTTTTCCAATCATTTCTTTCAATAGTTTAGCTGCAGTGAAGGCTGTTATATCATTTACATCTTTATTTGGATTATACTCTACTATATCCCCTCCAATAACCTCTCCTTCTAATTGATGTATTATGTCAATAATATTTCTTGTTGTTAATCCACCGGGTTCTGGATGTGAAACTCCTGGAGCATATGCTGGGTCAAGACCGTCAATATCTAATGAAATATATACAGGTCCTTCAAATTTGAAGGATAAGTTTGAATTGAAATCTTTCATTTCAATAACTTCAACACCAAATTTTTCAACTTGTTCTCTTTGATGATTGTTAAGAGTTCGTATACCTACTTGAACTAGACGCTTTACTAATGATTTTTCCATTATTCGAGCAAATGGTGAAGCATGAGAATATGGATTATCATTGAAATTATTGTAAAGATCTGGATGTGCATCAAAATGAAGAATATTTAATGATTCAAAATTATTTGAATACGCTTCAATAATTGGATATGTAATTGAGTGATCACCGCCAATTGAAATAACTTTTTTACTCTTTTCTAACTCTTTTTGGACTGCATTTTGAATTTGTTCAATAGCAANTTTACCAGTTTTAAGTTCAAGCTGATCTAAAATATTAACTTTGTCATCATCGCCACAATTAAAACCATTTTCTGAATACATATTTGAAGATTCAGAATGAAAAGCTTTGATAATTGCGGTTGGAGCTTGAGAACAACCTTTAATAAAAGATGAGTTCTCATCTAATGGAGCACTTAAAATAGAAAGCATATTATATAACCTGAATTTTAATTAAATAAGATAAAGAAATAAACAACCACAATTTATTAATAATAAGAACAAGTAAATAATAGAGATTAATTTCACTATCCTTGTTCAATATCTTTAATTTTATCTAAATTAACCAATGGAAAGACTACTTATATCAACTAGTTCGATAGGTTGGAATAAACTAACACCTCTTTTGAATTCTCCATGCAGAATTCGTCTTTCTGCTCAAGCTAGTTCAGCAATTAAAAAATCTAATAATGTTCTAAGAAAAATTTTAAAGTCAGATATTAAAGTTTATGGAGTTAACACAGGGTTTGGTAAGCTAAGCAATGTTTCTATAGGCTCTTCTGAACTTAAGGACCTTCAACTAAACCTTGTTCGTAGTCATGCCTGCGGGGTTGGTAAATCTTTAGATTTAGGTGTAACTAGAGTTACAATGGTTCTTAAACTGATGACTTGGGCTAAAGGTTATAGTGGTATTCGCCCAGCTTTAGCAAAATTATTGGTTGCTTTGTTAAACCACGATATTTTACCATTAATACCAAGACAAGGATCTGTAGGAGCTTCAGGAGATTTAGCACCTTTAGCTCATATGGCTTTAGCAATGATAGGAGAAGGTCAAGTACATTTCCAAGACAGGA
>JGI26060J43896_10000036_pt1 | contig 45800 bp, 45 predicted proteins | sample MarorgKNORR_S2LV_6_FD_43896 | JGI IMG/M metagenome (IMG submission 43896) | reverse complement strand
TTTGAAAAAGAAGTTTCTTCGTACGGCTGGCAAGGTTGCTGATGCCTATGAAGAAGAGAGAAAACAAGAGTAAGTGTAATTCTATTCTTCTACTTCTGTACCCTCTAGAATAGAATAGTGGGCATGTCTTCGGTGGACGCTCGTCACCAACGATAAATGTTCCACGATCTCCTCCGCCCCGCTTTCCCAAGGCATCCAGCATCCCCGGTCGGGCTGCTCGCTTCCGCGCCTGACCTGATTCCCGAGCTTGAGACGGTCGACACTTCCCTTCGGAAGNGTTCTCCGCCAACCTGGATCTCTTGGGGGCGAGACATCGACGTTAACCGCAGGGTTATCATCGGCTCGTATTCGCCGCCCTCAGACTTCAGGCCACCATTTTTGACGATTGGTGGATGATAGAGCACGTCAACACTCCCCCTAGCCCAACTATCGCGTGTAGCGCTCACCTATGAACGAAACGATGTGGATTAGACAGCTTGAAACTCAAACTTCCTCAATTTCAAGAGGTTTTGATTCATTCAGTCTCATATTTCGAGGGGCAACCAGTTTGAATCTCATTCGCAGACAAATGCCAATTACCACCATCTTGAGATAATTCACCCTTAACAGCGATAGTTCGACCCTCCTCAAAGCCATCAGGAACTGCGATTGAAGCGAAAGATACNCTCAGTTCGGAAGATAATCCTTCCAGAGTAAAGGTCGAGGATTGATTGTCCACAGAGCCGAAGCGAACAATCCCTCTAAGATGNATTTCACTAGAATCATGATCCTCGGGTGATTCCATGACTTCATCGACAGTGTACTGAATCTCAGGGTCTACAGTCATGAACATCAGCCCAATTAGCCCGAGCATAACTACCGCTACCAGAGCTAGTCGCGTAAGACGGTCGTTGCGCACAATCACTCCCCCAAGTGCGGTGTTGAATAGCATTACTCCAAACCGAGCAAACAATTCGCTCAAGTTCGCGAATAACCGACAGCTTCCTGCAAGTCGGTGAATCCATTGGCAGCCAGTCTCTTCTTGATGCCTCGAGTCGCCCTACCAACCACAGAAGGACCCTGGAAAACCATAGCTGAATACAACTGAAGCAACGATGCGCCATTAGTAATCGCATTCCATGCAGTCTCACCAGATTCGATACCCCCACAACCAACGATCGGAACCTTATCCCCTACAGCGTCATACAATTCACCAATCATCTCGATTGACTTCGAATGTAGTGGACGCCCCGATAATCCACCCTGCTCTGCAAGTATACGCCTCGACCTCGTATTCGATGGAGGAGGGCGGCCAATCGTGGTATTCGTAGCAACAAATCCATCGATTCCAGCAGAGAGGGCAGCGCCTGCACACGACAACATAACATCAGTCTCAAGGTCGGGTGAAAATTTCAGAAGAATGGGTTTCAGCCCCGAGCGCCTCTCCCGTATCGCGGTGCAGGCCCTGACAACATCACGAATGTGGGAATCCTCCTGAAGTTCCCTAAGACCTGGTGTGTTCGGTGAGGAGACATTGAGGACAAAGATGTCTGCGTGATCGTATAGTAAGTTGAACGTCTCAGCGTAATCGGAGGGGGCACGGGAATTGTCCACGGTTTTCGAACGCCCGATATTCGCAGCAACAGGCGTGTGAGGCCATCGTCCAGCAGTACGTCGAGCAGTTAGTGTCTCTCTGATACTCTGAGCTCCGGGATTATTGAATCCCATACGATTAATCAAAGCGCGGTCAGAATCGGAACGGAACATCCTCGGTTTCGGATTACCCTCTTGTGGGAATCGAGTAACTCCACCGTACTCTAACCATGAGAATCCTAATGCCGGCCAAGCTCCCAAAGCCTTGGCTGATTTATCGAAGCCAGCAGCCAAACCTAGTGGATGTCTGAACAATCTTCCAAAAACTGTGATTGGCAAAGATGGAGTTCTGTAAATTGAACTCACTAACTTCTGAGCGCCTCTGTTTTCAACAAAAGTCGAGAGCACTCGGACACTCAATCCGTGAGCTCTTTCTGAGTCGATTAAACGCATTGCAGGCCGTACCACTAAGCGATATGGCAGGCCCATCCTGCTGTCGGCGGATGAGGCATCCTTCAAGGCTTGCGTGCAGTGCGAGTTGTATGAGCGCGAATGACTGCACCAAGTCATTGCGGGAACTTGCCCGAAGGATACTCCGATCTAGAGGGGTAATCATTCGTCATCCAGCTGAAGTTGAGATTCCTTCGGAACTATCCTTGGAGATTTCTGATCTAGCACCGGCCTTACATTTCGGCCTTGAATCCAAAGTGCATTCGAATAGCGAAATTGAAGTTTCACTCATTGGTGAAGAGGGTGGTTCTATCGGAATGAAAATGCCGGAGACATCTCAAGTTTGGATTCCAATGGAGGTCAATGTTGGCTTTTCAAAATTGTTTGAACAGGTTCTGAAACTCGCGGCAGCCGGCTATCCTGGATGCGTCGGCTGTGGGGGACCTGATGCTGAAGAGATGTGGGATGAGAAATCGATTAGGCTCCGTTTTTGATTCTGAGAAACATCCCCCAAGGGCTACAATCAGCACTTACCTCGCGCGCGTACACAGGGCGCGCGCGCTACACACGCGTGAGCGTGCGCGCGTTGCATCGCTCCATCGCCACTCACGTTTATACAGGATCTTTGTCGCCACCGCGAATCGAGGTATGCTGACGTCCGCCAGCAGCACCTCAAAAATTAGAGAGTGATTTCGTTGAAGTTGATGATCTTAGAATCTGGAGCCAAAGCTCGCACCGTCAAGAAGTATCTCGGACGTGGATGGATTGTCGATGCCTGTAATGGCCACGTTCAGGATCTACCGAACCGTAGTCGCAGTAAGCAGGACAACAAAGCCATGTGGTCTTCGAAGCCAGGTGCGCTTCCTAAGCCGCCCTGGAGTTATACTGAGCGAGCGGAGAAGATAATGAATGCGCTATTGAAGAAAGCGCATACAAAAAAGGTCGATGAAATCTATATCGCGACCGACCCTGATCGAGAAGGAGAATTTATCGCATGGAGATTGAAGGAAATTTTTCACGAGTTCCCAACCATTCACAGAGTCTCATTCAACGAGATTACAAACAACGCTGTTCAAGAAGCAATCTCAAATCCACGTGAAATCGACATGGCCCTAGTCGACGCTGCAAAAGTACGTCGATTTATGGACAGATTGGTTGGGTTCCGATGCTCGAGATTCAGCCGATCTTGGAGTCTCGCTTCAATGGGAAGAGTTCAGACCCCAACACTCGGATTCATCGTCGACCGTGAACTCGAACGAGAGGCCCACGTGCCAATTCCATACCACTCGGTACANGTCGAGTCAAATGCAGTCACATTCAAAGTTAGATTTCACGAGAAGGCNGACTCAGAGGCATGGACTGGAGATGATGGAAAACACCATCCAGACCGGACCTATGATGAAGATCTAGCACGCTCTGCAGAAGATGCTACGCGCAAGGCCGGTGCTGTGACTCTCGAGACTGTAAAAGAAGGCAAAACCAACCGGCGGCCACAACCTCCATTCACCACAGAGACCATGCTTAGAGGCGCCAATGGTCGAATGGGCTGGGCGATATCACGAACCAACCGAGTAGCCACCGGACTCTATCAAGCCGGCCATATNACTTACATTCGTACGGATTCGACGAGAACTAACAAAGATGCAAGGGACCGAGTAAGGAAGGTTATCGAAAAGGAATACGGCGCGAATCACCTCGGAACAGGTTCCCTTGGCCCAGATGCTCGCAAGGGTGCAAAGAATGTACAAGATGCTCACGAAGCAATTCGGCCAACTCAACCTGAAGCTCGCACTCTTACTGGAGTCGATGCAGATCAACAAGCCCTGTATCGTTTGATTTGGGCGCGCTTCGCTGCGAGCCAAATGTCAGATTCGGTTCGNGAACGACGAGATCTTACTGCTAGTGTCCCCAATCTAAACAAGCCCCTGTATGGTACCTCTTCTTGGAGAATACACAGTGGATGGGAAGCAGTCTATTCTGATGAGAAAACGGTCATGACGAGCCCTCCTGCTGCAGGATTCGATATCGGTTCTTCATGGTCCTTCCAGAANAAAGACGAAAACCCCCGAATGATATCAGATGAAACAAAACCACCTCGTCGATTCACTGAGAGTTCAATAATCCAAGAAATGAAGAAAGCAGATATCGGACGTCCCTCCACCTATCTCACTACTGTTGGTAAATTGGTTGACAGAGGATATGCCCTCAAAGATGGCTCATCATTGAGTCCGACTGACGAAGGAAGGACACTCTGGACTGAAGTCGTCCCGTTCTACGGTTCGGGCGACGACTCGTCAGGAACTATGTCGGAGGGACTATTCACACCGAGATTTACAGCTTTGATGGAAACCAATCTCGACCAAGTTGAAGGTGGAAATTCTAGCGGCGCAGATGTCTGGCACGCTTTCGTTGGAGATTTCCGCGCCATGCACAATAGCGCGCTAGAATTGCGAAAACAAAAGCCTACTCCGAAGCAAATGAATTACATGAAGAATAGATTGGTTCGGATGGAAGATGATGTTCGCTCGAAATTCCTTCAAGGGAAGGACTACGAGGAACTCACAGGAGATGATGCTCGAAGGATCATCGAAGCAATGAATGGTGAAGATGCCGGTGACATCCCACCGAGTGAGAAGCAAATGGCTCTCATCATCAAACTCGCTGATAAACACAGTATCGATTTGGACCAATTCCTAAAAGAAAGAGAATTGGAAGAACTTGCTTCTTTGACTGGTGGTCGAGAAGGGACAGCAAGCCGAGTCATCAATGATTTGATTCAAAGAGACCGAGATTCCCCTGCAACTGAGAAGCAGGTCGCTACTATCAAGTCAATGTGTGAGAATCTCGAAATGGCGGTCGAGGATGCAATGGCTCTGGTTGATACGACCACAATTGATGAGATCTCTAAGAATGATGCTAGCACTCTCATTGACCGCCTAAAAAAGACGATTCAGGCGCGCAGGCGTCAACGAAAGAAGTGAAATCAAAAGCCACTCACGTCAAGGCACCCTCAGCACCTGCTCAGGAGGTCAACTTCTTGCCAAACAACGAATATGATGTCATCATCATCGGCGCAGGCCCCGTTGGTGGATATCTAGCAAGGAGACTGAGTGAAAACGACATGCGCGTGCTGCTCGTCGAGGAGCATGCCGAAATTGGTCGTCCTTTCCAGTGTGCTGGATTGGTAAATCCTTCAGCAATGGAAAGGATCGGTGCATACGACACTGTATTGAGTCGAATTTGGGGCGCTAGAATGTACAGCCCATCGGGAATCGAAATTAAGATAGGCGCGGAAGAGTCCACTCGAACCTGGTCGGTTTGCAGGAAATTATTCGATGAGCGGGTCGTTACTCAAGCCCTTGATATTGGGGCTGACATTTTACTTTCGTCCAAGCCAGTTGAGGCGGTTATCACAGATTCTGGTGTCGAATTAAATGTAGATGTAGATGGTCAATTGCGATCATTTTCCTGTAAATTATTGTGCGGCGCAGATGGAGCTCATTCTTGGGTTCGTCGTACCTTCAGAATGGGTAGGCCAAAGGAGTTGATGATAGGATTCCAAGTCGAGGTAACCGGTTATCCTGGCGAAGAAGGCAGATTGGATATGTTCACTGGGGAAGACATCGCCCCTGGGTTCTTCGCATGGGCAATCCCGTCGGGGGACACCACGAGAATAGGAAATTGGACGTTACCTGAGCGATTGAATGGTAGATCTTGTGAAGACCTTCTCGTAGCATTAAAATCATCACAGATTTGGAAGGAGAGATTTGCAGAGTGCCGCGAAGTCGGGCGATTTTGTGGTCCTATCCCGGCCGGCTTAATTCTCAAACCTATGAAACAAAGAGTCGCTGTATTCGGAGATGCTGCCGGACTTTGCAAACCGACTACAGGAGGCGGCATCGGCAAGGGATTCGATCAAGTAGACCTGATGATAGAGGGTTTAGTTTCAGCCCTCCAAGCGAATGAGTTCTCACCAAAAGTGGTTAGAAATTTGAATTCAAGCCTCGATGGGTTGCGACGAAGTCAATCTAGATCACGAGGATTGAGAAATGCCTTCTTGACCGAGTGTACAGATGAAGAACTCGACGATATTTGGGAAATCTGGTCTCGACCAGATGTGATTGAATTAATCGATGAATTTGGAGAAATCGAGAATCCAATTCCTCTCGGAATAAAGATGCTAAAGAATATTCCAGAATTTCGAAGACTGACTAGCAAGGCCGCGAGAGCACTGATTTGGGGGTGATTGAGTGGAATCGGTTCAGAGAATCAGGTATCCACCATTCGATCACTCGAATGTTGACCCTGCATCATTACCTATCACTGAAGTTGTAGTTTCATCTAATTCTCCANCACCNACTCCGTTCAGAATCGGTTCAGAAGACGGTTGGNTAGTCGAATGGAGGAATACAAAACCTGGTGATGAAAATCTCCCAAGAATAAATTCCGTAACAACCACNGCTACTCTCCCTTTCTTGATGCGAACCCGGAATGGATGGTACATCAATCCAGACCCATTGCACTCGGTCGCTCGACGGTCGATTGCACCAACAGTCGTCCTCCTAATCGTTTCATTATTACTCCACGCTATCGCACCTGCTCTCAGTGACATTCCAATCCTTTCTTGGTTAACTCAAGGGTCCTACAAAATTGGGCCCTTGGATTACCCAAAATTACTCTTCATTAGTTTCCCAATCTTCGTTTTACCAATCATAATTAGGATGATTGCAAATTCAAGAGATATTGCCCGTCAGAATGCATACATCGCAAAACCGCTTGATGACCCTGATATCTCTTTCACCACTGGTGATGGTTGGTTGGAGGTACAGAATATTGACCTACCTGAGGGAGTTGTGACTGACGGTTTTCACCTTCAAGCCGGGGTGGCAATTCCAGAAAGGAAAACCATGCTTCAAGCATTAGACAGACCAGAAGGAGGTCAGCCACCGCCCGGAATGTCGACTGCACTTCCAGATAAGCGAATATCATCAGGTGATGAGCATGGAACTGGCGTAGGTGAAGCCACGCCATTACCTGTCGAACACGCCCGAGTTTTGTTACTGGAACCCCTTAGAGTTCGTGCGCTCGGAGCCTATGTCCCATCTGGTGCAGAGTTTCCTTTACGGCTGGAGGGACCTGAGGAACGTTGGCCCGGAACAATTTACTCATCTCTAATCGCTTTCCACTGGGAAATTCATGTTCATGCAGAATGGAATGGAACGAGTGTTAGGTGGGTGAAGCCGGTGATCATGTCACAGACCGATGAGCCTGTAATAATCGATGAATTGCCNCTAAGGGGAGCACGTTCGGAAGACGCNAAGGACTGATTAAGCCGGTTGAAGCGGTGGAGGACAGGACAGGATACCTTCGTTGAGGACATCTGTTTCGAGGTNTCGATAGTCGGAATCACGCTTCTGCGGCACGAATCCTGCTCGTAGAATCGTCCACTGCAACTCATCCTCTCCAGCAAGTGTTTTCGTCGTGCCAGAAGCTGATACAACATTCTCCTCCATCATGGTAGAACCAGCATCATCAGCCCCGGCAAAAAGAGCCATCTGAGCCACTCCCATACCCATAGTAGGCCATGAGGCTTGGATGTGAGGAATGTTATCGAAGAATAATCTCGAAATTGCTACGTGACGGAGATATTCGTGAGCACTCGCGCCCAATTCAACACGATTCTGGCCACGGTTTCTTTTTCCGAATGAATTGTTTTCAAGTTGAACTGGCCATGCAATGAATGATGTAAAACCATCAAAACCCTGCTCGAGGCTGTCGTCCTGCAAAGAACGCACTCGCTGCATGTGTTGGACTCGATGAAGATTGGACTCTCCGAATCCAATTACGTTGGTTGCTGAAGTCGTCAAACCTAGTTGCTGCGCCTCTTGCATGACTCGGAGCCAATTATCTGCGCCGCCTTTCTTTGGTGAAATATCCAATCTTACTTCATCAACGAGCATTTCGGCACCGCCTCCAGGTAAACCGTGCATTCCTGCATCCTTGAAGCGACGTAGCACTTCGATTGTTGACAAGCCGCAAACCTCCGCTATTCCTTCGATTTCGATTGGAGAAAAGCAATCGAGGTCGATCGATGGGTGTCGGGATTGCAATTCGTTGAGCAAGTCAAGATACCATTCAATCGGCAATTCAGGGTGGACTCCTCCCTGCATCAATACTCGAGAGCCGCCGATTGCCTCAAGTTCGGAGAAACGAGCGCTGATTTGATCGGTAGTTTGAGTGTAGGTTTCTGCGTGACCGGGGGGGCGGTAGAAGGAACAGAATTGGCAATTGATTGTACAGACATTTGTGTAATTCACATTCCTATCGACAAGATAGGTTACCTTGTTGCCTGGGACTCGCTTTCGACGCATTTCGAGGCCTGCGAAGAGAAGATCGTTCTGATCGGCTTCGTCGTAAAGTAGCGTAGCTTCTTCGACACTCAAACGGGGTGGATTCTCCCCTAATTGTGACTCGAGGATTACCCTCCAGTCGCTCATCCTACTCACGCTCCGTGACCGACAAGTCCCTCTATTTCAGCAACCGTTTTGGGGCAGGAAGCTGTCAGAACTACAGGACCATTCTCGGTAATCAATACATCGTCTTCGATTCGGACACCGATTCCAGAATAACGCTCTGGAACTTCGATGTCTGATCGCCACGAGCCGAAGTAAAGTCCAGGTTCAACTGTCAGGACCATGCCTGCCTCGAGTAGCCTTCCATCACCCTCGCCTCCGGGTCGAGTAATACCAACATCATGGACGTCCATACCAAGTGAGTGGCTAGTTCCGTGCATGAAGAATTGACGTGTCTTTCCATCGAGTTTCTCGCCCATGGCTTCCTCGAAGGTACAATCTAGCACGCCTAAATCGATTAGNCCACGTGATATCACTTCCATCGTAGCCTTATGNGAAGCATTCCAAGGAACACCCACACGGCAGGCCTCAATACCAGCCAACTCGGCAGCTAAAACCAATTCGTAGATCTCCCGTTGAGCGTCGCTGAACTTACCGTTAACCGGCCAAGTACGAGTAATGTCCGATGCATATCCATCTACCTCACACCCCGCATCGACGAGGATGAGTTCACCATCCTCGACAGGTTGATTATTCGCGTGATAATGCAGAATAGTTGCATTATCGCCACCACCAACAATCGAAGGATAGCTCCACTGCGAGCCTGCTGAAAGGAAATATCCCTCAATCACCGCTTGAACTTGCCACTCACCTATACCAGATTGTGTAGCCCTCATGGCGGCGACATGTGCTTCTCCGGACAAGTCAGCCGAACTTTGCATTACAGCAATCTCAGCGTTCGATTTACACATCCTCATCTCGTCAATAATCGAAGAAGGATCAGTAATCGACAGTGGCCCCTTTCCGAAGGTATTACGATCGCGACTCTTTCGCGTAAGAGCTGAATTCACTAATTCATCTAGCCCATCGTGCAATTTCTGAACTAAATGAACTGCTTTGGACTCGGAAAGAGCACCTGTAACAACATCTTCTAGATCATCTAGCGAATGCGCCGAATCAATAGGCCATCCAGCAACGGCACCCTCGACACCTATTCGCCGACCTTCCCAGATTTCTGCGAGTGTGTCCTGAGGTTGTACAAACAAGGAGACTTCCCAACCGGAGTCACAGTGTTGAGCCATTAGAATAGCATCAGGGTCAGACCATCCGCAGAGATACAGAACTGAAGAGCTCGCGCGGTATGGATAGGTGACATCGTTCGAGCGTGTAGACATTGGATTGGTCGGAATCAGAACCAAGGAATCCTCTGGGACCTGAGCGAGGAATCGAGACTGCCGTCCACGATACTCCGCCTCATCGAAGGGTAGTCCTACCATACTGCTCACGTCTGCGCGACAAGTGAGGCGTTCTTAGGACTGTGGGACGAGAAAATGAGAGTAATTGTTCAGGACTTCCACTTTGGAATACTCTTCTCACTGCCTCCGCGAAGACGTTGAGCAATGGCGTAAGTCAGGAAAAGAGCACTGAAAACCAGTCCGATAAGAAATACAGGGAATGGCTTGATTTCGTCGGGATGGACCAATTGTACCGATAGCGTTGCTATCTCGCCGTCATCATCGATTACTTCGAGCGTCAGCCAAGCGCGATAGATGCTCTCGTCAGGCCAAACGAAATCCCGATTGCACCCCTCGTATAATAGAGCGCCGTCAAAGAGCCAAATGCAGCGTAGTGTACCTGCATCGTTCTCCGTATCTGTGCTTAAAGTGGCATCGATTAGAGTGTTGGAAGGCGCCTTAAGACGGAATTCTTCCCCATCGGCGACCGCAATCCCATCAATAGATAGAGAAGCGGTAGGGACGCGATTGTGAATGTCAAATTCAACCACTCTTGTTGATGAAAGGCCTCCTTGATCGTAAACTGTGAGACTAAGCGTGAAATTACCACAACTTGTAGCAGATACGCTGTAAGCGGTCAAATCATCGCCCATCTGAACATCGACAGGTATAGTTCCAGTGTGAGAGGGACGTCTTAGCGTCCAAACATAGTACATGTCTGTCCGTCCCCAATAAGGATCCTCAGTCATCGAGGCATCAAAGGTGTGCCACTCATTTGTTTCTTCTACAGAATCGATACCGTCTAATTTTATGATTGGGGGCGCGTTATTCACACGAATTGAGTAATGTACCAAAGCGCCGTCAGAGAAAGCTTGCTCAAGAGAACAAGCCATCAATTCTACATCGAGCCAACCATCAAGTTTTGATGATATATCCCAATCAATTTCGAAATCGCCACCAGAGAGTATCGTTACCTGTTGTGCCGTAGATGAACCAACACAAGCAAAGACATCAGGGATATGAGACGCTGTAATGAGACCCTGAGCGAGAGAACTCTGAATTCCAAGCGTCATCTCATCATCGAGGTAAGTTCCAATCCATCCGCTGATACTTAGCGAGCCATCGACTAGCATCCCGGCTTGATTTTCTGCAACTAGGAAGCCGAGAAGATGCGTAGTATTCTCATCGACCATGAATACNACGCGCGTTTCTACCTTCTCGGTGCCCGAAGCATCCTTCGAATGCAAACTGACGTAGCAAGCGCATTCGCCAGTGGCATCGAACGAGAGATCGAATGACCAAGACCACTGTGGCCGACTGCTGGTTGAATCAATTTCATCGAAAGATGATTTGAGATCACCGCCGTCGAATGTTGATCCATTCTTAGCGACTCGCCAAAAAAACTCGGAAGGCTCAACCTCATCTTCGAGCACCCCTGTGAAAGTGATAGTGTCCATGGTGCTGGCACCATTCTCCACATCGATGCTAATGAGAGTTGGATCATCTGTAGAGTCCGCATGAGCGCTGTTCGAAGACGCCAACAACACTGCAAAACACAGCAATGATAGTACACTCAGACGCCTCATCGAACCCTTGGATTCGATTATCTGTCTTGAACCTCATGGCGATTCGTTCGCATCACCTTTCAGAGATATGCAATTGCCATGATAACTCATCCAGCCAAGTTCCGAGAGTTTCGCGGTCAACGAATTCATGGCTCGCTTCGGCAGTAAGAATGCAATCACAAGCAGCAGCCGCCAATAATCCAGCATCCTCCATCGACAGCCCATTGCCAAGAGCAACTGCAAGGGCTGTCGCAGCCGCATCGTGCAGGCCAATCTGTTGTTTCGGCGTTGAGGCTACACAATCGAAGTGCAAAGTATCACCTTTGGATTGGTAAAGAGTGACTCCATGAACACCTCCGAGCACCACTAAGGCTTCCCAATCGTAGGTTGAGATCAACTCGTCTGCCGCACTTTGTGAATCCTCACTCTCAAGTCGGCGGCGCATCAATTCCATCCCTCGCATTTCGACAAGAACGACGGTGGCCCCTCTACTGCGCTCCAAGCCAGTTAGTTTTGGATCGACAATCACCGGAATTCCTTGTTCGGTCGCAGCAGAAATCAGGGAAGAAGCCCCTGCGACCGTGACTGCGCCCTTGTCATAATCTGAAATTACTAGAGCACAGCTATCGGCCAATCCAGTCATCGCATTACCTGCCAATTTGGCCGACATTGAATCGTCCATCGCTTCTAACGGACCACGATCTGCCTGCAATAGGATTTGACTTTCATCCAAAAGGCTCTCCCGACTGCCGAAGAAGCGAATTTTGACGAGCGTGTGCAAACCCGCCACACGCTCGATTCCAGCCGTTGAAATGCCATCATTAGCCAACATCTCGATGATGGAAATCCCCTCACGATCATCACCCACGAAGGTATGGAATCCAACATCTAATCCAATCGAATTTAATCCTCGCGCGATGTGGGCAGCAGCCCCGGGGCTTTCATCTGTCTGGAATATCTTGAGAACGGGAACCGGAGCGATTGAATTGAGGTTATTTGCGTAGCCGTGGTGGTAGCGATCGAGCATCACATCTCCTAGAAGTGTCACTCGAGAGCCTGCCATCGCGTCAAGAGAAGCGCGTAATCGAAGCAGTGAATCAGTCCGCGAGACCTCGTCTTCGCCCATTGCCATGACTCCTCGTGAGAGAGGAGATGAATGAGTTTTGGGGGACGCACGCTCTCCTAGCCCGACCGACGCACTCAAGCGAAACGNGCTCCTCGAACGGACATGCCCTCCACCTCGTCACCCTGGTCCTACAGTGGNGCGGCTGCCAATAGGTTGTGGCATAAGTCAGCGATTGGGCGGCCCGCAGANGGTGGTTCTCTATTGCTCTCGCCGGCTGAGACACTCTTCGTTCACCATCATAGAAATGTGGAGTTACCTTCAGATGGTTGGTTAGAGACTGCTCTGAATACTGATAGCTTTTTGATGCAAAAATACGCTGTTTTGGAAGCTTTGCGTGTGCCAGGAAATAAAGTGGTTTTAGCTGCGAATTTGGAGGCAGTAGAGCAGACGGCACAAGCCGAGAGTTGGGCTGCTCGTTGGGCTTCTGATTCTCATCCTAGGGATTCTTCGCCGATAGCGGAAGTAAGGTGGTTCCAAGACTCAGATTCCTTGGATTCGAATGGACTGTTTGAGTGGGCTGAGCGTGTTGTAAGTAACGGACGCGTTGCTGAAGTACTCGTCGTCGATTCGGAGTTGAGTGTTGTTACTTACCGAGTGTCTTCTGCTAATCCATTAGGAGAATTAGATTCAACTGATGTTTTTGCTGCTATAGGTGCAACTTCTGGAGGAGTTGCCTCTGCAAGAGGGCGCTTGTATTCTAATGAATCATGGAACATAAAACAACTTGGCGTCCCAACCGAGGCAGGGGTGCATGTCGATGGAATAACTTGTGAAATTATCGATGGTCTCGAACCGCTTTCGGAGGGAGCACAGATTCTGATTGATTTACTTGGCAGAGGGCTTGTTATGCGCCCCGGATTCAAGTATGGTACTCGCTGGCGCTGTTACGATAAGCCGCTTGGAGAAGATCACGCACCATACCTCGTGGTCCTTCCTTCCGAGGCCCCTCACGATTGGGGCGGTGCTTGTTTGGCATCGAGATTGGCGGCCGGAGTGAACAAGATCTGGTTACATCCTGTTCAATATGGCGAAAACTGGTGTTATCTTGCGGTCACACGCCCGCCTGCGGATTCGCGCTGGTCGAATCCTAATCGGCGCTAAAGTCTGGTTCGATCGGGTCAGACTCAGGGAACGTTTGTGGTGGAGAGGGAGCAGAAGTAGGAGCACGTGTGTTCCCACCAGTTACAACCGATATCGCAAGGAGTAACATGATCATCATAATCGCATTACTTGGCTGAACTAACCAAGTTAGAGGACTGGCACCATTGAATGAGGATTGAGCAGTCAAAGTCACTGCAACACGCTGTTCAAGACCAAAAGTATCGACGAAAACCAACTCACCCTCAGCGACCATTCCTGGAGTCAAAAGGCCTGCAGGTTCGATGTCGAGTTCGATTATTGGACAGGCATCGAACTCGCCTTGATTACGGACGGAAGCGATTCGGGAAAGTGCACCTTCAATCGCTATCGAATATGTCCGAGATGCGCTTCCGGAACACGAGGTTATGAGTGAAATTCGTGATGCTTCGTCCCACGCAATGATCTCAGAGAGATGTCCGCTTTCNATTCTGTGTCCTACAGAATACCAATCGAGGTCAATTTCCAATTGTCTTTCACCTTCGCAACCGGCTGTGCCTCGCAAATAACCCGCTGGCCCTACTATCTCACTGGCGGGCAGTAACTCGAAAGTGGAAATTCCTTCAGGTACCTCCACAATCCTTGGGCCACCTTCGGCTGAGGAAGCTGAAGAGTGGACATCAACCAGTAAATTACAGGCTTGGTCGGCGCTGATGCTAGCAAAGATTGCTTCTGCGCCGAGAACCTCTAGTGGACCTCTCGGTGGTAAAATNTCCACCGATGAGGATTGATTTGGGAAATCAAAGGAAATTATCGCTTGGCTGGATGTAAGTGAGTCGATGTTTGCTGTCCACGGTACGAGGCGCCCGCGACTGTCGCGGATTTGCATTCCTGTCGCACCTAATTGTTCGCCTTCGGTGAAGACATCTTCTGCTGACCCAGTGTCTCTTCCNCTCTCTAGGGCAGCATCTCCATCTGCCTCAATTATCCGNAACCATGCCGAATCGGGATCTGTATTGACGAGGTTTTCATCCTCGTCTCCGTTATTGCGGTCTTGTTGTTCGACGAGGACCCCGTGACCAGGGAGTGCTGAGTCAAAGCCGGCGTCCGAGCGCAGAGTAAAGCGAATCCACTCGTTAGGACCTATCTCAACCTCTATCGATGAACCACCTTCGCTGATACCTGAAATCGAATGAGTTGAATCAATATCGGCTTGGACGGTAATGCTTCTGTCGACTCCGATTAAGTCTAGAGTAGATGAGGAAGGCATCGATGGAGTGGCACCATTCCCGTTCCAATTACCACTCGCCATCAAGCCCCAATCTCCAATGCCATTCCAACTGCTAGTCGGCAATTCGCTGTGAACATCGTAGAGNTCGAGAGCACCCATCTGATGGAGCATCTCATGGACGATTGTCCCGAGACCTGAGTTGACTGAGGCGACTGTAAAGTGTTCAATGGACCAGTCGCCGATAACTAATGGGTCCTGCATTCCAGTGAAGTGACTCCATAGTGAATTGGCCCCCCCTCCTTTTTCCTGTGGTTCTGAGGAATGCAAGATGAGAATTCGATCCACTACGCCGTCATTGTTCAGATCCCAACGACTCAAATCTTGGTCGACAAGGAGGTCAGTGGCTACTTCTCGAAGAAGTGTCTCCGCTCCATTCCCATCGGATCCGTGGTCACGTTCGCCGTCGACATCCTCGCCCCACCGCTTGACACCTTGAGGAGCTTCCCAGACATCGTCGAATAGAGTCGCTGAGAGAGTGGATGAACCTGCTGTCATCTCCTCGATGTATTCCTCGGCTGATCCAACTCCCATCAGCAGACTTCTGGCTCGACTTTCTGAATAGGCACTATTTGGAAATTCAACTTGCAGAACGAGCCATTCTTCGTTGGCTTGCATACCAAGTAGTGACAAGGGTTCAGTTTGTTCCCTAGGTACTTGTTTGGAGGCCCAATCATCGACGAGATCACCATTCATATGGACGAAGAGAGCACTGACCAGAAGCATGGTCGCAATGACCGCTCTGTGCACTCTCATGCTATTGACGCATCATTCCGTTCCCTTGAAGGGAACGGGTTGACGAACGCAGATGCTCTTAATTCGTGATGTCATTCTTCGCCAACCAGTGAAAACCGCGAAGAAAGAAATTGGAGAGATTGTTTTCTCCAAGCGGGATCAGTTGAACGCTCATCGTCGAGCCAACTCAACCCATCCAATTGAGTGCCTGATGCGGTTAAATTCGCCTTCAAAAATACGGGAACTGGGGCTGAATCGCAACCGGTTATCGTCAGGTGGGTGATGCCACTGCTTCGTACCAACTCGAATACGGCTTGTTGCTCGTCTTCTTCGAGGCAAAGGGCGGTTGCGTTCAAGATGGGAATTGAATCTGTCGTCATCCATGCGGTTTCCACACTAGGGCAGGCACCTTCGCAAGAGCAAGCGAGGATAGCTGGGCGTTGTAGAATACCTTGAGAGTCAACCATGGACATTACCCTTGGTCTACGGGGACCAAGTGGGCCAGAGGGNGTGGTTCTCGAGATCGATTCAGCGAGGAATATCACCAGAATCGCAGTCATCACGCGGACTCCTTCGAAAACCTCNGGGAGAGTAAGAATCAGCGTTCCGCCACAGATTGCGAGGGCTCGATTCCNGAATCTGCTCCGGCCTTCCTCGACCAAACCAAAAAGCCGTGAAAGGGAGAGAAACAGCGTAGTCATGAATGCCAGTATCAAAATCCAAGANAGACCACTCGCGAGGGCGAATATTTCGGCGGCATCAAAGTGAGCAGAGACTCCTGCTATCGAATCAAATTGAACTCCCGTCTCGATGTATTGTGGAATCATGTTGAACCAAACTGCGTGAAGAATCAGTGGTAGCGAGATTGCGCTGATAATGAGGAATGAATCAAGCCATCTTCGCTCTGTCGGGAGGAGCCCCGGGCGCGCAAAGAGCCGAAGATCGAGAGATGCGACCGGTAAGGTGACCACGGCTGCGATGATGAAAACCGCAGTGAATCGCATCTCAACCCAATCGTGAGGGCCGTAGATCGATAGGGCGCCGCCTGGAGATTGAGAAAGCGCCCAATCGTGAAGGATTCCATCAACCCAAAATAACGCAAGAGCCGCGGAAGCAAGGAAAACGAGTGCCGCTCTACGGATTACTGAATGAAGTGCATCAAGGTGCTCACCGACCGGAACAAGCCGGTCGGTGGTCGAGGTGGTCACCATCTCACATCACATCGTGAACGGTTGGCTCTGCTTGGGCTGAGCGTACCGTTCGATAGACACCGTATGATGCCCAAACCGCGATGAACCAAGCACAGCCGATGATGAAATCGCCTTGTCCTCCATTGGCAGTCCAATCAACTGCTAGATAGAAGGCGATAACGGCAACTAGACCCCTACGAATTCCTTGTGGATAGGCTAGTTCCATAGCAAGGTACTCAGGGCCGGTTTCGTATCGGCGTTCCATGATTTCACGTTGGTAAACTGCACCGACGAGAAGAGCAGTTAGTGAGGTCCAGTAGAATAGATTGCCCTTTTCGAAGATTGTTTCCGAGAGATGCTTCTGGCGCTCTGCTTCCCTCTCTGCTTCGCTTTCTTCAAGGACAAATAGCGTATCGTAATCGCCGACTGCGATGGTGCGAGTTTGTAGCACTGCATCGCTGTCACCATCGGCAATAGTACCGGGGGCATTGATTGAGAAAGTCAGTATGTTCCAATAATCGCCCTCGTCCGGCAAACCGCTAGAATCCACTGAATTACCGACGAGACTAAAGTGCACTGCACCGGAATCGCTTGCTGGTGCTGACCAAGTGAATGTCCAAACACCATTTCCAGTCTGATCGTGGGAGATTGCATCTGGATTGTCCTCAGCCTCACGAATCTCCTCTGCGGAATCCCATGAGAAGCTGCCCATTCCATTTGCTGTGAGGAGGAATCCAGCCTTCGTATTACCATCCGAACCTGCCAGAGTGACCGAATCAGCTACCGTGATAATCATCTCGTAATCTGCACCAGCATCATACATCACCGGCACTCCAGAAATCATCACAACCGCTCGGTCACCGGGTGCTGCATTACCGTGGCAAGTGCAACCGTACTTGGCAGTCTCGTTTCCCTCAGCATTGAGTTGAGGCGGCCCCTGGCTATTCGCAATGGCAGGAAGGGCCAGCAAGCCGATGAGAATCAATGCGACCAGAAGTCTTGGAGAACGACCCATCTACACTCACCTTCGTCTTTCTCCGGTCTCGTCGAACAAATAACCATTGCTTGCTCGCCTCCCAAGGGGAGGCGTCGATCTCACAGTTCCTTGACTGCCGAATTTAGTTCATTCATCATTTTCTTACCATCGCCAAAGAGCATCATCGTCTTGTCCATGAAGAATAGATCATTGTCAACTCCAGCATAGCCGACTGATAGGCTTCGCTTGATTATTACAACCGTTCGAGCAACGTCGGCATCGATGATTGGCATTCCAGCGAGAGGGCCCTCGCCGGTGCGTGCTGCAGGGTTGCACGTGTCGTTGGCACCGATGACGAGTGCAATGTCAGCCTCAGGCATTTCAGGATTGATTTCAGACATCTCGATGAGTTGTTCGTAAGGCACATTTGCCTCAGCGAGTAGGACATTCATGTGACCTGGCATCCTTCCCGCAACAGGGTGGATTGCGTACTTCACCTCAGTACCAAACTTTTCGCTGACCAAATCGGCGAATTCCTTCACTTGGTGTTGGCACTGACTTACCGCCATTCCGTATCCTGGAACGATGATAATTTTCTGAGCGCCATCGATCATCATTGCAACCTCGTCGGCATCGCTGCCGACCTTAGTGCGTGTGACCAGTTCCTTATCCGAGCCTCCGTAGGACTTGAACAGGACATCCTTGAGTTGGCGGTTCATCGCCTTGCACATGATGAAAGTCAAGATTAGACCACTTGCGCCGACGAGTGAACCGGCTACGATGAGGACACTGTTTGAGAAGATGAAGCCGGTGAATGCGGCGGCGATCCCAGACAGTGAGTTAAGCAGAGATACGACGACTGGCATATCAGCGCCGCCAATAGGCAGAACGAGTAGAATTCCTAGAAGGCAGGAAATTCCGATTATCGCGTAGAGGTAATCAGTATTGGTAGGCTCGTCAATCGCTAGAACGATTAGAACCAAAGTCCCAAAGAACAAGAGTGCCTTGATTGGATTCAACCATTCAGGACCCCAGGTAGGTACGCGAATCCACTTACCGAATATTTCGATGCCACCCTTGAGTTTGAGCATCGCTAGAAGAGAACCGGTCAGAGTCATCCAACCGACGAGCGCTGAGAGTCCTGCAGCGACTACCACAACCTGAATTTCGAGACCTGTGGGGAGTTCGAGACTTGTGTCTTCGATGTACTTCCAGGATTCTGATAGTGCGACAAGAGCAGATGCAGCTCCTCCGAACCCGTTGAACAAAGCGACAAGTTCTGGCATTCCGGTCATCTCGACACGGACAGCCATAATCCAGCCAATGGCTCCACCCAGAAGCAATCCGCCACCGATGAGTGTCCATCCAACGATGCCCTCACCAAGTTCCATCTGTAGGATGGTTGTCAGGACTGCAACAAGCATTCCCATCGAACCGAGTTGGTTGCCGCGTGGTGCGGTGCGAGGATGTGAGAGATTCTTCAATCCAAAGATGAAGAGAGCAGCCGAGAAAAGATAGCCGATGGCAACCCATTCATCATTGATCATCGATTACCACCTCGCTTCTTTCCAGCGATCATGTTGAGCATACGATTCGTTACCGCAAAACCGCCGACCACATTGATCATTGCGAGGACAACAGCAACGAATGCCAGAATTCCGCTGACCAGAGTGTCGCCACCGGCGTAGACAACATTGGCACCGACAAGAGCGCCGACGATACTGATTCCTGAAATCGCGTTGGCTCCACTCATCAGAGGAGTGTGCAGAGTTGCAGGCACCTTTGTGATGAGCTCGAAGCCAAGAAAAATCGATAGGGCGAATAATGTGATTGAGCCGAGAAGCATTGTTGGATCCATCAGAGAACACCTCCAAGCCGAGTCTGCTTAGGATGCATATTGCCCCCTGAGCAGATCAAAACGCCACCCATACCAGGGACGTGGAAATCATTGCCTTCTGGCGCTCCGACGAGGACATCATCATCTTCGGAAATCACCAATTCTCCCTCTTTGAAAATCGAGGTGATGAATGNCGTGAGGTTATTTGAGAAGAGGAACGAGGCGGTATTCGCTAGAGTTCCTGGAAGATTCTTGAGGCCGATGATCGTTACACCATTCGCAGTAACCACAGTCTCTCCCGCCACTGTGTCCTCACAATTGCCCCCGACATCTGCGTTCATGTCGACGATTACTGCTCCAGGCTTGAATCCGGCCACTGCACTGCTTGGCACAGTGATTGGTGCAGGTCGGCCGAAAATACGAGCGGTGGTGACAATGATGTCAGCATCGCTCGCGACACCGCAAACGGTGTCGTTCACCTTTTGGATGAATTCAGCAGTCAACGGCTTAGCATATCCTGATTCATCTTCGAAATCATCCATCCCATCGACTTCAATGAATCGTCCGCCGACAGATTCTATCTGCTCGGCGGCAGACTTGCGTACATCAGAGGCGTAGACAACTGCGCCGAGGCGCTTGGCGGTAGCTATGGCTTGCAAGCCAGCGACACCACTACCCATGATTACGACCTTAGCAGGACGTATCGTACCAGCTGAAGTTGTCATCATCGGGATACCTTTCGGAACAGCAGCAGCGCCGATAAGGACAGCCTTGTATCCTGCTAGATTGTCCTGACTAGAATTGACATCCATCGATTGAGCACGCGAAAGACGACGCGGGATCATATCCATAGAAAGCAATGTGATTCCCGCATCGAGGCACGCCTGAACTTTCTCAGGGTTTCGAAAAGGATCAGCAACACAAGCGACGACCTGGCCGGAGTGGAGGTCAGAGACATCAGGAAGGTGAATCGAGATGATTAGAGGAGCACCCAACGCATCGGAGCGAGATCCTACTGTAGCACCGCTGTCCGCGTATTCAGCGTCGAGGTGATTCGCAGCTATTCCAGCACCTGATTCGATGACAATCTCAAAGCCGGCCTTGCCCAATTTGCGAAGGGATTTCGGCACGATGGCGACCCTGTCTTCTCCTTCAGGTTCCTTCAACACACCAAGTCTCATCGAGATCACGCTCTCCAAATGAGCCGTAGGCTCAAGTCAGATAGGCCGAGCGACCGGAAGTCGATTATTGAATCAAACGGATGGTATGGTTCCAATGCCACTCCCGATAGTGCAGCATCAGATAATGACAATAGGAGGCCACAGTGAGTCGGATAGGGATCAAAAGAGGATGAAATAGGCTACGCCAAAGACCGCGACATCTGCTATCGCGTGAGATATCCAACAGGCTGCGAGCGAGCGGTGGCGCAGCCAGAGAATTGACCAGATCGCACCTGCACCAAGTATTGCGATTGTCGCTAGTGCGTTTTGCCAGAGTGCGAAATAATAGGTGAGCGCGACGGTGTGGTGCAGGGTGAAAACAGCTGCTGAGCCGGCGGCTGAGGCGAAATTACTACCAGTAAGTTCGAGCAAACGGTCGCCGATAAATTGTCTGAAAACAAATTCTTCGACAAGGCTGTTGAGAGTTATCCAATAGATTGCTCCAAGGAAGAATGTAGTCGGATTCAACAACCCCGTCGCACCTATCTCCTCCTTCATCAGTGTAACATCAACCGAATCGCCGAGCACAGCATAAGTTCCCGCAATGATCGCAAACATACCGAGCCCCGAGATTATCGCTTCATTGCGAGATGCCGAGTTAAGTGAATCGAGGCCGAGTAATTTTCGAATTGAGAAATTGTTAGCTTCGATGCGATACAGCCAATAGATTGGAATGGCGATTATCCACAACTTCGCGAAAACGAAGAAGACCTGCCCAGCGAGTTCTGAGTCACTCCACGAGTAAGCGAAGAGAATCGAGGTGGTGGGCATCACAGAGACGAGAAACAAGGCCAGAAGGGCTTGCCCACGACGCTCCATGCACTCTGGTCGAACACGGCATAATTGAGGCTTAGGGCGTCGTCAGTCGAACAAACGCCTCACCAAAGGCTAAGGGTTGAATTCTAACCCCACCAATTGAGGAGAACTAATGCGAACACCGATACGAGTTGCTGTTACTGGAGCCGCAGGAAACATTGGATACGCCTTGTTGTGGCGAATCGCAAGTGGTGATTGCTTTGGAGCTAATCAGCCAGTAATTCTACAGTTACTGGAAATTCCTCCTGGAATGCAACGACTCGATGGTGTGATTATGGAACTCAAGGACTCCGCGTTTCCGTTGGTACACGGCATTATCGGCACCGATAACCCAAAGATTGCGTTTAACGATGCTGAAGCGATATTCCTTGTTGGTTCACGACCACGGTCAAAAGACATGGATCGGGCTGACCTCGTTGCCGCCAACGGACCCATCTTTGTAGGTCAAGGTAAGGCAATCGATGCAGTGGCTTCACGCAATGTCAAAGTGATCACAGTGGGCAACCCCTGCAATACCAATGCGCTCATCGCCTCCGCTAACGCACCGGGTATTTCCTCTCGACAGTTTACCGCTATGACTCGCCTAGATCAGAACCGTGCAGTGGGCCTGATGGCAGAGCGTGCCGGCGTCCCAGCCTCAAAAGTTCTAGACGTATTCATCTGGGGTAACCACGCCAATACGATGTACCCCGACCCGCGTTTTGGGACTGTGGACGGACGCTCAGCGACCGATTTGTTCGATAGCGATTGGCTTCAGGGCTCCTTCCTCGATACCGTATCTACTCGTGGAAAGGCGGTCATAATGGCGCGCGGTGCATCTTCCGCCGCATCTGCTGCATCGGCTGCTGTGGATCACATGCGCGACTGGTGGCAAGGCTCGAACGGACGCATCGTGTCCGTCGCGCTCCCTTCGGAGGGCTGGTATGGAGTGCCTGAGGGGCTTGTGTTTAGCTTCCCTTGTCGATGTGAGGGGGGAGAGGTGATTGTGGTGGATGACCTACCCGTTGACGCGTTCGCGCAGGCGAAGATTGACGAGAATGTCGCTGCCCTCCTTGAGGAGCGAGATGCAGTGAGTGAACTTTTGTAGATACGAGTGTCACGAATCCGCTCTAAAATATCGAATTGCTTGTGATATTGAGCCGTCGGTTTCATCGCCTTCACTACACCCGCTATGATTGATGAGTAACACTCGCCGTCACATTCACCTCGAACACGACGGTAAATTGCTACTAGTCGATTTAGATGGTGGCGGACCAGCAATCCCTCAAATGGGAAGAAAAGGAGATGGAGGATTCTCAATTCGACTACCAACCCCAGAAGAAGCAACAGAGATGGGGTTGACTTGGAAAGCAAAGCGCACCAATCGGTTTAGGTTGGGCCAAGAAATGCATGAGGTAATCGTAGCAACACCAGAAATCCCTTGGCCCGGAGAATGGGCTTGGAAGGATGCGGTAATCAGCGATAGCGAAGTCGACCCGGTGGCGAGAGAATCTGTCTATCGAACACTTCACAGAGTAGTAAGCAAAGTCGTCGTAATCAACCCACGAAATGAAGTACTGATGGGTAAAGTTACGCGGGGATTCTTCACCGGTTGTTGGACGCTTCCAGGCGGCTTTGTCGATTATGATGAACACCCACGTGTAGGAGCCGAACGCGAGGCGCTCGAAGAACTTGGAATCAATATCAGAATTGCTGATCCACTAGGAGAAAGCAGTCGAGGAAGTGAAGGGGAAGGGACACCAATTGTGAGGCAGGAAATCTTCACGCCTGACGGAATCTGTTGGCTATCGTTCACTTATCGTTGCGAAGCAGACATCGCAGCAGAAGATATCGTGCCGAAGGATGATGAGATCGAAGAGGCACGCTGGTTCACTAAAGAAGAGGCACTCCAAGTCGCAGTCTCTCTTTTCGACATCGAAGCAATCCAGAAATTCCTCTGATTATGATTTGGCATTCGCCGTTGGAATCATTTGGTGGTGGGCCCGCCAGGATTCGAACCTGGGTCAAATCGTCCCAAACGATCTAGCATAGACCAGACTAACCCACGGGCCCTGAGTAATTCGGCGACCTGCGCTGCCCTTATGGAGTTCACGCTAACCACCTCCACTGCTCTTGCCCTGAACGGTGAACCACACCTTCTTCCTCAGCGGAACCGACTACTTGTTCTGCTGTTGGCTCTGTGATACCCTCGGCCGCTAAATTGTCTCGGAGCCGGGCGATGGTAAGGACTCCCTGGGCATCGGTTGAATCACGGAGTATACGGTGAATTGTATTGACGCCAGCACGTTCGCGAGTTGCTTCTCGGCGTTGACTCTCCTTTTTCACCTTAGATTCGACTTCAGCGCGAATTTCTGTAGGAAGATTGGCTGTTGCTACGGCTTGGGCGAGTCGTGCGGAATCGGAGAAGACCGCTGTTGTGGTAATCTTATCTGACTCGCCACAACGACTGCATGAGACTCTGGCTCCTTGGCGGGCACCAAATGAATGGCCGCACTTGCAATTGAGCAACATCCAGTTCGACTCCATGCGGCGGTGTTTGCAGACGCGGTTCAAGAGGTTGTCCGAAGGGTAAGCTTGGTCAAAGAGGGAGGTATGTTGTGTTGAGGAGGGCCATCCTAATTTGTGGGGTGGTAAGACGGGAGGTGTGGTTCAGGCGCGNGTGGTCATTGGCTGGTTAGCCTTCGCAATACTGATTGGGCTCTCGGTGACGCGCCTGATTAGCGATGGTGAACTGACTCTTGAGGTCTGGATCTACCTTCTGTTGATGCCTGCTGCTCTGGCATCGGCGATGACTCCGGACTCGTTTTGGAATCGATCTGGTGCTGAACCTGTTGAATTGGTCGAGGAAGAGGAGGAAGTCGACGTTGTAGGAACAAAAGATGCACCTGACCCAGTCGAGGACGGCTTCGATGTGCCGGTGCTCTGAGTCTCCTAGACTTGTTGACCCTAGCAACGGTGCACGGCAACGGCTTGAAGAGCGGATTTGTTCACTTCAAACGCAGAGTCTCGAGGTTCGCGGGCGCATAGGTCTGAACACGGAATTCGTCGCGAAGACCTTGGCGGAATGCATTGCAGGTCTTCGGGTCCCCGTGATGACAAATGATCTTGCGTGGAATTGGGTTTAGCGCCTTGACGTAATCCATGAGTTGGCGTCGGTCGGAGTGGCCGCTGAAACCGTCAATAGTTACCACATTGCAAGAGATCGGTACCATGTGGGTCTTGCCTTTGTCCATCAATGGGACCTCGGCGTGTCCTTGTTGTAGGCGTCGGCCGAGTGTGCCTGAGGCTTGGTAGCCGACGAAACAGAGTGTGTTATTGGTCTCGGGAGCCCAGTGCTTGAAGTACTCGATTATGGGGCCGCCGGTCATCATCCCTGATGTTGCAAGAACGATGCATGGAGATGGGTCGTAGAGCAGTGATTCCCGTTGCTCTCGGCTCTCTACTTGGCGGAACCAACTCGAGTTGAACGGGTTATCTTCGCCACCCCTCAGAACCTTTGAGCGAAGATCGCGATTTAGGAAATCAGGATGGCTGGCATGAATTGCAGTGGCTTCAGAGATCATCCCATCAAGCCAAACAGTGACTGGCTTAACTTCTCCAGACTTGAACAGCTGGTCGATGGCAATCATCACTTCCTGCGATCGTCCCACTGCGAATACAGGACAGAAGATTTTGCCACCGCGAGACAGTGCTAATTTGATTAAATCCTGCAATTCTTGAGTTGCATCCTGTCGATTTGGTTGGAAATCCTGAGCACCACCATAAGTCGATTCGATAACGAGAGTCTCAACCTTGGGGAAGCGAACGGTCGCTGCATCGAAGAGCCATGACCGCTCGTATTTGATATCGCCAGAGAATAGCAATCGGTGTTCGGAATTTCCTTCTCCAATTTGCATGTAAACACTCGAAGAGCCAAGGATATGTCCAGCGTTTTCGAGGGTGATTTTGACATCTGGAGCGATGTCGGTTTTGTCACCCCAGCGAATATCGACAACGTGTTTGATACACTCTTGGATATCAGCTTTGGAATAAGGTGGATCTACACCCTCAGCCTGAGCGACCTTGATGTAATCCAACTGCAACAAAGTCATCAAATCTCTCGTAGGAGGCGTGCAGTACACTGGTCCTCTGTAGCCGTAGCGGAATAGAACCGGTAACATTGCGATATGATCGACGTGTGCATGCGTGAGGACAATTGCATCGAGATTGTCGAGGGGAAGCAGTTCAGGGGCGTTGAAAAAGGGCTGGACCTCGCTGCGATTCATTGTTGGCTTTGCTCCACAATCAACCAACACTCGGGACTCATTTGTCGTAACAAGATGCATGGCTCTCCCAACCTCGCGGTACGATCCCAAGGCGGTGAGTCGAGCCCAGGACTCGCCCGCACGCTTTGGACGGTAGATTCGAGTTCCGAACTTGCGCAGGAGTGATTTTCGCTCATCGGCGAGTTCCTTGCGATAGCGGCGGATATCGTGCTGGGTTCGACTCTCGAATGCGGGGGCGCGTTCAACCGAAATGAGCCAGCCGACTTCGTCCCTGAGATTCTTGATGTTAATTCCCTTTGGACCTACGGCGGCGGCTGGATCGTCACATTCTAGGATGACCTCGGAGAGAGCGGGGTCAATCCAGACGTTGCGGACTTCAGCCTCTGGAGGAATAATTTCAGTGACTTTCTGGCGCACAGTCTCCTCATCGGCAAGGATGTCAGGGTGCGGACGAATGATGACTCGACGCTTGATATTCTTAGCAATCTTCACGGTCAAAGATTGACCTCCTGGGGCACTGAAAGCATCAGGCTGCTTGGTGATTATGGCTATCGACCCCGCTTCGATATCGACCTCATAGTCAATATCTTCTGGTATCAATTTCGATACTCTCTGTTTCACTTCTGACAATGTCAATCTCATTCAAACCACCTCACAAGAGGAACTCCACCCTCGGCCAAAATTCCTCTTGAAAGAGGAGGTTCGGCACGAAGCCGTGGAGTTCGATTACAGGTTAGAGAGCAAGGTAGCGACCTCACTCTCGGATAATAGCTGGAAGCCCTTGTCTTTGGTTATAACGGCCAAATCCATTCCGTTTCCGCTAGCAGCATCACGCTGCGCGGAAGCCAGAAGAGCCTTGGCAGCGACCTTGAGGGCTTGATTTTGAGTCATTCCGTGCTTATACTGGTCTTCAAGGACACCATACATGTACGGACTGCCCGATCCGGTGGCGCAGTAGGCGTCCGGAATCGAGCCGCCAGCGGAATCGATGGAATAGACGCTAGGACCGTCTTCATCGGTTCCGACGATTAGGAGTTGGACGTAATGCGGGCGGCCAACTAGGATGTTTGCAGTAAGTGTGGCTGCCCCACGAACGGTCATCGGAGTGTTGCGCTTCAGTTCATACAACCGCAATTCGGCTGTGAGTGTGCGAGAGAGTGACTGAGCGTGTCCGACAAGCCCTGCAGTAGTCAACGCGACGTTCTCAGATATCTTGAACAACTTTTGAACGCTCTTGTTGGCGATAAAGTGTCCCATAGTCGCTCGATGATCGGCACCGACTACTACACCACCATCGAAGGTGATGCCTATGGTGCTGGTTCCAGTCTTGAGGACGTTTGCTTCGGCATTCATGTAATCGACCACACGGAGAGTTCCCTGCGAATACAACTCGAGTTCGGCCCCTTATCAATCCGACGGGGGGCTACGGAGCCAACCTTGCTAAACTCTGCTTACTCTGCTTGGCTGGGTTTCTCCGAAACCTTGAGACCCTTGCGATTTGCATTCTGATACACAATGTGGACCGTATTGCTCAAAGAGCGTGGGACTCCGGATGTGAGTATGACCAAGGAGTCGCGCCCCGAGCCGAGGTGGATTGAGATGCCGAGCCTGCCCGCTCAGGCATCGACAGCAACCATCGAAGCCGGTCAGGACTATCACGACCTTGGAGAGTTGTACGCAGACGCTCCTGTGGCCAGGGGCGTTGGAGATGTGTTAGTCCACCGTGCTGTGCTCGACGACATAACTGGTATCCCTGGAATTCTTGATTGGTTATCGGATGGAGACATCGTAATTCTCGAAATGAGCCGATTATTGACGGCCGAGACTGAATTAAAGATGGCCGTCGACAAAATTCAATCATTTGTAGAGGCAGATATGGCTGGAGAAGTCATCAGATTAGGACAATCAAGACTGCTGCTGCTGCCCTCCACCTTCGATATTTCCGAGGGCGAGTCATTCGCTTACTGAGGTGAGGGATTGGAGAGTAAAATAGAGCATCCCTGCCCTATATGTAACAGTCAAGTAGGGCTGACGCTTACCGTTCACACATCAGAGATTGCCTATTTCGGTGAGCATACCGAGATGACTTTGATGTGCGATGAATGCGGATGGAGGCGCACCGATTTCATACCATCTGAAGGTAAGAAACCCAGTGTTTGGTCACTGATTGTGAATTCAGCTGAGCAGATGTCAACGCGCGTGGTTCGTTCCTCATCTTGTACGGTGCGTGTTGTAGAATTNGGGTTGGAGGTAGAGCCAGGAGACAATGCGAGTGGCTATATCTCNAATGTCGAAGGTGTGTTGAAGCGATTTGAAGATGCAATTGGTATTATTCTGAGATCAGCAATAANCGANGGCGAAGAGGGCATCGNACAGGTTGAGGCTTGCCAAGAATTGATTGGGCGTCTCTCTCGCGTGCGCGAAGGAGAAGATAGTGTCGAATTACTATTGCTTGACCCGATGGGGCATTCACAAATTCTCTCAGATCAAGCAAAATCTACCGAGCTTTCGACTGAAGAAATTGCAGTTCTTGCGAAAGGTCCACAAATCCCAGTATTTGATACGAGCGATTTGCAAGAATGAGCCTATCTTTGGGCGCCGANGTTCACAGAGCATCTGCTGCAAGNAATTCGTCCAACTGACCTTCCCACATATCGCGCTTCTCGGCCAAATCAGTCAGCCATTCGCTCGCCCTATCAATGCAAATCTGCTTGATTTCTCCCGCGAGCATGCGCCCTGATTCGTATTCGCGAGCAATACGGCCAAGTTCCGAATCATCAGGCTCGAAGAAGAATTGCAGATATTGGAAAGCCACATCTTTCGAGCAATCTCCTCCGAGGCGGCGGTGCTCTTCGACGGTCGGTTGACCGCCGCTGAAAGCCCTCTTGACCTTCTTCGACATCACTTCGATGCTATCGTCCATGAAAATCGTCGTCTGCGGCTTGGAAGATGACATCTTTTCACCAGTCATACCAACCGCGAAGCGATGGTAAGTCGAGCAAGGAGGCATAAGTCCCATTCCACCCATTTCTCTCTCAAGCGCAAGCACACACATCCGGACCTGTCCTGCATCGCTGAGATTNGCTCCCGGAATATCGAGAGTTCCGTGTTTTGGATTGGCTACGAAATCTGCGTAACCCATCGGAGAGAGGCTGTCCTTCAATCGCAGGAATATCGCCTCTCTAGTGGCGCGATCAACCCGTCCATTCGGTGCCACTCCGAATAATTCTGCATTATCAGTCTGAACCGAGAGTGCCACGGTCAATCCTCCGGCTTTGCGAGGTTTGACGTTAAACCAATGGGTTTTGCTAGCAATTCCACGAGTAAGCCGNAGATGAGGATCCTGATCTACTCCCACCGGGACAACGATTGGACGCAAACCCCCATATTCCTCGAGTTGAGGATGAATGATATCGCCCGCCTGAATAAGGGGTGCCTGAACGTGGGCTAGGTTCGTATCGCCACGGAATCCGTAAATCGCCTCGAATTCGGAGAGGTTAGTACGTCGGCCAAGGGTGAATGCAAGCCTCTGAACCGCAGGCCGACCACTCTGAAAGTAGACGTTGGTATTCGATGGATCAAGACCAAGGGCGGCGTAATTGTGGACATATTCGTTAATAGCATTCTCGCGACCTTCAGCGAGGCTCGTCCCCCTTGTAGCTAGGGCCTCAAGGTCAGCCACAGTTACGGTGATATCCGCACCCTGTTGCTGGAACCAACGGACTTGGTCGATTACCATAGAGTGTCCAAGGTGCATCCGTCCGCTCGGCATCAACCCAGTCAATACTCCGAATGGGTCCGAACGCTCGATGCAGCCTAGTACGACATCGAGGTCACGATGAGCGAATACAATCCCCCTACGATGTAACATCCCGGGGTTTGGAAGTCTCGATACATCAACGCTCTCTAGCCCAAATTGGTCACGGATCCGAGCATAGTCTGTAGACTGCTCAGACGACCAAGGATCGATGCGTTCGCCGGCGGCCACACCCCGACGCGAATCCTCTCCTCAATCAACTAATCGCAGTAAAATTGGGCGACGGGGCTGACTGGAACCTATCAATAACTCAGCGGGACTTGCCGAGACATGGCGGTAGTGCATTGCCTAGGCACGGGATTGATCGGAGCTTGGGTGGTCAAGAGGTTGGCTGCGGCCGGACACGAAGTGCATGCCTACGACCTCCACCCACACAGCGTCCTCGGCGTCGATGGAGTTACTGTCCACGCCGTTGATCTCTTGGACGATATGACGCCCTTCCAGCAAAATGGTCCCGTCGACATGGTCGTCAATATGCTACCGGGTTCTATCGGCCATGTCGCGACCACAATTCTTGCCGAATCGTCATATCGTATCGTCGACCTAAGTTTCAGCGCTTACACCCCTGACCGAGATGATGAGAAAGCGCGTGATTANGGTGCAACAATTCTCTGGGATGTTGGTATCGCACCNGGCCTTTCCAACATGTTATTGTCAATCGCCNACCGACGAATTGGACCTCTTCAAAAAGCCGAAGTTTGGGTCGGCGGAAACCCTACGGGACCCCACGGCGAGTGGTCNTACATGGCACCCTTCTCACCCATTGACGTGATCGCCGAATACACACGACCAGCNAGGGTTGTCCGCGATGGAGAGGAGGTTGTTCTTCCGGCATTGAGCCTGCGTCACATGGTAGACACAGGCGAACATGGTGAGATGGAGGCATTTCTGACCGATGGGTTGCGCTCTGTTCTGAAATCAATTCCAGCGGTGGAAATGTCTGAATTCACTGTACGATGGCCCGGTCACATCCAGAAATACATCGACATGCGCGATGCAGGAGAAGTTAACGAGAACGAATTGATTCTAGAATGGGAATACGATCACAAAGTCCCNGAATTCACTTGGATGAAGGTGCGCGCGGAGGGTAGAAACGGAAAAATTCTCGAATGGGAGATTGAAGATCATGGGGGTGATGATGGTCATTCAATGGCACGGGCGACAGGGATGGTTACCGCCTGCTGTGTCGAAGCTTGGCTATCAGACCCAGAAATGCTTCCACCAGGCGTTCATGCTCCTGAAGTTCTCAGTGATGTGGTGATTGCGGACATCGTCGATGTGATGCGATCAGAGAGAATCCGTATCAACGGGCCCGACATACTGTGATTCTTGGTCGCGAGCGACTAGCCACTTGATGGCGGCTGGTGTAGCAACGAGGACTGCGATTGCTATTAGTGGCAGATGCCAATTCATTTCGAGTGCTGCTGGGCGCTCGATAAGCCAAGTAAATCTAAGAGGTGATTCATGGAAATCAGACGACCACTCGTGGAGATTAGTGACGTGATGGCCAACGATTGTAACCGAGTGGTGCAATCCATTGAATGTTGTTTGCGGGGTTTTGGAAACCGAAACATCAGCTGAATCGAATATGAGGTCGATAGTGACGCCTGGTGCGGCGGTGATGAAGGCGCCGCCTTCGATAGGGCGGACACCGGTAATCAGGTGGCGCTGACCGGCTGGGATGAGCAGGGCATCCTCGCCATCAAAGAGAATCTGGTTGGGCGCTTCGGACCACTCGAATAGGGCCGTTCCTGGTACGTCCCAATTAGAAGCATCAAAATTTGAAATCTGATATGACTGAGTGGTCGGTTCTGAGTTGAGGATTCTGTTGAATGATTCACTCGAATCACGGTGGCCATGCCACTCACCCCATGTAGTGAACCAAATATCCTGTGATTCGAGTAATGTGATTGCACCCTTGTCCTCACGGATTTTCACATCGTGCCAGCGAGCAATCCAATAGATACTGACCAGTGAATCTGCCTCGGCATTCTCCAAAGCCTCCATGTCGGCTTGTCCCTTCTCCAAACTGGTCGTTCGTTGGACTAATTCAAGACCATGGGAGTCTCCTTCCAACATATCTCCAATGATGGAAAATCCAGCATTTTGCAGGCTGCTAGCTGTTTCGGTCGCCACAGCACCGTTTGGATGGCCGAAGGAGACCGGTTTCTCCCCCCATCGAGATGAATCGGTGAATCCAACAAGATAATCTCGACAATCCTCGACAATAAGGGGATCTTCACGGATGTCGACTCCCTCGTAGCCATGACAGCCAAATTCATCACCAAGGGCGAGGCGTTCCGGCCCGATGATATTCCACAACCAATTATCATCATCCCATTCCGCAAGGGCTGGAGTAGCAACAATCGGAACCAGTAGGAGTGCCGTAAGCGTGAGGCACACGAGCCTTCGAGTGAGCACGTGACGAGGGTGTGAGGATTAGGGGAAGAAAGCATCGCAGTGGCGCAAAGCAATAATGCGGGGAATGATTGGAAGGGCCGATGGCGACACTGACCGAAGATAGTCTCGCCGAATTATCGAGGCTAACTGGCTTAGATGGAACCGGACAGAACTATTCGACTCCACTTTTCTACAAGGCACTGATGCAAGTGACGCCACCGGTGGTTCGTAGCATGACGAATGTTCGATACGAAGGCATCGAGCGAATTCCTAAGAGTGGGCCTGCGATTCTGGCTGGGAATCATACATCGCATATCGATCCGATCGTCAAAATCATGGGGGCTCGTAGGCCGGTTCACTATCTAGCAAAAGCAGAGCACTTTGAAGACAAAACATTCCAGAAATTGATGACTTCTACAGGCCAGATTGAGACTATTCGAGAGACAGGTGGCGCTGAGGCACTGGCAATGGCAGTGGATGTCCTCGAAGGAGGTGGAGTGATGGGAATTTTCCCAGAAGGGACACGGTCACGCCGCACCGAAGCGCCTTTTCTCCTACGTGGCAAGACAGGTGTAGCCCGACTCGCCGCTCGATTTCCGGAAATACCAGTGGTGCCAATGGCAATTCTTGGAGCGCGGAACTTCCTTGCCCCGGGTTCACTGAAGGTCAATCCTTTCGCGCGCGTAAAGGTGCGCATCGACAATCCGATTAGTTTCTCTGAATGGCTGGCTGACGAAGCCGGCGGAGCGATGGATGATGAGGATATTTCGAATTTGGTCCTCCTCGATGAACATGGTCAACATTCAATCATGAAAGCCCTTTATCGTGGATTCACAGACCAGTTAATCGAGAATCTTCGTATTCTCGGAGCACCTTGATATTCTTGTTTTACAGTTGATGAATTTGAGTGATTTCCGCCGCATCCTTCATGGACTTGCGAGGTTCAGTTAACATAGTCGGCATGGAGCAATACCTCGCATTCCTCAGGCGCATCCTCGACGAGGGTGACGAGAAGTCGGACAGAACTGGGACTGGAACCATCTCTGTTTTTGGTCATCAAATGCGATTTGATCTGTCCGAAACTTTTCCGGCCGTAACAACCAAGCGCTTGCATTGGCCAAGCATAATTCACGAATTGCTATGGTTCCTTTCCGGTGATACCAACGTAGCCTATCTGCAAGAGAATAAAGTTCGAATTTGGAATGAGTGGGCAGATGAAGAAGGCAACTTAGGGCCAGTTTATGGCAAGCAATGGAGGAAGTGGGAGACTCCAGATGGGCGTGTCGTCGACCAGATTGAGAACGCTATTGAAATGATCAAAACCAATCCTAGTTCACGGAGGATTATCGTCTCGGCTTGGAATGTGGGTGAGCTTGACGAGATGGCCTTGATGCCTTGTCACGCATTCTTTCAATTCTACGTCAACGACGGTCGCTTGTCTTGCCAACTCTACCAACGTAGTGCCGATGCCTTCCTCGGCGTCCCATTCAACATCTCATCCTACAGTTTGTTGACTTGTATGATGGCGCAAGTCTGCGGTCTCGAGCCTGGCGAATTTGTCTGGACTGGAGGGGATTGCCACTTGTATCTGAATCATCTAGATCAGGCTCGTGAGCAGATTGCGCGCGAGCCGCTAGAATTACCTCGACTGCGACTCGACCCCAGCGTGATAGATATCGATGGATTCACTGGTGAGCATATCGTGATTGAAGGATACGAGCATCATCCTCACATCGTAGCGCCAATTTCTGTGTGATGTGGTCGAATGAAGCTCGCATTGATCGTAGCGATGGATGAGGATGGCTGCATCGGTCGCGGCAATGAGTTGCCATGGCGCTTGTCTAGTGATATGGCTCGCTTCAAGCGCCTGACTGAGGGTGATGGATTCAACGCTGTGATAATGGGTCGGAAAACCTGGGAGTCTCTACCCACCTCCTTCCGCCCACTTCCAGAACGATTGAACATCGTAATGTCTAGAGACACGGGATGGGGGCATGAAGGGGCTGAAAACGCACTTTATCCAGGTAGAGCAATAGAGATAGCCTATGCTGATGGTTGTGAAGAATGCTGGATAATTGGTGGCTCACAAATATACGAAATGTTCCTTGATAGAGTCGATGAAATCCATTTGACTAGAGTACATACATCTCAAAGCGGGGATGTCTCATTCCCACCATGGAATCGTAATGATTGGGTTGAAAATTTAATTGAAAATGTTGCCGAAAATGGCGACAATGAATACAATTCAACCTATTCAATTTGGACAAGGCGATGATATGAATCTACGTGACTTGCCCGCCCTATCTGCCGGGATTTTCTTCGTATATGTTGGAGTTTTACATTTCACAGAAACACAATGGTTAGAACCAATAGTTCCAGAATTTCTTGGCTCTGCTAGATTTTGGATATTAGTTAGTGGAGTAGTAGAAATTATTGTAGGAATCTTGTTGATATTACCAATGACAAGAGAGTTGGGTGGGTATGCAAGCGCAGCACTGCTGGTTTCACTATACCCTGCAAATTTCAATATGTGGATTAATGATATCGAATTAGGTGGCGGAGAGTCACTATCTCAAACAGGAAATATCGTGAGGCTATTCTTACAATTAGCCGGAATTAGTCTAAGTTTATGGATTGCTGAATACCATCAAGAGAAGAGAAAATACCAGANTGGTAAGTAGTTTGGAACTCATGCCGACTCAAACTTAATTCGACTAAGGAAGAAAGAGAGGGCATGGAGTCTTCATCGGGTGTTCGTTTCGGTGGCGGGGAAACCATAGATTTCACTCCACCTTCTGGATTCATGATGATTCCTTGGGTAATTTCATTATTGGTAGTAACAATAGGGTTGATTTGGAGTTTTATTGGCCTTGTAAATAATGATTATTCAACAGTGACTATTGGTGGAATATTAGCAGTACCGGGTTGTTTATTGATAATTTGGTTAACTCCAACAAGGCTAGAAAAGGCATACGATGAAATTAGGGTAGAAGAGAAACCCCGTGATTTTGTCCATAGGTCTGAAACTGGAGGTCGCACAGGTAGTTTTTGGACTGGACATTATTCAAATAGCCCAAAAAAAGATGACCGGGGTTGGGTATTTTCAGCACCTGGACCTGAGCATTGGGATAAGGAAGATCGATATGGACCAGATAAAATGGGAATAATTTCCGAACATCCAACTGTTGTAGGCACTCCAATACCTGCGACTATATCTGCTGATGGAATATTTACCGCAATCATTGCACTATACTCAATTCCAGTATCTATTCTCTCAGTAAATCTCGGCGTGGAAGTGATGCAATCAGCTGGAGATTCGGAGGAGTGGTTTTTTGGACTTATTTTGGTTATTGGACCAGCATTATTTTCAATTGGATATGCGATATCTTCATGGCAAACTGGAACTAAAATGCAGTTGACTATTGATGTCCCCACCTCAAAGATTAGATCGATGGCTGCTGGTGAATTGGAACTCGTCGGACAAGTCAGAAGATGGGCCTCTCCTGCCCCTGCTGTTTCGGTAGGTGGAGACCCTGCCCGCACTTACCAAAACCTACATTCTTGGAGGTGGCTCTACGAAATATATCTTCGAAGAACGAGGATAGTGATGACCGATGATGGACCTAGAACCGAAACCGAATACAGATGGGAAACTATCGCACAAGAAAATGGAGGACACAATTTCATTCTGCATGATGGAACCGGAGGTGTGCTTGTCAAACCAGATACATTTGCAGATCAAAATTTAGGTCAATATATTCGAGAATGGAAGGTCGACCATAACAGAAATCTAGGAGCAATATTTGGTTCTATGATTACAACAACATTTGGTGGCTGGACAATACTAGAACACAAATGGACATTGTGGGGTATGGCCTTAGGAGACCCTTGTTATATTCTAGGAAAGGCGACTAATCGCAGCAAGGAAACAAATGGTGAGATGGAAGTTATCAAGAGGAATGATCAACATACTCTGATGGAAATAATCGGCAAAAGTGGTGTTGGTTTTGAAGCCAGATTAGAAAGAGGAACTGAACTAGGAGTCCTTGGTAGGGTTAAGAGTCAATTAGAATACAAAATAATTCCAGGAATAGTNGCAGCAGGTTGNCTAGCGGGTACATATCTAGCAATGGCGAACACTGGGTTTTAACGGGTAAAAANTGGTAAATCCGGGTCAATATTGATTACTAACGGCAGAAGTTGAATCATCATGGAAGGCACTGCTATCGCGTTCACCCTGTGCGGTGGAATAATCATACTAGTACTGGTTCTCTGGTTCTTTGGTGTATGGAATCGATTGGTACGACTCGAGAAGGATGTTGACCGAGCGTGGTCGAATATCGATACAGTTCTGCAGCAGAGATTCGANATGATTCCTAATATGGTGAAGATAGTCATGCAGTATGCAGGTCACGAAAAGGAAATTTTCGGAGAGTTGACCGAAGCGAGGAAGACTTTTGCTGCCGCCTCAAAGTCTGGCGATGTAAGTGGAGTCATGGCGGCAGAGGCAATGGCATCTCTAGCCATGCCCAAATTACTGGCGCTGTCTGAGGATTATCCTGACCTCAAGGCGAATGTCAATTTCGCTTCTCTACAAGACGATTACAAGGAAATCGAGGACCAGGTCACCGATCAACGCCAATTGTACAATAGTTCAGCAACGAACTTCAACACTGCAATCGAACTCGTTCCAAACAATATCGTTGCCTCGTTCAAAGGATGCACTTCTCGAATTCTATACGAGGCGCAGCATCAAGCACGAGGAACTGTCGAAATCAATTTTGACATCTGAACAATTATTCCTCACCGGTGTATTCAGTCACTCGAATGCCCAAATTGCCTCGGCGTGCCTTGCGCTGCATGATTCGATCCATTTTTCGATGGAACTCGACTTCGAGGTCGATATTCATCGCCAGTGAGTGACCGAGGATGAGAATAAGCAAGTCAGCCAATTCCTCAGCCGCTTCTTCCTTTGGTTTTCCTTTGGTTATCGCCGCAGCAAATTCGCCGAGTTCCTCGACTGTCAAAGCGACTCGGTAACCCATATCATGGCCATTATTCTCTACACTGGCAAAATCGTGTTTGTGATGGAATGTAGCTACACGAGCCATCATCGTAGTCCAAGCCCCATCTGGCTCGTTGGCTCCATCAATCTCAATCCAATCACTAACAGACATTGGTCTGGTCATATGACGATGTTGGCCCACGGCGGGCCATCAAATTAGCCGAGCCAAGTTCTGAGTTAGAATCGCCCGCCAGGTGGGTTGCGAATCCCTTCATCACCAACGGGCAGAAGATTGACCAGCCCGATAACACCACTCAAAACGAATGAGAGAACTGTGAGGCCGAATATGGTCATTCGATAGTCAGCTTCCGCAGATAATTCGTTACAATATTCCATATTTGGTTGGTTGTTCAGCAAAGGATTGCACTCCAAATCGTGTTCCATTCGAGCCTCGTCCCACCAAGCCATGGTTTCCATTGAGGCAGGGACCAAGAAAATGGCAATAATCGTCAAAACTGCGCCAATCTTCAGATTGTCCATCTCTGACCCTCACAGATTCGAAAGCAGTGCCTGAATACACGAACGGACGTGAGTCCGCAGAGTGGCCGCCATCGCATCAACGGCGTGATGGTCAATTTCTGCAGATGGGTCGCCGGGAGTTCGACCGGCGGCCCAATTTGATGAGCATGAAATCGCAGCATGAGGAATTCCAGTCTCAGCGACTAATCTGCTCTCAGGGCCAAGTGTCATTCCAACAACATCAGCGCCGAGCCTGACCAGTCCATCGATCTCAGCAGGAGATTCAAATTGTGGGCCGACGCACTGAGCGACGACTAACTCCGGAGTGACTCCCTGCCCTGCAGTTAACGCTTCCAAGCAGATTTCGCTGCCCTTCTCATCAAAAATCGAAGTTCGGTCTGCGTGAATCGCATCATCATCGTGAAAGGTCCACGGACGAACNGNNAGATCGAGAACATCTGAAGCAACCCCAATCATNCCCGGCGGTAGATCCTCACGCATTGTCCCGACTGAATTAACACTCAGAATGAGGTCAGGGCGGAAGGAGGCAGCTGCGTGGACATTCGCTCGATATTCAATCTCATGCGGAGGAGTTCTCGATTCATCATCTCGATGGTGACGATCGATGAAGAGAACCTCTCCATCACCAGTATCAACCAAGATTGCTGGGACCTGCCCCCACTGTGAATCAATACGAAGTTCTGATGACTCAGTGCCATCAGCGACCATATCGGAAGCAAGAGCTCCCATTCCAGTTCCACTGAGCACGGCGAGTCGTGTCACGTTTCCCACCTCGGGTATCCATTCATGGGCTTGACGGCCCACTGGAACCTCACTCTTGTAGGCGAGCGATGAGATCTGCCTTCTTTCCAGAGACCGGCTTACCGGCCTCCTTCAGGAGTCCCTTGAGCTCTGCCACGGTCATCGAAGCGTAATCAGGCGAGTCATCGGCATCGGCTTNTGGAGCTTCATCGGCTTCGTCAGCGGGTTCCTCNACAACCTCTTCGACCGCAGAATCTTCTGTTGATTCCTCAGAAGATTCCTCGTCGGATTCTGCATCACCAGATGTATCCACATTGACCTCAGCCAATTCTGCGGATGCTTCGGCCGCAGCAAGAACGTCGACCTCGACTGAAGAGGCAGCTGCAGCCGCCTTCTCTTCAGCGTGAATCTCATCAAGAGTAGGTCCGTCTCCACCAGTGACTCCACTCTGCAGAAGTTGGCTACGACGGATCATTGCAGTTCGGACTGGACTGATGGTAGAGACAGCGTCCTTAATCGCAGCCTCCATGGTTCCATCGAGGACAGCCTTCTGAAGTTGAATCCAAGTGGATGATGCTCCCATAGTGAGAATCGCATCGCGTGCTTTCGCTCGCATTGCGGACTTCTGACTCGACTTAACGCGAGATCGTGAAATCAATAGCGGCTTGAAGCGAACGTAGTAGCCGTCCTCGGTAACAACGTCGACCGTATCGTCAACCTTACCGCGTTCGCGGCGAATCTGACGACGAATGTGATCCTTCTGGACATTGTGGCCGACAAACTCGGTGAGGGCATCGCCGCCAACAACATCGGTGATTCGGAAGATGACTTGGACGTGCATCTTCGAAAAGTCGCCATCAAGTTCGTTTTGCATAATATCGAAAGTACGTCCGACCAATTGTTCGGACTCTTCCGCGATAGTCTCACCGATGATTCGGAATGACCATGGATTACGAGGTGCTCGAATCGTGAACCAACGCTTTGACTTCCACTTGTCTCTCTGCTTGCGTGCTGCTGCCCTTGCCTTTGCGCCTTTTGCCATCAGAGACACCTCTTATCGGGGGCTACCCCGTATGCGAGCCGAGCGACCTACCTCCAGTATATGAATGAAAGCCTCAGAACGTCCACCTCAGACAGGGGCGCAGCGTCGCCTTCAAGGGCAGCACACTAGTGCAATCGAATATGAGTCTACACAGCGCCTCGTGGAGAGTGCATTGCAGTGCTGTGGATGATCTCTCAGTGATAGAGGATTCAATTCAATGGCTCGCAGGTGAAGGTGCTGAAATATCCCGTGAGCGCTCAAAATCGCATCATGGCGCACCTCAGATGTTGATTGAAGCTAGCATTGGCCGAAAGAAAGGCGCGAAACAGTCCTTCCTACGTATGGGGGCGGTCGCGCTGAGCGATTTGCGTTCTGCAGGAATTGCTGACCTCATCGACGATGATAAGGCACTGCACGTTAGGGTTGACGTCGATGAATTAGTGCAGGGCAGAATTTCTTTNGCTACCNAAAAAACTCGCAAATTCGCTGTAAAAGGCCGATTCAAGATTGAATCCTACCCCGGACAAGATCCGGTTGAAATACTCAATCAGCTCATCGATGATATCGTGTAGTCCGACCAGAATCCTCTCAAGCCAATCTGCCAGTGCGAGCCATGAAGCGGTACGAGCCTTGATATGGATGCGTAGCACGCGTCTTGATGAGGGATGAGATGACCCACGTAGTGACCAGCGCATGTATTGACCACAAGTACCAAGATTGTGTAGCAGTCTGCCCAGTCGAGGCATTCAAGGAAGCCGAAAACTACCTCGTTATCGACCCGGATGAGTGTATCGATTGTGCAGCATGTGTCGCTGAGTGCCCAGTCGAGGCTATCTTCGCGGACACTGATGTCCCTGATGAGGAGTTGGAATGGATCGAGCGTAACGAGAACGAATCACCCGATCTAGAAATCGCCACAGGCGACTCACCAGTCCTCGCAGATTGATACGAGCCTGTCGTCTAACCTGCCTCAGACATAGATTGATGAGTGGATGCCGTGAGGCTCGGGTATGACTCAGCGAGTGGACCTGAATCAGATGCGTCACGGCACCGAGTTGCTCAAGCGTGGCTTCGCCAAGATGCAAGAAGGGGGAGTCATCATGGATGTCGTTACAGCCGAGGAGGCTCACATCGCTGAGGATGCTGGAGCGACATCTGTGATGGCGCTCGAGCGAGTTCCAGCAGATATCCGCTCGAGCGGAGGCGTGGCTCGAATGAGCCACCCTGATTTGATTAAGGGAATCATCGAGACGACCTCTATTCCGGTGATGGCAAAAGCCAGAATCGGTCACAATGAGGAAGCGAGGGTTCTCGAAACTCTCGGTGTCGATATGGTCGATGAATCGGAGGTTCTGACTCCGGCTGATCCATTCTTCCACATCGCCAAGAACGATTTCAACATTCCATTCGTTTGTGGCTGTACTAGTCTCGGCGAGGCAGTTCGACGCATCGCAGAGGGAGCCGCGATGATGAGGACCAAAGGCGAGGCCGGAACTGGTAATGTTGTCAGCGCGATTCAACACGCCCGTTTAGTGGCCTCAGAAATAACTCATGCTCAGTCCTCTGGTGAGGATGGACGTGATGCTATGGTGGATGTGATAATGGAAGGATTCCATCGTATTGAGAGAGTTTCTGCATTCGATATTTCACCCAACACTACCCCCTTCGGTAGCATGGAGGATCTGCGAACCGAAGTTGCTTCCGTCCTTGACGACGTTGCACGCCTCGGGCGNCTTCCCGTCGTCACTTTCTCCGCAGGAGGAATCGCCACTCCAACCGATGCCGCTTTGATGATGAAACAAGGAATGGACGGCATCTTCGTCGGCTCTGGAATCTTCAAAAGTTCAGACCCAATTCAAACGGCCGAAGCAATTGTTCTCGCCACTCATCATTTCGAAGATTCAGCGGTTGTCACCGAGGCCAGCACCATGATTGGTGAACCAATGCCTGGCCTCGAAATCGAGACACTTGAAGTCCGCTTGCAAGAGCGTGGCTGGTGAATTAACTCAGCAACTGCTTGAATCAAACGCGACCACGCGTTGTTCCGAGACGGCGGCGCTTACCTTTCTGTGGCTTCTTTGAGCGCACCGGCTCACTTTCCTGCTCAGCACCGGTTCCGCCCAATGTCAACGAACCNCTTTCTAGGAACATCGCCTCAAGCGAACCAGCCAATTCCTCATTCTCAGAAGGTGAACGCAATGCGTCGCGCACGGATTGATTGTGATCGCGAATGGTTTGCTCTCTCTCATCACGAGCAGCCTTGAGTGAATCGCGAATTTCGTTGACCTGATCGAGCATTCCCTTCATATCAGAATGAACTTCGTCAGCAGCTTTTCGGGCCTCGACGAATGCATTGTGAAGTCTATCTCCTTCTGCACGTACGAAATCGCGTTCTTCGAACATCGGTTTGATTTCCTCCCAAACAGCATCAGCCTCCTTGTGGCAATCGACCATTGCTTGATGCTCAGCGTCGGCCTCTACCTTGAGTCGTGAGATAGATTCGTCCATATCGCCGAGATCGATTGTAATTGTTTGATATTCCTTGGCGGCAGGAAGTAATTCGTTTCTCTTGCCGATGAGTTTCTTGAGTTCCTTCAGAAGCTTGTTCTCATCCATGAGTTTCAAACTTCCATCGGTTTCCAGCCTGCGCTCGATACGCTCGATTTGACCCTCAGTCTCGGCGAGCTCGATAACAACTGATTTCGTACCACGTTGGTCGTCCCTCCGGCCGCTCTTCTTGGCGATGAGTTCGCGTATGTGGGATTGGATTTCGTCGCGGCGGGCTTTGTGGACGCGGGCTCTATCACGGATTTCCTTTTGTTGCTCTTTCATCTCATCTATCGATTCACGCAGGCTCTTGGCCTGTTCTTGAACCGCGTTACGAGAATCCGCAGCCCTGCGAGCATTTTCGTTGTGTCCATTTCGCTGCTCACGCATGCGTCGCAGCTTGGTCTCCATCGCGTGTAGACGAGTCCTCAAGTCATCGTCTGGATTGACAGGTTCCTCGGACACGGGCGGGCGACGCGGGTTTCCCTCTTGAATGGACCTGCCTTTCATCACCGGCTGATTAGGAGCCCGAGTTTCCGCGAATGCCGCAGAATTCCGCAAGATTNGGCATTTTCCTTGCCTTGTGGCTCAAAGACCGAGAACCGATCCAATAAACGGTAAAATTGGGGAAAGGATGGCTATCGTTGCCCCTACGATGAATAGCGCACCGGTTGTCATTCGTAGACGGGAGAATAGATCGTTGCGAATCTGTACGGTCAAAACTCTTCCAGAAATCAGGTTTCCATCTGGATCTTCTAAGCGGACTGTCACTGTGGATTCACCTGTGCCAGCGGGGAGTAAACTCTGCCAAATTATTCTGGTCGAGGCGAGTAATCGTGGCAGGGTTTGAGTTAGTTCGAGCTGCCCGAGCCCGTCGAATTCGAGTGCCTGATGGGGCTCGATGCGCAATCGATATTCGCACTCATTCGGCCGGAAATCAGGAGTCTGTACACGCAAAATCATATCTTGCACTTCATCGGATTGGTTCAAGATGAATGCAAAGAGATTCGCTGGGCCAACGACAAGATTCTCCATATCGACATCGAACCAAACCACACCGGTACGCCCCGTCTGCTGACGCATATGCAAGCGATCGTGCAAACGGAAGAACGGGGCGCAATCCACCATCGCGCCTGAGAGTAATCGGTCCCAGGTTTCCTGACCAAGTTCCGGGTGGTCGAATAGCCGGTTTATCGAATCGGAATCTATCATCGTAGCCAAAGCACTGCGGAATTGCTGCTCGTCGATTAACGAACTACGCTGAAGATGCAGTAAATGTAGCAGTGTCTCCTGTATTTGGGCCATCGAATGTCCGGACTTGACCTCCGCCTCAACTGTGCGAAGATACTCTGAGATGCGCACCGTCAGCAGCGGGTCAATGTGTGCCTTGATTACATCCGAAAACGGACGGCGCAACAAAGCCGGATGGATAGGGGGGGAGAAAGCGCTCAACATCCCCCATGGCTCACTGGCATTGAATCGGGACTGATTCGAGACGAGGAATGACCCATGTCCCGCAAGCAAAGTCCCCGTTGAGAGAGCGACCAATCTCGGTGACAAATCTCCATCCGGAGTCAACCACAAAGCGATTCCAAGTAAAGAGGCGGCGAGGAATAGGAAGGTTATCGTCGCCCCTAATTGTCGGCGGGAACCATTGATTGTAGCCCGCATCTCAGCATATCCATGTGAGCTCTTGAAAGTCAATCCCGCCGTTGTCAACGATTCTGCCTCGTGGCGGAATATCGTGCGCGTGACGGACAGCAAACGGAACAGGAGGAGGAGGAGTGTAATGTCGGCAACGAGGATGAAAAGCGAGAGNATATGGATGCCAAGATGCATCTCTACCGGAGCAACATCCTGCATATGCAACAACCACCATTCGGGTGTTGAATTTCGATACGAATGAGCCAATCCAAAGTTGATTACGACCAAAAGCGGGAGGAATAGAACGAAGCGAATTCCCCCACTGATTAGTAGACGATCGATTCTGAGAAGAGTGCGCTCCTGCGCTCGCAGTCCATCGATTGGATCGATTGAAACGCTTCTTGCTGCCGCAACGGCGCCAATAGGAGGAGCTGGCAGTGGTGGCGGTGGCGGAGCAGCGAGAGGATGAGGGGCTTGTTCAGGAGCATCCTCAAGAATCTCTTCCGCCAGTGCCGAGAGGGCTTCATCGAATTTCGAAATATCTTCATCTTCCATTCAAGACATCTCCACTCGGACGAGAATTTTTGTCGCTAACGAATCTGAAAATGAGACTGGAGATCCATCTATTATGAGTGAATCTGAGCTTCGTTTAATCGATTGACCGACGATTAGGCCGAGGGTCTGAAGTGTACGCGCATCCTGACCCTCGAGTGCGATGAATTCGATAGTTCCGGAACTCCCTTCAGGCATATTTGCTATTGGAAGTAAAGGCGCTTTTACAGCGGGCTCGACTCGGCGTGAGACCAGCGGAATCCTCTCGCCCGAGGGAGTCCGTTCGGGATATCCAAGGAGACGATCGATTGCTTCTTCTAATTCCGAATCGATCGCGTGTTCCATCTCGCAAGCGGCGGAGTGGACATCGCCATCGAATCCGATGATATCAGTGAGTAATAATTCGAGCAGCAATTGNCGGCGCTTGATCTGTGCTGCTCGGGCAAATCCATCTGGAGTCAATCTCGANCCTTTGTAAGGAATATAGGTCACAAGTTCGCGACCGGACAATCTCTGAATCATCTCGGTCGTCGATGCTGCGCTAACACCCATCGATTCAGCGAGCATCGAAGTCTTGACAATAGCATCGGGTTGATCTGAATGCATCTCGAACATGCGCTTGAGATACATCTCCTCAAATTCGCTTAGTTCTGGCATCAGACCACCATTCCTTCACCATTCGAACTCATTCCTGCCCGACCTCCGCGATGAACTCAGAGCGGCAGGCTGGACAACGTGCATTGACTGGGCGGCGTTCAACTGGTACCTTGAGCGTTTGATCACAAGATGGGCATGAAAGGAGATCGACCATCGAACGGGCTACTGCATCGAGAGGTTGTTCGGGGGCTGGTTCNGGAGCAGGTGTCGATTGAGGTGNAGGCATCTGGCTCATCTCCGGAGATGTGCTCACGGTTGGGGTTGGTGGAGCACCTGCGACAGCATCTACCGAAAATCTCGCTGTGCAAGCAGGACATTTGACAGCACCTGCATGAGTCGATGGAATACTCAGGCGTTGATCACATTCGGGACACGGGATCTCTCGCTTCGTCGCGGCAGCTGCCTTCTTGCGCTCGCCGCGAGCCTCCTTCAAGCGATTGAACCGAGAGGTTCCAGTATCTGCAACGCTCTCGGAGACGGTTCGATAGAGAACGAGAATGAACATTACCAGAACAAGCCCGGAGATTGCACCATAAATCGCGGCTGAGAGATCGAATGGTAACTCAGCTCCTGACTCAGCATCGGTAAAAGATTCAATCTCAAGGAGGCGACTTTCAGTTTGACCGCTGGTGATCCAAATTATCTCGACTTCAACCACTTTGGAATCTGGCCATGAAGCAATTGTCAATTGACCCGTCTGACTTTGACCAGGGCCAACTGCGGACGTAGGATTAGTGTCGAGGACCATACCATCAGAGGTTCTTACCACCCTAATTTCGCCGACCATAGTTGGGGTATTGCCGTCATTGCTTAGGTCGTATGGAAGAATCACTTGCTCCCCTGTGCGCGGGGCAGTGGAGACTCCTGATGACTCTACATCGAGACTGAGGAGTGGGGGTGTGAGTGTTCTTTGTACCTCCAAATCCTGCGA
>JGI26060J43896_10000033_pt1 | contig 46177 bp, 29 predicted proteins | sample MarorgKNORR_S2LV_6_FD_43896 | JGI IMG/M metagenome (IMG submission 43896) | reverse complement strand
TCAAAAAATAACACTTGAGTATATAAAGAAAGAAAAATATTCTTAATAAATCACTGAAATATAGAGTGATTTTTTTGAAAAAAAAAGCCGGAACGCCGGGACTCGAAAGTCCCAGCGAACCGGTTTACGTTATTCTTAGATTATACCTAAGCTTCAATGTCGTCGAATTCTTCGTCTTCGTCTTCGTCATCCATGAAATCTTCTGTGAAATCTTCTTCTTCACCGAATTCATCATCTTCACCACGACCGCCACGAGCTCTGTTAGCTGCGTAACCAAGAAGTAAGACTGCAGCACCTATTCCAGCGAATGGACCAGGTGTAGCCTTCATATCATCTAGTAGAGTCAATGGACTACCATTGTCTCCTAATCCGTCACCATTGTTATCGAATTGCTCAGTAGGATCCCACTTGAATGCGTCCTCTCCTGGTTGGATATCATCTTCATCCGCAGGATCTAAGAAACCGTCTCCATCATCATCAGGATCAATTGCATTACAAAGGCCATCAGGGNTCAATGTGTCGTCTAAAGTCTTGAATATTCCGTCAGGACCAACATCAGTCTCGTTGTCAATTGGCATGACGTTAGCATTTCTTGCATCTCCAGAACCGCCAGCAGCTGCACAGATTACTTCTTGCACATCTAACCAACCATCACCGTCGTCATCTTGGTCACTGTTGTCACCAAATCCGTCGCCATCTAAGTCGATTTGCTCACTAGGATCCATTGGGAATGCGTCGTCAACATCGATTGTACCGTCATTGTCGTCATCTCCATCAGTTGCATCACAGTCATTATCACCGTCATTGTCAGCAGGTACAGAGAATGCATCCATTGGATCTGTTCCACAGTTAGGCTCAGTTGAATCTAACCAACCATCACCGTCATCGTCTGTATCACTAAAGTCACCAATTCCGTCACCATCTAAATCTGCATTTTCATTAGCATCGTATGGGAATGCATCGAATGCATCGTTAACTCCATCTCCATCATCGTCTGTATCAACCTTGTCACAAACCATATCACCATCGAAATCATCAGGCACTGAAGTAGAATCAAGACCATCACTTCCACATGCTAATTCTTCTGCATCTGTCCATGAATCTCCATCATCGTTAAGATCAGCATTGTTACCAACACCATCTCCATCGGTATCTACAGTTTCAGATGAATCGTATGGGAATGCATCATTAACATCGAGAACTAAATCGTTATCGTCGTCAAGATCTGCATTGTCACCAATACTGTCACCATCGAAATCTGCCCATTCTGAAGGATCTTCTGGGAATACATCAACATCATTGTCAAATCCATCACCATCTAAATCCATATCAATTTGGTCGCAAATTCCATCTAAGTCTTGGTCAGTAGGTATACTGGTCAAGTCCAGAGGTAGTGAACCACATTCAATTTCTAGAGTATCTTCGAAGCCGTCATTATCGTCATCAAGATCAGTATTATCACCAATTCGGTCACCGTCGTTATCTGCCCATTCTGTGTTATTCAATGGGAATTGATCAACTAAGTCAGCATAGCCGTCATTGTCATCATCCATATCTATTAAGTCACAGATTGAATCGTTATCAAAGTCGCTAGGTACTGAAGAAGCGTCCATTGGATCAGTTCCACAATCAAATTCGTTGTCTCCTAATTGACCACCATCAGCCATAGTATCATTCCAACCATCGTTATCGTCGTCAAGATCACCATTGTCTCCAACACCGTCACCGTCGTCATCCGTTGTTTCATTAGGATCAGTTGGGAATACATCTTCTGAATCGATTACTCCGTCACCGTCACTGTCAGAATCTAGTAAATCACAGATTCCATCACTGTCAGTATCAAGAGGTACACTAGTTGCGTTGTATGGATCAGATCCACAGGTTGTTTCCATGTCATCATACCATCCATCACCATCTGCATCTAATGTGAAGAAAGTAACTGTAATGTTATAGTAAGTTCCTTCATTACCTACGAAAGATCCACCCCAATTCCTTACACCAATCTGGTTTACAGTATCACCGAAGTAACCTGTTGTTTGGTTAGTTGACCAGCATTGTACTTGATTCATGTAGTATGTTGGTGAAATCGTAGTATAACTACCATCTGTATAAAGATCTAATAACATCCATACAGAGTATCCTGATGCATAATATTGTACTTCATCATGAGAGATACATACATCGTATCCATAGTTAGCTGGTACATCGAATGTATATCTGTCAGTAGTGTCAATTGATCCATGATTCCAACCTGGCACAGTCATTGACGTAGTTGCTGTAGTATTGTTGAGCATAGGTGTGTTATGGTCATTCAGATGTACTGCATCACCAAGTCCTGACCCTGCATCAGCTCCAGAGTTACCATCGTCCTGTACTCCACCTTCAAGTCCTGAAAGATCAAGGAACGCGAAATCCATTGTGTAAGTGACATCAACTGCAGAATATGTGTAAATTCCAAGAGTTAACCATCCACCAGTTGTGACCCATAGGCCAGACATATGACTGATTGTTGGTGTGNTACCAGCTAAACTGTTGTAANTACTTGGTTGAGATACATAGTATGCANCATTANTTCCACCACATGGTTGTGTTTGTATTTGGCACTTGTATATGTATGTATAAACAGATGCACTTTCTGAAGGCCATGTGATATTCCATTCTAAGTATTTTCCAGATGGGACTAGAACATTGTAGTAATCTCTCTCATCCCACATATCTGAAATCCAGCCAGTACATGTACCACCGATGTCATCAGCATCACCATTAGCATCGATTTGAGTACTAGAATTCAACCAAGTNTTTCCTCCAGGATTAGTGNAAANGTTATCAGATGCATCTACACCTGTACCACAATCNTCAGGATTTGCACCAGGTTCGTTAGCTGGTGTAATCATAGTAACNACCATTGTGTATGGACCACTTCCTCTATCCGTTGTTACAACAATGTAGAGATAATCGCCACCATATGTGTATGGAGCAGAACAAGACTCAGGATTATCGTTGTAAGAACTGCAAGCAGTGTTCAGAGAAGTTGTACTGTACGTGCTAGGATATTTGATCATTAATTCTAAATCATTCTGTATTGGGAATGACAAGTCAACTGTCAAAGCATATCCTTGAGGGATATAAATTTCATACATATCATACATATCATAACTATCATGACCGTATCCAGTAAGAGTATTATTCATTGAAGGAATCAAACTTGCACCAACTCGNGAGTAACTACTATCATGGGCNTCAACACCTAGACCAGCATCGTTTTGGTAAACGCTTTCTGTAGGTTCAANTGAAGCATTGAAAATTGACCACTCAATTGTATAGTTATGTTCTACATCTTCTGCTAGANNGCTAACCATTACACGTAGCCAAACTGTCGATTCAACAGCAATGTCTGCACCCCAATAATATGATTCATTAGAAGAAACTGCTTGTGGATTGAAACTCGTAGATGATGACAACGTAGTTGCATATCCTCTATCCATATATTGGTAGAAGTAGAAATTTTCTCCATCATCAGCAGTCCAATCAAGACGAGCCCATAGACCATGGTATGCAGGAACAGTAAATTCGTACCAATCCTCATCATCATATCCATCACAAGCCATTCCTTGAATAGTTCCTGAAAGTCCCATTGAAGTCAAGTCCATTGGTGATGCTTCTGGATCAGTTGTATCGTCATCAGCTGCATCAAGTCCTGAACCCGCATCATTCTGTATGGCACAAGGTGGAGGTACTGCAGGAGTCAGTTGTACAGTAATCGAATAACCAGCCCATGAAGACGTGGAGCCCCATGAATAATAGTCAGGCTGTACGTAAACAGTAGTATCTGTTGTAGCGCCTAGATCAATGAATTCACCAGGAGTACCAGTCCATGAGTAATGAGTCATACCTGTCCCATCGGGATTAGAATATACATACAAATCAAGATCTGCTGCTTGTTCCCACTCAAGAGTGATATTAGCCTCATATCCATCAGGGATTATTAGCGCCCAAAGATCATTTGCGTCAGAACTTCCAACCATCCCCGATCCTTTATCGACTAAATTGAATGCATCACCAGTTAATATTCCAGTGAATGAACCTAGAATTGCACCAACGGCTACACCGAATCCACCATCACCGTAAGTGTCTGTTTTAGTGATGCTGTAAGTTCCTGCTGCTGAGTAGGTAGCAACTGTACCTGTGTAACCAGTCGCCCAGTAGCCAGTATTGTCAACAGTACCATCTGGTAGTGTAATAGCCATACTGCTCTCTGATGAGCACCATGAATCGCAACTTGTTATATCAACATTAACTGAAGTTGTTCCATCAAGTGTGAAAGTATCTGTTTGAGAATTCCAACTACTTGGATAATCAGGCATATCTAGGATGACGTTAAGAATATCTTGCGTCGAGTCTCCAGCAGCACCTGCATCAGCAGGGAAAACTGTAATCTCTAATGTGTATTCGAAATTTCCGTTTGTGTAGCAGTAGTAACAGTTTGCTATAATCAGCATTTCGTCACCACCTAGATCAAGCGGGAAACTCGGTATGTATTGTGGAGTTCCAGCGTAAAAGCTACTTGATGCCCAGGAGCCATAGGTTGCTCCTTCAACACAACCAGCTTCTGTATTCATTGTGAATGAATAACCAGTTGAGTAGTAGCAGTAACCGTATGCTCCACCATAGTCTGCGTTAGTACTGTAACTGTAACCTGCAGCTGAAGTTGGCCCAAAGGAAAGTCTGTGAGCGTAGTTATCATAGAATGATACCCCCGTAGCATTCCATGAAATCGAAGCTTCAATCCCGTACCCAGCAGGAGCATCAATAGCATAGAAATCATTTCCAGCATCCTGATCATATGGATAATAACTAGTTGCTGTGTGAGTTCCATAGTACGTATTTGTTTCATTTAAACCCGTCCAATCGAAATCTGANGTCAGATCTATAGAGGTGGCGTAAGTGTTACCAGCATCCGTTCCACGACACGCATCGTTACCCATACATGGACTTGGAGGAGCTTCTAGAGCTATCTTCTCATCCATCATTTCTGGAGGTTCAATATTGATGTCCGCAAGGGGCACCATAACTGAGGCAATCATCAAAAGGGCTAGCGTAACAGAGCGGAGGGTGTTGCTTTGCATGGGTATCACTATCGTGCATCACACGATGAAAAGGATATAACAATACCGACAGATGCTCATTAGAACACCAATATTGTAGTGTATATGGAAAATGATGTATTGAGGCTATATCTAATTGTTTTAGTATCTAAATAAGCATGTAATTTCCTGATTAGGTAAAAAATATCAAACCTATGTTTCTCCCAAGGAATTTTTATCAGTAATTTCATTATGGATTTCTGTTCGAAAAATAACAAAACAGACATTAATCAAGAATTCGTTCCCAAGACTCGTCATCTCTTTCGACCCATGTTCCAATCCCTTCACCTGTATATTGAAGTGGATCGGATTCAATATAAGCNCCACCAGGGGGTAAATCTTCCCAAGTAGAAACTTTCTCAGATATTTCTTCAATCTTTAATTGAGGCTCGAAACCAGGCGGTGGTGGAGGAGGAGGAGCCACATTAGGTTGAACTTCAGGCATTGGAGGCATCTCTGGCATAGGAGGCATCTCTGGCACAGGAGGCATCTCTGACACAGAAGGTGTGTCCGAAACTGAATTTTCATCCTCTGGCATAGGAGGCATCTCTGGCATTGGAGGCATCTCTGGCATTGGAGGTAGTCCAAAATCATCAAATTGACTATCTGATTCATCGAGGCTACTTTCGGTATAATTTGTCATATCATACCCTTGATTTTGAATCTGAGAATCTTTCTTCTTAACAGTATAAAGTAGAACTGAACCGCCAATCATTGTAATTAGTAGGATAAATATCAAAAATGTAGTCACTGGGTTCAGACTCATCTTATCTACAATTGATAGAGGGTGGGCATTATCGCCCTTTCCATCATTATTTCGATCTTCCCATTCCGAAATATCATCAGGGAAAGCATCGACCTCATTCAGTCTATTATCGCCATCCCTATCTGGATCAAGTAAATCGCAAGCACCGTCACCATCAAGATCAGCTGGAATGGAGTTACTAGAAACTGCACTTGTAAGACACAAAGACTCAGTATTATCNGACCATCCGTCTCCATCATCGTCATTATCTGCATTATCACCTTGTCCATCGGAGTCAGTATCTCTTTGTTCAGCAGGATTCATTGGGAATGCATCATCGTAGTCCAATGTTAAGTCGTTATCATCGTCATTATCTACAAGATCACAAATCCAATCTTGATCAAAATCTAGAGGGATAGAATTCCCATCTAGAGGGTCAGTACCACAGTTTGGTTCAGAGATATCAGGCCAATTATCGCCATCATCGTCATCATCATAGTTATTGCCAATACCATCCACATCTGTATCATCCCATTCTGTATTATCCATAGGGAACATATCCAANATATCTGTGACGCCATCATTATCATCATCATCATCTACTATGTCACAGATATTATCATTATCATAGTCACTCGGAATTTGAACAGAAGACATAGGGTCAGTATTACATGATATTTCATCAATATCCGACCATCCATCATTATCATCGTCTAAATCTGCATTATCACCTAAACCATCATTTTCATTGTCAGACCATTCAGAATAGTCGAGAGGGAATGCATCGTAAGCATCAGATATAGAATCACCATCATCATCTACGTCTAAGTTATTACCAAATCCATCTGAATCTGTATCTAACCATTCGGTGGGATCGAGAGGGAATGAATCGACCAGATTAGGATAACTATCTCCATCCATATCCGCGTCCATCAAATCACAAGAGCCGTCCATATCGAAATCAGAAGGAACTGAAAAAGAGCTTAGAGGGTCTGAACCGCAGGTAATTTCAATATTATCACTAAAACCATCACCATCATCATCAGTATCTGCATTATCACCCACACCATCATTATCTGAATCAGACCATTCTTCATCATTCATTGGGAATACATCAGAAATATCATCATAACCATCATTGTCATCATCTTCATCTAAAGAATCACATGTTAAGTCATTATCATAATCTGATGGTATACTATTTGCCAGTAGTGGGTCAGAACCACAGGAATACTCGGTCTGATCATCATAACCATCATTATCATCATCTAAATCAGCATTATTACCGATATTATCGTTGTCAGTATCTTCCCACTCCGATGCATCGAGAGGGAATGTATCGTTGACATCATCATAAGAATCGCCATCATCATCACTATCTAATGGGTCACAAATATCATCATTATCAGTATCTACAGGAACGCTATTATTATCTTCAGGGTCACTACCACAATCATTTTCAATAGAATCATAGAATCCATCACCATCAGCATCTAGAGTGAAGAACCACCAAGACATTCCATAATAGCCCTCACCTGAGGTTGCACGAACTTGAACTAAAACATCCATTCCTTCTACAATCATTCCCGGATAACTACCTGAACCATTTGAAGTAACAGATTCAGGATTGTTAACGCTTGAGTAATCAATAGTATTGGCTTGATCATCAGCTAGAATTACTTGAAAATCTACTTCTGAAATATTGAACCATACACTCACTGCAACGCCATATCCCATTGGCACATTTGCCCGATAATTGTCAAGAGGATCTTCATTTAATGAACCCCAACCAGTGTAACTATTGTTAGCTGAAACCGTAGTTATAGACAAATTTGAAGGATTAAGATAGTCGTTTGATGCATCACCACCAGAGCCTGCATCATCTTGATTATTAACAGGTGCATTAGTCATATCGACAAAATTAAATGATAAATTATAGTCATGAGAACCACTACCAAGAGTACCATATGCAAGTGCTTTGAAAAATAAGTTACTACCTCCATAATTATTCACGGAAATATTCTCAGGATTATTGAACCAACTGTAAGTAATCATTGTACCTGAATTATCATAAACTTCTAAATCTAAATCAGCAGTTGAATTCCAACTTAATGAAGCACTTACTCCAAAATTCGCTGGCATAGAGATTTTGTAATAATCACTAACATCAGATGAATAAGTAACCTCACCCCAAAATGACATATTTGTAGCATTCAATACCATTGCAGAAGCCATTGTATCCCCTGCATCATTACCAGTTCCTGCATCGTAACCATTTGTACCATTACCCGTACTGCCGCCACCTCCACCACCGGTAGAGAATATCCAGACTTGCAGTGTATATTGACCACTACCGGTCCATTGATCAACACGGATGTAAACAGTAGTCCCGCCTACATTAGTACCATTAGAAGTGACATCATCAGCATTTGTTGTTAAACTGGAGTCAATTGTACCACCACTACTACTGTAAAGGAAAAGATCGAAATCGGCACCAGAGGGAGAGTTTAATTGTACGGCTAATCCAGTATTATTTGACATATTTACAGAGTAATAATCATCAACATCTCCTGAAGTACTTAAATTCCCATAATAAGTCGCATTTGAAGCAGGTAAATTAGTAGCAGTAGAAATTGAATCACCTGCATCCCCTCCACTCCCTGCATCATTGCCTAATACTGGCATCGCAAGCATACTTAACATCAATATTGAAACCAAAATTGAGGTTCTCTTTCGGTTATTCATATATGACGGAAGGGATATCTTGATTTTAAGTCTCTCTGTTAAAGAAAATTAATATTGATAGAATCCTTCACCAGATTTTCTTCCTAATTTACCATCTTCAACCATTTTAACAAGTAATTTCGAAGGAGCATATTTATCATTATCAAAGCCCTCATGGAGGACATTCATAATATGTAAAACCGTATCGTTCCCAATCAAATCAGAAAGAGCTAATGGACCAATTGGATGATTCATTCCAAGCTTCATTATTCCATCTATTGCCTCTGGTTCCGCAACTCCTTCTTCAAGTGCTAAAATCGCCTCATTTATCATAGGACAGAGAATTCTATTAGAAATGAATCCAGGCGAATCATTGCAAGAAAGAGCAGTTTTACCCATTTTATCGGCTGCATTTACTACTGCTTCATTTACTTCCTCGGAAGTACTACTACCATTAATAATCTCTACAAGTTTCATAATAGGTACTGGATTCATGAAGTGCATCCCAATCACTCTATCAGGACGATTAGTAGCACTAGCAATTGCATCAATACTGATACTAGAAGTATTAGTAGCAAGTATCGTAGTAGGCTTGCAGAAAGAATCTAACTGTTCAAATAATGCAGTTTTATATGAAAGAACTTCAGGAATTGCTTCAACAACAAGATCTGCATCAGCAGCAGATGAATTTTCAGTAGACGTACTAATTCTTGAAAGAGCCTGTTGAGCATCTTCTTCTGCCATCCTTCCCTTAGCTACTAATTTATTGAGAGATTTTTCTATAGTTAGCATACCTTTTTCTACAAATTCTTGTTTAATGTCGATCATTGTAACTTTGTAACCGGCACAGGATGAAACTTGTGCTATACCATTACCCATTTGGCCAGCGCCAATAATTGCAATATGTTCGATTGTCATGTATGTTCGAATCGACATTAAGAAATTAGTCTTGTCCTTAGTCTAGGTCAATTATATCCTTATCATCATCGTTAGAAATCGTATAAATACTTTGATTTTTATCCTTCCAAGCATTCAATTCATCCATTTCAGGCAACTCTTCATTAATACTATTCCAATCTATTTTTTCCTCTACAGAAGTAGACTGTTCGAGTAGTTCATTTATTTCATCAAAAGATTGTTCAAGTGATAATAAATTCTTATTATTTATCTTTCTTTGTCGGAGATTACTTCGCAGCATTATCGTAGCACAGATAAGCATTAAGCCACCTAATATCCCTCCAGAGAAGTACCAAAGCATAGGACCCTGATTCTTTGCATCATCAATAGCCCAGTCAATCCAATCTTGATTAATTACCTCTATAGAATAGCTGTTCCTATTGTTGACTGCATCAGTAGTCATACCTTGAATAATATGCTGACCAAGACTTTCTTGAACTGAAATTTCTAGAATGAAAGTCCCTGAAGAATCGCAAATAAATTCTTCTGTTTCAATTACGCTCCAAATCATAACATAAGTATTAGCTTCACATTCTCCTTCAATCAACTTAACTGGATCCAATGTAGAATTACGACTACTATTCTGTTCAAATGATAGAATTGGAGCTATAGTATCACGAATTATATACAGTTCGTAGACATCTACTTTATCCAATGCTTCAATTTCAATCACATATTCATTGAGACCTTCTACCAAATTAAAATCAAGTTGAACATAAAGTGCCCCCGGAGTAATTAAAAATCTATCTTCCTGATTTAGATTCTGCCACCAAATTTCCTGATTAGGCCCTCTTGTGATTACTGACGTGACACTATCTACTGTAGTCAAACTACCATTCCATTGAGCATCTACATTCGTCTGATAAACTGACTCATTGAGAACATATAGTTCACAGTCAATAAAGATATTTTCGTTGTACTGACCCTCTGTTTCATCATATGCAACAATACAGAATTCATGGCCGCCAGTAGATTCAAGAATCAAACTTGATATCCCTTCAGTAGATTCCCATTCATTTAATTGAATACCATTATGAGTGAAATAAGCATGTACAAATTCATCAGATTCCCAAGTCATAATTTGGCGATGGTCGAGTAATTCACCACCTAATGAGGGAGCTAAATTCCAATCAATTACAGGCAATGTGCGATCTAATTTTAAGTTCCATTGTTCGCTTGCTGAGTTATCTGCCCAGTCCCTTAGTTCCAGTGTAACAATGTAATTACCATCAGAGATATTTGATAAATTCATTTCTACCTCAGTAGTTTTTGTTGTATTAAATGTCAGATTATCGGTTACCACAATAGGGGGCATCTCAGTACTTGAACCGCATTTATTTAAATTATCTAAAGAATTAGAGAATTCTGATGAGATGTTAAGGCACCATTCTTTGACATCTACTGACATATTAAGGCCAAAAGTTGAACCAGTGATATTTAGAACATTATACATGTCATTGAATGTATTGCGATGGTCATTTTGGTCATCAATATAAAAGGATTCTAAAATTGGTATTTCGGAATCAAAAATAACCATATGACTACTGGAAATGCTATTACCAGCAGCATCTATAGAGGTAATAGTGAATTCATTATCTTCAGGTACCAAGTAGTATTCATTAGCGACACCATCTGATGAATAATCAATGCCAATCTGACTAGAGATTAGACTTACAGTCCAGTTAGCAAAACCGTAATTATCAAAATNCAGAATACGAGACTCATCTTGGAACACAATGGCTTCAGGTTCGGTTTGAATAATCAAATTNACATAGGGTTTATTGGTTATTTCAGGGACTCCATAAATGAATAATGGTGGAGTTGTAATATCATAATTAACAGATAACCAAGATTCATCGAATAATCCAGCCCTATCTGTTATATTGACTCCATAATCATGCCACTGCTCGGTAGGAGGTAAACTTGAATTTATCCATACTTCTCTAAAAGAAATATTTTCAGGCATAGCGAAATGATTCCCAGAATTCCAAATCTCGGTTAAATTATGATAGGTGAAAGTAGTATCTATTGCCTCTACTGAATCAGCGGATGGAATCGTAGTTTTGTTATTTATAGGATACCAATTTAGGTCATCTAGATTAAATCCAATCCCAGTATCTAGTGCATGGATTTCAATCGGAATCAGCTCATTTGTCTGAGTTAAATTTTGAGGGGTTGAAAACTCAACTAGAGGATCTAATTCCAATAATTCATAGACATAAGGGAGTTGTAATTCTATACCTCCAACAAGAGTAATCACAACTTCACCATGCCAAATACCTGCAGATTCAGGTCTTTCATATGCTAGATTAATCTGGTGAGCACTAGAAGGAATATTCCCNGCTAATGTTTGTGAACCATTAGGCCAAATAGAGTTAATCTCAAGATCACTCAAGTCTATTTGATCCGTAATTACTAATTTTTCGCCACCGATCATGGTTATATCTATCCAAAATTGAACTTCACCTGATACGGAATAACCGTGTACTGCTACCGCATAAAGGCCATTTTCAACATCATTTAATTTTATATTTTCAGCCGAACTTCCTGTCCAAGAACGAGCTACTTCCTCACCTGATGAAAATATACCATCTTCATTTTCGTCATAGAATAAAAATAAATCTAAATCAGCAGAATCATAAGCATCCATTGATATACTCAATTCTGATACCTCTTCAAGAGTGAAGTTATGCCACCATGAGGATGTCATTTTATCGTTGGAAACATCTTGATAGGCGGTTTCGTTATCAAAATTAATAGGTTGTGTCCACCCATAGGCAGATACTGATTCAACATCCATTGGCACCGTAGAAACTACATGCACTGCATCAACACCATCTCCATCAGACCAATCACCTACTGATTGAGAAAATCCACCCTCTTCGGCTGCAACATACCCTACGGATATGTTCAGAGCATTATCATTAGTAGAAACTCCGTGTAGAGCGGTATGAAGGACCATTTGATGGGTTCCAGCCAATGCTGGGACTGTGAAAACCTCTCTTGAAGTACCAGTATAGGTTCCCCAATTATGTGAACCACTGCCTGCATGATTATTGACAGAACGAGAGGTGATACTGAATGTAGAATCACCATAGGCATCGGGATCATCAGATGAGTAACCATGAGGAGTTTCGTCAAGCCATAATATATCGATATCAGTATATGGATTATCATCCCAATCTACATCGAGAATGACTGTCCCCCCAGTTGCCCACTCAGTAGGCCAATCAACAGTTAAGAAACGCCAATCACCGCTCTCTGCGCGCCAGTTCCATCTTGTAGCGCCACTAATCCATTCTTCATCATAAAGAGTCTGATTTGAAACATTCCCATCTAAAGGTTTAGGAATTATTTCAAAAGGACCGGACCAAGGTACATTTGTCACTATAGGTAATGTCCAATTACGATGAGAAACGAGTGATGGAGTACCGTTTATGTAGTGATATGATTCAATGAGGACACCATGCTGATGAAGCCCTGGTTCTGCATCAAGAGGAACTTGGACATTCATCTGTATAGTATCAGTTTCATTTGCATGAACTACCATATTGTGAGTTATCGATACCCAATCATCGGTTAAACTTCCGAAAGCAGTCCAATCGACTTCGATTCTAACGGGTTCATCGGATTGGTCGCCGTTATAGTTCCATACGCCGAGGAATATCCCATCTCTTGCATCCTCAAATGGATTTCCAACTCTAACTTCTGCATTCGGTCCGTTAGACCGCCAATTTGTCACCTCTTCTAATTCATCAGATTCGGTCCAGTCATCAGAATCTACCATTGAGTCATTATCAAAGTCTTCAACATATACTCCATCTGCATCGTTATCACTCCACCTATAAATCTGTAAATATACCCTTTCTTCACTACTTCGATCCATATTCGAATCAAAAGCAGAATATTCAATAGTTGCTCTAGCACGAAGTTGTCTGGTTTCTTCAGGTAGAGAATAAATACTGTCAGGAATATGTAGAGGAATCAGTAAATCAGGTCGATCACTTTGGTAACCATCCCAACTATCATTGACTCCTTCATCACTACCATTACCAGTACTATTCCATACACGGACTTCATGTCGAAGAGGTTCGAAAACAGTAGGAGTATATCTCAACATCACATCTGAATCACCGTGATTAGTAAAATCTAAATCAACGGACTGAGACTCACCTGGGAACATATAATTGATATTCGCATCTCTATGTTGGCCCTGAAATGTACCACTGTTCCATTGAGCAGGACTTAACCACCAACTACCATTATCTCCTTCGAGAGTTGATACGGCACGTGAGGCATTAAACCAACCACCACCTTGAATAAAAGGTTCATACCCTCTATCATCGGATGTCGATAAAACGAAATCTCTAAGAGTTTGAGAATCGGGATATTCACCTTGAGTTTCTTGCCATGCTTCAGCTACTAGAGCGAGTAGCCCAGCAGCTACAGGGGTTGCTAAACTAGTTCCGCCCCAAGATGTCCATGCAGAATTAGCATCATTCCTAAGATTTAGAGGTAAATCACCAGTTGCAGACCAACCTACAGATACTATGTCAGGATCCATTCTACCGACTACATTAGGACCTCTATTAGACCAAGGAGCATTCTGGCCCCAAGAATCACTAGAACGAGAACTAAATGCGCCTACTGAAAAGATACCATGAGCAGCACCAGGCACCTTAGTAGTGCCAAAACCATGTCCGCCATTACCTATTGCAACAGAATATGATGCTTCGTCATTATAGACTCTAGTCAACCAATCTAGATAGAGAGAATAACCATCTGCTCCAGATTCATCAATACTAGAATAACCAAAGGAAAAAGAACCTATATCTGCTTGATCAAATTTAGTATCTTTTTTCCCATCATTTCCTTCTGCAATCCATCTCCAAGCATCTAGTGAATTACCACCAGAATAATGGTTCCCTATTGAGGCAATAGTGGCGTTGGGAGCCATGCCTAATACTCGACCATTATCCACTTCTCCCTGAGCTGAAATAGCACTAGCACACAAAGTACCATGATTCCCAGAATCTAACATAAATAAGGTGAGATTGCCTGCACCTGCTATACGATTTTGATAACCATGCCTAATTGAATAAGTTTCACCATAAGGTAAACCATTGACACCATCCGAAACCCAATACATTAATCCACCAGAAATATCCCATAGACCATCACCATTAGTATCGATACCAGTAGTTTCAGAACCAGGTCTCATGGCTTTCTCACCAGTGAATTTACCATCTACATCCATGTCAACATATACTGTTTCATATACTCCTGAAATATTCTCATCAATAACAATAATTGGTACATCAGTACCAACCTTCGAACGTAGAGTAGAGTCAGGATGTTCACCTAAGTGNTAGACGCCAGACTGAGANCTTGCAATACCAGAAATATTGTACCCAGATATATCNAGTAAATCATCGGAATTATTGTCATAATCTAGAATTGATGTATCAGCATACCAAGAATTAGATGATTCAGGATATGACTGACCATTTACAAGATATTTATACATACTATTATGATCAAACATCATTGGCCATCCTGACCAATCTGAACGTGGATCATCGACACGAGCTTGCATACCATCTAAATCAGGATGGGCGAAATCTACCCCAGTATCTGCAACCGCTACTATCATACCCTCACCTGTATATCCTCTATCCCAAGCATCATTGACACCGTGTATTTCACCCGACCTAACTGTTTCAGGTTCAAAATCAGGTTTCTCAAATGGCATTGTATCATATGGCTCAGGATTATTCTGAGCATCTAATATCGAAATAACTCCAGGAATACTTGGTAACTTATGAAAAATTTCAGAAGACATCCAAAAAGTCCTATGATTTATCTCACCAGAAGTTGGATCAAAAGCCTGGAAGGTCTCCCCATTTCTGCCCTCTGCTTGCTTATCTAACGCATTATTCTGTAATTGCCAAAAATTAAGTTCAGCAAGTGACCAAGTAATTACTGTAACACGTACCTTATCTTCACCTGATTCAATTCTAGAGAATAAAGAATCTTCAATCCAAGGATTACCAGGAGAGGGAAAAGATGGAATAGCCGAATCAGNAGTAACACCAAGAATCNTCTCATTCGAGACATCTGAAACTTGTTTTTCAGCATCTAACATTANAGTGATTGAAGAGGTCAGCATCAGGAGTGCTAAGACTACAGCACTACGTTGATGCATATTACTTGCGATATTGTTGATGTCTTGTATTTACCGGCCCCGTGTCCCGTCATAATCAAAGAGGAAGAGTTGTTCGATGAGTCCACTAGTCCCGTAGTGTAGTGGTCCATCATGGAGGATTTTGGTTCCTCCGACCCTGGTTCGAATCCGGGCGGGACTACCAAAAAAGCAACTACTCATCTATTTTTTCAGACATTTTGGCTAAATCACGAGTGATATTCTTTTGATGGCTTTCTAATGTCCCACCACCTATTTCAAGAAGTTTTGAATCTCTCCAAAGTCTTTCCACAACATATTCTCCAACATAGCCATATCCACCCATTACCTGAATTGCTCTATCAGCAATATTTTTCGCTGCAGTAGTCGCATAAAGTTTGACACCATCTGTATCTAATCTATTACCAGATTTAGATAAATCAGTATTCCTTGCCGTATCATACACGTAAGATCGCATAGCCCTATATTCCGCCCATGATTCTCCTATATGCCTCTGTATTTGGCCAAAATTTCTGATTTCAGAACCAAATGCCTCTCTTTCAGATGCATATTTATTCATTGCAGAAAGACTNCGACGAGCGATTCCTAAGGCCATAGCAGCGAGACCTATTCTTTCAATTTCTAAATTCCTCATCATATGAACCATAGATTCACCAGGTCCTCCAACAATATTTTCAGGAGGGACGATACAGTTGTCAAATACTAGTTCAGCAGTATTTGATGCGCGCATTCCTGTTTTATCGTAAATTTTCTGTCCTACTGAAAAACCAGGCATTCCTTTCTCTACAAGAAACGTAGTTATTTGTGCACGACCTTTTGAATCGGTCCCGGTTCTTGCATATAGCCAACAAATATCTGCTGGTGTACTATTTTCATCAATTGAACCATTAGTTATCCACATTTTCCTTCCATTAATTACCCAATTACCATCTGAATTTAATTCGGCAACGGTTTGCATTCCAAGTACATCAGTACCATAACCGGGTTCACTCATAGCCATACAGCCAATCCATTCACCTGAACAAACCTTAGGCAAGATTCTAGATTTTTGTTCTTCATTACCATTTTGCGCTAAATTATTTACCATTAATTGCGCATGGGCTAAGTATGCAAGACAAAACCCTGGATCTGAATATGATAATTCCTCATTAACAATTGCAACAGCAGTAGCATCCATTCCAGAACCACCATAACTTTCGGGAACACTGATACCTAATAGACCGTAATCACCTAATTTTCTAAATAAATCTTGATTAAATTTTTCGTTCTTATCGTGTTCCAATGCTTGAGGTTCGACTTCTTCCAAGACAAAACTACGAATCATCTCCCTAAGCATTGCATGTTCTTCGGTGGGGTTGGCTAAATCTATACTCTGCCAGTCACTGTCCATACACCTGCGAGTAATGTTTCTCGTATATGGCATTCGATTCAAAGAGTTCTAACAAGTATAATTACAACTACTTACTTCTGAGTAAATTAGGGTGTAACTCGACGACTATCTCTTGGGAACGGTATTACTTCTCGAATATGATCTGCACCGGATAGCCAAGTGCATACTCTATCTACACCTAANCCAAAGCCACCATGAGGGACNCCTCCGTATCTACGGGTGTCAATGTAGAATTCGTATGGTTCACGTGGAGTACCTTCTTCATCAATACGCTCAAGAATTTCTTTTTCAGACCATGTCCTTTCACCGCCACCGATGATTTCACCATATCCTTCGGGTGCCAATAAATCATGACAAAGAACATATTTCGGATCATCAGGATCTTGTCTATGATAGAAAGGTTTAGCAATTTTAGGATAATGAGTGAGGAAATGAGGAACATCAAAATCAGCTGTCAATATTTTTTCTTTAGAATAATCTAAATCTTCACCCCACTCAACATCCACATCTTTAGATTGTAATATCTCTATTGCCTCGTCATATCTCATTATTGGATAAGGATTGTCAGCATATCTAGCAACTAATTCTAAATCCCTGCCTATGGATAATAATTCATCAGATCTTTCATCTAATAATGTGCTAGCAATATGTCTAACTACACCCTCACCATGCTTCATGACCTCATTATTCGTAGCCCATGCGATTTCCATTTCCGCATGCCAAAATTCAGTTAAATGACGGCGTGTACGAGATTTTTCGGCTCTAAATGATGGTGCCATCGTGTATAATCTTTCGAGGGCTGGCATAGCAGCTTCTGCATAAAGTTGCCATGACTGGGTTAAGTATACATCTTTTCGGCCAAAGTATGGGACTTCGAAAAGAGTACTACCCCCCTCGACTGCACCAGATACGAAGTTAGGAGCTTGGTATTCTATGAAATCACGATTACGGAAATAGGAATGAACTGCTCCAAATACTGAAGAACGAATTTTCAACATAGTAGTCATTCTACTAGTTCGAAGGTACAAGTGCCGATTGTCCAGTAAGAATTCTGTTTCTCCACCATCAGCCTCAGCCATAGCAGATTCAGTAATTGGGAATGGTCGTTCAGGATTAACGGACCCAACAATCATTCCACTAGTGATTTGTATTTCATGTCCATGTTCTCTGTCAGTAGATTTGACAATTCCATTCAAAATTACACTTGACTCAATTAATGAGCCCTTTAGTTCATCAAAAAAATCATCGCCTAATGGTTCTCTCTTAGCAACACACTGAATATGGCCCGTAGAATCTCTGATTACAATAAAACGAATCTTGTTAGAACCTCGTGATCGATGTATCCACCCCTTTAATTCAACTTCTTGATCATCATATTTTCCAGAAAGAATATCACTAATCCATATTTCTTTACCCATGTAAATCGATTCTCCGTGTTTGTGCGTTAGGCCACTAGGATATCAATTCCACCCTAGTAACTAATTGGGATACCCGGGGTTAAGCCATACAAAGCACCAAAATATTGGTGATTAGCATGGCGGGTCTGACGGGGTTCGAACCCGCGACCCCCGGGTTAAAAGCCCGGTGCTCTACCTGACTAAGCTACAGACCCAGCCTCGCGACAAAGCACCCCTCTATAATTACAACGGGTAAGCAAATACATTGCTTCCGCCTAGCTAATTGTTGGCGGGTCTGACGGGGTTCGAACCCGCGGCCTTCCGGTTAAGAGCCGGACGCTCTACCTGACTAAGCTACAGACCCAGCCTCGCGACTTAGCGCCTATCTATAATTACAACGGCTAGAGTAATAGTTAACTTAGACGTCCTAATTGGTTAATTAGAGTTAATACTCCACCATTTGAAGCTAAGACTACAGCATCACAAATACCAACAAAAAGTCCTACTTCTACGACTCCAGCAATACTCAAGAGTGTGGTTTCTAAAGACTTAGGGTCAGTAATAGAAGAACCAAAACTACAGTCTAGAATATATCCACCATTATCTGTAATGAAGGGATTTGACCCTCCTCTCAAGGAAACTTCACCTGAACATATAGATGAAATACGATCTCTAGTTCTTTCCCATTCGAAAGGTAAAACTTCCACTGGTAAATCAAACATACCAAGTGTGTCAACTTGCTTTCTACCATCAGCAACAACAACCATCGATTTAGAGGATTGAGCAACGATTTTCTCTCTTGTCAATGCACCGCCACCACCCTTAATCAAAGAAAAATTACTATCAAATTCATCGGCACCATCGATAACGAGATCTAAACCCCCTGATTCTGCTAAGGTGATAAGAGGAATCCCTACTGATTCGGCTAATACTCTAGTGGACTCACTTGTAGGTACACCTACTACATTCAGGCCCTCTTCATCGATTCTTCGTCCTATCTCAATCACAGTATAACGAACTGTCGAACCAGTCCCCAGACCTAATTTCATCCCATTTTTAATGAAATCACAAGCAGCAATACCTGCTTCAGACTTGAGTCTCTCGATGTCGTTCATGATACTACGGGGAGGTTTAATGCCATGATGGTTTTCATTATAGAATGTCATAATTTAGGTAATAGAGAGACCGAGAAGTTCATTCGAAGAAAGGCTTTCGAAGAACTGAGGGAGCAGGAGGGTCACTGACAGTGTACGACACTGAGGAAAGTCCCCTCTCCAAGATGCAAGCGGTCCGATTAACGTCGGAGATCTGGGAAGGTCGGCTCTGTAATAGAAACGAACCATGCCTGGCGTGTACAATGAATCCGAAAGGAGGAGATTGCCAGAACATGGATGGAACGAGCAACCCCGCTGGAGCAAGTCCAAGCAGTCCTGTATGGCATCAACAGGGACAGGTAGGACGCTAAGTTGAATGTGACCAGCTGAAAAGTGAACAGAAAGGGGCTTACTCCCTGCACCCTCACCAAAAATAAATAAGATTAGAACATGTTTTGATATAGTCTATGTATCTTCACTAGGAGTGATAATTGCATCTAGATGTGTTGTGGCTAAAGAACCACTATCACCCCAATCTAACCAAGTTCCATTACCCATTATCTGCGAAGTAAATTCTTTTTGTAAAACTATTATTGATGGAAGAAGAATAGAACTAGTCAATAAAGCTAGAACTAACAAAACCATCATCAACACAAAGAAATTTTGCAAACCAGGTATGGAAACAAATAATCCTGCTGAAAGTCCCGCACATGTAGTAGCTGTTGTTTCAAAAATAGTTTGTCCGGTTTTAGCAACTGATTTGACTATTCCAGCTGGGGTTTCACCTTCGTCTTTGATTCGATCTACAATATGTATAGAATCATCAACTCCAATTCCAAATACAATAGTACCAATCATTGCTGTAAATACATTTACTCCGACTCCACCAAATCTCATCAATAATGGTTGCCATAGTACAACTGCAGCTACTGCTGACATAGTGAAAATTGCTAATCTAGGTGACCTAAATAGGAATGCCATCGTGATTAATAGAATAAACATGGTCCAAATTGTAGTCAAGCTCTGAGCCTTGTGTATTCCTGAATTAATATCTATTGAGACTGGTAGTCCACCCGTGAGTAAAGAATTGTAAGTGTCATCTACATTTATGGCCGTACATTCTAGAACACTGATGCATTCTTCTTCACCTTCAAGAATATCATCAATTGCATTACGAAGCAAAGTTGCATCTGCTAAGTTAATGTAAGGTTGGTTGGCATAAACTAAAGTTTTTGTTTCCCCTATACCGTTATCTGCATTCATTAACATAGAGCGAATTTCGGGAGAAAGTGTATCAAAAGCTATGTTGACCATATCTTCTCTACTAGATACAGAATATGCCCAGCATTCTGGACTTAATGGGTTCTGAACGGGATTGGACTTATCCCAACATTCGTCATGTAATATCTCCCAGAGACTTTGATCATAGATTTCCAAACCAGATAAATTGACATCTACATGTATTGCTTTGAGAACATTGACTAAACTTATGGTATCCGTTTCAGGAACGTTATCTACGAGAATTTGTAAATTTTCTATCGAATCGAGGATAGGAATATCACGTATAGGTGCAGTTCCATTCACCTCCCCTCTTTCTTCTGCATTGACGATAAACATATTCACTTGTCCACCTTCAAATACAGCGCTATATTCACGAAGTGCTTCATAAGATTCTAAATCTGGAGGAACTTCATCTGGACCTGCTGTAATTTGTTGACCCATTGTTTCTGCGAATGCGTTTACACCCCAAGCTGTTACTAATATGGCTACTATTACTATAATTAAAGAGAATTTAACTGGAATTTCACCGATTCTCTCCCACAATTTATCAAACATCTTACTAGAACCTTTACGGTATCTAAGTAACTCAACCAGAGCAGGAACCATTATCATTGATAGAATAAATGTAACAACTATTCCAAGAAGGAGAGTAATACCTACTGTACGCATTGGTTGAATTGGGACCAAGAAAGTCCATGTTAATACGCTAAAACCAATTATTGTAGTCAATGCAGATAAGAATATAGCATTTCCAGTAGTCAATGCAGCCCGAACAGTGGCAGTCAAACTAATTACAGGGTCCCAAGGATCTATATTTTCAATTTCTACACCATCTCTATTAGCAACCCATGCCTTTTCTAGACGTTCTTCTATTAATTCTACACGATTCTCCTCGATTCGATTCGTTAAATGTAATGAGTAATCTACCCCTAAACCAACAAGTATAGGGCCTGCTGAAATTATCATAGGAGTTAACATTACATCAAAAATAACGGTTATACCAAACGTTATTGCTAAACTCATCGCAATAGGTAAACCACCTACGATAATGACCTTAGGATTTCTATGAAGAATAAGCATAGTAATACAGACAAGAAGTGCACTTATCGGCAACATGGTGTTGACTAGTTCCTTGTAAATAGAATCTGATACATCATGAAGAACTGGAGTTAAACCAGTAATAGTTATAGCCTTTCTTTTAGGTATATCATCAATCCTATCTAAATCCATAGTAGATGTTGGATTTTCATACACACCACGGTTACATAATTCGCAATTAGACCCTGATTGCCCATAAATTAACTCTTCAGCATAGGCAATGAAAGCCTTGTGGTCTTGAACAAGTCCATTTTTCAAATCTTCTCTCGGTGGAATATCAGTTCCATCCATATCAAAAATAATTCCCATTACTATTACGCCAGTATCCCAGATACCATCCCCATTTGTATCTCTAACAAAAGACTCTAGGAGGGAACTTGTTTGATCTACTAAATTATCGATTCGATCTTGTTCATCAGGTATAGAATAGCCTTCAAATGAGTTCAGACTAGACACTACACAATCCTGACTTTGACCGGTAGGCAGACCATATTTTTCAACAGCACAATTAAATCGATAACTCGAAGAATTTGCTTCCTTAATAATCTGAGAAGGAGATAATATCCATATTACACCATCTAATGTACCTCTATCATCTTTGTATTGATCTAGCCCCGATTGATACCCCCCCTTGCCTTTATTACGATCATCACCTTCTAACCATGACAACTGCTGAAGGATATTGGCATCAGTAATGTTTTCATCCCCATACTCATTCCCAGTTGCAGCATTATTAGTTTGTACATACAGAATAAAAATATCTGTGGCCCACGGGGCTTCTCGAACATCTAATAGGAGTTCAGTGGAATCTGCACCATCTGGTAGGTATATCTCTACATCACCATTAATTTGCTGTTCAAAGCTCATTGCATCTTTACCAATTAATGCAGTTGTTAATAGAAGCAAAGCAACTATCAAACCAGGACTTCTTAGAACTGCTGAATAGGTCAGTTCTGCTAGACGTATTGAACTAGAGGTTAAGGCATTATTAGTATCCTCAATTAATTGAGCACCTATTTCGTAGATATCTCCCAATGGACTTGAAATTAATATTTTTTTGACACGACTTGAAGTATCGACTAAAGGAGACAATAGATTGAAGAAACGCTGTCGAAAAATGAGCTCATCATCTTCCTCAATTGCTCTTCGCACAACCGTTTTCTGGTCGTCAGGCACATCGTTCACAGATGGGTGCCCTTACTAAGACCAAATGAAATAATCGCATATAATTATCCAAAGACTTGAAAATAAGCATGATTTTTTATTTTCTAATAATATAAATCATAAATAATGATTGAATTATCTGCTACCAATACACAGAGCAATCATACGAATTACTGAAAGTAAATGAGTATGTCCGCCAATTGATAATATGGCAAGACGCAGGAAAGCCTTGGCTCCGAAAGGGAAAGATGAAGATGTAAGAATAGTAGCAGGATTTGCATTAGGATCCATCTTAACTGCATTAATGATACTAGTGGTAATCATAGCACCACCCGCTACAGTCGGTCCAAGTGAAGGAGAATTAGCACCTGACTTCAGCGCAGATGCTTATGCTGGATCAAATTGGGAAAATTTCAAACTTTCAGATACTTTTGATTATGAATGGGAAGAAGGAGAATCGGGAGAATGGATATTAATTCAATTCATAGATACTGATTGCCCATATTGCTGGTCTGAGGGAGAATCAATGAGTAATCTTCATGCAGAATGGTCAAATGATGTAAAATTCATAACTATAGCGGTTGAACTGTCTCTTAGTGGACATGACAGTAACCGTGAAGAAGTTGAATCATTCCGAGATCAAACAAGTTATGGCACGGATGCAAATGATGGAGATGGATGTAATTCCGGAAGAGATAATTGCATGAATAGACCTGGAAATACACATAATTGGGACTATATTGAAGGATCGAGTAATATAATGAAAGATTGGGAAGTATCAGGAACTCCATTCCTAGTAGTTCTTCAACCAGATGGTTATGTTGCTTGGAATCAAGGGGAAAATAAAGGAGAGACTATTGAAGCTGCAATGCAAAGAGTAGTAGGTGGTTCTCAATGAATGAAGCATTATCCGATCCGATACTAATTTCATTCATAGGTGGACTCTTAGTTAGTACCTATTTGATGTTTATTAAAAATAAAAATACAACTAATCTCCTTATGTCATCATTAGCATTTGCAGGAGTAGGTATAATTTCTTCAACTTACACATATATTATTCATAATAAGATGGTAGTTCAAGGAACGACTTCTTTCTGCTCATCAGAAGGTTTCATTCAATGTGGATCAGTTATTGGTGACCCACAATGGAATAATCTCTTAGGCGTACCTTGGGGAATATTTGGAGTCATTTCATTCTCATTATTAATATTCTTAAGTTTATCATTATATCTAGATAGACATGCGAAATGGGCAGATGATTACCTGAACTATTCATGGTGGGCATCATTAGTGGGTTTACCTTTTGTTGCTTTGTTAGTTGTAATTGAGTTGACACAGGTAGAACAAGCACCTCATATTTGTCCATTTTGTACCGTAGCACACTTATCATTAATAGGATATGTTGCATCGATATATTATTTGAAAGATAATAAATTAAATAGCAAGTGGTCAGAACAGGAATGAGATATATGGAACTAGTTACAGGTGGTGCAGGATTTATTGGCTCACATCTTGTAGACGCTTTGGTTGCCAAAGGATTACAAGTTCGAGTATTAGATAATTTTAGTAGTGGTAGAGAAGAATTCTTAGAACATCATTCTAATACAAATAATGTGGAGATAGTAAGAGCAGATTTATTAGATCTAAATGAAGTTAAAAAAGCTATGAGTGGCATACATACTGTACATCATTTAGCCGCTAATCCAGATATTAGGTTAGGTACTGAAATAACNGATACTGATTTGCAGCAAGGAACTATTGCAACATATAATGTCCTAGAAGCAATGCGTCATAATGAGGTCAAAAGAATCTCATTTTCATCTTCAAGTGCAATATATGGTGAAGCAAGTATTATGCCTACGCCGGAGACATATGGTCCTGTTTTACCAATTTCATTATATGGAGCATCAAAATTAGCATCTGAAGCATTGATTAGTTCATGGTGTGGCACATTTGGAGGAGAAGCATGGATCAATCGATTTGCCAACATAGTAGGCCCTAGAGGGACACATGGAGTAATTTATGATTTCATACATAAATTGAAGAAAGATTCTACACGCTTAGAGGTTTTAGGTAATGGTTTCCAAGAAAAATCGTATATGTCAGCAGAAGATTGTGTTAGAGCAATGATGCACTTAGTTGAAAATACTGATCAAAACGTTAACCTATACAACCTAGGTACTGGAGATACATGCTCTGTTAGAAGGATTGCAGAAATCGTCGTAGAAGAAAGTGGGTTCGAAAATGTATCAATAGAGTATACTGGTGGCGATAGAGGTTGGGCTGGTGATGTTCCAAAAACATCACTTGATGTAGAATATTTGTTTTCAACTGGATTCGTCCCCAAAATGCAATCAGAAGATGCAATAAGATATACTGTAAAAGAATTAATCAAAGAAATCGGTCTTTGAATAAGATTACAGTTGAAAGAATCATTATACATAGAAGAGGAGTTAAAATACTGACCCTATCATCATTGGAAGCTTGACCAAGAGGAAGAGAAACTGCACCTAATGTAGTTCTTTCACCATCAATTAGAGATTCATGCACTGCAACAATAGAAATTTCTTCAGTTTCTTCATTGACTAAATCAAAATTAAGATTAACAGTATAACCGCTAGATGTTCGGATTAGGGATACATTTGAGAAACCAGAATTAAAATTACTTTCTAATAACTCCTGATTAATAGTATGATTTTCTAGAATTTCGAGATTTACATAACCCCGAGTTACATCCTCATGTGTGGTAATACCATTTGTTGCCAATGATTTATCAATATTTTTGTCAGCTAACAAGAAGATACTTGCTTGAGTATTACTAATATTCTCAGTTAAATAAAAATTAATTGTTAATTCTAGAGAGTTATTATCTGTTTTAGATACGGAAATTGAGATTGTTGTATCTGAATCACGATTACCTTCAGAATTTAATAATGCACGATCTAAATCAACTGGCTGTACAATTCCTTTAATTTCGCCACTACTATCGAACCAAAATGAAGGAGCTAAATTCTGGCCATCAGGGAAATTAGATAATCTTTCAGAAGTTATTGAGTTACCAAGAGGATCGTTGATAGGATCGTGTAATGCAACTCTAATTAATCGTGAACCACGCTCATCTACAAAGTCACTAATCCATGGATCTATCTTAGCACAAACATCACACCATGTTGCTGTAAACTGCTCCATTAATACAGAATTACCACCCTCGACATACCATTCTTCTGATTCACCTTCTGCAATTGTAGCAGGAGATATCAACATAATAAATAATAAAAATATCGAGATATAGAACCTAGAATTATCTCTCATCTGAACTATGCTAAACGGTTCCACTTCATAACCAAGAGGCTGGACGATACTCACAGATGAGTAAGCGCTGGTACCAAGAAAATCGTCGCGACCCTTGGCGTAGGCAGGCTAAGGCAAAGGGTTACAGAGCTCGTTCGGCTTACAAATTAAAACAAATACAAGAGAAGTTCGAAGTCATTAGAAAAGGAGATTATGTCCTAGATATTGGCTGTCATCCAGGAGGTTGGACGCAGGTTGCTGTTGAGGAGGTAGGTGACGATGGTCACGTTGTAGGAGTAGACCTTCTCTCAACTTCACCAGTAGAAGGTGCAACGATATTAATTGGAGATATAACAAATCCTAAAACAATGGAACAGATAGATAAGGAACTAGAAGGGCATTTTCTCAACTGCGTAATAAGTGACATATCTCCAAGATTAACTGGAAGATATGATACTGACCAAGCAATATCTCTAGAATTATCTACAATGGTATTAGATGCATCTATGCCCATCCTAACACCAGGTGGATCATTTGTAACAAAAATATTCCAAGGAGTGGGTATAGAAGGATTAATTCAAGCAGCAAGAATGAGATTTTCTAATGTTCAAAGATATGCACCAACTGCTTCGAGAAACTCATCTTCTGAAACTTACTTAATATGTAGGAATAAATTACCAAAAGTTAAGAAAGAAGCTAAGGGGAGAACCGCTTATGAACAACTAAAAGATCATCTAAAGTCACTTGATATAGTCATAGAAGAAGATGACCCAGAAATTGATTCGAAAATTGGTTTCAGGAAATATACAAAACCTGAGTAACATAAGAAAGTGACTATATCCGGCAGAAAGTATATATAAACACCAAAAGATATTAAATACCCTTCATAGATTGGAAATTAATAGGGGAACCTAATAATGAGTACAACTCGATTATCAAATATTAGCCTAAGAACGAATGCCATGATTGCTTCTGTGACTATGCTTGCACTAATGCTGGTGCAAACAGTTAGTGCGGGAACAATCAATCCTGCTGACCCATTTGGTGACGGTACACAATACACTAATCTACAAATGTTAACTTTCTTCACTTTCTTCGTTGGTTATATTGCAATGGGTGCAGCTTTTGTATTCTTCATTGTTGAGAGAAATAATGTTGCTCCACAGTTTAGAACAACTATGACAATCTCTGCATTGATTGTAGGTATTGCTGCTATGCATTACTACTACATGAGAGGAGTTTACATCGAACACGATGTTGTAAGTATTCAATACAGATACATGGACTGGATTATTACTGTTCCACTTATGGCACTAAAATTCCCAAGCCTAGTTGGTAAAGAAGCAATCACTGATTCAAAGGTTGCTGGCTTAGGATTCACTGGAATTTGTTTCCTAGGTGCTCTAATAATGATCGGCTTCGGATATGCTGGAGAAGCAAATCTAATAGAAAATGGATTTATTGCATTAGTACTAGGTGGTGTAGGTTGGGCTATGATTATCGTAGCAACAGGAACACCATGGACGACAGGTAAGGGAGTAGACAACAGTAAAATCGCACCTGAGTTAATGTGGTCAACAAACGCTCTAAGATGGTTTATTGTAGTAGGATGGGTTATTTACCCANTAGGTTACTTATTCAGCCCAGAGGTTGGANTCTTAGAGAATGTAAATCAAGAACAAATGGCTGTTCTTTACAATGTTGCAGACATGATTAACAAGATCGGTTTCGGTATTGTTGCATGGATGGGTGCTAAGAAAGCAACTGAAATGATGGCTTAAATTTAGAAATAAATTAAAGTTTCAGAATTACGTAAAGGAATGGCTGGGGTTTTAAACCTCAGCCATTCCCTAAATTTCAAATTAATATTATTCAGAATCTCTATCGTAAGGCACTATATTCTGCCATTCTGAAGCATCGGATCTAGAAACAATCGCTTCAACCCAATCTGTTTCAGAGCAATTGAATACCTCGTGAGGTAATCCAGGTTCAATGTAGAACATATCCCCTGCGCTGTGAACTACTGAATCACGACAACCAGGTCCGAACTCATGCCTAACACTGCCTTTGAGTAAAAATACCATTACATCGAAGTCAACATGGATATGCGCTTTTGCAATACCACCAGGCGGGATAAATGCCTTATTCATCGATAATTTTGTAGCAGGAGTATTCTTTGCCGATAAACCTGCACCATATTGAATATTATTCCATCCTCTAACTTTGTGAACTTCTCGAAGACCATGGATTCCTCCAACATCCTCAACATATTTCTTCAAATCGTTTTGCTCGCCTTCTAAGGTCAATTCCTTCTCGCCCATGGGATGACTGATTTATCAATAGATATTAAACAATGTTATTGAAGCCATTCGGAAATAAATCTCACTATTTGAGACGAAAAAATATACTTGCATATATATCTTAAAATTAAACTAAAAAAACATTAAAACGATAGACTGAGGGAGTAATTCTAGCCTATCCTTTCAATCAAGCCTAAAAAGGGGTGGTGGCTCGCCGGCTTCATCCGAGGAAATAATATGGCAGGTAGAGCAGAAGTGTGTACATCATCAGGTGTGCCTCTAGTAGATAACAAAAGTACTGCATTCCCTTGCCCAGACTGTGGAGTTTCTATAGGAAGAAGCTCTCAATGTCGAACGCAGGCAGTACCTTACATCTGCCCAGGCTGTGGTTTCCAAGGACCTTGAATAGGTGTTAATTATGGGACATGTCGTTGTTAAGTATAAGGTAACTATTAATAATCCAGAAGATGGGGCTCCAGACTATCAATCTATAGCAGATATGATAGATTCTTTCACAGAAGTTCAAGCAGTAGACATCAAACCATTAGCATTTGGAATGATGTTTATTGAAGTTCAAGTTGTCCTAGGTGAGGGAGAAGGAATTGTAGATGAGTTCGAACAAAGAGTTAGATCTACAAATCCTCTAGTTGGACAAATCGAAGCATTAGAGATGGGACGTCTTTAATCTCTCAAATAATTGATTAAAAATCAATAATGATCTAAAGGTGAACGCATTAGTTCACGCATTAACACTGTTGCATAAGTCCCTGGTGGAAGAATAAATCTCATTCGTAGATTTGCACCCTCATAACACCATCTAGCTCCATCTCTTGGACCAGCTTCCCATCGCTTAGAGACTGAAGATTCAGACATCTCTGGCACTTCTTCAACCGAGAATTCACGAAATTTTACTGATAATGCCCTTCTTGTACCGCTAGTAGTCAGACGAGGTATTGCTTGAACTCTCCAGTTAATAGATCCTAAATTAGTAGTTTCAAGTGCTTTAATTTCTATTTCACCAGGAATACCTGAAGCCATTTGTACATCATTCCCTGGAAGAATACCAGTTACTGCTAATCTACCTAAATGACAGTTTCTTCTACATCTTTCTAAGTTTGTCTCACTAACTTCAGCCATCTTACCGACATCTACTCGTCCACTAGCTTGGATTGGCGCTACTAAGTCCCCTATCTGAGGCTCGACTAAACTAACATTGGAATTGAGGCGCCCTGCCAGTGCATGGTTAAATGCCAAAGACTGAAGTGAATGAACTGTCAATAATTGTAAAGAAGGTGGGAGGGTTTTGTATGCTTTAATCCAGTTTTCAGGCTGTTTTTCCAAACTTTCTAGCATACTTCTTTCATATCCAAGATGTTTTGGTATAATCTCAAGACACTTAATCGGATCATGTGTTTCCCTCCACATTTCTCTTAATTTGTCAGTCTCGTCACCATCATTCAAACCCTTCATGCCAAGATACAAATTTACTGCTTCTTCGAAATCATCTGAAACTACCGCTCTACCAACCTCTGGAGTGACTGGCCTTGTAGAACCAAAACGTTGAGGTCCTATCCAATTGGGAAATATATTTTCACCTAATTTCATTGACATTTTATCTACTAAATCTAATACTCTCTTCATGGCTTCTTTACCTTCAATAGGAGTACCGTCTATATCGCAACAACCTCTTACAGTCAATGTAAAACGATTTCCATCATGATCTGACATCCCAATCTTCTGGTGAGTCCGACCTAATATTTCAATTGAAGAATCGGGGATATCAACCTCTTCGACCCTTTTACGAGGAGCATCAATTACCAATAACTGAGTTGTAATTGCCCGCTTATCTTTCAAACCTGATGCAAAAATACGATTTCTATTAATTCCACAAGCGCGAGAGAGTCTTTTCAAGAATCTATTAGTTTCCCAATTCACTAATGTCACTCGAACTACAGTAAATCTACCCTTAGGATCTAATGCAGGTATTGATGAGACCTCTTCAACCCTGAAATCTTCTACTCTAACTTTTAGCAGTCCGCCAATCCCTAAACCGTCAACTGCACCTGAACCAAAACCGAGATACTCTTCGATGGACTGATTATCCATATTAAACAACGCTTAGAGTTTTAGACCAGTGAATTCTTTATTTATTCCCTTACAAAGATCACGGAAAACTTTCTCTGCTTTTTTACCCTTAACACAGCGAACATAAAGTTCTGGTTCATCCAAATCAGGATGCTTCTCAAAATAATTAGCATATTCTACATCTTTACTATCGTTAAGACGTGAACGGAATAATTGTAGGGTTGAATGGTTCTCTCCGATAACTCTGAGACGAAGTTCGGTTCCTTCGTTTTTTAGCACCTTGATTGGCATAAGACAACCGCACGACTCGACACCCCTTTTTGAGGGCTTGCCTCTGAATGCGGGATATATTGTGACCATGAAACGGTCTAACTTTAACATTAACATTCATTCCGACAAGCAATGATGGTGGGGGAATCTAGAGAAGAACAGTTCGCTGAAACATTCAGTAGAATGTCTCCAGCTATTCTTTTCGTCAGCCTATTATTGACATTAGTAACGGCTTCAGCATTACTCCCTCTGCCTGAATTTACCACTGACCTATCATCATTCGCACCCGAAAATGACGCTAAAGATGCAGAAGAGCGTATGGATCAATTAATGACTAATACTCCTAATCGAGTATATGTTCAAATAAATCCCAGTGAAGAAGGGGCTAATGTCCTAGAAATTGGTGCATTACAGCAAATGGCAAATGATTTAGAAATGGTTAATTCAATTTTTGGTGAAGATATCATATCTAACATAAATATTGCGAACATAATAGATAATATGCTTCAAGAACGAGATAACCAAAGTAGAACTATACAAGATTTCGAAGAATGGGATAATTTACTACTAGCAATAATTGACGATAATGAGAAATGTACAGATGCCATAGGAAATGAACAAGCAATAGCTTCTGCAACATTTGCTAGAGATGCTCTACTAAATATCGATTTTGAGTACCTAGCTGTTTGTGAATGGATTGAAGCCCAAGAAGGAGTTTCTACCCCAGTAGCATCTAGCACAATGTGGGTCATAGAAGTCAATGGAGAACTTGACTCTAAAGAAAGGCAAATATTAGCAAATAATATACGAGACTTACTTACAGGAAATATCAGTTCGGATAGTGATTCAGCATTAATCTATGGAGTAATCTCTGACGATTTAATTAGTAACGACATAAATGANACGACATTAGATAATTTCATCTGGTTACTATTACTAGCGATTATTGTTGTAGTTTTCGTTCTTGCAGTAGTATTTCGATCATTCTTAATGATTGCAGCACCTTTACTTGGACTTTCTGCTGCACTAATATGGACTTATGGAATTATTACCCTGTTAGGTAGACCTTTTTCGATACTAGAGGTTGCTGTGGCTCCCGTAGTATTTGGATTGGGTATTGATTATGCAATACACCTGCAGAGAGGTTATGAAGAAGCGAAGAAACATACTACTTCAGCAGCACATGCATGGGTTAGATCATTCTCAATAATTAGAGTAGCATTGACTTTAGCGGTTGTAACCACCGTTTCTGCATTCTTGGCTAGTTCATTATCCCCCTTACCTCCATTGCGTACTTTTGGTATCACATTGGCATTGGGTGTGATATGTGCATTCGTTGCAAGTACAGTTACAGTAGGTGCACTACATGTGGTTGTAGAAAAAACTACAGGGATTAGAAAAAGAAAAACAATTGACCTCTCAGGTTTTGCTAAAATCGCCACTAATATTCAGAAAAGAAATACTGCAAGAATTCTATTAGTAGTGGTCATATTGACAACAAGTTCTGTATTTTTAGCAGGTACAAAACTAGATACTAGTTTCGAATTAACTGATTTCCTTTCAGAAGAAGACATGCCAATAATGGAAGTCAGATCTGACATCTATGAGTCATACGATGCCGCTGCATGGAAATCTGTAACCATACTAATCGAGCCAAATAAAGGAGAAGATTCTCTAAATAATGAGAGAGATATTCTTCGAGGTTTAGAAATACTTGATTTGAGAATTTCGGCGATTCCAGATGTTGTTAGNCCCATAAATACGAATTCTCAAAGACCTTCTTATGACGGNTTATATCCGATAATGAGAGATGCAGTAGAAATGAATGCATCGTTTGGAGAATTATACCATTTAGGTATATTCGATGGTGAATTAGACGTGACAGATGGGTTTGAAGAAGGAGATATTTCAGCCGCAGTTAATTCATTATTACTAAATGATTCAATCGGAGAACCTTTACGTGGACAAACATGGTCAGAAAGAACTTCCATGTATGTAGCACTTAATGAGGATAATTCATCACTCAAATATCTAAAGATGAGAGTAGACGTAATTGCAGAGTCAAGTGAACAAACATCTAATTTGGCAGAAGAATTCGAAAAACAGGCGAAATTAATAGAATCCGAAGGATATATCGACGCAAAAGTGCACATAGGTGGAGATGTAATGATGATACACAGTATTTTCTCGGGTTTAGTAGTGTCACAAGTTGAATCTACTGGAGTGAGTTTGTTAGTTTCAATATTAGTATTATTTGTTTTAACTAGAAGATTAGGGCAGTCACTAGTTGTCATCTTACCTGTAGGAATTTCAGGATCATGGGTTGTCGGATCAATGGCTATTCTCGGGTTAAATTGGAATGTCTTAACTATCATGATAACTGCTCTAACAGTTGGTCTAGGTATTGATTACTCTATACACGTGTGGAGAAGTTTCGAAGCAAACCGAAATTCAGGATTAGGCGTATGGGATTCAATGACAAAAATGTATGCAACGACTGGAACCGCACTAATTATGTCTGCAGGTACAACCATATGTGGATTTTTAGTATTGAAATTATCTCCAATACCAGTAATACAGGATTTTGGTATAGTTAGTTCAATATCGGTAGCATTCTCATTAATATTAGCTCTATTTGTGTTACCTGGACTACTCGCAGCCGAAGTAAGAACTTCAAATGGTGAAAATTAAATCGCTTCTATTACTGAAACAATCTCAACCATATCTAGGCCTTGTTCCCTAGCTACTAGTGCCAGAGCCATCCATAAAGTAACTGTACCTAAAGAACGTCTTTTCCTTTGAGCGCGTCGAACAATCTCGCGATTATCTATCTTCGACCTTAGAGATATTAATTTGATTAAACTAGGTATATTCCCTTCCGAACGATCAGGAGGGCGACCAGTAACTTCTTTGGAAGNAGAAGTGGATTGAATTACCTCGACTACTACCTTTGATTTCAAGATTTCTGGGACTATTGAGNTACTATCACTAATGATTGGTACGAATACTGGAGGATTAGAAATTACTCTAAAAATAGGGCGCCAACCTAATTCTGGTAAAATTTTATTAATTTCACTAACTGGAGTTAAAATATTATTTTCATTAACTAACCAGCCTTTGTCTAATAATTCATTTATCACCAATTGGGCATCATTTGGCTCCATCCATTGGAGTTCAAGAGACCATAGTCTTATCAAATTAGAAATCTCAACTTTATTTTCTTCTGAAAAACTCACAAAAAGTAGACGAGAAATTTCATCTATTGAGTTATCAGACATATTTACATATTCTCACACTATACGATATGTCTTGATTGTTTCTAAATAATTTCTGAACTTTTATACAGCGGATTGAATAATGAACGCCTCATCGGGACCTACGGTTGTTTATGGCGAATGAGTACGTTGCAAGAGATCCTCGTACAGGGAAAGTGATTCAAAATACGAAAAAAACCGTAGAAGTTGATATTAGATCTCTTCAACCAATTGATGGAGCATGGCAAAGAATACCAGTCTATGATATACTAAAGTTAGCAGATGGAGAAGTAGAATACCTACAGTTATCACTTACTAATGGTGGAGGATTTGTTACAAGAATTGATGGCATTAAAGCGTTAAGTAGAGTATATGAAAACTTGATACCTAAGGCACATGAAATTTTGCTAGAGGCATTAGATGATGATTTNGCAGAAATAAGAATTGCAGGATTGGATGTAATGCCTAGTTTTTCTCTAAAATTACATACTAATTTAATGATTTATCTAGCAGATAGGCTACAAGATAGTGAAGATGATGTGAGGTTAGCTGCTATGCAGACTCTACAAAAAATGTCTCCTGTCTTCCCATCAGGATGTGAAGATATCCTTAGAAAAGAATTGAGAAATACAGATAAAATTCATCGGAAAAATGCATTTGATGCCTTGAGATTAACAAGTATTGCTTGGCCTGAATCAGGATGTTTACATTTGGATGAATTAATCAGAGAAGAAGATGTAGACCTCAGAAGAAGAGGTTCCAAAATTCTAAGAAATATTGCTGCCAAAGGAGGCCCTACTGGATGGGATTTAATCGGATGGTCACTTGATGATGAAGACGTACAAGTCAGAAGAAATGCTTCACAATGCTTAGTTACACTTGCAAATTCAGAACCACGAATTGCTTTGATTCTTGTAGAGCATGCACTGAATGAAGATGATACAGTTATACGTAATTCTGTCATCAGAGCTATGAAGAAACTAGACATGCAAAGTCCTAGAGTTACGGATATGATTTTGCGTGGAGCAAGGTCAAGAGACTTAGAACTAAGGAAGGCTTGTATTAGTCAACTTTCCATCATATTAACAGGAGATCGTTTAAGAGAAAGCGCTGAAGAATTACTTCGCCAGGAGACCGACCCTGCACTAAGAAAACGCCTTACTGCTCTATCAGTTGACCTAGCGCTAGATGGTACTGAAACTGAGAAAAATAGATTTTTAGCACCTGTTGAAAAAGTAGATGATGAGATGAGTGAGGAATTCACATCACCAATTAGGCCGGATAAGCCGAAGGGTGAACATGATAAACAGAAGGCAAGTCGGCCAAAACCAGAGGACTTACTATGAGCGAACAGTTTAATGAGAAACTCGACCAATTTGAGCGTCTATGGGAAGGCGTTACACCAAATGGTATCAATAGACAAAAATCTTTGAAATTCCAACAATATATGCGTCAACATGTAATGCAAAAGTTCCATAAAAAGACAAATGACCAGTTTGCTTCTGCAGATAAGGGTCACTTTAACCATAACTTTTCTTCAAAGGACCAATACCTAACAAAAGAAAACTGTAAAAGATATTGGATGGGAGATCTACAGAAGGAAATCAAAGATTCCGAGACCTTCTGAGGCGATTAAATGTCAACATTTGAAAAATGGAATCTTGAAGCACCAATTTTAGAGGCCATAAAATCTCGTGGCTGGGTTGAACCTACTGAGATTCAAATAGATGCAATTCCTTTTGCAAGAAATGGTAGAGATATAGTAGGCCAAGCGAAAACTGGTTCAGGTAAAACTGCAGCATTTGGGATTCCAATCCTTGAAATTTGTCAAAATACAGGTACACCCCAATCAATTATTCTTTGTCCAACTAGAGAACTAGCAGTACAGGTTTCAGAAGAAATGATGGAACTTCAGGGTACAAAAGGTTTGAAGATTGTCTCAGTTTATGGAGGAACTGATCTTGAGAAACAGGCAAAGAAATTACTTGATGGTTGCGATATAGTTGTTGGAACTCCTGGAAGAGTTATCGACATGAATAAAAGAGGGCATCTCAACTTACAAGAAATTTCTATATTTTGTCTTGATGAAGCTGATAGAATGCTAGATATGGGGTTTTTCCCAGATATTCTTTGGATTATTGAGAAAATGCCAAACCGAAAACAAACTCTGTTATTCAGTGCAACATTCCCCGAGGAAGTTCTGAACGTAGCAGATGAATTCATGACGAATGCAGAACATGTAATGAGTGATGATTTAGAAGTAGACATTCCAGAAATTGATCTGTATGCTGTGCGTATAGGGAGAGGCAACAAACTTTGGGTTCTTGGCAGAATAATCGCTAATATGACCGAAGAAGGACAAATGCTAATCTTCAGTAATACGAAACGTATGGTTGATGTAATAGTAGAAAGACTAGGGAAATTTCAAATGAAGGCAGTTGGAATACATGGGGATATGCCTCAGAATAAAAGAGAGAGATTACTAAATGATTTCAAATCAGGTAAAGAGAAAATCGTGGTAGCGACTGATGTTGCCGCTAGAGGACTTGATGTTGAAGGAATTACTGTTGTAGTTAACTACGACTTACCAGATGATACTGAATCATTCGTACATCGAATAGGACGTACTGGGAGAATGGGTAAGAAAGGAGAAGCTTGGAGTCTCGTCTCTAAAGAAGATAGAGGTAGTATCCAGAAAATATGTTCAACATGGGGGCTTACTATACCTTTTGTTGAAACACCAGAATTACCAGAAGGAGTAGATCGAGACCCAGTAAGAAAAAGAGATGACTGGGATGAAGTTGCAGACCTCTTTGGAATGGTTAGAATCAATCTTAATATTGGACAAAAAGACTCAACAAAAAGAGCTCTTTCAGATTGGATTGTAAATCAAGCGAAAGTACAAGATATTGTAGTGGGAGAAATAACCCAATCAAATGACTCTTCAGAAGTTGAAATTCATGTTGCAAAAGTAGCTTACGTAATAGACGTCATTAAAGCACGTGAATTTAATGGTCGTAAACTCAAGCCAGTGATAGTTGAATCATGAGGTACATAAATGTCTGAATCAACTTCAGAAGATAACTCAATCATTCTTGATTTAATTGGATTTTTTTGTCCTGTCCCAATACATCAAACGCGTAAGGTACTGGATGGTTTGAAAACAGGAATTACAATTCAGGTATTATGTGATGATCCTGAAACAAAGCATGATATGCCCGCTTTATGCGATAGATTAGGTGTTGAGTTAATCAGTATTAGTGAAAACTCTGGAGAATTCATATACAAAATAAAGAAATAATCCTAGGAGTTGAGATAAATTATGGAACCTGATAATAAAGTTAAGATTCAGAAAAATTTAGATGTTCCTGCGGATGCCCGTTTACCTACAAAGTATGGAGAATTTAGAATCCAAGTATTCCATGAAGAATCAACTTCTTTAGATCATGTTGCTTTAATTCTAGGAGATATGTCAGGACCTGACCCAGTACTAGTAAGAATGCATTCAGAATGTATTACTGGTGACACATTTGCAAGTACTAGATGCGATTGTGGTGCCCAATTAGAATCTGCTTTAAAAGAAATACAAAGAAAAGGCTGGGGCTGTATTGTTTATCTAAGGCAAGAAGGCAGAGGTATAGGTTTGCATGCTAAAATACAGGCTTATAATTTACAAGATAAAGGTGCTGATACGCTAGACGCTAATCTAATGTTAGGTTTACCTGGTGATGCTAGAGATTATTCAATAGCATCTGAAATATTGAATAGTTTGAAAATAAACAAAGTATCATTATTAACAAATAATCCTGACAAAGTAGAAAAATTAGAGAGTTTAGGTATAATCGTATCAGAAAGAGTACCACTAATTGTAGGTGTGGGGGCTGAAAATATAAATTATTTGAAAACAAAAAGTAGTAAGATGGGGCACCATATCTCATCGAATGATTTGAAAGATAGTACAACACATCAGTAATAATTCCCCAAGATGGGGCCGTGACCGGGAATTGAACCCGGGCCGGCGGGACCACAACCCACCGTGCTAACCTCTACACCATCACAGCCATCTTGGTAATCACACGAGAGAAGGGCTGTATTTCAAGCGTTCCAATGAGCACAGATGATAATCATATCACCAACGCATTCAAGCGGTAGTCGAGTTCGTATACAAATAATGGCGAAGGTGGGCAGTCTCGCAGTATTTCTTATAGCAATGTTTCTGATTGCTCCAATAATACCAATCATTCAAGCAGATACTGTTATCGCTTCAGAATCTATTGAGCTCACCAATGCAGGAGATTTTCAAGAATCGGAACAATGGGACATAAGTAGTACTTCTGGATTTAGTAATAATCCTGCTGATTATACAATTGGTATGGTGGCAGATAACGAATTATCGTTTACACATGAAAGACCTGATAATTTTGAAACATATACCGCATGGGCAACTAATAGCCCGACTAGTTCTAATTATAGTCTAGGAGAACCTGATACATACTATAGTTGGTCTAAAGGGCCTGAAATTACAGTTGGAGGATTTGACTATACTGGATTATATGATAAAGATATTGAAAATGTATCGTTAATATTACATTTTGAGATCCCCAATGCATTATATCAAGACTCAGTTAGAATAATTTTAGAAAATTCCGGTACCGATAAACTAGTAAGAGAATTTGCCCATACACCATCAGGTGTATTTCGAATGAATAACCCTCTAGTTATAGAAATCGATCACCTACTAGATTGGGATTGGAATGAAATAGTTAACTCTCAATTCACTGTTGACTATGTGTCACAAGGAACAAATGATGATTCAGAAATAAGGTTAGATGCAATTGGAGTGCGTGTAAAATACCATATGCCATGGTATTCATTTGAGAACATTCGGGCAACTCATGACGCAGATATCAGAAATTTACCAGTAATAGATTATTCACCATATGAAGGTAATACTCAAGGGCTATTAATTGACTCTTGTGGATTATTATCTGATGGTTCAAATGAATCTTTCTGGACTTTTGAAGTAAATGTACCTCATGAACAGGAGTTAGGGAGAATTCATGTATATAGTACAGGGAACTATACAATAGGAGCAATTCCAGAGAGTCTATTAAATGAAGGATATTCTCCAAAGCAGAGTGGAGATTTATTAGATAATCCTACTGAAAGACAACATATACGTATAGATGTATTAGATGGTTGCGTAGAAGCTGTAAGGATTGATGTAAATGATCCACAACTAATTGTAAATGGAAGAATTACTGGTTCAGTGGACGGCTTATCGGTTTCAAGTAGNCTGAGATTTGCAATAGGAGAATATCTAGTAGAAACAATCCCTATGGACNTAGGATATTTCTCACTTAGCATACCTATAGGTCATGCATTTCCGTTAGATAATAGTGAAACAAGTATTGGGATAGATTCTAGATTCCAATGGTCATCAGATGGAAATGCTGAAACTACAATTATTCATGTAGATTCTATGGAGATAAGTGGGGGTTTTGATTTGGATTATGATTATTCACCAACTTGCCAGAATATAGCTAATATAGAAATGAATGAAGATGAAGGAGGATTCTTAATGTCGTTACCTTGTCAAGATGACATTACAGAAAGAAAAAATTTAATCGTTGAAGTTATAACTTCAGATGAATCATTAATCACTGTCAGTTCAATTTATAGTGACGAACAAGACATTAACTTTATTCAATTACAAACTATCCCTGATGCTTCAGGAGAATGTAGAATTACTGTTAATGTCTACGATAGTAGTGGGAGTATAGATAACGTTTGGGAAGGAATATTTACTGTGACTGTAATGCCTGTTTCAGACATACCAATAATAGAAAATATACCAATAATAGTATATATTGACCTAGGAGATACACTAATTATACCAATGAATATTGAGGACTCTGATTCTGATGATTTTGAAATAACAATAAGTAAATCTTGGGCAACTATCGATAGCCAAAGTAACCTTATACTGAAGCCAATAGACTCTGGACTGCATACTATTACCATTACAGTAAATGACAGTATAAACGAAGTATCAGAGAGTTTGATGGTTGATGTTTCGGCAAAATCAGATTTATTAGTTGAGTCTGTATCAATTAAGAAAAATGGGGTAGAGATATCTAATGCAAAAGATGGAGATGTTGTTGAGATCACCTCATACATTAGGAATCAAGGTAGAGGTACTGCGAATGGGATAGATGTCAGATGCTATGTAAATGATGTACTAATCGATATAAAGAAAATTGATACATTACAACCTGGTGCTATTACAAGTGCTGTTTGTGATACCGCATTATTAGGTAACGATCTAGAAAACACAATTAAAATTATAGTTGATAGTACATTATCAATAGAAGAATCTAATGAAGATAATAACCAAGCAGAGAAGATGATATTTGTTTCATATCCGGATATAGGGGTATCTAATGATGAGGTTAGAAGTTTACAAGAACCTATGATAATTGGATTATCTTTAGTCATCATCTTAATTTCATTAGTATTATTACAATTAAGTCCGGGTAAAATTGGAAAGCCATTTAATAAAAGAAAGTAAAGCCATAATAAGTATACATTAGGCTGATAATGTATAAATGTCGAGTAATGGTTATACCATATACAATCATGAAAGAAAAATATCGCGCGCTGTTTTAGTATGAACAGCACCGGTGGGGTGTGTTAGAATGATGAAACTAAAGATTCGTTTAGAAACTGAAGAATGGGTTTATGAAGAGCATGAAATGATTTAATATCTCAACTCTGTTTAGACCAGTTTTGTGGATAAATACCAGTAGGCATCAGTACACTCTTAGCAACTGCAACCTGGCCCTTCTTCATACCTTGAATATCATTTGCATTAACACTCGCTTCAGCAACAGCTACGGTTTCCCCTTTCATACTATTAATTACAATATATGAGCCAGAATTAATATCAATCGAAGCATCGACTACTCCTGGACGGGCAAGAGGAGCCCCATGCGTCATAGCTGCGACTGCGCCATCCTTGATTGTAATACTAGGAAGTTTACTTAGTATTGATTCAACTGGGGTTAATAATTTCCTTAAACTTCTTTCATCACCATGTTCTTTCCAAAGAAAGATTGCATCAGCTAATTGATGCATATCACAAGCCATGCTCTCATCAAATACACTAGTTTGATCACGATGTAATTCTAACATTTCACAAGGCGTATCTAATAATAAGCCTATATCTCTAGTTAATGTTCTGATGTAAGTACCAGCAACACAAGATATCTCAATAACTGCAATACCTGCACTGGAATCATAATCAAGAAGATTGAGGGAGGTTATAGTCCTTGTACGGACTTGAACTTTAACTGCTGATTCTTTCGGAGGAACATTGTAGATCTCACCTACTAAACTACCTAGAAGTGCTGTTAATTCCTCAGAATTAACATCTCTACCAAAACGAATAACAGAGATATATCTCTTATCTCCCTTCAGAATTATGTCAGTGAGTCTTGTAGCTCTCCCACATAATATTGTAAGTAATCCTGTTGCCATAGGATCTAAGGTTCCACCGTGACCAATCTTTGTAATACCCAATATATTCCTAATCCATGCTGTTAATTGATGGCTTGTAGGTCCTCGAGGTTTCTTAACCAATAATATACCAGAACCTAGAAGTTCTTCTACAGATCTATCAGTAGGAATACAACCAAACTTAGGATTTGTGATTGCATCTTCATCAAAAATAATTCGATTCATATTAATATCCTCTTAGACTAGATTCGACAAGATTGAACACTTCATCTGCACCTATGTCATCAGCATTGATAATCAGGCTATAAGGACTCATGTCATCTAAATCAATATCGTAAAGAATCCTGTACCTTTCTTTATCATCCATTTGTCTTTGTTGAGATAGTAACAGCTGAATATCATAATCTCCACCTTCTCTATTTTGAATCCTACGAGCACATTCTTCAGGACTAACATTAACCCAAACTCTGAGACATTCGACTTCCATCATATGCGCCCACCAACCGGATAATCTACTTTCAACTACCTCGGCTCCTTCTAAATTTTGAATTTCATTTTTGAGAGTCTCATCTAATAACCTATCAACATCTAAATTTTCTTTACACAGATCACTGAACTCACCAACAGTCAATCCTCTACGCTCTGCTTCAGCACGAAAAATATCTCCTCCATTAACAGAGTCCCAGGAATAGTTTTCAACGATTTTCTTTACTAAGGTAGATGTTCCACTTCCTGGTGGCCCACTAACGGTGATTTTGATCAAGAGTTCATCTCCACTCTACTCTACAAACATCACAACGTAACTGTCCTTGCGCTGTTCGACTAATCATATCTGAATCACAAGATGGACAAATTGTTCCTTTTTGAGGTGGAGCAACATGTTGATTGCCACCTGTTCGCTTTAATGATTCAGATGAGTGAATACCGGTTTTTCTTGGACCTGCTCTCTTCCTCTGTGTACGACGTGTGCGACCATCAGAGTTAGTGCGTGTTTTTTCCTCTTCAAGGAGATGTAATAGGGGTTCAGGTATTAGTTCACCTGAAAGTACAACTGGATGAGTTTTGTAACGTAATAATTTTAAATGACGATCAACTATTCTTCCAAGTGGAGCACTCATTGTGATATATGTGGCAATCCATGCAGGAAATACCCACATGACTTTATTTTCAAAACCCCACATAGGTTGCCAAGGCAGACTAACATAGTCTACCCTGAAGTCAAGAGTTTGATTTGCCATCCATTGAAATATCCCTATGATAAAAAATATAGTAAACATCATCGGTTTCATCATAGCACCTTGTTGCGCCATTGTTTCTGGCATCATTTCCATTTGTAACTTCTGCATTTTATCTATTCGTGCAGTATCCCTGGACATCCTTGCCTCACGCATCTGTTGACTAATTTGTTTACTACGATGACTATGATGAGCCTGTTTCAATGGATCCATAAAAAATGAACGGATTATAGTATTGATAATCATTATACTTGAACCTAGAATAAAAACTGTTGGTACGAAGTATTGTTCCAGTCCCAAGGTACCAAAAAGTAATGGTTCTATTACAATACCAGCTCCATCTGATAGCCCATCTCTAATACCAGGAAAGAACATCAAACCCATCATCATAATCATTAGAAAAAGCATGGGAAGCATTGCTGAACCCATACCTGCAGGTTGGGTACCACCACTAGGACCCGCTTCTACCATNACATGATGGCTTCATATGTATTCAATGAATACTTCGGTTGAGACTCTACAATTTTTATTATGTATTACTTGAATGAATAACCGCAAACTAAACAGATTGAGGCCCCCATTTCTGCATTTGACATACAAATAGGGCAACTATTTACTGATTCAGGTAAATTATCATCTTCAACAACTTCTTTTGATTCAGTTAACTTCTCAACTACTTCTTCTGATTCAGATGAAGCCTCATCTACTTCTTCGATTGGAGCGATAAATTCATCATCTTCAATTATTGAAATTTTTTCTGATTCAGAGGGAAGATTAGATATTGGAACCGAAATTAAAGGAGTATTGACAACTGAATCAGCCCATTCAGGTACATTTGGTTCTTCATCTACTTCTTTTCCAAATGTAGCACCATGGAAATCTTGAGCATCAGATACTTTGTACTCGGCTTCAGTATCTCCTTGGATTTCATATACTACTTCGACTCTTTCATTTTTCTCAATTCGTCCAATAAACCAAGTTACTTTATTGCCATCTCTAGATGATTCTTTAGTGAATGATGATTCTTTCTCACCATTTATCGAAGACTTGACAGAAGAACTCTCTATTGAGAAAGTCCCTGGAACTATATCATGTAACGCTAAATCATCTAGGGCGCTATCAGAGGTATTGTAAAACATTAGTAAAATCTCATATCTACCAGCACCTCCTCCAGGGAACACCTCTTTCCCAGTACTAATCTGTCGTCTTCGATGCACGACTCGAATTATTGGAGGTCTTTCCACTGTTCTTGTTGCAACTGGTCCAAAACGTTCCATACTGAAATCAGAACGAATTGGTGCAGCTAATACTTCATTCATTGGAGAGGGATCAGGNGCATGGAGAGGATAACGGATTATCATTGTTTTACCTGGCTTTAGGCCTAATCTTGAAGAGGTCCCTACCGTAATCCTAAGAGCATGTCCTGGATTATCAGGTGAAATTAATTTCTCTTCTATTTGATTACCATTAATTACTTCAATACGATACTGTTCTTCACTTAACTCAGCACCTTCTATCTCAACATTTACATCTTCAAGTTTAGGAGGAATAAAGATACCCGGAACATCATCAATGATTCGCATGACATTAATTGTAGCAGAACCAGTATTCTCAATTGTAGTAGTTACTTCCAGATTAGAAGATACATAAGACTTAATCCGAGATATATCAAATCTCTTCAGTATAGTAGCATCGAGTATCGACAAACGCTGTTCAGATACTTGTATAGAACCAGATGATTTAACCGAAACTCTTGGTAATATAGAATATCTGACTTCTTGAGTAAAACTAGGTTGATCTTCCGATTCAACTCTTTTTTCCATTGACTCCCAACTTCCTTCTGGAGGTATATCTTGTCTAAGATCAGAAACATCGAGGATTGGAGATTCTCGACCTGCTAATCTAACAGATGCACCGGATAGAGATACAACAAAAGAAGATTTATTTTCAAAAACACACTTACAATGCCAGACTCCCGGCCTATCATCTTCTTTAGCATTAACATAGGAAAACTGACGACCTGAACTCGAAACTTTTTCAAAGCCGATTCGAGACACAGTAGACTCAGAATTATATTTGACTACAGATGTACCCGCAGGGATTTTATCGATATTATGTATTAAAATAGAAGGCAAAATAGATAATTTTCTACTTTCGCCTACTGCCATCCTTCCAATCTCCCAAATGACAGTATTTTCCTCTACAATATACTCTGGAGAACTTGGTATCTCAAAATTTGAGTTAAAAGAACGTCTCATAACTACATCTGTTAATGAAACAGGAGATACATTTTCGATATCTATTGAAACTAAAACCTCTTGAGAACTTTTCGAAAAGACCAACGAAATACTAGGTTCCTGATCTCTCTCAGGATCAGTATCGATTTTTTCTTTGATTTGAAGCATTTTAGGGCCATTCGAATTGTAAGGTATTATAGTTTCTTCAGTAGCATCTAACTCTCTGACAGTTACTGTTTTCCCTCCTAAATCAGTAGCATCAGTATTTGAAAGTTCAATTTCAATATCCCAAGCTCGATGTTTTTTACTAGGGTTCCTCAAAATCAATTTCCCGTCAATTGTCTGCTTTATCGGGCTACCATCGGGATTAATCAGAGATTCTTCGACCTCACTTAATGTTGCATGTAGTTTATCTCCAGGTATTACATCAACCTCAGAAGAGGGACGTAAATGATTTGATGACTCAGATGCTGAAACTAAAGGAGTAGTTAAAGAATCTAGCGCATTTAATACATTTTTTTCCTGACTTGGAATATCAGTTACTACTTCGTCCATTTCCCACATTTCAGAGTCATTTTTTGACAAATTATCTTTAGAATAACCAAAGACTGCTAGGTTGTCATTAAGAGATTTCTCATCGTTAGGAATAATTTTAGTTTCTGAAGGTTCTTGTTGATTTACTGTTTCACTTGTTAATGAATTAGGAGTTTCCAAACCAGGAGGTAGAGGAGGAGGTGGAGAGATATCCAAACCAGGAGGTAGAGGAGGAGGAGGAGGAGGAGGAGGAGGAG
>JGI26060J43896_10000028_pt1 | contig 47901 bp, 44 predicted proteins | sample MarorgKNORR_S2LV_6_FD_43896 | JGI IMG/M metagenome (IMG submission 43896) | reverse complement strand
GCCAATACTCGACAAGCTATTGAAAATCCTGCGTGAAAGATATTTTTCTCGAGGCCGTTACTCCGCCACTATAGATGCGACCGTAACGCCATTAGATNCCAGTAGGGTGCGCATTCGACTCCAGATCGACGAAGGCCGCGTGGCCCGANTTGAGAAACTGAGGATTGTTGGTAACAATAAGTTCAGTGATCGGGAACTTTTCAAATTACTTGAGCTCCGACAAGATTCCTTACTGGGTTTTCTTTCATCAAAGAGAAACTACTCAATTGAAAAGCTGAGTGCCTCGCTGGAGGCATTGACAAGTTTCTATTTGGATCGTGGATACATCAATTTTGAAATTGATTCTCATGATGTTGCGATCAGTCAGAACAAGCAAGATATATTCGTAACCATTTCGATAACCGAAGGTGAGCCTTACGCGTTTGGCAAAGTCGAGCTGGATGACACTCAACAGTATATAACTAAAGAAGATTTTAATGCGGTACGACCGCATTCTGGTGAACCGTTTTCTCGCCACCAGGTGTTGTTAGCAAGATCAGCACTGGAGTCAAAACTTACTAACATCGGATTCGCATTTTGCAGTGTGAATGCAATGCCAGAATTAGACAACGAGCGTAAACTTGTTGACTTCACATTTGTTGTTGATCCTGGTCCTAAAGTTTACGTCAGACAGGTCAATGTCCGCGGAAATCAGTCCACGCGAGATGAGGTTATCCGTCGGGAAATGCGACAGATCGAGGGAGCTGTTTATTCCGCGAAAGATATTCGACGATCCCGTGAGCGAATTCAGCGCTTGGGGTACTTTGATGAGGTCAAGATAGAAACACCGGCCGTGCCGGGTACTCTTGATCAGGTCGATATTAATGTTACGGTCCAAGAACGATCAACCGGTAGCTTCATGTTCGGGGTCGGATATGCGGGTGCGGACGGCGTCTTACTACAGGCAGAGATCAATCGGGAAAATCTTTTCGGTTCTGGCCGAGAGTTAAAATTCAAGGTCAACCAATCCTCGATTGAGCAGGTATACGAAGTGGCCTATACGAACCCTTACTTCACAAAAGAAGGCATAAGTCTGGGCTATTTTGTCGAGTATGAAAATATTGATACGGCTGAGACGACCAGTGCCGACTATGAATCTAATAGTAGTCTATTCGGCGTACGGACAAAGATACCTGTAACGGAATTCAACTCTCTAGACTTAAGTCTTGGTTTTGAGCAACTTGAACTAGAGGGCACCACAACCACACCAACTGAATACAGTTTATTTATCACTGACCACCCCAGCAGTGAAAATCTAATTTTGTCGGGCGGTGTCACAAAGGATACCAGGGACAGCATATTTTTTCCCCAGAAAGGGTATCTACGACGGGCTCTGTTCGCGTTTACTGGTCCTGGCAGTGACCTAGAATATTATAAAGTGACCCTCCGTGGCCGGTGGTATAGGCCTTTAGGAGATAATCTGACTTTGAATATACGCGGTGTGGCTGGCTATGGAGATGGGTATGGTGATCTCGACAAGTTGCCGTTTTTCAGAAATTATTATGTCGGGGGAACTGGGACGGTACGGGGCTATAGCCCACGTTCTCTTGGCCCTCGGGCAAGCGACAGCTTGGATGACTCCTTGGGGGGAAGTAAAAGGATAAACGCTACAACAGAATTGTATTTCCCGGTGCCGGGGCTAGATGATTCTAAAAATCAGCGGCTTAGTTTTTTCATCGATGCGGGCCAGGTTTACGGTTCAAATCAGAGTATTGATCTAGCACAACTACGTTACTCGACCGGTATCACCTTCCATTGGTTTACCGCAGTCGGACCTATGTCGTTGTCGTATGCAATGCCGTTTAATGACGAGTCAACTGACGATATTAAAAAGCTTCAGTTTACCCTAGGCACCATGTACCGGTAGCGAGGACAAAGTTGATTCTAAGAACGATCAAAATTGTCACACTGAGTTTGCTGTTTGTCAGTTCTGGCCAGNCGCTTTTGCAGAGCAGTCACGCGGACCAGCAACAACTCAAGATAGGGTTTGTTAACCCTGTTAAATTGCTCGAACTATCACCGCAGGGGGAAAAAGCTTTGCGGTTGTTAGAAGAGGAGTTCCGGCCGAGAGATCAAGAATTGATCGACCTTCGAGAAAAGGCTTTAGCACTGGAAGTGGATCTGGATAAGAATCGACTAGTCCTCCAGGCTTCTGAAATCAAAAAAAAGCAAAGAGCTATCGATGGTATTAGACGGAAAGTAAAAAGAGATCAGCAAGAGGCTCGGGAAGACTACAACATTCGTAGAAACGAAGAACTCGCCAAGCTGCAGCGACTGGTTCGCGAAATGATCGTCACAATTGCGAATGAAGAGGGGTTCGATTTAATAGTTGAACAGGCTGTTTATGTCAATAATAGAATAGACTTGACTGAACGGGTATTACAGAGACTCCAAAAAGAATGACCCACTCGTTGTTACGCAACTTGAAATAACACAGATGTCATTTTATCCATTAACAGGCCGGTAATTTCTTTTGACCGTACTAGATATTAACCNCATTCGGGAAATACTCCCCCACCGTTATCCGTTTCTGCTTATNGACAGAGTTACGCAGGTGGTTGATGGAAAAAGTTTAACGGCGGTTAAAAACGTAACGATAAACGAACCTATTTTTACAGGACATTTTGAGCATCGGCCAATATTCCCCGGCGTTTTGATGATCGAATGTATCGCTCAAGCATCTGCATTATTGGCGAGTCTCATTCTAGATGCCACGGCAAACCGACAGCGTCTTTATCTTTTTGCAGGAGTCGACCGNGCCAGATTTAAGAAGATCGTTGAACCTGGTGATCAGATGTGTATAGATGTTGAGCTAAAGAATCATAAACAGCAAGTATGGCGTTGCGCTGGAACAATTACGGTAGATGGTGTTCTGGCATGTAGCGCTGANATACTTTTTACCCACAAGGACTTGTCTTGATCGATCAGCGCGCATCAGTAGCGCAGGGAGCGACTATTGGCAAAAACGTTTCGATCGGTGCTTTTTCTATTATCGAGCAAGAAGTTGAGATTGGCGACGATACATGGATTGGTTCGCATGTTGTCATTCGGAATGGAACAAAAATCGGTNCCTGTAATAAGATCTATCAATTTTCGTCGATAGGAGAAGATCCACAGTTCGCAGCTTATAAAGGAGAGAAAACTTCGTTGATCGTAGGCAACGGGAATGTTATCCGGGAGTATGTGACGTTAAACCGTGGTTCACCAGCAGGAACTGGTGTAACGCAAATCGGCGATAACAATTTTTTGATGGCCTACGTGCATATTGCACATGATAGCCGGTTAGGCGACGGCATTACATTCGCTAATGGTGCAAGTCTTGCCGGGCATGTAGAGATAGGAGACTGTGCGATACTGGGTGGTTTCACACTTGTACACCAATTTTGTCGGGTTGGTGCTCATGCCATTACGGGCATAGGCACCGTTTGTCTTAAGGATACACCCCCATTCCTGATGGTGTCTGGGAACCCTGCAAAGCCCTACGGCATAAACAGCAAGGGACTGCGACGACGAGGTTTCGGCGAGGATGTCGTATCAGCGATTAAGTCTGGTTATCGCTGTCTTTATCGATCAAACAATGATTTACAGACAGCTATCGAGGAACTTCAGTCACTAGGTACAACGCAAAAAGAAGTAGAACAACTTGCGTCATTCGTCATGACTTCAGATCGAGGTATTGTTCGTTAGAGGGAACTAGAGGGNGCGGTAATAATGCATGTCGCTGTGGTGGCCGGTGAAACTTCTGGGGATCAACTAGGTAGCGGTGTTCTGGCTTCTCTACGTGGTTTGGTTGGAAATCTGAGGGTCACCGGGGTCGGTGGGAACGCCATGGCGACACAAGGCCTTGAGTCGCTGCATGCCATGGAAGATATCTCCTTGATGGGGCTCGACGGAGTCACAGAAAAGCTTTTAAGGGCCATTCGAATTCGTAGATCACTTTTCAATACGTTTTTAGATGACCCACCTGACGTATTCCTAGGCATTGATATACCCGATTTTAATATATCGCTAGAACAAAGATTGAAAGCTCACCGGATACCTACCGCGCATCTAGTAAGTCCCACGGTATGGGCATGGCGGTCGTACAGGATTCGGAAGATTAGAAGAGCCGTTGACCGAATGATGGTGTTGTTTCCTTTCGAGGAGACTTTTTATAGATCACAGGGAGTGTCGGCAAAGTTTGTTGGCCATCCTGCTGCAGATGAAATCGAACAGATCACTAGGAAGCAAGCGCGAGAAAAGTTCACTGGAGAAGGTGTACAAGTTGATCGTACAACTATCGCTCTCCTGCCGGGAAGCAGGCGATCGGAAATAGATAACCTGGGTAGACTGTTCCTTGAAACTGCAGAACGGATCACACAAGTCAACTCCGATATACAGTTTATTCTGCCAGTTGCGAGTACGTCTGTTGTTGAGCAGCTTCGAGATCTTGTGGATGAGTACAAAGGAGTCTCGAATGTTTTTTTGACTGAGCAGAATGCAAGGCTTGCTATTGCAGCTGCCGATGTGGGTCTCATCGCATCTGGCACCGCTGCGCTTGAAGCTGCGCTCCTGGCTAGGCCGATGGTCGTAGCCTATAAGGTCTCGCGGTTGTCATATCTGCTGGCAAGGTTGTTCGCTAAGGTGCGACATGTTTCGATGCCCAACCATCTTACTGAGCAGCCCATGGTCAAAGAATTTCTTCAAGGCAATGCCAACGTAGAAAATCTGAGCGGTGAGATTCAACGTCTATTAACTGACCGTCTTTATCGAGAACAAATTGAACACGCTTTTCAAGGTCTTACAGGGATGCTTCGCAACAATGCGAGCGATACGATCGCGAAAGAGTTGGTGTATATGACAGACTAGACGTGTGAGTGCTACAGATCTTAAGGGGGGTGTTGATGAAGTGGGAAGAGGCCCTTTAGCCGGTCCAGTTGTCGCGGCAGCGGTTGTATTCGAACAAGGAGTGCACCTGGAGGGGATACGGGACTCAAAGAGGGTTCCGGCGCGTCAAAGGCGGGAGTTATCTGATCTGATTCGCCGCATGGCGGTTTCTTGGGCGATAGGCGCTGCGACTGTTGCTGAAGTGGATCAATACAATATCCATCAGGCGACATTGCTGGCCATGCGGCGAGCGGTTTATGGGTTGAATGTGGCTCCAACGTATTTGTATGTTGATGGTACTGTGTACCCAGACGTCCGTTGCCCGGGTAAAGCTGTGGTGCGAGCCGATCAAAGCATTCACGTGGTGGCAGCAGCATCAATACTGGCAAAGGTAGCAAGAGACAGTGTCATGGTAGCAATGAGTAAAGAATATCCCGGCTATGGCTTTGAGAGACATAAGGGGTATCCAACTTCCTTGCACCTGGATACGCTAGGTCGGTTGGGTCCCTGTGCGATTCATCGGACCAGTTACCGACCGGTAAGAACACTATTGGAAGGACAGGACTGACCGCAATTGCTTACTCGACCAATGATTAAGACAGCATTTCTTCACCTAGATGTGCACACCGAGTATTCACTTGGCGACAGTATTGTCCGGGTGAAGGAATTGGTTGAAACGGCGAAATCAATGTCGATGCCTGCAGTCGCGATGACGGACCTATCAAATCTATACGGGGGTATTAAATTTATCCGTGCTTGTATCGATCATGGTGTCAAGCCGTTGCTTGGGGTCGATGTTGAGGTTGTCGAAAACAATGGCATGCCACAAGGACGTCTTATTCTACTTTGCCGAAATAATGCCGGGTATCAACATGTTTGTGAGTTGCTGACGAATGCTTATACGCTTGATGCAGATTCTGCAACGGTCACAATCGAGTTTAGCGAATTAAGTAAAGGCTGCGGCGATCTTATAGCAATCTCGCCAAGTATAGACGGTGCCATTGGCAAACTGATGTGCTCAGGAAAGTCAGATCAGGCAGAAGTGATTGCCGATAAATTTTCTCAAATGTTTCCCGATGCTTTCTATCTGGAAATAACTAGGACGAACCGACGGGGCGAAGAAGAGTATGAATCGAAAGTCCTGCAACTAGCATCCGAGCGAAAAATACCACTCGTTGCGGGCAATGCTGTCCGTTTTTTGAATCGCGATGACTTTACCGGGCATGATATTCGCGTATGTATTGATGAAGGTAATGTACTGCAAGATCCCCGACGTGTAAGGCGCTATACCGACCAGCAGTACTTTAAAAGTCNGNTGGAAATGGCTGCCCTGTTTGATGATGTTCCATCTGCTCTTGAAAATACATTGGAAATTGCGAAGAGATGTAATGTNTTTCTCGAAATGGGCAAAACCTATATGCCGTTGTACCCATCTGTGAAGCACAAATCAGAAGACGAAATGCTAAAGGAAGCTACCGAAACCGGTCTGAAGCACAGATTTGAGCAACATGAAATAAAAGATACGGACCACAGTCACTACACGAAGCGGTTGCATACTGAGCTAGAAACAATCATGCAGATGGGATTTTCTGGCTATTTTTTGATTGTTGCAGATTTCGTAAAATGGGCAAAAGAAAATGAGATTCCTGTTGGCCCAGGTCGGGGCTCTGGAGCTGGATCTTTAGCTGCTTACTCATTGGAGATAACAGCTCTCGACCCGATTCGTTATGGGCTTTTGTTTGAGCGCTTTCTCAACCCGGAACGGGTTTCCTTGCCAGATTTTGATATTGATTTTTGTATGTACGGGCGTGACAGGGTTATAGAGTATGTCAGCCAGAAATATGGTAGAGACCGCGTTGCTCAGATCATCACCTATAACACTCTGGCTGCCAGGGCTGTCGTTCGAGACGTCGGCCGTGTGATGAGTCAGCCATATGGGTTTTGCGATACCCTGGCGAAGATGATTCCTTTTGAGGTCGGTATGACTCTCGACAAGGCTCTGGGCCAGGATGAAGGTCTAAAGGAAAGATACCGTGAGGATCCTGATGTTACCCAGTTGATTGACAACGCAAAACTGCTCGAAGGGCTCCCGCGCAATGCTGGGAAACATGCGGGCGGTCTGGTTATTGCACCTGGCCCAATTACTCGATACACCCCTTTGTATCAGGAACCAGGAATGAGTCAGCCTGTAACTCAATTCGATAAGGACGACCTGGAGGCAATCGGGCTCGTAAAATTCGACTTTCTGGGGCTAAGAACCTTAACGGTCATTGACTGGACAGTAAAAAATATTAATCGTAAGCAATCAGCAGCAGGTCTTGAGCTAATCGATATCGAGCAACTTGCCCTGGGTGATTCAAAAGTCTATTCGCTTATCTGCACGGGTTATACAACCGGATTATTTCAGCTTGAATCCAGAGGCATGCAGGAGTTAATCCAAAGATTAAGGCCAGATCATTTTGACGAACTAATTGCCTTGGTGGCTTTGTTTAGACCAGGACCGCTTCAATCCGGAATGGTTGACGACTTTATCAGCAGAAAACATGGTCATGAAGAAATTCGTTATCCCCATCCGACTCTCCTCGAGATCCTAAAGCCAACATACGGAGTGATTCTCTACCAAGAACAGGTAATGGAGATTGCTCGTGTTTTATCTGGTTACACACTTGGATCNGCCGACTTGCTACGACGGGCGATGGGAAAGAAAAAACCAGCAGAGATGCGTGAACAACGCCAGTCGTTTATTGACGGCGCTGCTGAGAGACAGGTTGATCGGGAGAATGCAGCATACATTTTTGACTTAATCGAAAAATTTGCAGGTTACGGATTCAATAAATCTCATTCAGCGGCTTACGCACTTCTGAGCTATCAGACGGCGTGGCTCAAGACACATTACCCATCGGAGTTTATGGCGGCTTGTATGTCTGCAGATATGGAGCATACGGACAAGCTTGTTGTGCTTGTTAGTGAAACAAAGCGGATGGGGATACGGTTACGTGCCCCGGATATAAACCAGTCCGGTTATGAGTTTAAAGTCGACGAGGATGAGTCTATTCGTTATGGACTTGGCGCCATTAAAGGCATCGGTGAGCGTGCAATCGACTCTTTGTTGCATGAGCGACACACTGATGGCGAATTCAATGATTTGCACTCGTTGTGCCGCAGAGTGGACCAACATCGTATTAACAAAAAGGTGTTCGAAGGATTGATTATGTCCGGGTCTTTGGATTGTCTGGGTTCGAGCAGAGCCACACATTGGGCAAAGCTGCCCCAGACCATCGAACTGGTTGATCAAATAACTGAAGATCAGTCTTCTGGACAAGATGACATGTTCGGNCTCGAGTCAAGTGCAGTGAACGGTGATCTGTCCGTATCGGTGCCAGATTGGTCCCCAAGGAAAGCACTAGAGAATGAAAGGCAAGCGTTGGGACTATATCTAAGCGGACATCCCATCGATCATGTGCATGATCAACTCGACGTCCTGATAACTGGAATGATCTCTGAGACTGACCCAACCCCAGAGAGAAGAATATACTTAGCTGGGCTGGGTTCTGCTCTACGCATTTTCAGCAATAAAAGAGGTGAAACTGCGGCGTTCTTTAGTTTNCATGATGGATCTGCCTACGCGGATGTCAGTGTATCAAGTGACCTTTTCCAACAGGTTAGAAACATTATTGAATCTTCAGAGATCCTGCTGGTCGAAGGTTTGTGCTCACTTGATGATCGCAGCGGACAATTGCGATTAAAAGCTGAGCAGATCAGAACTCTACGGCAGATTCGGGAAGCGTGCCTTAGCAGGGTGGCAGTGCTACTGGACATAAAGAGTAATATCGAGAGCCAGATAGTNGGATTGCAAGNCGTGCTTGATATTTNTCGACCAGGCCCAACTACCGTCTGTGTNGAGTACTGTAATGCAAAAGGGGATAGGGCCGTTATAGATTTNGGTTCTGACTGGACGGTTCNAGTGGATGAAGAAATGATAGAGCAACTGATTGCGATATTTGGGCCAGGATCACTNCGTTACACCTTCGATAAAAGCAGATTCAAAGACCGGTTGGATCAGATGTCATCTTGGGCCGCCTGAAACAAGGTTATAGCGTGGAAATTCAGATAAAATGAGCTGATCTGGTGTGAGGCTTAGGTAACTGTGTTGTGGATAATTTTCTGGAGTTTGAAAGACCGATCGAAGAACTTTCGGCAAAAATAGACGAGCTTGAAAGGGTTAGTCAGACCCAAAATATAGACCTCGGTAATGAGATCAGTAAGCTTGAAACCCGAAGACAGAAAGTTACCCAAGATATTTTTTCCTCGCTTGATCCTTGGCAAGTAACTCAGCTTGCGCGTCACCCGATGCGCCCTTACACGCTTGACTACGTGGGTCTAACTTTTGATGGGTTCCAAGAACTACACGGTGACCGTATGTTTGCCGATGATAGATCGATTGTTGCGGGCATTGGAAAATTTGACCAATGGAACGTTGCACTAATCGGGCATCAAAAAGGTCGAGATACACGAGAGAAGTTGCGACGCAATTTCGGTATGCCTAAGCCGGAAGGTTACCGGAAGGCGCAGAGGGTTATGAAACTTGCAGAAAAGTTTAATCTCCCGATCGTAACCTTGATCGATACGCCAGGTGCTTATCCTGGCATTGATGCAGAGGAGAGAGGACAGAGTGAGGCAATAGCTCGTTCGTTGTCAGTAATGATTGGGTTAAGGGTGCCTGTTATTTCGGNAGTAATCGGTGAGGGGGGGTCCGGGGGGGCTCTAGCTATTGGGATTTGTGATCGTTTAATAATGATGGAGTATTCGACATATTCGGTGATTTCGCCGGAGGGCTGTGCCTCTATCTTGTGGAAAAATGCAGATAAAGCACCCGAGGCCGCAGCGGCTATGAAGATCACATCAGCTGATCTAAAGCGGTTAGGGCTAGTTGATGAGATTGTTCAGGAACCTTTAGGAGGAGCACACCGAAACTACGAACGTGCAGCTGCACATCTAAATGCCAGTTTGGTTCGGCACCTTGAGGAAGTTTCAAACATGACAACCCCGGAACTATTAGGCAAACGTTACGAACGGTTACAGTCATTTGGTGAATTCCAGAGTGAAAAGTAAGCACGACAAATAGCGTGTCTAAGTTTGATAGTGATGTAGAACGATTTGCAAAGCACAAAGACGCTCGTCGACTATTGGTAGCGTTAAGCGGCGGTGTAGATTCGCTTTCTCTACTGCATAAGTTGTGTGAATTACGTACACACTATGACCTCTCTATAGCTGCATTACATGTTGATCATCAGATTCAGACTGAATCTGAACATTGGATGAGACACTGTCAGGCTCAGTGTGACCAGCTCAAGGTGCCTTTAAAAACTGTAAAACTGAATTTACAAGATTCCGGACNCGGACCAGAGGCAGCAGCAAGGCAAGCCCGCTACGATTGGTTTCAGTCTCAGATCAGCCCTGCCGATGTTTTGGTAATGGCACATCATATGGGGGATCAGGTTGAGACTGTCTTGTTGCGTTTATTTAGAGGATCAGGGTTGCTCGGGCTCGGGGCAATGCATGAGATCAGGCAATTTGGTTTGGGTTGGATTGCACGACCACTGCTGGGAGTGTCCAAAGAAGAGATCATAGCCTATGCTAAAAAAAACGATCTTCGATACATCGAAGATCCAAGTAACCTTGATACCCATATAGATAGGAACTTTGTACGACACGAGATACTGCCTCTGATTCGTTCGCGCTGGCCCAGTGTCGATCAAACAATATTCCGGAGTTCAGGTCACCTAAAAACNATACAGTCNAGCCTGGACAAGGGTGCCCAGGTGGATCTCAAAATGTTTCTTTGTCTTAGTACAGGTACTCTTTTGGGTGATTATGGATGCGTAAGAATTAGTGACCTAATCAGTCTCGATCAATCTCGGATTGTTGACGTATTACGCTACTGGATTCGGTGCGAAGGGTTGACGCTACCCAGCACTGGAAAAATGAATGAACTGATCCGCCAGGTTTTTGAGAAGGACTCTAGAGGTCGTGGAGGTATACGATGGAAAGAGGGCGAATTTCGTGCATATCGAGGATTTCTTTACCTACTGCCGGTGCAGCCCAAATTGTGTAGCCCAGCGACACAACGCTGGCGGGGGCTGGATACGGTGTGCATAAAGGAAGTAGAGGTCGCACTGTCGGTACGCCGTTGCACGGGCAGCGGAATCAAGCTTTCTTTCATTGAAGACTCGCAATTTATTCTTGATTGGCAGCATAAAGATCGCGTTATTCATCCTTCTAGCTCTCGTCACAATCGAACCATTAAGAATCTTTTTCAAGAAAGCGGGATACCGCCGTGGGAACGATGCAGGCTGCCTTATGTCTATTTGGGTGACGATTTGGTGTGTATACCGGGTTTGGCTGTGGAAAAAGCCTATGCCGCCTCGGGCACCGAAATAGGGTTGGAAATCTACATTTCCGGCACACAATCAGATCAGCTAGATTGGGATTAATGTTTAACCGTTGTTCCCAGCGGTCATGTCTGGTAGTCTAGATGTCCGTCAGGTATGGCGGAGCACGCTCGTTCGAGTGTGCTGTTTTATCTCCGCCGATCCTTAAGCATTTGTACGTTGTTGTCCAGTATGCGAGCACATGACACCGTTCATGGCCGAGGAAATAATGACTAAATACGTTTTTGTGACCGGTGGTGTGGTGTCGTCGTTAGGAAAAGGCATTTCTTCGGCGTCTTTGGCTGCCCTGTTGGAGGCGCGCGCATTGAAGGTAACGCTGGTTAAGTTGGATCCTTATATCAACGTTGATCCCGGCACGATGAGTCCGTTTCAGCATGGAGAAGTGTTCGTTACCGATGACGGTGCGGAAACGGATTTAGATCTGGGCCATTATGAGCGATTTGTCCGTACGCGGATGACTCAGTTGAACAACTTTACTACTGGACAAATTTACGAGCGAGTAATTCGAAAGGAACGACGCGGCGATTATCTGGGAGGAACTGTTCAAGTTATTCCACACATTACTAACGAGATCAAGGATTCGATAAAAGCAGCAGGCGAGGGATACGACGTTTGCATGGTTGAGATCGGCGGTACTGTTGGTGATATAGAATCCCAGCCTTTTTTGGAAGCAATTCGGCAGATGAGAATTGAGGAGGGCAGAAGTAATACTGCTTTTGTTCATTTAACACTTATTCCTGAATTGGCGTCAGCGGGTGAAATTAAGACCAAGCCTACTCAACACTCAGTAAAAGAGTTACGCAGCATTGGGATTCAACCCGATGTTCTTGTGTGTCGAGCACGCAAGCCAATTCCTGATGAATCCAGAATTAAAATATCTCTTTTTACGAATGTAGAGGAATTTGCGGTTATCTCAGGCGAAGATGTGGACAGCATCTATTCCATTCCGCGGCGATACCACGAACAAGGTTTGGATCAGATTATCGTTGAGCATCTTCATCTATCGGGAGATTCTGCCGATTTGACCGAGTGGAACCGGGTTACAGAAGCGTTAGAGAATCCAGCTTCAGAGGTCGATATTGCAATGGTTGGTAAGTACGTCAGTCTCACCGAATCTTACAAATCGTTGTCAGAAGCACTTGTGCATGCCGGAATTGCGAATGACTGTAAGGTTAATGTCAACTATATAGATGCAGAAAATATTGAAAAGGAAGGTACGAGTGTATTGGAGCAGAGTGATGCGATTCTAGTTCCTGGTGGATTTGGAGTCAGAGGCGTCGAGGGAATGATCGAAACAGCTCGGTATGCACGTGAGCGAAACGTACCGTACCTGGGTATATGCCTTGGTCTTCAAATTGCTGTTATTGAATATGCCCGTAATGTTGTTGGTCTGTCAGATGCAAATAGCACTGAATTCGACAAAGAATGCAAGCATCCAGTGATTGCTCTGGTTACCGAGTGGACAAACCAAGCAGGTGAGACAGAAAGCAGGGACACCTATGCCGATCTTGGTGGTACGATGCGCCTGGGAGCACAGTACGCGAACCTGGAGAAAGGCAGTGCATGTTCAGACATATACCAACAACAAAAAATCCGGGAGCGTCATCGTCATCGATACGAGGTAAACAATCGATTCATAGATGTTTTGGAAAAAAATGGGCTTACATTTTCTGGCAAATCGATGGATGATCTTGTTGAAATGATTGAATTATCTGAGCATCCATGGTTTATTGCTTGTCAATTCCATCCCGAATTTACCTCGACACCTCGGGACGGCCATCCATTATTTACCAGTTATATACAGGCGGCTATGACCGATTCCAAGGGTGAAACGAGCTTTAAGGAAGCTGCGACACTGTGAATTTGTTGGGTAGAGAAGTCGGGCGTAGTCATCCGTTCTTCTTGATAGCNGGTCCNTGCGTTATCGAATCGAGACAGGCTGTTCTGGAGGTCGCTACAGCATTGCGGGAAATCAGCGACCGACTTAACATTTTNCTGATTTTCAAGTCTTCATTCGATAAGGCAAACAGAACTGCAGGCGAGAGCTACCGCGGACCTGGGCTGGATGAAGGTCTTGAGATACTCAGCGACGTACGAAACAGCAGCGGTCTACCGTTGCTTACCGATGTGCATTCTGTCGATCAGGTGTCTGCTGTTGCTTCGGTTGTTGACATTCTTCAGACACCTGCATTCTTGTGCAGACAAACTGACCTCATCGAGGCAGTGGCGGCTTCNGGTAAGCCAGTTAATATCAAGAAAGGTCAATTCATGTCGCCCTACGAGATGAAGTCCGTGCTGTCTAAAGCTCGGATGGTCGGCGGTTCGGAGATTATGCTATGTGAGCGAGGTACGTCATTTGGTTATAACAATCTCGTCGTTGACATGCGATCTCTTGCAATCATGGCGAGTTTTGACTGCCCAGTCGTATTTGACGCAACACACTCCGTACAGCTTCCGGGTCAGGGTGGAGATAAATCGGGTGGTGAGAGAGAATTCGTGCCGATTCTGGCGCGTGCAGCCATTGCGGCTGGGGTGTCTGGTCTTTTTATGGAAGTACACCCAGATCCGGATAAGGCGTTGAGCGACGGCGCCAATTCATGGCCACTCAATCAGCTTGAATCACTGTTGATTGAGCTCATTGCATTGGATGGGATCGCGGTGAGATCACACGAGTTTTAGATTTTGCGCCGATTATTTGGTTGACTGGGGAGAAAATGCGGTGAGTGTGAGAATTGCCAGTGTTACAGGTCGTGAGGTTATCGATTCACGAGGTAACCCGACTATACAGGCAGTTGTCGTCTTATCCGACGGCTCAATTGGCAGTGCCGCAGTGCCTTCTGGTGCTTCAACCGGTAGCCTTGAGGCAGTAGAACTCAGGGATGGTGACCCATCAAGGTATTCTGGTCTTGGTGTTTTACGTGCGGTTGAAAATGTAAATACTGAAATCTCAGAATGCGTATTTAAGCTAGACCCATTTGAGCAATCAGCGATAGATAATGCACTTATTGATCTCGACGGCACAGCCAACAAATCACGCCTGGGCGCCAATGCCATCTTAGGCGTTTCACTTGCGATAGCACGGGCCAGTGCATGCAGTACCAAACAGCCATTGTATGGCTACCTTCGGCAAATATTTGGNGGTGGAGACTGGGTTCTACCTGTGCCCCAAATGAATATTTTGAATGGAGGGGCTCATGCAGACAACCGTGTTGATTTCCAGGAGTTTATGATTCTACCGGTTGGTTCGACTAGTATTTCCGACGCGGTCAGGGTGGGTGCCGATGTATTTCACACGCTGAGAAGAATTCTTAAGCAAATGGGTCTGAACACTGGCGTGGGTGATGAGGGTGGCTTCGCTCCGGAAATAGGTTCCAATGAACAGGCCATAGAGACTGTGCTCGAGGCTATAACCCAAGCGGGCTATACACCCGGGGTAGACGTTTGTCTCGGCTTGGACGTCGCGAGTTCAGAGTTTTTCCGTGATGGCCAATACTGTTTAGAAGGTGACGGCCAGACGTATACGTCTGGAGAGTTTGTTCAACTTATTATGGACTGGATAGAGCGCTATCCGATTTTGACTATTGAGGATGCGATGGCAGAAGATGACTGGGATGGATGGGAATTGATCACTCGAGCTGTTGGTAATCGTATCCAGTTAACAGGTGATGATTTGTTTGTAACCAATCCTAGAATATTTGAAAAAGGGATAGACCGTAAAATTGCAAATTCAATACTAATCAAGGTCAATCAGATTGGGACATTGTCTGAGACATTTGAAGCAATTCATATGGCTAAAGCGGCGAACTATGGTGTCACGATTTCACATCGATCAGGAGAAACTGAAGATACGACGATAGCTGACTTAGCGGTCGCCACGGGTGCTGGACAGATTAAAACAGGTTCTCTTTGTAGATCGGAACGTGTTTCGAAATACAACAGATTGATGATGATTGAAGAAGAACTGGGTTCGACAGCCTCATTTGCCGGGCTGAGCGGTTTTCCCCATTGTAAAACGAGTGGTTCGACATCGAAGCCTCCGACATCCAGCGGATAGAAATGCATGTCCCACAGAGTATTGCTCGGTGTACTGTTGTTGCTTTTTGTGCTTCTTCAATATGCTCTGTGGGCTGGGAAAAACAGCGTGCTTGACCTGTTCATTTTGGATTCAACACTGAACGAGTTAACAGAGCAGAATAAGAAATTGCGAATGAGAAACGATCGGTTACACGCTGAGGTAATTGATATTAAAAGTCGATTGAGTGCGATAGAAGCACACGCACGATCAGAACTGGGCTTGATTAAGCCCGGTGAGACGTTTTTTCAAATTATCGAAAAATAGACAGTGAATCAGAGATTGACTTGAAGATAACAATCCCCACCTAGGTCATTGAAGCGGATAAGGCAGAGGCAGGGTGGTGATTTGCTTGCTAGGTTGAGCGCTATAACAGTAAATTGTTTCGGCTTCCAAGAAACCGTAAACACTCAACAGACACTCTGTTGTTACTCCCTCCAGGACACTCGCGTTTACGATTACACCGGCCTTGCTATCTGTTGTGTCGAGTAAAGTAACAGACCCACCAACTCGGACTTCACACTCGTCTTGGAATCTTCCTCGCAATAAACGTTGCTTGACTCGACCGAGATACCGCAGACGCGCAACAATTTCCTGCCCTGGATAGCAACCCTTGCTGAAGCTGACACCAGATATCAAATCAAGATTGAGATTTTGTGGTGTAAAAAGGCCACTAGCTGATTCAGTGATGCTGGCAACGCCATGGCGAATCTGGAGCAGATTCCAATAATCGGAATCTAAGAGCGTAATATCCTCTTCAGATTCTTCAATTAACTGGATTGCATCAGAAACTGGGAGAACAATAAGCTGTGCGGGTTGAGTGGATTCCGAATCGCCATAACACTCTTTAGGCCACGCAGGTCCAGTTTTGCACCAGCTAAGTAGTGAGAAACGACCAGGTTCTGTAAATTTATTGTGGCACATCACCGCCAAATCAGGACGAGTACGGAAGGCCACGTCTGCGCGCAAAACGAACATCTTCAGACGTTCAAGCAAAGATGTAACGATTGAATGGTGACACACCATGTAGATGGCACCATTCATTGTGAAGAGGCGAAACGTCGCTAGAACCCGTCCTTTGGGGTTGCAATAAGCCCCGAAAAGAAATTTATTGTCTTGTAAGTCATTGATATCACATGTGAATTGACTTTGCAAAAAAGACTCAACATCTTCCCCCTCGAAGCATATGACAGACTCTTGCGTACAGGGAATTACGTACTGATCGGGTATTTCTTGTTGAAAATGAGGAAATACCGTTCGTTGGCTTTCACCAATTTCCCCGCTTTTTGACTGGAGAAATGCCAACCAGGATCGATTCATTGGTGATGTATAGTTGTCGCGCGTCGCTGCTAATTCACTCATGAGCTTTAACGTTGTTTCCTCAGAGAGTGATTTGGTTTGCCTATAGATTCCAGTTCCGTAAGCAACTGATGAGTTCTCAAAGCGAATTACTCACCTAACGTTTACTACCGAACTTGTATTATAGCCACAAAGCAGAGAAAATTAATCTGTGGGCAAAGAAGGTAAAGATAAAAAAACAGTAGTCTCGTCGCCAGCATCGAGTAAGTACGGTAAGGCGGTTGTCGATGCGGTTCCAAAGGTAAATCAGCCTGAGTCTAAATCTGTAAAACGAACTGTCGGCAACGGTCNAATAACATCTCATCCCGATCCAACTCGATTCGGTGATTGGGAACATGCCGGTCGTTGCATCGATTTTTAGCGGTCGATCAACTTACATCAAACTCGCGTACCGCCTGCAATCGAAGATGCCAATTAAGCAACGTCCTGTTTCGCCCCATATTCAGATTTACCGACCGCAGTTGCCATCGATGCTGTCGATTCTGCACCGGGCGACAGGCCTGTTTCTAGTGCTTGGATTGATTGTGATCTGCAGTTGGTTAGTCTGTGTTGCTCTTGGGGAGGAGTCTTTTCAGATGTTCAACTCAATTGGGTCAACGCTAGCCGGGAAGATATTGTCCTTGGGGTTGGTATTCAGTTTGGTCTATCACTGTTTTAACGGTATTCGCCATCTTGTTTGGGACTGTGGCTATGGATTCGAGTTAACAAGTGTCTATTTAAGCGGCGGAATAGTTTTTCTGTTGTCTATTGTTGTTACGCTGCTCATTGTTGTTCGAGCCTGGCTTTAGTAGTTTGAAATGAGAAACGGACGAAGGGCGTGGTAAACAATCTAGGATCAAAACATTGGAAATATCAGCGCTATTCTTCTTTGGTGTTAGCGCCAGTAATGCTTTGGTTTTTTGTCAGGATCATCTTTTACCCAGAGTTGAGCTATGTTGAGGTAAAACAGTGGGTAATTCTGCCCTTATCTTCTCTACTTTTGGTCCCAACGATATGCGTGCTGTGGTTCCACGCAGCAATTGGAATTCAAGTTGTACTTGAAGATTACATATCCAGCGATCGTCTACAAAAACAACTCGTTAATCTGGTGAGGTGGATTGCAATTCTAATGGCGGCAAGTTCAGTATGTGCGATCACTTTTATGTGGACCCAATAATTAATTGAAGAAAGCATACACAATTATCGACCACACTTATGATGTAGTGGTGGTTGGGGCCGGCGGAGCCGGCCTCAGAGCCTGTCTTGGCTTGGCGCAGGGTGGTCTGAAAACAGCATGTCTAACCAAAGTTTTCCCGACTAGATCGCATACTGTAGCGGCCCAAGGCGGTATGAGCGCTGCATTAGGTAATATGGGAGAAGATGACTGGCGTTGGCACATGTACGATACGATCAAAGGTTCAGATTGGTTGGGTGATCAAGACTCGATCGCTTATATGTGTAAAGAAGCGCCCGCCGCGGTCATTGAGCTGGAGCGTTACGGAGTGCCTTTTTCGCGAACTGAAGACGGCAAGATCTATCAGCGGGCGTTCGGTGGTATGACGACTAATTTCGGAGAAGGCCGAGCCCAGCGAACCTGTGCAGCGGCCGATAGAACAGGCCACGCGATACTACACACCCTCTATCAACAATCATTGCGGCACGAAGTTGAGTTCTTTATTGAATATGTAGCACTTGATTTAGTCATGCGCGATGGTGCCTGTATTGGTGTTATTGGTTGGAATTTAGATGACGGCACTTTGCATCGATTTTCTGCCAAGAGTGTTGTCTTGGCGACTGGGGGTTATGGTCGCGCTTATTTCTCCGCAACATCAGCGCATACCTGTACGGGTGATGGCAACGCAATGGTACTGCGGGCTGGGTTACCCCTTCAGGATATGGAGTTCGTGCAGTTTCACCCAACCGGTATTTATGGGTCGGGCTGTCTGATAACAGAAGGCGCACGAGGCGAAGGTGGTTATTTGACTAATTCTGACGGCGAACGATTCATGGAACGTTACGCGCCTAATGCGAAGGATCTCGCATCTCGTGATGTCGTTAGCAGGGCCATGACTAAAGAGATCCGATCCGGTAAGGGTATTGGGCGACATAAAGATCATTTACATCTTCATCTTGAACAACTCGGACCAGACATTTTGGCTGAACGACTGCCAGGAATCTCGGAGACGGCGCAAGTATTTGCCGGGGTGGATGTCACACGGGAGCCGATCCCCGTAATACCAACGGTACACTACAACATGGGAGGTATACCAACCAATTTTTGGGGCGAGGTCATTACGCAGGGAACCGGAGGCAATGATAAAGTCGTTGGAGGTTTGTTTGCAATTGGTGAGGCGGCTTGTGTGTCTGTTCATGGAGCGAATCGACTGGGTTCGAACTCTCTATTGGACCTTATAGTGTTTGGTAGAGCGGCCTCGGAAAGGTTGGTGGAAATCCTGGATCACCGGTCTTCGTGTCCAAAAGCAGGGGATAGTGATATTGAACAAGCGCTAACCCGATTCGATCAAATTCGGCTTAGTCAGGGTAGCTATCCCACAGCTGCACTCCGACTGGCCATGCAAAAAGCAATGCAGGATAACTGTGCAGTATTTAGGACAGAAGAGGTATTGAAGGAAGGTATCGAAAAAATTCAGGTTATAAGAGATCGATTTATGGATGTCAGCATCACTGACAGATCTATGATCTGGAATACAGATCTGGTTGAGACGCTTGAGCTTGAAAATCTCTTGATCCAATCGGTTGCGACAATCCATAGCGCCGATCGACGAGAGGAGAGTCGAGGAGCCCACGCTCGGGAAGATTATCCAAAACGAGACGATGAAAAATGGTTAAAACATACGCTTACCTGGGACAATGGCAGCCATGAACCCATGATAGCTTATCGACCTGTCACGCTTGAGACTGGAACCACCGAGGTAGAATCGGTTCCACCAACAGACAGGGTCTATTGAAGAGAACAGATTGTGGCAAATTTACGGTTACCAAAAGATTCTAGGGTAAGACCTGGCCGCACGCACGAGGGCGAGATAGGTGCGGAGACTCGAGAGTTTCAGATCTATCGCTGGGATCCCGATAAAAACGAGAATCCGCGTCTTGACGTTTTTCATGTTGATCTCAAAAACTGTGGCCCTATGGTGTTGGATGCAGTTATAAAAATAAAAAATGAAACAGATTCTACGCTCACTTTCAGGCGATCCTGTCGGGAGGGGATCTGCGGATCGTGTGCAATGAATATTGATGGCGTAAACACTCTGGCATGTACAAAGCCGATTATGGAAGTAAAAGGCAAGGTAAGAATATATCCTCTCCCCCACATGCCGGTCATTAAGGATCTTGTATCCGATCTGACTCATTTCTTTCAACAACTTGCTTCGGTGGAGCCGTGGCTCAAGACAAATGAATCGACAGGATTAACTGAGAGCACTCAGACTGTTGACGAAAGAAAACGCCTTGATGGTTCGTACGAGTGTATTCTTTGTGCTTGTTGTTCAACAAGTTGTCCGAGTTACTGGTGGAATAGTGAACGTTATTTAGGACCAGCAGCACTCCTGCAAGCATATCGNTGGATTGTTGACAGCCGTGATAGGGCAACCGAAGATCGGCTCGATCAACTAGATGACACCTTCAAATTGTATCGCTGTCACACAATTATGAACTGCACTAACGCGTGTCCGAAGGGCTTGAATCCAGCAAAGGCAATTGGGCAGATCAAAAAAATGATCGCTCGATCTCAATAAAGGAGTGAAGGCAGACAGAGCAAAAATATTGTGGCGATGCCGCCGGGGTATTCGGGAACTCGACTCGGTTTTAAAGCCCTTTGTTGAAGACTGCTACGACGAACTGTCACCTCTAGACAAAACTCGACTGCAGACGCTTCTTGGTCACCAGGACACTCAGATACTTGACTGGATTCTCGGACGGGAGATACCTGATGAAGAAGGCCTACAAACGCTTCTCGACTCGATCATTCGGTATTCGAAAGAGTCGAGGGTAACCTAATCGGTTTAGAAGTCTGGATCTAGCAAGAAAGCGTATTCTCGTGGTGGCGTGACCTGTTAGATCGGGCCTAGCCAAAACTTCTATATCCGGATAACCAGTAGTGATAGAATCGCGCTCCGTTTTGAAACAGAAAATATTTATAGATGGTCAAGCTGGGACGACCGGTCTTAGAATCAGGCAATGGATTCAGGATCGTCGCGATATCGAGCTCCTGACTCTTGCTGATAGTGACCGGCGCTCCGCGACAGCACGGCAGCAAGCGATATCCCTGGCCGATCTAACCATTCTCTGCCTGCCGGATGAGGCTGCTGCGGAAGCCGCCATCTGGGCAAATAATGCTGGTACTCGGGTTCTGGATGCCAGCACCTGCCACCGTGTTGCGGATGATTGGACGTATGGACTTCCTGAACTATGTGAAGAGCAACGCGCCAGGATAACTTCGGCTGATCGTGTGAGTAATCCAGGTTGCTATTCCTCGACATTTATTCTGCTGTTACGGCCGTTGATAGATGCCGGACTGATGCCAACAGATGCTCCGATATTTATTCATGCCCTGTCCGGTTATAGCGGTGGCGGTAAGTCAATGATTGAGCGCTGGGAAAATCCAGATAATGAGTTGGNGAACATCCCCTATGAAGTACCTTACGCATTGGAGCGGATCCACAAGCACATTCCTGAGATGCAGCGTTACACGGGCCTAACAGTCCAGCCTCAGTTCCTGCCAGCTGTGGGNTCATTTCACAGCGGTATGCGAGTCCAGGTGCCACTTCACGAGAGTATTTTTTGCAACAAGCCCGATGGCGAAGAGATCTGGTCACTACTTGATCAACGTTACGAAGGTGAGCGGTTTGTTCATGTCGCGCCGTTTGCCGGTTTTGAGGCGACCAGTGAATTCGATCTGGACCCAACTCGGTTTAATGAGAGTAATCAACTCCAGATTCATGTCTACCCTAATCCCGCAGGGCATATTTTGCTGGTTGGCTTGCTGGATAATCTAGGTAAAGGTGCTTCCGGAGTAGCCGTACAGTGCCTCAATCTGATGTTGGGTCTACCGGAGCATGCAGGGCTACCCGCCTAGCCTATACTGCTGCACAATAAAGCGTCCGATATAGCTTACGACTTAGTATGCGATTATCTAACTTTCCGGAAATCGGATACACCGGAAGGCTGTTACAGGTACTTTTCGCTTAGAGTCTTTAACAGGCGCTGTCTAGCCGTTAGAATACAAANGCTTAAAGGCCCGACAAACTTTTCTTCCATCAGTTGTACATCTCCTATCTTANAGACTCGACTGAGAGCCCATGCTGCCCAGGAATCAAAAGAAGATTCGCAATTTCGCGATAATTGCTCATATAGATCATGGAAAATCAACCCTATCAGATCGATTGATTCAGATGTGTGGCGGCTTGACTGACCGAGAGATGTCAGAGCAGGTTCTTGATTCGATGGAACTCGAACGCGAACGGGGGATCACGATCAAAGCTCAGAGTGTATCCTTGAAGTACAAATCGTGTAATGGGGAGCAGTATTCCCTCAATTTCATTGATACGCCGGGTCATGTGGATTTCGCTTATGAAGTTTCCAGATCATTAAGTGCGTGTGAAGGTGCTTTGCTCGTGGTTGATGCTTCCCAAGGTGTTGAGGCACAGACACTTGCAAACTGTTATGCGGCAGTCGACTTAGGCTTAGAAGTGATCCCAGTGCTTAACAAAATAGACTTGCCTTCCGCAGAACCAGAGCGAGTTTTGCAAGAAATTGAAGATCTTATCGGCCTGGACTGTTCGAACGCTCTGTCGATCAGCGCAAAAACAGGTGCCGGAGTCGAACAGGTCCTAGAGTCTATTGTTTCATCATTACCAGGCCCTAAAGGCGAGGAAAGCGATCCCTTAAAGGCACTTATCATAGATTCGTGGTTTGATAACTATCATGGCACTGTTTCATTGGTTAGGGTGGTAGACGGAAAGATCACCAAACGCGGTAAAGTTAAGATGAGTTCTACTGGTGGAGTGCACCAGGTTGAGGAGGTGGGCATATTTACGCCGAAAAAGAAACCAGTTGGAGAACTAGTAGCGGGTGATGTCGGCTACATGATTGCCGGCATTAAGGATGTAAAAGCAGCGAAAGTCGGTGACACAATAATTGATGCCAAATCGGTAGGTACGACAGCTCTGCCTGGGTTCAAGGAAGAAAAGCCAACTGTTTTCGCGGGTCTGTATCCGGTGAATAATGCTGATTATGACAGTTTTCGTGTCGCACTTGAGAAGTTGAGCCTGAATGACGCATCGTTGAGATATGAACCAGAAGTGTCGCCTGCTTTGGGATTTGGTTTCCGGTGTGGGTTTTTGGGCTTACTTCACCTAGAGATTATTCAGGAACGCCTTGAACGTGAATATGAACTTGAGTTGATTACAACAGCGCCTACCGTCTTGTATCACGTTCTAACAACTGAACAAAAGTTGGTAAAGGTGGAAAATCCAGCCGACCTTCCGGACTCGGCAGTGATCAGCGAAATACGTGAGCCGTTTATTCGCGCAAGAATATTGTCGCCGCAAGATCAAGTCGGCTCGATTATTTCATTGTGCATCGACAAACGTGGGCTTCAGCAGAATATCAATTACCACGGGAGGCAGGTCTTGATCGAGTTTGATCTGCCGCTAGCTGAAGTGGTGTTGGATTTTCATGATCAGTTAAAATCAGTAAGTCGGGGATATGCGTCTTTAGATTATGAGCTGCTAGATCATCGGAAGGCCGATATGGTCAAGCTTGATATATTGATTAATGGGGATCGTATTGATCCTTTGTCTGTATTGGTTCATCGTGAGCAGGCAAAATATCGTGCACGAGATCTAGTCAGCCGAATGCGTAAACTTATTCCGAGNCAAATGTTTGACGTNGCGATTCAGGCTTCCATTGGTTCGAGAGTAATTTCAAGGGAGACGGTCAAGGCGTTGCGGAAAAATGTTACAGCAAAATGCTATGGCGGCGACATTACGCGGAAACGCAAACTGTTGGAGAAACAAAAAGAGGGCAAGAAAAGGATGAAACAGATTGGCTCTGTGTCCATACCCCAGGAAGCATTTCTATCTGTTTTGCGAGTGGGTAGCTAGAATGGATTTTGCATTTGCTTTGTTCGGTGGATTGGTAATAACTGGCGGAGTTGTACTTTGGGATCGCCTACAAAGATCAAAAGAGACTATAGGTACGGACTCAAGAACGGCCGGAATCGTTATCGAGTATGCCCGTGCTTTTTTCCCCGTGATACTGGTTGTATTTGTCCTTAGATCATTTATTGTCGAGCCGTTCAGAATTCCCTCAGGATCAATGTTGCCGAGTCTCTATATTGGCGATTTTATTCTTGTATCAAAGTTTAGCTACGGTATAAGACTGCCTCTGATTAACCAGAAAGTCTTTTCGATCGGAACCCCTAAACGCGGAGAAGTACTGGTGTTCAGGTACCCACATGACGAGAAAACAAATTATATTAAGCGAGTTGTTGGATTGCCGGGCGATATTGTTGATTATAAAAATAAGAGACTTCGTATTAATGGCAATGTTGTTGATCTTCAGAAGTCAAACCGAGAAGACAAAGAACAAGGCACACAATCGAATGAGCAGGTTAGGGTACACATCGAACGTCTTGGCATGTCGTCGCATGGGATACTCCTCGACACCAGTCGGGGATCGAGAGACTACACGAGAATAATTGTCCCGCCAGATAAATTTTTTGTTATGGGGGACAATCGGGACCACAGCAATGACAGTCGGTTCTGGGGTTTTGTGCCAGAAGAAAACATTGTAGGGCGGGCGTTCTTCGTCTGGTTCAGTTGGGATGGCAATAAAAATGATCATTTCTGGAATGATTACATTGGTGGTGGCGCCAACTGGCCGAGAATTGGAACTACCATAGACTAGGTTGAATTGTTTGTATATCGCCAGATTGATAATTAAAATCTACACATCAAAGTCCCTAGCCTAGTCCATCAAGTCGAAAACCAATAAGTCAGGCTTAACTGTTTCTAAGGAAATTATAAGACCGCCAGTTCTAAGTATGATCAGCAATCTGGATAAGCTTGAATCGATCGTTGGTTATCATTTTCTTGACTCAAGACTACTCGATCGCGCACTGACGCATCGAAGCTTCAGTGGGTTCAACAATGAGCGGCTGGAGTTCCTTGGAGATAGTGTGTTGGGGGTTATCGTGTCTACGATTCTCTACCGTCTTTACGCTGAAAGTGAAGAAGGTGAGTTGACTAGAATGCGCGCACAGGTTGTTAAAAAAGATACTCTTGCGCAGATAGCGCGTCGTCTCCAACTTGGAAACTACCTCAAACTCGGTGGCAGTGCATCGAAGGGGGGGGGGACGGATAACGATTCTATACTGGCTGATGCGCTTGAATCTCTAATCGGGGCTGTTTATCTCGATGCGGGATTAGAGCAGGCTCAAATCAGTGTGGAGGAGATATTCGAGGAAGAGCTTAGCGCTATTGACCCTAGGCTTACCGCGAAAGATCCCAAAACGGAGTTGCAAGAACTTCTCCAAGGGAAGGGAATGTTGCTACCCAAATATAAAGTAGAAAGCATATCGGGTTCTTCCCACGAACCAGGTTTTGTAGTTAGTTGTTATGTAGAAGAAGACCAACTGGTGCAAATTGGAACGGGCCCAAGCCGAAAGAGTGCAGAGCAAGCAGCAGCAAAAAATATATTGCTTATCCTTCGTTGAGACAAATGGGTACAGAAAGCTTTAGATTTGGCGTGGTAACCCTAGTCGGCAGACCGAATGTCGGCAAGTCAAGCATAATGAACGGGCTTATAGGCAACAAAGTCAGTATTACGTCGCGTAAACCTCAAACAACTCGGCATCGGATTCAGGGAATCTGTAGCACGGATGAATATCAGATCGTTTTTGTCGATACCCCGGGAATTCATGAATCAGCCGGTGTTGCGATGAATAAGATTCTAAACCGTACAGCTCGTTCTAGCCTTAACGAGGTGGATCTAATCTTGATGGTAGTGGATGCTAGAAGATGGACTTCAGGCGACACCCGAGTTCTGGTTGATGCTGGGGCAACTGAATCATCGGTTTGGTTGATCCTGAATAAAATAGATCTACTGGGCAGGCCTGACCTAGTGCTTCCAAGAATTGATCAGGTGCGTCGACGTTACGACTTTGGAGAGATCGTGCCCTTGTCTGCGAAAACGGGGGATAATCTCGACCACCTAATGACATTAGTGGCTGGAGTGATGCCCGAAGGTCCATCAGGTTATCCAACCCAACAAGTAACTGACTCGAGTGACGTATTCATTGCTGCAGAATTTATCAGAGAGCAGATATTCCGTCTTGTGGGGGATGAGATACCCTACGAGACAGCCGTGGATATCCGTAGCTTTAGTGAACGAAAAGATGGCTTGGTAAGTATTGAAGCGGATATATGGTGTGAGAATAAGCGCCAGCGATCTATTCTGATTGGTGACGATGGCGATCGGTTGAAGACAATTGGATCTAAAGCTCGAGAACAGATNCAGCGCTACTTGGGCAAGAAGGTCTATCTTGAACAGTGGATCAAAGTGAAAAAGGGTTGGGCTGACGATAAAAGAATGCTGGCTAAAGTGGGATACAGTAGGTGGGAGTGAGTGATGACGACATTCCCCAAACGATTCCAAAACCAGTCCGCTTTNCTGCTTCAGCATCGACCTTACTCGGAAACGAGTCTGTTGGTTGATCTATTTACTGAAAAATCCGGTCGAATTACTGCAATCGCAAAAGGGGCCCGGCGACTTAAATCTAGTTACCGGGGCGTTTTGCTGCCATTTCAGCCATTATCCGTTCTGTTTACAGGTAAAGGCGATGTGAAAACATTGACGGGAGCTGAACCGGTCCGTTCGCGAATAATTCTGTCAAGAGATCATCTGATGTGCGGATTCTATCTGAACGAACTGATCCTAAAGATGCTTTACCGTTACGATCCTTATGAAACCCTTTATCCCGTGTACGAGCGTGCACTGGATGAACTATCGCGCAAGTCGGATGCTGAATTCACATTGAGAAGATTCGAAAAATACTTACTTGAGCAGGTCGGATATGGCCTTCATCTGCAGCGCGACATGTCCACTGGGCTGCCGATTGATGAGCATGTTGTGTACCGCTATCTGCCCGAGGTAGGCCCGATCGTTAATAATAGTAGCCGGAGCGACGGCGTTCTGATTCACGGGGATGCATTAATCGCGCTTGACCAGGAAGAGGTGTTTACGGAACGTGTTAGGCGAGAACTCAAACAATTAAATCGAACAGTTCTCGCGACACACTTACAGGGAAAACCACTAAATAGTCGTCGCATGTTTGCTCAATTGTACCCTGGCAAAGATTCAGCCGAAACACAGGCGAAGCACGTCGAATTCTAACCCGTTCAGACAAGAGGAATAAGCCAGTGATTGACTTAGGTGTAAACATTGACCACGTCGCAACTTTGAGACAAGCACGCGGTACGTCTTATCCAGAACCAGCACAAGCGGTTGTGATCGCCGAACAGTCCGGAGCTGATCTGATTACACTGCATTTACGGGAGGACCGGCGTCACATAGTAGATAGAGATGTTTACCTGTTGAGACAAGTTATCCAGACGCGAATGAATCTGGAAATGGCGGGGACCTCAGAAATGGTCAAAATTGCCTCTGACGTGCAACCGGAGGATGTCTGTATCGTGCCCGAAAAGCGCGAAGAGTTGACTACCGAAGGCGGGCTCAACGTAATAGCCAACAGAATAGAACTAGAAGAACATATCATCTGTCTGAGGGAAGCTGGGATACGCGTCTCGTTGTTTATCGATCCGGATCCCGAACAAATACACGCATCCTGTGAAGTTGGTGCTGAAGCAGTAGAGATCCACACCGGTGCTTACGCGGATGCTAGTCGCGGTAATTGCGACGAAGAACTCGAGCGGATAAAGGATGCTGTAGCTGTGGCGTCAAATTTGCCGCTTCGGGTAAATGGAGGCCATGGGTTGCATTATCATAACGTGAAGTCAGTCGCAGCAATCCCTGGTTTTGCCGAACTCAATATCGGTCACGCTATTATTGCACGGGCACTATTTTCGGGTCTTGGAGAAGCAGTCACAGAAATGAAAAGGCTGATCGATTCGGTATCTTCTTAAAAAGGAGCTACTTCTTTTTAGGTCCAAAACCTTGTGGTACATCCCCGAGATCGCCCTCACCGAAGAGAAATCCGACCATATGTTGTTCAATGTGGTCTAAACTTTCTGGATCAGCAGAAGACAGTTGGTTTTCATTGATAATTAGGACAAGTCGCTCAAGCCATTGTGTCCACCCCTCTTTTGAAACGCTCTCAACAATTCTTTGGCCGAGTTCGCCCGGGTAGGGCGGGGCATCGAGTGCCTCAGCTTCTCGTTCAAGAACAACGCATTGCACAGTTGCCATGGTAAAATAGAATTATATAATTGTGGTGGAGAGCTCTCATCATAACCAGTATGTGCCACAATCAGCAAACTAGACATGAGCTCAGATGTAGTTTGATGCGCATACCAACCTCACAAGTCACAAGGACTATGCTATGAATGCAACATTATCTGAACAGTTGGCTGTCACTGCGCCTGCTCGAGCCAAAATCGTAGAACTGCTCAAAGAAGCCGACCAGTCAATAAATTCGGTCAGGATATTTGTATCTGGTGGTGGTTGTGGCGGTATGACATATGGCATGACTTTTTCTGAATCTGAGGAGAAAAGGGATAGTGTCCTAGACGATTCGGAAGGTTGCAAAGTTGTCGTTGATCCAATAGCGCTTTGTTATCTGCAGGGGGCAGAAGTGGACTACGTCGACGATGGGGTTAACACCAGTTTTGTATTCAATAACGTTTTTAAAGCAGTCGGTGGCAGCGGTGCCTGTGGCGGTTGTGGTGGTGCACACTAGATAGGTTTCGAAACTCCAGAGTGCTGTTCAGACAANCGCACTGCTGGAGGAGTTCGTGAAGCGGGTAAAGCGAATCCTTCTCATTGCCCCTAATGGAAGTTATAGAACAGCCGCCTATATAAAAATAGCGAAGCAATTAGGATTTGATTGTATCGTCGGATCAACTGGGTACCATGCAGTTTCAGATGTGCCGGGTAGCACAATCATCAATCTGGATCATGGCAGTACCGATTTGGATTTGGAACGACTGCAGAAGCAACATAGCCGTACTCCATTTGACGGGGTTATCGCTACGGATGACTCTGTCGTAGAGATCGCAGCTGCATTAGCTAAGCGCTTACACCTGCCAGGAAATTCAGTCGAAGCCGTTCGTCGCACTTGTCGTAAAGATTTACTCAAAAATGCATTGCTTAACTCTGCTGTACTTTCGCCAAGTGGATTCGAAGTGCGACTGGATCAGCCCTTTGAATCTCAGATATCATTTTCCACTTATCCCTGCGTTGCCAAACCGCTGACATTATCAGCTAGTCGAGGAGTTATAAGAGCTGACAATCCTACCGAATTGAAGGCGGCACTGGCAAGAATCTGGAAGCTGATTCAAAAAGAAGGCGAAGACAAGTATCCTATTGCACTGGTAGAGCGGTTTATNCCAGGTAAGGAGATCGCTGTTGAAGGATTGCTTTTGAATGGTGTCCTAAGCACTTTAGCAATTTTTGACAAGCCGATACCTTTGAATGGTCCACATTTTGAGGAAACTATCTATGTAACACCGTCGGCATTGAGTGAGGCCGAACAACAAGAAGTGAAAACNGTGCTGTCCCATGCCTGCCAACAGCTAGAGTTGCGGCAGGGCCCGGTACACGCCGAATTTCGATTGAATGATCAAGGAATCTGGATTATCGATATCGCCAGTCGATCAATCGGTGGGCAGTGTAGCCTGCTAATAAAGGCCGGTACCGGCATTACACTCGAAGAGATGATTGTCCGGAATTCAGTTGGGGAAGATACTAAAAGTAAAGTGATTGAAAAGGCTGTCGGAGTGATGATGATACCGGTACCCGGAAATGGGGGAATTCTTAGAAGGATAGAAGGGCTCGGAAATGCAGTCGATGTGCCTGGTGTAACGCGTAGAGTTAGATGCCAGGCCGGGCCAGATTCTGACTCCCTGGCCAGAGGGTTGCGCCTATCCAGGATTTATTTTTGCGGAAGCAGAGTCAACAGACAAAGTTGTCAGATCATTGGAGCGGTCACATGCAGAACTGAAGTTTGTATATTCACCATCGTTGCCGGTACATGTGGTTGCACCAACATCCCCATCCCAACTGTTCAGAACTGATAGCGTGCGCCAATAGAGATCATGTTGGACTCACTGGTTAGCCGGCTACGCAGGAACTCAAGTTCTATATTGAAAGCGCCACGCTCGCCTAGACGCAGGCCAATGGCGCCGCGGTACTCTATGTCGACATTCTGACTATTGTGAAAGTAGTTCTGGAGACTATTTGTGTCTGCATACAACGGTCCGCCGACGAGTCCACGATACAAGTTACCGCTAGATCTATAGGAAAGATATAGCCCAACGTCCTTAAGCGTAGCAAACTGCTGATAGGCATTAGAACCAAGTCCAGTGGCAAATTCTGTTCCACTGGTCGTTCCGACGAGGAACGATAGAGCTGGAAAACGGCTTTGAATATGGAAAAAGGGTTGCTGACCGGTATCGCCAAGAAACTTATTGAAATTGATCGTGTGCGCGGTTTCGGTATAACCAGTCGGATATCCCCACGCACTTAATTGCAATGCCTGTAAACCGGTTTGCCCCAATGTGAGTCCAGGTGCCCACAGGCACAGGGCCCCTAGAATTAGTTGAATGAGTCGTTTATGCATAAATCAAGGGTTAACGTCTGTTTGTGGTCTAATTTTAGCACAGTGAATACCTGTCTAGTTAGAGAAATCACATCTAGTTATCACATCTAATCAATCACTTACGGCTACTATTGAAGATATATGCGATGTTGTCCCAAAGACTTGGCTGTAAGAGATTAAAACAAAATTTATTGAATTAACTGGAATACGCTATAAGTCATCTATTGTGACACCCCTGCCATGTTGGAATACCACGGACTGTTTACGGGTAAACCGTGTAATACCTTCGGGGCCGTAACGAGAACCACCAAGACCAGAATTTTTGAAACTCATCTTTTCTGCCGACCCATGGGCACTACCGATCAGGTCGACGTCGTTGCAATAGATCCCACCGGCATCTAGGTTTAGAGCCACAGCTTCCGATTTGTCCAAGTCGCCAAAAATCGCCGCGCTAAGTCCATATTCTGAGTCATTGGCCAAATAGACGGCTTCTGAAGTTTCTTTAAATGTCATGATGGGGATGATGGGTGCGAATGTCTCTTTTTGCATTAATAACATCGAATGATCGACATCGGTGACGACTGTCGGTCGAAGCCAGCTACCGCCGTGTTGTTCGATGACCCCACCAGTCAAAAAGCTGGCCTTTTTTTCCCTGGCGTCATTCAGGTGCAGGTCTATAACCTGAATCTGTTTAGCGGAAATAATTGGACCAATTACACCCTTGGCAGGATCTTCTGTATTCAGCGAAATTTCTTCAGCCAAGGACGAAATTAGATGGATAAATTTCGAAGCTAACGCCTCATGTACGTATACTCTTTCGATCGAAAAACAGGCTTGGCCTGTGTTCACGGTCGCGCAATGCAAAATCGCTTGTGCCGCGCGTTCAATATCAGCACTTTCCAAAACGATAGCGGGATCTTTCCCGCCAAGTTCCAGAAACGCTGGCTTTAACTGGCTGGCTGCACGCGTTGCAACCTGTCGTCCTGTTTCGACGCTGCCCGTAAAATTGATGACATCCACAAGATCGATGAGATTGTTCCCAGTAGACGCTGTGCCTGGAACTACAGTTACTACGGCACCTAATTCGACTGTATCGCTCAGCACTTGGTTAACAACTTCGATAAAGCGGGGCGTGATTTCACTGGGTTTAATGATGACAGAGCAGCCAGCTAAAAGCGCCGGTACAGCGTCCANAAAGGAGAGAATTAGAGGATAGTTCCAAGGCGAAATAACGCCAACGACAGGATATGGGACAAAGACCTGCAGATGAGAAATGTCGTTGCTTCCCGATTTCATACGTTTGGTTTGTAGGGTGNCGATCGCTTGGTTCACGCGACTGTGTGTAATCGCTTCGAGCGCATCAACTTCCATTAGCGACAGGCGCCAACGGCCGGTATCGACACAGAGAGCCTGTGCCAATTGATCTTTGTGCCGGGCAAGTCCATCGGCAAACTGCGTCAGAATCTCACCCCTGTCACTGACTTCTAAGGAAGTCCAATCGACCTGATTTTCGCGAAGTCGTGATATTTTGGATGCCAGTTCACTTTTTGTGAGCTCCTCGAATGCATAGTCAATGTCACCCGTATGGGGGTTTCTTACCGGTATTTGTGTCATAGCGAGGTGAGTATTGTCTGAAGCGAGAGTAATGTGGGTAATTTAAAAAGGCANCATGAGCCTTAGGATAACGCAGATTGTTGCAGAATACGGTCCACGTATGAAAATTACCGTGATAGGTGCTGGGCTGGCCGGGCTAACCGCAGCACATCGACTTCAGCAGGCAGGATTTTCTGTCGATGTGTTCGAACGTGAACAGTCTCCAGGGGGCAGAATGGCGGAAGCCCATGACGATGGATTGAATTATCTGACAGGTGCCCGATTGATCTATTCATTCAGCAAATCTGTCATGGGTTTGATTCGAGAACTTGATCTGACCGATCAACTCTGTCATGGATTGACGATCCCTGTATCGACCTGTTCGCTAGCCGGTGAACATTCAGTTCAGATAAGTCCAGGGCCTCAACTGTTGTTTAATTCGCCACTAAGCTATAACCAGAGACTGCGCCTTCTACAAATGGGAGTCGGGGTGGCTGGNCGNCGCNTTTCAACANACTCTGATCGATTGTTAGATTGGCAGCATTATGATGAAGGAACACTCTACGAGTTCTTGAAACAAAGATCTCTAGACCAGGTTACTCAGATATACATAGAACCAATATTTCGGGGCGCCCGAGGCTGGCGCATGACAGATGTATCTCCGGTATTTTTCCTCAGCACGACAGCGCATATGTATGGGTCTCATGCTTACACATTCACCGACGGAATTGGTCTGCTCACNGAGCGATTGGCCCAAAACCTNGATGTGACCTATTGTGCGGACGTCAAGAATGTGAGTCGAGCAGCATCCGGGGGTAGTGAGCTCTCTTATGAGGTTAAAGGANTGTTGCATTCAACGCATGCTGATTTGGTGATCTGTGCGATACCTGGCGCTTTGGCGATGAGCATTGTTTCACAGCCCACGGCTGAAGAATCTCAATNTTTTCGGTGTGTAAAGTACAGCAGTGGGTACATTGTGCATTTCGGTATCGANTGTTCGGTTNAANCGTCTGTGCGTTTCTTCAGTCGGGATGTGAACCCTTCAATAGCCGCGGTAGAGATTGTCGATCAATCTACAATTCCCTCAAGTTATCTCAGCCGCTTATCTGTTTATTTATCGCCTGAGGCGGTTATAGAGCGGAAATCTGGGTCGGTAGTTGATGGCGAACTACCTGCTATCTGGAATGATCTGCCCGATGATGTTACAAGATACCTGGATCGCGGTTATGGGCATGTCGTTCAGCAAAAGATAGAAAATATGTTGCCCTTGTTCTATCCGGGTTATCTTAAGGAACTGAGAGTATTTGAAAGCTATCAAATGCGCGGTAAACAGCAGATCTATTATGCGGGGGACTATATGTCTCACGCACTCCTCGGAGGTGCCTGTCGAAGTGGTGAAGATGTTGCACAGGCGATAATGTCGGACTGGGCTGACTGAATCTATATAATTTTTCGCACTGTGCTGACCGAGAACCAGTCGCTTAATACATGCTATGATTGTGGCGTAGTGGCGTTGGTTTATGACGACGCTGCTTTGGTTAATAAACTAAACAGACGGGTGAGGATATGAGTATGAGACAAATGATGACAAAGACAGTAAGCACAATGCGCCGCACGGTGGTCGCAGCTGCACTCGTATCGATTGCAGCTAGTCCAGTCTATGCCGGCGAGGTAAAGATTGGTGTATTGAACGCTTTGACGGGGCCAATTCCAGATCTTTCTGCCGTGATCCTGGAATCTGAACTGGCTGCTGCGGCGTATATCAATGCAAACGGCGGTATGTGGGGAGGTGACACCCTCGTATTGGCAAGCGGCGATTCTGGCTGCGACGCGAAAGCTGGCGTAGACGCAGCAACTAAGATCGTCAATGTGGAGCAGGCTTCTATTATCGTAGGACCCCTTTGTTCGGGTGCGACAATTGGTGCAACGCAAGCTGTCACAATTCCAGCGGGCGTGGTGAATATTTCACCGTCGGCAACTTCCCCTGCAATCACTGGACTAGACGATAACGATTTGGTATTCAGGGTCTGCCCCTCCGATGCGTATCAGGGGGTAACAATTGCAAAACTTGCGAGAAGCATGGGCTATTCAAAGCTGGCCGCCACCTATGCAAATGACGACTATAACGCCGGTCTTCACGATGTATTTGTCAAAGCATTCAAGGAGCTCGGTGGTACGATTACGGGCGATCAGATGCATGAGGCGAATAAGGCATCTTACCGTGCTGAACTTGCAACCCTTTCATCCGGTGGTCCTGAAGCGCTAGCCATATTTGCGTATTACAACGGCAGTGGGATTACGATGTTGCGTCAAAGCTTAGAAAACGGTTTTTTTAGTAAGTTTATCGGCGGCGATGGGATGATAGCGCAGGAAGTGATTGATGAAATTGGGGCCGACAACCTTGGAGATGCAGTTTTTACCAAAGGAACGGCTGACGAAAGTTCGAGCCACTTTAAAACCTTTGCCGGCTTGTTTGATCGTCCGTCAGATCCTTATACCGCCCAAGCTTGGGACGCAGTGATGATTGCCGCATTGGCACTGGAAAGTGCTGGAGGTGCAACACGAGATCTCATCGGTCATGTACGGTCGGTGGCCAACGCACCAGGTGTAGAGGTGGGTCCTGGCGATTGGGCTAAAGCCAAGGCACTCCTGGCTGCTGGGAAAGAGATTAACTATCAAGGTATCGCTGGTGCAAATGAGTTCGATGCGAACGGCGACGTTGCAGGTATCTATGGTAAGAGTGTTGTAAAAGATGGAAAGTGGTCTGAAACCTTGATTGATTAGGCATCCGCAGTTTGTATCTGCAGAACAAAATAGCCCCCATTTAATGGGGGCTATTTTTTTAATAGGTATATGGTTAGGTAAGTTTCGACCAGTTTGGTTTAGGCAAGCGCAGTCGGTTGGGAGGCTATTTCTACGCTACTTTATTCGTGGTTGGCCGACGTTCCGGCAGGATACCACCTGCATAGCGTTGTAGGACAACCTGCAACAGTAGTCCGATCAGAAATATTCTGAAATAGGCGGCCTTTACAGCCAACTCTGCGGGTAATCGTCCCGTGAGTACCTCACTGAATGACCAGATGCCCCACAAGAGGAATGCACCGAGTACTGCGCCTCGGTTATTACCACTGCCGCCAGCGATCAGCATAACCCAAACAAGGAAGGTTGTTGTCAAGGGTTCTGTTGCACCTGGGCCAATGAACTTGATGTAGTGGGCCATAAGTCCTCCTGCTAGCCCCATTAATACAGATCCACAGACAAAAGCTTCGATTCGAAACCGTTCTACATTCTTTCCGGCCGCTCTTGCAGATTGTTCATTTTCTCGGATCCCAGTCATTAGTCGGCCCCAAGGCGCTAGGCGTGCTCGTTCAATCACAAAATAGAACACAGCAACGACAGCCAGCACTAGTAACATGAAGCCGATTTTATTCCAGGGTTCGGACAGGGTCTCGAAAGGGAGAGGGATTTTGGCAATACCGCGCGCACCGTTGGTGGCCCAGATCTCGTTTTTTAGGATCAGCCGGAATATCTCGATACCAATGGTCGCAATTGCGAGATAGTCACTTCTTAGGCGTATACACAACAATCCAACGAGCCAGGCAATAACTGCGGTGACGGCCATTGCGCCAACGAGACCCAATGCGATGGGTAAATCGTAACCTCCCAGATGAGACCCAGATTCAGCGGTGGTCAGGATGGCTGAGACATAAGCGCCTATGGCAAAAAATCCTGCGATTCCAGCATTAAAGAGGCCTGTGAATCCCCATTGGATATTGAGGCCCAGGCACATAATTGCGTAAATCCCACCCATCGTCATCAGTGACACAAAGTACAACATGTAGCCATAGGCTTGCGCTGAGTCCATTTTAGAAAACCCGACCGCGAAATAGACCGCTGGGTCGCCAGATCAGCATTATGATCATCAGTGCAAATGCCACACCAGCCTTATAGGCCGGTGAAAGCAGTGGACTATCCCCCAGCCACGGGTATGCCGACAATTCCTCTGCTAAACCGACCACGAGACCCCCGACCATCGCGCCGTAGGGTTGTCCGATACCGCCCAATATTGCAGCGGCAAACATTGGCAGTAACATGTAAAACCCCATCATTGAGTGCAGATGAGAATCCCAGCCGAGGAATACACCNGCGGCNGTGGCGAGTGAAGCACCCAGCACCCAGGTNGCTTTCACAACNCTTTCAGTTTTGATNCCNGTNAGTTGCGCCANCTCGGCAGAATCACTCATTGCGCGCATAGCTTTGCCAGTTCTGGTATGAGTCAGNATGACGTGTACTACCATCATCAGTACGATAGAGGAAAAAACTATCCAGACNTGCTTGGGAGAAAGGCGCAGTGTGTCAAATAGAATCATGGGCATCTGGATTTGGCCCGATGAATAGGAGAATGTGTCAACACCCCAGATTATTTGAACCGCCGATCGCGCCATCAAAGCAATACCAAAAGAAGCAACTATGACAATAGTGGACTTAGAAGCTCGAAACGGTTTGTAGAAAGTATGATCGATGCCCAGAGCGACAAGGCTGGTAAACAACATAGCGATCGGCAATACGATCAAAGGGTGTAAGCCTGTAAACTGCATCAGCGAATAGGCGGTATAGGCACCGATCAACATGAGCTCGCCGTGGGCGAAATTTGCAAACCGAAGGATNCCGAAAACCAGCGAAACACCAATCGCGCCGAGCGCATAGATGCTGCCAAGCACAAGGCCGGGAATCAGGTAAAAATTTATAAAATCCATTCTAAGAGTGTTATCCGCCTAAAAACATTTTCGCGATTTCTGGGTCGTTCAACAAGTCGATCCCCTTTCCGGTGGTGCGATTTCGGCCATCAACAAAAACGTATCCTCGGTTGGCAATAGCAAGCGACTGTTTGGCATTTTGTTCTACCATCAGGATCGGCACACCAGAGGCGTTGATCTGGCGTATTATTTGAAAGATTTCATTTCGATAGATCGGACTAAGGCCCGCTGTGGGTTCATCCAGCATCAGGATCGTTGGCTCTAGCATTAATGCTTTGCCCATAGCGACCATCTGTCTTTGGCCACCGGATAGTTCGCCAGCTGCTTGCTTCTTTTTCTCTACTAGGGGAGGAAACATTTCGTATATTTCCAGAAGACGCGGTCGAAAATCATCTTTTCTAATGTAAGCGCCCATCTCGAGGTTTTCTTGGACGGTTAAAGTCGGAAATACGTTGTTAGTCTGGGGGACATAGCAAACACCTTTGTTAACAACCTGNGCGGGATCCATGTTAGTGATTTCTTCGCCGGCGAGATGAACCGACCCGCCGGATAATCGCAANAGCCCNAATACGGCTTTCATAGCTGTGGACTTCCCTGCACCATTCGGGCCAATNACAACAACAATNTCACCGGTGTTTATCTCTAGCGAGATCTCGTGGAGAATATCGGCCTCGCCGTAACCNCCCGATAAGTTTTCTATGCTAAGTACAGGCATNGGTCAGTTNGGNGCTACGTNAACATCACCACCAAGATAGGCATCTAGCACNCGAGGATCGGCGCGNACAGTTTCCATGTCACCTTGCATAAGTACTGCACCTTCTACCATGACAATGACAGGATCACACAGACGAGCGATCATATCCATGTTATGTTCAATAATGCAAAACGTGTAGTGCCTCTCCCTGTTAAGTCGTTCAATCATTTCGGCCAGATCACCGAGCAGCGTCGGATTGACACCGGCTCCTGGTTCGTCGAGTAAAACAATATCTGGATCCGCCATCATCGCGCGGCCAAGCTCAAGTAATTTTTTCTGGCCGCCAGAAAGATTGCCAGCAAGCTCATCAATTACGTGNGTGAGGCGTAGAAATTCCAGCACATCAATTGCTCTTTCGCGAATCTCTTTGTCGCGAAGGGAGACTTTTNTCGTCGATAGCAAGGCATGAAAAAGGTTCTCACCTGCCTGTTCTGCCGGTACTAGCATAAGGTTTTCAAGGACGCTCATTGCNCCAAATTCCTGTGGAATCTGAAANGTACGCATGATTCCAAGGTGNAATAATTTGTGCGCGGGTCGGCCGGTAATATCAGCGCCTTGAAATTGGATTCGACCGCCGTCGGGTTTCATTGCACCTGCGATCACGTTAAATATTGTTGTCTTTCCCGCACCATTGGGGCCAATGAGTCCAGTAATAGATTGGGCTTCGATGGTAAAGCTGCAACTATTGACTGCGGTCAGTCCACCAAAGCTTTTGCTGATTGAGTCTACGGTTAGCATTGCACCGACCAGTCAGTAAGGAACAGGAGCACTATAGTTGCCAAACCGAACGGTATGATCTAACCGATCTGGTCTAGATTGTGAGTCAGGATCGAGAGGTCCTGATTACTCAGGGGCAGTACCGGTGCTCGACACTGACCCACATTAAACCCTCGATAATTTGCAGCACTTTTTACAGCTGAGTTGTAGACATGTGTCCAGATGAACAGCTGGGAAGGTAATAAGCGTTGCCAAAGTTGATTGGCTTCTCTGAGCTTACCTTCCTGTACTAATGCATAGAGTTCGACTGCTTCTTCTGGAATGAAGTTGATCGCTCCCCAGACGCAGCCGACGCAGCCAGCAGCCAGAGCGGGGTAGGTTATGGGGTCTCCTCCGTTAAAAACCTTTCCTGAGGTCTGCAGCAACTGCTGAATGCGTATCAGATCCCCCGTGCTGTCTTTGATGTATTTGATGTTGTCGATCTCCAGCAATTTACTGAAGAACTCCGGTGTAATATCGAAACCCGAATGCACCGGAATGTTGTACACCATAATTGGGAGATCGGTGGCTTCCGCAACTTTTTCAAAATGGTGATATACACCAGCAGCATCAGGTCCTTCAAAGTAGGGCGGTAGAATCATGAGCACATCGGCACCGTGATCAGCTGCGTGTTTGGTTGCATCTATGGTGTCACGCAAACTGATAGCAGACGTCTGTGCAATAAAACGAGCACGATTTTCTATGTGCTTGCCCGTAATCTCAACTAAGCGCCGTTTTTCTTCAGTGGTCAGGTAAGCAAACTCGCCAGTGCCTCCACACGCAAGGATAATATCGGTTTTGGCTTCTATCATTCGGTCAATGTGTCGTAAATAGCCTGGCTCATCGATGGTCTCATCATCATTAAAGGGCGTACATACTGGAACACAGACTCCTGATAGTTCTGTCATCATATTATTCCTCAATGCAAACTAGCTCACTTTAGAGCTAAAAGTTTAACTAATTCTAAGGCAATAAACACACTGCTTTTCAATGGTGTCGCTGGAATCGGGTGACTATCGGCCAGTCTGATACGATCAGCGCGAATTAGCAGCTTGCCAAATAAACTTTCGATGGCACTTACTGTCTAAGTAAAGAAGAGCTGATGTTTCTAGCTGGAATCATCGAGTGTACCCAGCCCATGCTTGTCTAGTTCGGCAAGGGATTCGTCTGTTTTTTGCAGATGATCCATATCCATCCCTCGAAGAACGGCAGTGGATTTACTGAACATGATATTGGTGTAGGTGGTGATTTCTANACGGTTACCCCAGGGGTCGAGAAAATCCAAGAATCGACCCCCAAGAAGGGCAACGCCCATTTCGATTAAGGTGTCTCGAACCAGTTCTTTGTCATCTACGGCAATTCCGAAGTGACGCTTTTCATCGGGCGCCTGTGTTCTACCCTTTGCAAAATTTATGAACTGATCGCCGAAATAGATAAAAGCGGCATTCTCAGATTGACTCGTGATCGTAAAATTGAGAATACGTCCGTAAAAGGCCAGGGCCTCGGCGATATTACCAACCTCCAGTGCGACATGATTGATACCGATGGCGGTCGCTTTGGTACGTATTGTCATACATTGGCCTATCTTGTCGTATAAGGAGCTGGTGTCACGATTAAATTAGGCAAAAATTTCCGCTGGTCAGTATTTCGCACGACCAGTGAGTNTAATCCAGCCATGCAGGATTGGACCAGGCTTTTCTGTTCTTATCATCGACCACCGTAATTCTAAAATGGGCATCTCTAAATCTTTCAAGCGGCAAACGAACTCGTGTCAGGCCGTTACCCATTTCCTTAGTGGATCGGGAGCCTCGACCAGAGATAATAACAACGCTAGCCGGAGAACAGTCGACAACAACATCATTATCCTCGATTTGAATGTTGTGAATATAAGGGCCTTGAGAGGAATAGAAGTGGCCCGATTTAATGCCATGGAGGATTGATTCCGGGTCTAGATTTTCCGCTTTAACGTGTATCCAGCCCCCGAAAGCATCGTGGGTCATGTGGTGGGCATCGTCTGTTGCATAGGCAAAAACACGGTGGCCCTCGTTTAAAAGCGTGTCACACAGACCCCAGCCATCGCCGCGGTCATTTTCGACTTCTGCGCCGTGGTTGTATATCTCGATTGCATGCGCAAAGGGCAGAATTCGCGCGTCCTCGGGCTGGAGACCGTACCAAGCCGGATGCACAATGCCAATGAATGCACCCAAGTTGGCTGCGCGTGTTGATATTGCGACAATGTCTTCGTCTTTCTGGGGAAGATTAAAATCCAGCGGTATACCGACCGCAAGGATGTGCCAAACCTCATCATTCAATGTTTTACCAACATGAAGTTCGGCCGCCGTAAGCGTTGTAAAGCGATTCGATCGGTACGGGCGGGTATCAGTAATGGGATAGCCAAAGCGCTCATGGAAATGATCGCTCAGTGCCAGAAAATCATATCCCTGCTGACGATAACGCTTGACGACTTCTTCGGCAGAATAGTCGCCATCGGACTCTGTGCAATGGGTATGAAGGTTCCCCTTAAAGAACTGTCCTGGTAATTTAAATGGTTGACTGTTCATCAAAATGCTCGATGTATAAGTATGATCATGGATTGATTGTCAGATAGCCCTAGATCTATCGATGCCCTGCCATTGGTCCTGTGATACTTGTGAGCGCATCCGTGCTTTTCGAATCTTGAATCCATTTGTAAGCGACAAAAGTCAATTATTACAGAGTTTTCCAATGGGAATCTAGGCCTGGATCTAACTAGGATCTAGGCTGTAGATAGAGTCCTGACAGTTGCCTTCTAGAGGAAGAAGTGCCATCAGTTTAGGCCAAATTTTCACAGTTTTACCGGCATCAGGTATAGCGGATACGTGGGTCAAGTCGAGCGTACAAAATATCGATTGCAAAATTGATCAAAACGAAAACGGTCACTATGACCATGGTTAACGCCTGAATGACGGTGTAGTCTGAATACAGTACCGAGTCCACCATCAATCGCCCTAAACCATTCAGGTTAAATACCTGCTCTGTGACAACAAGGCCTCCAATAAAGAACGAAAATTCCATCCCAATAATAGTGATGACGGGCAAAAACGCATTCCTAAGAGCATGGCGACTGACAATCTTTCTGGAGTAAGGCCTTTCGCGTATGCGGTTCGCACATAATCTTCCCGCAGAACATCGAGTAATGCCGAACGGGTCATTCGCGCAACCACTGCCGAATACCGATAACCTGTAGCCAGCGCTGGCCACACTAGCTGTGAAATATTTCTGCCAAAATCATCAAACGGTGAAACGTATTCTATTGGCGGTAGCCAGGGCTCTCCAAAAATGTTTTGGCTCGCAATAAGCAGTCCTAAAATAATCAGAATACCCAGCCAGAATGATGGAACGGCGACGCCCGCGATGGAGATAATACGCACGATATAGTCTATCCATGTGTTCTGCTTTAGAGCCGCCACGACACCAAGAGGTACAGCGATCAAAACAGAAAAAACTGTTGCCATTACGGCAACCTGGAATGACAGTGCAAACCGAAGCTCAAATTCTTCTAAAATAGGTCGCCCGGTCCACATGGACTCACCAAAGTCCAATGTTAATACTCCGCCAATGAACTGAAGAAATTGAGTCAGCAGGGGATCATTCAGCCCGAGTTGGTTTCGGCAGAATTCCAGCAAATCCGGATCGAGATTCGTACCGTAGTCGACCCACCTGACAAGGCAGATATCTCCAGGTAATACTCTCATTAGAAAGAAGACCAGAATCCCAGCACCCAATAGGGTTGGAAACATCAGCAGAACACGACTTAGAATATAGTGTTTCAAATTTGGCGTTAGTTGGATTGCAGATATTAAGAACCACGTCGCCTTTAGTCGGGTAGAGTCAAGCTGGCCGGTGAATTGTTCTTACTTGTGAGATGTCCTGGTATCAAGTCTATGTCGGAGATCAGGGTATCTATTGTCCGGCTATCGTAACCTTTTTTAAGCATCAAATGAATCACTACACTCGTAGGTTTCTCAGTAACAATAATCGTGGGACAGCACAAAACTAAACTGGGATTGATTGGCGCCGGCACCATAGGCAAAAGGCATCTGCAGGCAATCTCTGAGGTGACCCAAGCTGAACTGGTGGCGATCGTCGATACAGATCCGCTCGCCCAATCAATCGCGACCAAAACCAACGCCAGTTTCTTTTCATCAACTAGTCAAATGCTGAGAGAGATACAGCCAGATGGTGTTATCGTGTGTACCCCGACTGAAGTGCATCTGGAGCCAGTTCTGTCGTCGCTTGAGTTCAATGCCCATGTGCTGGTAGAAAAGCCCATTGCACCATCTCTTGAAGAAGCGCAGCAGATTATTGAGTTTTCAAAGAGATTCAATAGGCAGGTTCTGGTCGGGCATCACCGGCGCTATTCCGAACAAATGCAACAAACAAAGCGAATGATGGAAAATGGAGTATTGGGTGAACTGGTTGGCGTCACAGGCATCTGGGCAACTCGAAAAGCAGATGCCTATTTCGAGCTGGAATGGCGCAAGCAGCGAACTTCAGGGCCGGTTCTGATCAATCTAATCCACGAAATCGATACCCTCAGATATGTCTGTGGGGAAATTGCCTCGATATCAGCCAAAGTCAGTAAAGGAATTCGAGACCATCCCAAAGAGGAAACTACTGCACTCTTGCTTGAGTTCCACTCTGGGGCACTAGGGACATTTTTGTTATCGGACGTTACCCCTTCTCCTTGGACCTGGGAACAGGCTACGGGGGAAAATCCAAATTTTCCCAAGACTTCACAAAATGTCTACCGGTTTATTGGATCCAAGGCGTCACTAGATTTCCCGAATCTGGTTCTGTGGAGACATGCGGGTAATGAACCCGACTGGCTCCACGAAATCAGCCCTGAAGTTATCGAGAGTGAGATCGGAGATGCTTATGCCGAACAGATCCGTCATTTCTGCGCAGTGATTAAAGGTAAAGAGCAGCCTAGAATCAATGCTGTGGATGCAACGAAAACTTTAAAGGCTACCCTCGCAGTTTTTGAGGCATCGGAAAAGGGAGTGGGAATTCGGTTGTGAAAGCCGATTCGGATGCTGGGTTGTCGTCTATACAAAACCTCTCGTCGCCAACTTTATGCGGACATTCCATCGAATTAGCGCGAAAAGTAGGATGGGTCAAGATCTCATAGATATTCGGATTTGAGAGATGCTTATTGACAGATGAGTACGACACCAACATCTGGTTGCATTACATCCATCGTTTCTGTGATCTCGAGCCTATTGTTGCTATATAGCGGCGTGCTGGCTGGCGCTGACTTAGGCAATCACACCAAGCAATTTACGCCTAATTCTGAGATGAGTGCCGCTGATTGGTCTAGTCCTGATGAGTTAGACCGTACCTGGCAAGCATCTCTTGTGCGGATACCCAATAAACATAAAGTATTTGCGGGTCAGATTAGTGATCTACCTTACGAGGCGCTACTAGACAAGAGAAAACTCCCCACCGTCATTTATCTCCACGGGTGTTCTGGTATCTGGTGGGGAACGCACATCCGTCTGAATTTTTTCGCTGAAAATGGATTCGCTGTAATTGCACCAGCCAGCTTTGCTCGGACCAAATACCCAAAGTCCTGTGATCCCGCGACAAGAAGGGCAGGGCTTTACCGAGAAACACTGAAGATGAGGCAGTACGATGCGCTCAATACCATCAAAATTGCAAAACAATTAGATTGGGTCGATGCGAGGAATATATTTCTAGTTGGTTTCAGTGAGGGCGGGATCACTAGCGCGACCGTCTCGACAAATTTGGACAGTGGTGTTAATGCAAGGGTTATTGAAGGATGGACTTGCCATGCGGAATGGAGTGAGTACCGGGGAATTAATGCATCGTCTTCGGAGCCGGTACTGGCACTGGTGGCTGATCAAGATCCGTGGTTCCAGAATCCGTGGACACGAGGCAGTTGCGGCAGGTACATGAATTCAGACAATGGCAGCCGATCAGTGGTTTATAGTACCGGGCCATTGGTGAGCAGACATAGTCTGCTGGATGATGCTGATGTGCAAAAATTGGTTCTTGAATTCCTGCAAGCTCACAGGGTCGAATAACTATGGCCTGGTGGTGTTCTGCAGCGGGCTAATCCAATTTAAGCCATCAGACTGGATCTGATGGCTCACAGTAAGATGGCTTATTGATAGCCGGAAGAATCTGGAATAACAAGTTCCCTGGATTGGATTTAAATCACGGCTCTACGGATCAACACCCCACAATTTTGCGTAGTCTATTAATCTGACCAGAAATTTTGAGCCAGTTCACGCCTACGATTCCACAGATCACTCTTATCTGCGAAGGCTTCAAGTCCTTTACCTGGCTCCGCGTCAGGAATCTTGGGTGTATCCTCTCGCCAGTTAACGGCAGAGGTAATGACCTCGTTCATCGCCTCAAAGGCAAGCGCGGTCTGGACGTCAGCATCGGCATTCTTGTTGATTACAAACTTGATCTGACGCAGTGTCTGTTGATTCTTCGACAACAACACCTCGACAAGTTTTTCGAGTTCATCATCGATCTGATCGTCGGGCACAGCACGGTTCCACAGGCCCCAATCGACCGCCGTCTGGGCAGAGCGTAATGCGCCGATCATGTTGACCTCCTTAGTTCGGCGACGGCCTATGATACGGATCAGCCGCGTAGTGCCACCCCAACCCGGGGTCATGGCGTTGTCGATTTCGGGCATCCCCCAAACGGCACCCTTTGTAGCAAGAACAAAGTCGCATACCATCGTCATCTCAAGTCCACCACCACAAGCGACACCCTCGACCACAGCAATAGTGGTTTTGTCGAGATCCTCGATGCGTTGGGCAAATTCCTGATAGTAGCGAATCCGGCGCATCACCTGGTTGGGATTGCCCCAATGGCCTTCGTGCATCTCAACCAGATCATCGCCACAGCAAAATGCGCCGTCCGCGCCGCGAAGGATGACGACGTGAAGGTCTTCTTTCGAACGCATTTCATCGATGGCGGCGACCATCTCGTTAGTAATGTCGCATGTCAGTGGGTTGAGCCGTTTACCAGTGGTATTCATGGTGACTCGGGCTACCCGGCTGTTATTGGAGTATTCGACACTGACTTGCTTAAAGGCTTCCTGACCCTTTGGCACAAATGCAGGAATTAGTTTTGTTTGGGGCATGGTGTTTCCTCCTGGTTACACCAGGTAATTAGTTGTTACAATTATAGGGGAAACCCGGTGAGTCAATTTAGTTACAAGGTAATATCNATTCGGAATTAAATTATGCTGGCCGTNGTAGTCAACGAAATCAACAAGCTCAGTTCGATTGAAGTTCGTGAAATCGACCCTCCCCAGCCAGAATCGAATCAGGTGCTCATTGAGTCTGTGGCTGCAGGGCTAAATTTTCCCGATCTACTGCAGATTCGGGGCAAATATCAGATTGTTCCAGCGACGCCGTTTGTTCCAGGAAAAGAAGCTGCAGGTGTGGTCATCGCGGTTGGAACAGATGTCGAACATATTCAACCGGGTAATCGGGTACTGGTAGAGGTTGATTATGGTGCTTTTGCGGAGCAGGTTACCGCCGACGTGCAGCGTACGTTTGTGTTACCTGATGAGATTGAGATGCCAACCGCAGCTGCGATGGGGTTGGTGTATCAGACAGCGTATATTGCTCTGACCGAGCGCGCATCATTGCGTGCCGGCGAGACAGTCCTGGTTACGGGAGCCTCCGGCGGCATTGGTCTGGCCACTGTACAGTTAGCTAAAGCCTTCGGCGCGACAGTACTTGCAGCCACCTCAGATCCAACAAAATTCGATGCTGTACGTTATGCTGGTGCCGATCATGTTATTGACCTTAGTATGACCCCACTTAGTGACAAGCTCCGTGATCAGGTTTACACGGCCACCGGCGGTAAAGGCGTTGATGTCGTCCTGGATGTGGTTGGCGGTCAAGCCTTCGACGCGTCGTTGCGTTCGCTTGCGTTCGGTGGTCGCATTGTTGTTCTTGGATTTACGTCGGCTGAAATTCCGAACATTAAATCCAATTACCTTTTGCTAAAAAATCTTTCAGCTGTGGGTATGACGATCAATGGATACTTCGCAAAGCGACCAGAAATTGTAAATGCCGCTCAAGTGGCGATTTTTGATCTCTGGCGCCAGGGTAAGGTCAGACCACACATTCATGCCGAACTATCCTTACATGAATTTGCTAAGGCATTTGAAATGCTGGAAAACCGGGAAGTTATCGGCAAGGTGGTTCTATCGCTGGGTTGACCATTTGGTTCTATGTCAATAGGGAGGAGTAAATGTCAAATACGAATGCACCCACAGTCTATACAGCAGCGGACGCCACGGGCGAATATCGCGACATGTTATTGCGTCTAATGACTCGACAACTGTATGCCGAGACAGCAACTGCAGAAGTATTTGGCCGATCAATTGGCGTAGCGCCTACCTGGCGCGAAAAGCATCTCGCAGCTGAGTTTGCGTTTGAAGAGGCACAACACAGCCAGATGCTGTGCAACCTGCTGACTGATCTCGGTGAAGATCCTGAAAATCTAATCGCCAATCGGCCACCGGCAGCCAGCTTCTGGCGTGTAGACCTAGATAATTGGCTACACATTGCGGTTTTTAATTTTACCGTTGACCGGGCGGGTAGCCAACAGATCATGGAGTATCGTGAGTCGAGCTACTTACCATGGGCAGAGAAAATGGTGGTGGTGCTTGAAGATGAAGAGGAGCATTATAAAAATGGTGTAGAGAATCTACGCGAATTCTCCTCGGTACCCGAAAAGCTTAGGACGTTCCAATCAATCTATAACGATATGTTGCCAATTACACTCAAGCGGGCATTTGGTCGACCCGACGGCCCCGACAATGAATTTTGTTTGCGTACCGGGCTGAAAAGGCACTCAACCGAAGACGTAATTAATCGATACATGATCGAGATGCGTAGTTACATGGATCCAGCGGGTCTGAAATTTCCGCCGCTTGAGCGTTTCGCTGCAGAAAACGTAGAGCTCCAAGATTCGACGAGAGAGATATTGACATCATTGCAGTAGCGGATGTTTTGTTAGGTGAAACGGCTTAACCCAAAGCGAATATCTCAAGACCACTGCTTACACAATCCATAAGACAACACTGGAATACATAAATTCAGCCAACGAATTGATAGACAGTCCAAGTCTTTACCGTCGCATCCTTTCATAAACACCTACAAATAAGCATAAACCTAAACTCTGATCCTGTGCTTGTAGGTTGTTTAAGGTCGTTTCGCGTCAGAAACGTCGTTAAGTTAGCAACGTTCTACTTTTGGTAGTTAAATTCCTAGCTTCGACATTACCTGTACCCGCTATGCCGGACCTAACGATCCCAAAGTGTCACGCCCTATAAGGGACGATTGTAGAATGGAGCCGTAAATAATAAATGGAGATGGAAGCATATGAAATATGCCGTAATGACGACTTGGAAACATACCAATGCGATTGACTGG
>JGI26060J43896_10000027_pt1 | contig 47986 bp, 35 predicted proteins | sample MarorgKNORR_S2LV_6_FD_43896 | JGI IMG/M metagenome (IMG submission 43896) | reverse complement strand
GGTATTCCAACATTCCAATTGTCTAAATCATCTGAATCAGGATATTCTGTAGATGGCATAGTTGACATAACAATCATAGCTTCAGAAATAGCAGAACTTAGATTCACATCTTCAGCCATTGTCACATTCATTAATGCAGTTTCAACTGCCTCTGACCAAGTATCAGATATCGGNTCTTGTATTTGTTGCCAAAAAATAACTGAGCTTGCAGGACCTGAATTTGGTGATCCTCCGAATAATCCATAATGATAATCAATCATTTTTGAATTTTCTAAATCTCCTGTATGAGTTAACATATCAGATTCTATATTTGCAAGCAGGTTCCATGTTGCTTCATTTTCTAAATCTCCAACTTCAAATCTAACAATTGATCTGACTAAATCTACATCTACTGTATATGTATTTTCTAATTCATAGAGTAATTTTGTAGTTTCATTATCTGGATAAAAAGCATCTTCAGAATTATCAAAAACTATGTATTGAGCAAATGAGGATAAGGCTAGAATACCTATTATAGCTACTGCAATTACAGTTTTTGGTTTGTCTACAGACATTTCGCTTAAAGTATCAAATGGGTTTTTCATACAATTTTTCCTCTGGATTTTATTACTTTCAATGCTTTATTTACCTGTCCCTTTATTCCTAATTGGCAGGTTTGGACTCTACGAGAGTGGTGGATGCTAAATGGTGGACGCTGGGGGATTTGAACCCCCGGCCACCTGGTTGCAAACCAGGTGCTCTTCCAAGCTGAGCTAAGCGCCCCACGAGTCTCCGGAAACGTAAGGGGTTCTTGAGTTCAACCGTAGTGATATCTACTCTTTTTCAGATTTGACTATTTCCAGACCAACAAAAAAGACAGTAAGAATTGAGATGAAAATCACTGCTTCTAGGAGTTGTTCTTTCGAACTTTTCTCAATCACTTCTTCATTCGTGTCTCCAATAGGGGCGTTATCATCTGCAGTATGAACATCTTGAACATAATTAATATAAAAATTAATTTCAATTGTTGTATTATTTTCTTTGATTTGATGAACCATAGAGATATTCCCAGGCAGTAATCCTTCAGATGGATCTAGAAGTATCAGAGCATGTTTATAGCATGAATCATCTACTTTTTCTCCAGTTTCATTTAATTCGCAAGAACTAGATATCCAATTGGTTGCAAAATCATCAATTCCTTCGAATATATTATCTCCATCAGCATCCACTAAAATCCGATGTTGGACTTCTTGTCTATCATCTACATTACGAAAGAAAAGAGTATCTGTTTCTACTAGAATACCTGGATTAATTGACGCTGGTGTCAGTCCATCTTCTGTGATTAAGATATTGTATTCTTTTTGGTCATGAGCGGTGACAATTGAAGGAATCAATAAGATAAAAAATATTCCGAAAGCGACTAGTATCCGCCCTCTCATAGTTAACCCTAAGTCTCCGATGACTTCAACATGACTGGTCGCTTCCGAAGCATCATGGACAATCGGAGAGTTGCTCTTGTTGGCCTTCTTGTATTCTGTTTGTTCTCTGCCAGTATGGCGGCGATCTTACTTTCTGACGAGAAATCAAATTCTATAGATCAGAGTTTTTCAATTCTTGATCCGCTTTTACAAGATGAGGGGCACGATCATAGAAATGCAAGTCAACATGTAATGTATACAGATAATATTCAACCTATATCATTCAATCAATTAACTGCTCCAGGTAATGCTGAAATTCAGGTGGCAGAATCTCCTGATGGTAACACCTACGCGTACATTGCTGGTTGGTCGGAATTGCACATAGTAGATGTTACAAATCCAAATAATACAACAGTTACAGGAGTTTATGTTGACCCTAATACTCAAGTTCTGGATGTCAAGTATCTACAATATAATGGCGATGAATATGTCATTGTTCAGAATCAGTTAGTTGACCCTGGAAATGCAGATCCTAATGTTGGAGAATGGGGTGACCCAGTTCAAGTAACGGTCACTCTGATTGATGTTTCCGATAAATCTAATCCTACTTATGTTGATGCCTGGTATGATGCTGATCATCCTAGTGGCCCTCACAACCTATACACACATTTGATTGATGAAGAATGGTATATCTTCGTCGCTAATCCTGATTATGAACAATGTGATGTTGGTCAAGGAGATGCTTGCGGTGGAATTACAATTGCTCATCTTAACTTCGACGGGCCAAGTGATAGTCCTAGAATTCTGAAAGTAGGAGAAGCAGAGGTAAACTGGCAAAATACTCTTGGTGGTTGGATATATATTCACGATATGACAGTCCAAACATGGCCGGGTGAAGATCAGCAAGATCCTCGTTATGGTCGAACTTACATATATGGTGCATATTGGGAAGCGGGCTTAAGAATCTTCGATGTTAGTGATGTACCTCATCCTCAAAATTCACCAATAGAGTACGCATTTATTGCAGGTGGATGTGCGGCTACATTAGGTACGCAATTAACCTGTAACTGGAGAGCTCCTGAAGTCGGCCAATGGATGGAATTTGCTGATCTTGATGAAGATGGACAGATAGATTGTGGTTGTACAGGAAATGAAAATGGCGGCCGAGCATCCTATATTCATTATGCAGAACCAATGGATGATATGGTCGATGCATCACATCTTGGCTATCCTCAAGGGAAAATGCATTTGACATTCTTAGCAACTGAAGTATTAGAAACCACAGTTGGAACTGGTCTTGGATATTTACTCGATACAACTGATTATGAGATGCTCAATGGCCAAATAACATTCAAACCTAAAATAATTCATAGTTGGGAGATTCCATTCGCTGAGAGTCATCATATTCCAGGTGGAGATGAATGGCTATTATTCAGTCCTCATAATTCTGATGCTCAAATCTTCCCTACTAATACGGCAGGGTTTCCTGATCAAAGTCTTGGAGGTAATTGGGATGGTCGTATCTATCTCTCTAGTTACCATGCTGGTTTATGGATAATAGATATTGAAACTCTAATGCTCGAGGGGAAAAATGCAGATCTAAATCGTACGGAAGTACATTCTGTTTCAACAATAGGATATCATATACCACATGGACAAGATGGAACACCACTTTCAAGTTCTTACTATGACTTTGGTTGGACACCATTTATTTGGGCAGCAGAATATCATAATGGTTACACTTACCTCTCATGTATTACTACTGGTCTCTATATCGTACAATTAGATATTGATAAGCCATATCATGTCAGTTAATTTTTCTAAACTATCAACCGTAGCATTCACAAGTAAAACTTTCTGTGTATGACTCGTAGCCGAGGCATTGCCATGAACAATAATTCCAAACTCCCTCTTTTTGTGATGACTCTATTAATGATAATGGCTCCATTATCTGGTTGCCTTTCTATGTTTGATGACAGCGTCTCATCTGATGAAAATAATGATGAATGGATAGACCCTGTAATTGAAATTGAAAATGAGAATCATTCTCATAACGATCTCTTAGCCCATGCTTTATCTACTTCGAACTCTCAATTAATTGATTATCATAACTTGAATTGTGATGGGAATGTTAAACCTCCTGCAGAGTTAGATAATGTTGCAGGAAGAGCTTGTGATAATGATTTCAAAAATGTAGGTCCTACTCCAGGTGATAACTCTGAAATATCAATTGAGGGCAATTTCATGGAAGATTGTGAAATTTATGCTGATGGTACAGGTGGTTGTTATGCATATGTTTCCAGTTACAATCAATTTGAAATATTGGATATCAGTAATCCTAATGATATACGTCTTTTGTCTACATATTACGCTGAAACAGCAAGAATGATTGATATCAAAGTTACAGNGGATAACAACTGGGTTTTGGTAAATCAAGAATTGACTAATAGTGAACTTGATCCCATACCTAATGATGATGATGCAAATTCTGGTGCTAATAGGCTTGATGTAATTTTTGTAGGTGACAAGACAAGTCCGGTCAAGGTGGCAGAATGGAACAATCCTCCTGCTGGATTCCATAATCAAGATTTAGCAGTATACTGTGACTGGGATCCTGCTGCTGACCCATCAAATATCTGGGATGAAGAAGACTGCCATCTGTTCCTTTTTGGCGCTGATCCTTATCCAGAGATGGTCGAAGGTAGTAGCGGTACTTTCTACAAAGGCACTCAAGTATTTTATGTACCTAGAGGATTGGAATCATGGTTACCTGTTCAAAATGAGGAACAAGAAAATTCCAGTAGAGAGATTATTAGATGGGGCGGATATACTCCTGAGCCATATACTACTTGTGGTGGTTCCATTTTCAATCATGACAATGTTTACTTCGTTCACCCAATAACTCAACAAAGGCTGCTAGCAGTTTCTTATTGGGGTGCTGGTCTAAGACTTGTGGATGTCAGTGAACCTCCTCAAGTAGCAGATCCATTGGGTTTGAGTTGGCCTCCTGAAGTTGGTCGTTGGATGGGATGTCCTTCCGCAGATGATGGTTGGTACGGCCCAGAAGGAGGAGGTCATGCTAACATGGATGCTAATGAATGGCTTGATTCTAATCAAGGCAATGATAATATCCACTACGCAGTACCTGGTGATTATTTGATTTGCTCTGGAATAAGTGAATTCGATCCAGTTGAAGAATGGCCATCTAATTGCGGTACAGGTTTTGAAGATCCTATATTTGGAATAAATTGGCGTCATTATACTTATATTGCTCCAGAATATGGTTCAAATGAGAATCATACGGGCTATATTTGGACAATAGATACTACAGATCCTACACAACCTTTCCTTGTTTCTAAGTGGAAACTTCCTGGTGAAGGAATGAAAGGAAACGGTTCACATCCTCAACATTGGATACCTGGTGGATATATTTTCAGTCCACATAATGGTGACACAGGACCATCTGGTCATGTATACTACACACACTATCACGCTGGTGCTTGGGCAACCGACCATGGACAAATATGGAATGAAATAGTATGGGAGAATGGACAACCTGAGCCAGAGAGAGGATTCCAAGCTATTAGTCAATTAGCGGAAACTCATACAATAGGATATTTCCTTCCTGCTGGACCTCCTTGGATTGATAATGCCTCGGATGTTTTAGGATACGACATGGCAGACTGTTGGGCATCATGTATGATACCATTTGATTGGGGTCTACAATATGATCCAAGAGGATTCGTATTTGTTTCTGATATGGTTTCAGGAGTCTATGTAGTTCAGTTCGATGAAGATTATGATCCTAGATTCGATTATCCACCACTTTGGAGTATCGAGTAAAGTTTTTTTTGAGGTGTGTTTTATGAAATATTTGACCTCATTGGTCCTAATAATGATTNTACTAATTGCACCCGTTGCAAATGCTCATGGCGCAAACTCTTTCCAATTTATTATGAGAAATGGTTCAATTCAGCCAGATGATGTCCAAGTATCTCAAAATGATAGTATTGGTTTCAATAACGTAGTTATGGATTTAGAAAGAACTGTTACATTAGAGAATCCTAGTAATTCTACTCACAACTGGTCTTGTACCGCTTCTCCATACAATAATTCAGGAACTGATGATGAATGTTGGTTATGGCTCGATCCATTGAATTGGTCTGCTGGTAATTATAATGTAATTGTATATTCTAATGGAACAATTTGGCAAAATGTGAATATTAGTATAGTTATTGATGCACATAATGAGACTACACCTACATTTGTGCTTCCTGGCGGGAATATTGGACAAGATACCCCGGTAGAAAATAATTCAATGAATTTCCTTTTGTTCGGAATATTAATTTTTACTGGTGCTTTTTTCCTAAGAATTAAAAATAAAGAGATAGTGTCATCATCCGAAGAAGAGAGTAAGGTGAGTAAATGATTAGAGAGGTTTGTACAATCTTGCTATCCTTATGTTTCCTGACATCTGGATGCATCGGTTCTCAAGAAGAGGTCGATATTTTCTATGGTGAAGATATTAATCCTTCTATTTCAGCTAATGACTTTACATTAATTGATGAAAATGGAGATAATTTTTCATTATATGAATTAGAAGGAGATGTAATTGTCATTTCCTTCCTTTTCACACGTTGTCCTGATATTTGTCCAGTAGTTAGCGCTAATTTGGCCTATGTTGGTCAAGAACTAGGCGATTTATACGGTACCGAAGTTCATATTCTTACAGTTACAGTTGATCCATGGACAGACAATTCATCAGTACTGCAACAATATTCCGATGCCAGAGGTCTAGAATGGCCACACCTTACTGCTTCTGATTCAGATGGCGATGGAGTTGGAGACTTAGACTTAATTCAGCCTGTTTGGGAAAATTTTGCTGTAGGTTTAGCGACCTATGATTCAGATTTAGACGGTGATGGAGTTGCTGATGGATTTGATATATGTGCCGATACTGGTTCTAATGAGTCAGTAGATAATGAAGGATGCAGCGAGAGTCAAAAAGAATCTGAACAAGTCAAAGTAATGCATCATCCACTTAGTTACTGGGTTGATCATACAACTGGTACAATTATTGTAGACAAAGAAATGAATCAACGCGTTTGGTGGGGAGATACTGATTGGAATGCAGAGTTAGTTCTTGAAGATATTAAATTATTACTAGCAGAGTGAGTTGAGATATTGCGAATTAATATTCTGTTTTGCATAGTAGTTTCATTTACTTTATTTTCCTCAGGATGTATTCAATCAAACAATAATATTGAATTATTTGGGACTGAATACAAAAATCCTCCAGATGCACCAGATTTTACTCTTTTAAATCAAGATGGTGAATCAGTAACGCTTTCTGATTATGATGGAAAAATAGTAGTTGTTGCTTTCATATACACTCCTGCCCTGATGTATGTCTCGCAATTTCAGCTAATCTTGCTTGGATTCATGAAAATTTAGGAGAATATTCAGATGAGGTAGTAATTCTCTCAATAACAATGATCCTGCTCGCGATACGGTGGAAAGATTCTCTCAATGGACTGATGCAAATGGATACGAATGGGACCATCTTTCTTCAGAAAGGTCATCGACATTAGTTAATGTTTGGAAAAGTTGGAATATTGTTGTAGACAATGATCATATCAATGCTAGCCAGGCTCCTGAAGATTCAATGAATCGATTGTCAGTACTTTATCCAGATAATACTTCTGTTGTTTTAGATAATCCCTGTTTGAATCCAATAAATAATACATGTTATAATAATGGGAATGAATTTGTAAATAATTCATTTAATGATGCCAATATCACCTATAATTTAACAGGAGATATTGGAACTATAGGTGTGTGGCAATCAGATAATAACTGGTCATGGCAGTTACACCATTGGAATAGTACCGATGAAAATTGGGTATTATCAGATTCTCAAGATTTAGATTCAACTGAAGTAAATATCGGAACTCATTTGGCATTGGTAGCCAGTAATTCTAATCTTACAAAACTTCTACCTGGTGTAGATTGTAATGCTAAAGGATGGATAATGGGCACAGGAAATAGTGCTCATTGTATGTGTGATGAAGGATATGAAAGAACTAGTGGCAATTGGCTAGGTTGCTCTATGATAGGTTCTAACGATCAAAACTCATCTCAAATAGATCCTCATGATGAATCTCTAGGCGAATATGGCGTAGGACATTCTACAGTGACTTTCATTTTAGATAAGCAAACAAGAAAAAGAGTTGCTTGGACTGGTATTCACTGGGATGTTCAAGAATTTCTTCTCGATATTCAAGCGCTATCAACCGAATAAATCATTCACTTAGTTTTTTCATATTTTTTGATTATTTTATTGCTATTGTTTAATACCTATTGCAAACACCATTTGTCTCATGCGGGATGACTCTAGAGATAATGATGGGGCTGCTAAATCTTTATTCTTAGCCGCTTTAATGATTGGAAGTGTTTTAGTTGGGAGTTTATTTTATGACTTTGAATCCGATGCTGTGAATCTCGCTCCAATTATCGAGAGTGATATTCCAAGTAATATCTTAATTGGAAGTATCGATAGTCTAGAAATTTATTTGGTTGACGAAGACATGAAATCATTGAATATTGTGATCACATTGGATGGAAGTATTGTAAATGTCTTACCTAATGCAACCGGGGTTATATCAGTTGATATTTCTGAGACTAACGTAGGTTCTCATGCATTGAAAATGGTTGTAATCGACTCATTAGGTCAAGAATCAAGGTTATCTGTATCATTCAGCATAAACTACCCATATGAAGATCCAACTGTTATGATTGTTGATACGAATGAAATCACCGTTACACGTGGTGATAGTGCAAACGTCTCTGGGACTTTGATTCACCCTCAATTAGATACATGTGATTTAGGATGGTCTGATGGTGATGTAAATGAATTTAGTTTAAATTTACCATTTGATGATAACGGTAAATTCACTTGGGGTCCTTCAGAAATAGAATCTAATGTTACTATCTCGATAATAGGGACTTGCGGTACTTGGGAAGATTCATCTGATTTAGAAATGATATATATTAACGTAATTGATCCTGTACAAGGATGTACAGATTCTGAAGCTAATAATTATGATGATATGGCTGAAGAAGATGATGGTTCATGCACTTATGATGAAGTAGTGGTGAGTGGATGTACAGACTCTGAAGCTAATAATTATGATGATACGGCTACTGAAGATGATGGTTCATGCACTTATGATACTGAAGTTGAGACAGGTTCCTTAGAGTGGTGGTCGGAAACTCTACTTTGTGATGAGGAACAAGTTCCTATTGTCGATGATTATAGTACCGAAGATCCAGATAATCATATGTGCGATCTAAGTTTTGTGATTGAGGATGGAAATATCACTATTAGTACTAATGGATTACCTAATCATGATTTTGAATCAACTATAGGCTGTTGTGCAAGTGCGCAATCAGATACTTACACTATACCATTGACGCCAATCGATGATTCAGATTGTAACCCTTCAGTTTCTTCCGATGGATGTGTCATGGCACCAATTAGAGGGACTATTGCTTTCACAGTCACAGGAGTTGCAATTTATGGCCCAGAAGATGGACCTGGTGGAGATGCAGTGGCTCTAGAAGAAGGCGCATATGAGCAAGAAGAAGGAGAGCAGCAAGTAGATCTTGGCGTATGTCATGGTCATTCAGGACCTGGTGGAGTTTACCATTATCACGCTGATGCTAATTGTATACATTGGCATGGTGAAGAAGGAGAAACAATGTATGATTACAATCTAGACTCACAAAGAACCTTGAGTACGCATTCAAAGATAGTAGGCTTTGCATTTGATGGTTATTCGATATATGGATANACTGGTTGGAATGATGAAGGGGATGTAGTTGAAATGACTTCATCATACAGGCTTAAAGATGGAGCAGATGGCTCTGGTGGAATTGATGATTACGAATATGTGCAAGGTCTTGGAACACTAGATGCCTGTAATGGTATATCTAGTGCCACCCCAGATTGGCCAGAGGGAATCTATCATTACCACACAACTATGTTTAATGGAGAAGGAGGGATTGGATTTCCTTACTTCATCAATTGCTATGCTGGAGAATTACCATCAAATGATGATGGTGGCGATGATGACGATCCATGTGCTGGTCATGGGGAAACATGGGGTCCTGGAATAGGTCCTCCTCCTGATGGTTGTAACCCTGGACCACCAGCTGGGCAATCCTCTGAAATTGGTTTAATTGCTATTCCTTGGCTTAGTAATCCTCCAAATAGTGGAGTGTTATTAATGTCATTATTGATATTAGCTACGATTACTAGATACTTTTCTAGAGAATCGGCATTCGGCTCAGACGTTCTAAATCCGGCTGGTAAAGTTCACGAATATCATCTAACTCCAGAACTAGCATAGCTAGACGTTCTAGTCCCATACCCCAAGCACATACTGGCCATTCACTACCTAATGGTTCAGTTACTTCCGGGCGGAAGATACCTGCACCACCTAATTCTAGCCATTTCCCTCGCCAGTATACTTCTACCTCTACACTTGGTTCAGTATATGGGAAATATGCTGGCCTGACACGAACATCTGGATAACCCATTTTAGTATAGAATGTTTTTAAGGTTGAAATCAACATTGGTAAACTTGCATTTGGTTCATGAATAATTCCCTCAATTTGATGAAATTCTGGTAAATGTGTCCTATCAATTGTTTCTTGCCTAAACACTCGTCCAATTCCAAATACTCTACATGGTTTATCTGGGTTCTCAGAAATATGCTTAACGGTGTTTACTGTAGTATGAGTTCGAAGGAGGCCTTTTTTTGATTCTTCTTTATCGAATTTAGCACCCCAGCCTAGACTCCCTGTATCGTGGCCATTCTCATGAACAGATGCCCAAAGTTCAAGCATATCTTCAGGGATATCTATTTTCTCAGGCTCATCTAGGTAAAAGGTATCTTGCATAGTTCTTGCTGGATGTGATTGAGGTATGTATAGGGCGTCCATATTCCATCCTGCTGATTGAACATAATCTCCTTCAATCTCAGAGAATCCCATTTCAAGAAATACTGATCGTATTCTTTCAATAAGTGATTGCATTGGATGAGGCCTTCCTCCCATTGGTATTGGAGTGTCTGTGTTAATGTCAAACTCCTTATATTGCGCATTTTCCCATCCTTCATTTTGTAAGAATGCAGGAGTTATTTCTCCAATTAATTCTATTTCTCTTAATTTTGATTCTTCTATATCAATCCCTAGTTGTGTTAATTTCCATTCTCTAGTCACATTTTCTTCTATATTTATCAAATCTTTTCTTCCTTTAAAATGATTAAATATTTCTTTATCTAAAAGACTTAAATTAATTTTTCCATCAGAAATTCGATTAATAAAATTGGTTCTTTCATCGATTCTTTTGGTAATTTCTTCTTCTTCTTCAAATACAAATATTCCTTTTTCTATTGAAATCCCAAGTGATTTTAGTAAACCTACTCCTGGTCCAACCTCATATCTTTCGAATCCCGATTCAAATAATCCTTTCATCGTTCTATTAGATTCTGTTTGCTGTAGAATCCAACTCCATAATCTGAATTCAAGCAAACCATTTATTGCAGCTTTTTTTCCTTCGCTACCCAATGATATATTTTCATCATGAGTCTCAATTAATTCTACTAATCCTTCATCTGCAAGTGCCTTTCCTGAACCAGCCACATGTACTTGGTCATTCCATTGAGTAGCTTCTAATAATTCCTCTAGTAACCAAACATGATTCTGCTTAATGCGCATAGCAGTAAGCATTTTCTTCTCGTTATTTCCGAGTGTCATGACTTTTCCCCATTAGTATCGAATGAGTGTTTACTCTTGACGCTTGCTTATGCAAGTTGAGTTTACTCTTCTTCTTCATGCCAAAGTAATAGTAAACATTTAGGGCAGGTAAATGATTTAGGTTTCGTTCCTTCTTCCCAAAATAGATTAGCACATTTACCACATAGTATTGATGTTCTAATTGGCTCAATAAGTGTAGTATCTACACGATACATCACCCTTCCTGAATCTGGCATCTTAGAAAGATCAGGTTCCCATGCTGCAATTATTTTCGGATCAATATTCTCATTATCTTTGTATAATAATCCTAAAATTAATAATACTAATCCTAAAACTGAAATTGGAGCAGCGAATGAAAGTACTAACGCCGACGCACCTGAAGTAAACATCAGAATACTTCCCAATAATATACAAAGCCATCCTGAGAATACTATGTTTACTTTGACATGTCTTTGACGAGGGTTACTATACTCCTCATCCTCCATGACTTACCGTACACGGTTTAGTGCATCAATACACCGGGTAATTTCATCTGTCACATGTGTAGGGTTCAAATGTCAAACGTCGTCGCCGGGGATAAGCCTCAGTAGCTCAGCTTGGTAGAGCATCTGATTTGTAATCAGATGGCCGGGAGTTCAAATCTCCTCTGGGGCTCCATTCTCTTTTCATTAGGCAGTAGAAACTCTTCCGTCAATGTGAAGTGTATAGGGCCTTTCGAATAGCACATGACTGCGGCAATTCTTGATGGTCGAGAACTTGGTCGTATAATTGAAAAGGATTTGGTTTCTAGAATTAAAAGTCTCAAGGGTCGAGACATACACCCTCATTTAGCGGTAGTAATAGTAGGTGATGATCCTGCAAGTCATATTTATGTTAGAAATAAAGAAATGGCGTGTGAGCGATGTGGTATCAAGAGTACACGTATCGATTTAGATAGTTCAGCCACTGAGGTAGAAATATTACAAGTTGTTGAAATGCTTAACTTAGATGATTCAATTCATGGTATATTAGTTCAGAGTCCTTTACCCAAAGATATTGATGAGTCCTTGATAATTGATGCAATAAATCCAAAAAAAGATGTAGATGGATTCCATAATATGAATCTAGGTCGATTAGTTCAAGGAAATACATCCGGNCTTCTACCATGTACTCCAGCGGGTATNATGAAAATTCTAGAATACTCTGATTTCGAAACCTCTGGGAAAAATGCTCTAGTAATAGGACGCTCACGTATAGTAGGGATGCCGATTTCAATACTTTTAGCACANAGAGGTATAGATACAACAGTTACAATTGCGCATTCTCGTACTCAAAATTTAGCCGACATCTGTCGTCAAGCAGACTTNGTTATAGCTGCTATAGGTCGTGCAGAATTTGTTAAACCTGAATGGATAAAACCTGGTGCTATGGTAATTGATGTGGGAATCAATCGAATACCTGATTCGACTCGTAAAAATGGTTCTCGATTGACCGGTGATGTAGATCCTGATGTAGCGAATATTGCTGGTTGGATAAGCCCTGTACCGGGGGGAGTTGGTCCTATGACTATAGCCATGCTAATGTCTAATACCGTTATGGCTACTGAATTTTTTTCTTAATTTAATAGGAAATATTTTCAGAATAATCTTCAGTAATCTTCATTGAGTTAATACGTTCGAATTGATTTTATGGTTAAGATGCTATATGAGGGGAAAGTAAAGCAAGTTTGGAGTACTGAGGACCCAGATATCATCGAATTTAGATATACTAATCAGATTAGTGTATTTGATCAGATAATCCCTAGTTTAATTCCTCGTAAGGGTGAGTCGCTGAATAGAACTTCTTGTTATTGGTTTAATCTCGTAGAAAATGCAGGAATCTGTGAGACTCATGTAATTGAGATGAATGCTCCTGATAGAGTTAGAGCTCGTAGATTTGATGTAGTTAGGGAACCGGGTGCAATATCTCAAGATAGAGAAAATGTATTTGTTCCTTTAGAAGTAATTTGTAGACATTATCTTGCTGGTTCAGGTTGGAGAAGATACCAAAGAGGAGATGCTCCAGCAGAAGAATTTGGTTTTGAACCAGGTACTGTACTCGAAGAAGGAATAAAGTTACCATCTCCTTACCTAGAAGTTTCCACTAAATTTGAAAAATTCGATAGATTATTAGATCGCAAGGAAGCATTAGAAATTTCTAACTTGACCTCTGAAGAGTTTGATTCTATAATGGATATTGTAGTTGAAGTGGATAAAATAATTGAATCAGAAGCAGGTAAAAGAGGTCTAATACATGTTGATGGGAAAAAGGAATTTGCACTAGGTAAAAATAGGATTCCTGTCTTAGTTGACTCATTCGGAACTTTAGATGAAGATCGTTGGTGGGATGCAAAGAAATATTCTGAAGGCGAAATAGTTCAACTTTCAAAAGAATTTGTTCGTAGTTATTATCTTGGAACTGGTCATCATGAAAAATTATATGAAGCAAGAACAAATGATTCTGAAGAACCCCCTATTCCTGCTTTACCTCAAGAGATAATTGATCAAACTGCTAGCCTTTATTCATCAATGTTCACAAGACTTACTGGTAATGAATTTTAGTTTCATTGATGTTTACGCATCATAATACCGCATTTCCTTCTGTCTGCTGCTTTTAGTAATGTTAGAAGATGTCTAAGAGAATCTCTTACTCCTCCATCAATAGTCTCATTTGATTTTATTGCCCACTTTCCAGTCTGCATTGAAGTAAGTAATTGCCTCACTTCTTCATGATTTAACCATCCTAATAATTCCATTCCAGCCATTCCTTTGTTGAATCCTTCTTCCCCTAAATTATCTGGTGCNAACCCATTAGTTAGTTTAATTAATAATTCATGGAAGTATATTTCTCCATCTTTTTCTCTAGTGAATTCTAAGATATATTCTATTGCATTTCCGCTATCACTTGGAAATCTACCAATTCTATTCCTTGCTAGGCCATTGTCCAGAGGAGTTGGCATTCCTCCATCTTTATTCCAATCTAGAGCAGATAAAAATAACATAGTTGCATGGTCATAAGGTGATTCCTCTCCTTCTTTAAGTAATTTAATTTCATTAGAGGTTGTTATTAGCTCTTTTAATTCTTTATGATCTCCTCCTATTGATGAGAGTATTGGCTCGATAAGTATTATCGGGTCATGCATAATTGGATCAAAAGTGTAAAATGCTGAAGGTGGTATATACTCGCCCATAAATAAAACTCCAATGCTTTAGTACTATAATTTTCCTAGACGCCTAAGTCTAAGTTCGAATTCATCTAGTTCTTCCTCAACTATCTCCTCATCATGAACTAATTCTTTGATAATAGGCTCAGAGGGTAACTTTACAGTATCTTCTATGCTTGGTTGTATTTGTTGAATATTTGTTTTAATTTTCTTACTAAGGATATTTTGTTTTATCGCTTTTTCTGTGATATCCATCATTTCTTTCCTTTCTCTATGGTTCTTTAATAACCATGCGAAAGTAATTGCTAATCCTATAATCAATGATGCAGATAATAATCCTGTTTCTAAATCTTCTATTCCATTATTCTCATTTGCCCCTCCTGTCAGAATTATAATAACTTCATTATCTGTAGAGTCAGATTCTATATCCCAAGGGAAAGCACAACTAAATTGTATACTTACTTCTTTTCCGTCTTCTAGATTAGGACGATCTATTCTAGGTAAAAGATATATTCCTGATGGCTCAATAAGATGTACCTCCTCATAATCATCTGAGGTCAGAGTAAGTAAACAATCTGCATTAATTAGAAGATTCTGATTTTCTCTAATTGTAGTTATTTGTATATCCTGATTATCTCCTGTTCCTATTAGTTCTATACCAGTCAATCCTATGTTCCAATCTGACCTTCTTATATCGAATTGTTTCTCAACACTTGTAAATTCAATTCCTCTTGAGTCCAAAGCTCTCAATATCAGTGATCTTTTCCCNGGTTCAGGATTCCAATTTGCTGTTGAAAGATTCATTCCTACTAATGATATATTTTCAGCTAAAGTTCCGGTTAAAGAGTCGAGTAACTTCCCTCTATCATCTATTAACAACAATGTATAATCGAATAATCCTGTACCATTATTTATTGAACATGATGCGATAATATTATCCTGAAGNCCTGATAATATACAACTTCCACCTCTCTTTAATGGTTGTGATACATATGATGTGTAAACTAATCCTTCCTCGCTATCAATAGTTATTTCTCCATCTGAGATTGATTGAGAGGCAATCCATAACCATCCTCCTCTTTCATCCCACTGAAGTACACCTTGGCTTCCATCTACAACTGTCGATAGAGAATCAGTTCCATGTATTCTTAGGAGTACTTTATCCTCACTAATTGCATTTATTATTGGTGAGGTCGACCAAGAATATTCCTGTTTAGTGGTATCAAGTAATATTTCATCTACATTACCTAATTCATCTATCGCCTCTATTTTAATTGTATATGTTTCTCCAATCCAGTTTGAATTTGGTATTACTTGTATTGGTAAACCTCTTATTTCACCCACCGCTAAAACAACTGTTGTATCTCCTAAAATAGTCCATCCTGTTGGTAAACTTCTAACATTGAGATTAATCGTAGTAGGTGCATTACCCTCATTGACCAGTGTTGCATGGGGGTATCCTCCATCCGAGGATATAACCCATGGACTTTCACCTACTAAGTCAAACTGGTGGATTACAGATACTCTTAGTGGAACTATTGTTTCAGATAATGAATTTCCTTCTCTTAGTCTAATATGTAACTCTACAGTTTTTCCATGTTGAGCATTTTGTGGTGGGATTATGTTCAATGTCATCATTGCACTTTCACCTGGTTCAAGAATTGGTAATTCATCAGGTGTTTCAACAATCCAGTTATTGGAACCATTTACGTAAACATTTGAAAAAGCTTGTGACGGTGAATTTCCTAGTTGAACTATTTCGATATCTATAGATGAACCCTCTGGTTTTATTTCTAAATCTACTTGACTAGATATTGCATTCCATTTCATTATATGCGGAACTTCTACATTAAACGTAAAAATTTCTACAATCTCTCCTTTAGCACTAGCATGTACAGATATCTGCATAATTGTTCCATTCCAAGAACTTTCAGGGATGTACCAGTCTAGAGTTAGATAACCTGTTTGATTCACACCAATTCCTCCAATAGATGTTCCCGATGCATTCCAACCGATTGATGAGTCAGAACCTGAATAGACAATATTAATTGAGGTTTCAAGAGATATATTATCTTCAAGATTACCAATATTTGTTGCTTCTACTATCATTTGATTTATTTCTCCAGGTTGAGAAATTATGGTACTATTTTTAATATTAATTCCTGAATAGAAAGCATCAATTAGCCACCTATGATCTTGTCTAGCAGATAATATTATTATTTCAGAATCACTAACTTCTTGATTCCCTTCTGATGTCATTGTAATCCTTATCTGAATAGGCGTTGTAGCAGGCGTATCTTCTGGCAATCTTACAATTACTGGAATAGTTTGCAAACTTCCCGAGCCAAGAGTTACAAGATTACTTGTAAATGAAATTGTGATATCTAAATCTTCATTAATACTTGAATCAATTATTATCTCAGACTTTAATCTAAATGAATCTATACCATTCCCTGGATTTTCAAGCTTAATCATGACTAATATGTCTTCTTCAACTTCCACCTCATGAGGTTGTTCCAATGGTGATGTAATTGTTAAATCTGCTCGATAAATTTGTAATACTTCCAATGAGAAATCTAAGCGATGGTCCGATGATTGAGCGCTAAAATCAGAGAATATATGGTATGAAGGGGGTGCATCTGGAGGTAGGTTAAGGATAATTGTTCCATAAACTCTTGAAGATCCTGATCTACTTAAAACTAAAGTTTCATCGACAATTTCTAAATCTCCTGATACGCTCCATACCCAACCAGGGATAATCAACCCTGAATCTTGCATAGACCATTCTAATTGAGTTTCACCAACTGGCATATCTGCTGAAATATCCCATGATAATATGTTATCTGGGACTGTTCTTTGGTGTACATCTGCCACTACTCCTGATGCCATGAATGATAGTTGGATTGTTTGACATACTCCCTCACTTACACACATTTCTAAGGGTGTATTGACACTATCTCCAAGTTCAGCCCCGCTGGGAACCTGTAACCTTGCAGTCAGGAATATCATTTCATCCGGATCGAGCGTTAACGCAGATATTTGATTATCATCTAAATCAAATAATTTCAAGTCATTACCCCAAGGTGTTGTATCCCAAGACATTATGATTTGATTTTCTACAGCATTCCCTAAATTATGAATTAACATCCATGCTTCTGCATATTCGCCGGTTAATCCATATCCTAAACTATTGGCAGTACCATCAGGTCCCCTAATTGAAAGGCCTCTTGTCCTATTTGCCTCCACAGGCAATAAGCTCGAAACACTCACATTATTATCATCATCTAAAGTCAATGTTAACGATAAAAATCCTGAATCAGATCCTAATGCGTTACTTGGTGCATGTATTCTTAAGTTCGGTGACCAAATTTCATTTATTCCAATCTCTATTGAGTCAATTCCATCGATGGATTCATCGCTCCATGTCCATCCATCTGGTAAATTACTATCCTCAATTCCGAGGCTCCAAGTTCCTGCAAGTCTTCCAGTAGATCGTATATTGGGGGATACAATTGAGCTTTCACCGGGTGTGACTCTAGTAGGTTCTGTTGGTATTTCAAAACTAGCATTATATGGATTGACTATATTGAGAATCGTTGTTTGAATATCATTATCATATCTTGACTGTGATATATTTGCATATGGATCTAGTATCAAGGTAAATTCATGTTCACCTAGACCTCCTGACCATTCAACTGTAAATGTGGATAATGAACCTGTACTTGTGGGATCTACTGGTTGCATATTCCCGAATCTTTCTCTAGCAATTACTTCTCCATCAGCGTATAGTATGGCATCTGTATCTTCATCCGTTTCTACTGTGCCTGCATTCTCAAAGGATACTGTTATCGTCACAATCTCATTAGGGTCTGGTGCAACCGGACTAAATTCTATACTTCTACCATCTTGTTGAGGTCTAATGTCTGCAATTTCTAGTGAAACTACAGTATCTCCCAAGATTAGATCTAATGTTGCATCTCCGTCAATATCAGCCAATGCGGGTGATGACCATAATCGATGTCCTATTGAAATGGCTCCATTCCATTCTGGATTTATTCCAGCCATAGTACCAAGTTCTCCATCATAAGCTCTTAATTCTCTACCATATGGAACGATTAATTCAGGTTCATCTGAATTATCAATATTCATCCAAATCGGGGATGCTACAGCGATTCCATCATTGAATGCTCCTTGAGGTTCTAATATTTCTTTACTCCATGCTTCTTGTGGGCTACTACTGTCCGTATCATCATGGCAACCTGTGAAACCATCTCTGTTAGTATTCCAACTATTTGTTGCCCAAGTTATCCAGCAAACTCGATCATGGTCTCCATCTCCATCTGTGTCGATACTTATTGGTGCAGAATCTGCGAAACCATTCGATGCCTCAATATCCCATATTTTGGTGCCATCGCTTATTTCTAAACCATAGTATTCGGCTCCATATGCCGCACTATTTCCATCGAAATCTGATGGGATCGTAACTATCATCTCCATTGCATTATCTGAATCTAAATTTGATATAACTGGTCCAGGCAATCGTATATGAGGTACATCCGAGTCAAATCCATTCAGATTTCCCAGTGATTTTCCATCCCAGTTAGCATCTCCGTCGTTTGCATCTAATTTCCAAACCCACATTGAACTTGTCGAACTTTGAACAGAAGTCAGTAAGATAAATGCAGTATTTTCATCTGTTTGTACAAATGCAGGATCAGAGGGGTGTGTTCCTTTATCTAGAGTTTTTTGCCAAATTGAGGTTGCTGCAGTACTGGTTATATCTAGTGCCAGAACTACTGGATCATCAGAATTCTTCTCTATCAGTGAAAGTACTAATTCTGCTGTTCCATCTAAATCCAAATCGGCAAGTAATGGTTGAGCTGTTGGTTTATGCCCTCCCAATGTACTACTTACATAAGGTCCATCTGTACTCCCTATCATCAATAAAGAATCTGAATATGTCCATAATAGTTCAGTAATATGGCTACCACCCGGTGTCCAACCAGTTACAGAGCAAGTTAGTTGAGGAGAGTAACTCTTGACATAGAATGTACCGCTCATGTCGAATGATACAATAATTTCCTGTATGTTGTCGCCATCTAAATCAACTATTACGGGCGACGCTTTGATTTCATCCGTCTGACCTAAATCAACTTCCCATGCTAGATCTGCATCTTCTCCTTCAATAATTCGTAAAAAGCTATGACTATTCCCTCCAACATCTTCAGTTTGAATTATTATTGTGAATAATGAATTCCCGCCACATCGCTCGAAAGCGTCATCATTTGTTGTAATTGAATTTTTTAAGTCCGCAATTGGTGTAGCAAAAGAGTCTGTGGAATATATGTAATCGTTATATTGCCAATTAATAATTGGATTAATTATTGACATGTATTCTGATGCATTTTCCGGACTCCCTATTCCTGCTCCTCCATCGGGGCTGTGATTAGGCGGGTTTGACTCTCTACCTGGTGTTCTACCTGATTGAGGCCAAGGTTGCCCACCATCTTCCCATATTAGTTCATTATTTGATGTGCGAGAAACTGAAACATCATCACTAAAATCTAAATCTTGATTATTAATATTTGATAAATATCCTGAATGAGGCATCAACAGTAATAAAAAGGTCATTATCAAGCAAATAGTGTATTTGCTGGGGCGACCAAACATAGTAGGCTCCGTCATCAGGANTCAAATGGGATTCCATACCCACTTGAACATTCGCACTAAACTCTCGTCCAGACCTACGGTCTGCTAGGTGATTGGCATTTNCCAGTAAAAATCACCATCCGTTGCTCTTATACAGGAGTGGTAGGTCGGCGAGTTAACGGACTTCTCCTCTGGAGGCTTTGCCGATGAGGGACGGGGGGTCATCCGCCTTCCTCCGACAGGCCTCGGAGCGGTCCGTTAATAGGAGGAAAAATACAATGTACAGTATAGTCACACGTGAAGACACAATACGAATACCAGCTGAGTATATCCGAGCAGGACGTAATCTAGTTGATCATATCGATGAATTAGCTAATGATGCTTTCGAAGGTCGCTTCGATACAGATGAAAATTATACTTTACTAACATTCAATCATGAGCCTTTAGGTCGTGGAAAAATAATCCATGGTGATGGTGCAATATACCAGCGTGTTAAGTTCAAAGCATTACTTTTCAATATGGAAAACAATGAAGTTGTTGATGGATATGCATCAGAAATTTCTGAATATGGAGCATTCGTAAGAATAGGGCCAATGGAAGCATTATTACATAAATCTCAAATTCTTGATGAACCTATTAATGTAAATTTAGGTATCAAAAGAATAGAGGGGGCTTCAACTGGTAAATTCTTAGAAGAAGGTTCTTACATTCGTTCTCGAGTAGTATCCAAAGCAATAAATCAAAATGATCCAAGAGCGAGTAAGATTGGTCTTAATTGTAAAATGGACGGACTTGGCGCTTATAATTGGATTCAGGAGCAGGATTAAAATGGCTAAACAACCATTTGCTTGTGGTGAATGCAATCGTATTCTTCCAGATCCTGAAAACAAGGGTGATATCGTTCAGTGTAAACATTGTCCAAATGCACCAATAACTACAGATTGGCAAGGATATGTAATTATTCTTAATCCAGAAAGATCCGAGGTAGCTGCTAGACTTAATGTAAAAAGCCCCGGAACTTATGCTTTGAAGGTAAACATCAGATAAGGAGGAAAAAAACATGCAAATAATTGAAAGAAAAGAAAACCCGCTTCTCGGTAGAGTCGAACTAACCTTTGAGTGGAATCATGTAAATATGCCAACGCCTACTCTATCCGATATGGTCAATGCCGCTGCTAAAGCAGAACCTGGTGCAAATCGCGAACTAGTTTTTGTTAAGAATGTAAATACAAGATATGGTCGTCCATTTACAACTGGGCTTGCTCTAGTTTATGATTCAGCAGATACCGCTTCCTTTGAACCAAAGTTTGTTCAAGATAGACATCAAAAAACACGTGCATCTAGTGAAAAAGGAGGCGATGAATAATGGCTGAAGGACCGAATCCACAGGCAAAGTGGTCAAAATATACTATTAACGGCGACTCCTTAGTAAGAAAGGGCGAATTTTGTCCTACATGCGGACCTGGGGTATTCCTTGGAATCCACAATGATCGAAAGGTGTGCGGAAAGTGCGGACACAATTCAAGTGATGAAGAAGAATAATTAAATTCTTAATTCATCCCATTTGCCATCATTAGTAAGCACAATATTACCAATTATGCCTACTCCTACCTCTGGTCTTGATTTAGTTGAGACGACTCCATTTGTGATTATTCCATCATGTCTCCATCCAGTCCATTTCCATAATCCATTTTCAGATAATACGTCATAAACTGGACCTTTAGTTCGATGTATCTTTGGCTGGTCATGAATTGATTCCATAGTTGCAAAACATTTTCCATTTAATTTAATAAACCATCCATTATCTTTATCAAAGCTAAATCCAGTAACTATTTCCGGTATATTTATTATTTTTGTACTGACTAAAATACCATTTTCATCAAATATGGCTATTCCACCGGCCTGTGATATAGATACAATCCCTTCCTCAGTTTCAACAAAACCAACAATCATATCTTGATTTTGTATTTTTTCATCGGACCAAATTTTTGGCGATTCTGCTCTCCAAATCTCTTTACAATCACTACTAATTTTGTAAATTCCTTTGTTTAATGATGAGAAACATAAATCTCCACCTATGTCTGAAAGTGCAGTTGGTATGGAGTCTAATATTTGCGACCAACTATTAGATTCTGGATGCATTGTACTCATTTTTTTACTATTTCTTAATTCGGCCTTAGATATACCGTCATTCCATATTTCATTTACATCCAAAGCAGCCATTCTTGCTTGTCTAAGTTCGCCCTCAACCCATGCTCCAATCCATTTATCTCCCAATATGACACTTGAGATTATTGAAGATGGAAATGGTTTAGAGATCTTACCTAATGGTTCTAGATTATTATTTATTTTAATTAATTCTCCTGAAACTCCTGTGACTACATGTAGATCTTTGCTTGAGTCGATTTTAATAGGTGGGAATCCTATATCCAATCCTTCCATATTGTATCGTATTATCTCCACTGTTTGAAGGTGTGGTTCAGAGGATTGAAAGTTGAATGCCCTTAGGATTAATCATGGTAGTACTTATTGTGGCTTCTAATTCAGATATGGCTTCAATGACATTATACCGTTCAATGTTACGTTTAGATGGTTGGAGTTTACCATCTCAATGTTCAGTTGGCGAATATAGAACCCATGAATCAGGAGTAGCGAATTTATTATTGATTGATGAGCTGCATATTATGGCTGATGATATAGATATTAGTTATCAGGAATCGACGGGATTATTTGTAGAGGGAGTTTTGATATTATCTCGTCATGTTTCTTCATCTAAAACTCCTGCTATAACTTTACACGCAATTGGTATTCCTGGAATTTTACCTTTTGGCGAAAAAGGGAGTTCTGGCGGATTAAATGGGGTTTTAGTGCCTCCAAATCGATTTTTTGCTCCTCTATATAGGACTATGTGTAAGTTTGCTAAAGAAAGAAAATTAGATGATGAATTTGATCTTACATTAGAAACAACACATCATGGGCCAGTATTGACAAAACCAACTCTCTACATTGAGATTGGTTCGACTGAAAAGGAATGGGGACGAGATGATGTAGCCGATTGTTGGACTGAATCAATTGCATATGTGTTAGGACTATCTGGTACAAACTCCTCCTCACTAGGTGATAGTCAAGATGTTATGATTGGATTCGGTGGTGGACATTATGCCCCTAGGCATAAAGCAATAATTCTTGATTCTAATATTAATTTAGGCCATGTAATTGCTAATTACTCCTTATTATTTGATGATTTTGATATATCTAGTGATCCATCAGGGCCATGGATTAGTTCTGTAGTTGCTGCCGTTGAGTCTACAAAAATTTCATTTCCGAATAGCAACATTTTCGCTCATTTAGATCGCAAGTCATTCAAAGGTTGGCAACGTTCAGCAATTATAGCGAAATTAGATGAATTAGGTATCGAAGTTAGAAGAGGCAAGGAAATCTTGCAAAGAGAATAGTCAAATCTCTCCTTCACTTCGTGAGCATATGGGTGCCATTGGCCGATTAATAGTTGGGATGCTCCCCATTGCTCCTAAATTCATAATTAAGCGTATTGCTGGAAGGTATGTTGCTGGGTCTGATATCCAATCTGCAATCACTTTAATGAAAGAAATGACTAAAGAAAATACTTGTTTTACAATCGATGTATTAGGTGAAGATATAACTAATTTAGATGAAGCAAGATTTTTTGTTCAAGAATATTCTAATGTTCTTGATGCAATTGTTCTTAATCAAATCAATGCAAATATTTCAATTAAACCAACTGCATTAGGGCTCTTACTAGATAGAAATGTTGCAATTGAAAATATTCTGGAAATCATGACAAAGGCCTCCATTAATGATATATTTGTTCGTCTAGATATGGAAGATCACAGAGTGACTCAAGAAACAATAGAAATTGTATTATTAATGCAAGAAAAGGGATTTGAGAATATTGGAACAGTATTGCAGGGCCGACTTTTCAGAACAGAGAAAGATATCAAAAAGATATGTGATTCCTTAGGACCACTATCTGATTTTAGAATATGTAAAGGAATTTATCTTGAACCTAAAGATATATCTTATACCAGTTACCAAGATATTGTTAATGCTACAAATAATTGTATTGATATTATGCTAGATTCCGGTTCTTATACCGCAATAGCATCACATGATTATCCAATAATAAATCATAGTCTTAAGAAATTAGAAAAACTTCAGATGTCTCCTGAAAATGATTCTAGAGTTAATTCAGGGAGTCCTAGATCGGGTAAAGGTCTAGGGTATGAGTTTCAATTTCTTTTAGGTGTAAGAGGTGATCTTCGAAGAAAGTTATCATCACAGGGACATCTTACTAGAGTATATGTCCCTTATGGCACTAAATGGTATGAATATGGCATACGAAGAATTCGTGAAAATCCAGATATAGCTTGGCATGCAACGAAAGCTCTACTTTTCCCTTGGACTAACAGAAGATAATTATCATCTTCGATAGCTTGTATTATCCGATCTACTCTCATCTTCAGGAACATGTAAGTAAATTCTCCTAATCTCATGAGCTACTCTTTTTCCATTTAGAGTTCTTCCTTTCCCAGTATGGAGAGCTCTTATCCTCCATCTCCTTCCATTCATTTGCATAATCGCCCCACAAGAATACATTTTATCAGGATCGCATTCAATACTACCAGCAACACTTCTTTCTCCATCAGTCATTGTGATTGGAACAATCGTTCTATCTACTCTTACTGCCCACATTGCTGAAATTTTAGCAGCTTCTAGTTTTTTAGATTCTTTAGACGTAGAATCTTCAATTCTTGTTATTCGATATGTGAAATCTTCATGTTGAAAATAATCTTCTTTAGATATTAATTCATCTTCATCGGAATCAACTAATGCAAATTTACTATCCATTCTATCAGATAATGTTGTTTTAATGAAAACTGATTTAGGCTGTCTTAGTTGAAGATTCTGGACATTGCTACATTGAGCACATCTTACTAACAAATCTTCTCCACTACCCTTCATTGTTCTTCTCAGAACTTCATGTTCTGTCATTTTTGAGCATTTAGGACAGACTGCGACATCAACTACTTCTTCATCGACATCAACATCGGTATCGGTATCTTCCACGTCTCTTCGGAATGACACCCTTTATTGAAGCCATCCTTCAATGGGATGATTGAAATTGAAGTTAATATAGCCCCAACCATGAGCGGGACAGGCGGATTCGGTTTACCTCAAATGTCTGAGCGTGAAATGTTTGAAAAATTACTCTCTGAAGATTCCGATTATAGTGACAATGAACCAGTTATTGCCGCTAATATTGGTGAACAAATGTTGCATATGGATCTTATACCTTTAACTCGTTCATTTAGAGTTCGAATTAGGGACATTACTTCTAAGATTCCTGCTAAAAACGTAGTTTTAGTTGGTGGCGGAATAGGTCATCTTGCAGCCTGGTTACTTGATTTATGGACCGGTGATCCAGCAAACCCTCCTGTGGAACCTCGATCTCGACCAGAGTCTTTTAGAATAATTGAGCCCGCAGGTAAGTTTGGAGTAATCATTGATCGTTTAATTCGTCGTCATTCAGCGGAACAATGGTCACAAATTTTAACTCGCCCATGGCAAGAAATTACTGCTGAAACATTTTCTTGGTCAGCCGCTACAACTGCATTACCTTCAACTGCTCAACCTTCACCTTTACCTCAACCGATTGATCTAATTATTATTGACACTCCTGAAATTGATCGACCATCTGCTACTTTAGCCGCTTTACAAGTTGTATCCATTGGCGGATTTATCTTAATTAAAGAACCAGAAGTTCCAACTGGTGATGTAGGAACTCCTGAAGATGGTCAAGAGCCCAATGAGGCTCAAAAGAAAGTAAATTCATTCAATCAATGGATGGAAATCATACATGATTGTAACATTCATCATTCAATGGCATTTGCAGAATTATCCGGTGGTACATTAGCAGTCATTCGTCGTTCCATCTGAATAAAATCAGAAATGCTAGGATTATAAATTGTTTCTGCATTGTAATTTTCATTAATCAATAGATTATTAGATGAATTATTGACTGAATCAATTAATAAATCAATTCTCAACATGCCATATCCAAAACGATCATCATGTTGACTTTGTCCATCTTTCATTTGTGAATTTTGACTAATAAGTTGTTTTATTTCTTCAACTTTACTTGAGTCACTATCTGAATTCCGTTGATATTCTGGATATTGTTCCAAAAATAATGCAAGTCCTCCTGAAACCCATGCGGTTGAAGCCGAGGTGCCACTTGACCAACCCCACCATGACCCTGAGACGCCAGTTTGAATTAATACTGGGACCTCATGCCCTGGTGCTACAATTTCTGGTTTTTTATCGGGATTACTTCTTGGAAGTTTCGGAGGCCATAATTCTCCATTATTATCTCCTTCTGAACTTCCTGACCAAAGATTTCCAAGTCTAGTTATACCACCTACACATATGACATCATCTACTGATCCAGGGGAGGATACATCTCCATCATCATTCTCTCCATCGTTTCCTGCAGCTGCTACGACATATACGCCGTTATCTATTGCATTTTCTACAGCAATCTCGAGTGTATCTGTAGTTATTATTCCTGCTCCAAAACCTTGTCCTCCACCTAGGCTTAAAGAAATAATATCTGCATCTTCTCCTACGCACCAATCAACTGCCTCTCCAATTCCCTCATCGGTTCCTGAGCCGGTAGAATCTATTGCTTTAGCCACCAATAAATCAACATTTTTAGAAACTCCATTGAGACCACCATCTGCTACTATAATACCTGCCATTGCAGTGCCATGACCATCATCATCATATGGTGTATCTGCAAAATTAATTACATCATTCCAACCTATTAAATTAATATTTGCTAGGTCCGGATGACTGACGTCAATACCTGAATCTACGATACATAATGTGACTCCTGTTCCATCTAAGCCCTCTAGCGAATTAACACCTGTAAGATCCCTATATTCATCTTCCCAAGTTAACAATGCCTGTGGAGGATTTAGTCCTAATATACTCCCATTTACAAATGACCAAGCCCAAAGAATAATTACTGCTAAAACGAAAGTTGTAATCAGTGTCGTAGAGACGCCAATTACAATGTACAAAGCCCCATTATTTTCACTTGCTTTATTAGAATCATCATCTGAATCATTGTTTTCCAACATATCATCAATTATGCTTTCATCGTCCATATTGCTCATAGAATTCACCATGCATCTTGCCGATTAAAGTGGCTTGAAATTGTAGTGCTAGAATTACAACTCTTACACTCTATTCTACTAGGTAGTGTCATATCGCATTCTTCACAAATAGTGCCTGGTTTTCCTATACCATTGCATTGTAATTCATTACATGGGACTGTTATCTCTCCATTTGGATGACGGGTCGCTGAAGTTTCTTCATCACAAATAGGGCAAATTCCTTGTGTTTTAACAATGGAATTAATATTCAATTCACCAGATACTTCTCTTGCTCTTACTGATTGAATTCTATCTTCTGCTGCGCCAAGCATAAATTGTGGATACCATATTATGTGGATTAATAAAAATATAGAAATCATATTGCAAATTAAGTAAATCCATGGGAAATTAAAAACTGTATCCTCGGCGCTAGTTGGTCTTAATGAAACTGAATTTGACCCAGACCAAGAGAATAAATTCACCATTACCATCCAAAAACCAAGCCCTAGGCTCCATAATTTAAGGCTATGATCTTTCCATGCTATTTTTACAATTCTTGGATCTGGGTGCGAATGCCTTTCTGCAACGTGGACATCTCTTGTTTCAACTACCGCTCTATGCACTACAAATATTGTCAGGAAAACGAATATTGCATTGGCTAGTATTACTCCTGGGTTTGCTAATGATGAAAAAAGTGAGAGTTCAGGTGTACTAGCATGTGCATATATGTAACCTATTTGCACTGCTATCATCCCAATGAACATATATGCCAAATTCTCTCTCATTATCGGAAATCGTATGAATAACTGTATTACAAAACCAATCCATGCAATTATCGAAAGAAGTGTTAATATTAATGATAAATCATTCAAAAATAAGAGTCCTTCCAGGCTATATCTATTGTAATCTCCCCCATTTTCCAATTCTTTAATTCCTAGATCCCATGCTCCTAATATTATTGCTATTACTGCAACTCCAAATGCAGAGAATTCAAACTTCCCCCATACTTTAGATATCATTTTGAAATGAAATACTGATTCTTCTCTTAATACATCGATTATGCTTAATCTTTCATTGTAATCAGAAATCTTATATTTTAATGAAATTTCACTGAGTCTCAGATTTTCGGAGCTATCAGATTCAGTATTATCCATCATTGAATCGGCTCCCCTATATGTGTGCGAAATCAAATCATCCATTAAGTAACTCGCTTAGTTGGTTCAAAATAGGTATTTATCTTAACTGTAGGCTGCTGAATAAATATCTTTAAAATCTATTTAATTAAGTTTTAATGGCGCCGAGAGAGAGATTTGAACTCCCGAGGGAAAATCCCACATGATTTCCAGTCATGCGCAATACCAGGCTATGCGATCTCGGCTTCGTTGTCTCGGACAGTTCTTTCCATTTTGAGTGTGTTGCTTGGAGAATGAGAGTTTTGATTCTTCTTCCGTAGTCATTAAATCGAAATTCTTTCTCGAGTATATGTCGCCACTGTGGCTTAGGGGTATAGCATCCCATTGGTAATGGGAAGGTCGGGAGTTCAAATCTCCCCAGTGGCTCCATTTTATTACATATTTAAAATCAAATATAATTGATGTAACTGTATTACTATTTATAACTCTAGCAGTTTAACGGAAATAAGTTCATAGTCTAATAAACAAACGAGACTAATATGTCTGACCGCCGTAGGACTGCACTTGCTCTAGTGTTATTGATGATAATTGCCCCGCTAACATCCGCTGCTACCTCTTCTTGGACTGGACCAAATTCAGTAAATCCTCCAGATGAAGGTATTACTTTGACTGGTTTCCGAGCCCCTGGTAATGCAACTATTCTCGATGGTTGGATTCATGTGACGGATTCTGAGATGGCTACATCTCTGGAACCGGGAATGGTTTGGGAAGGTTCTGATTTAGATTCGGGGCGTTTCTTTGGTACTAACTTTGTGGATAGCTTAGAGCAAATCACTCTTCTAGATGATGGTACTAGATCTAATATCAGTACTTTTGATACAGGCGATATTACTGTGACAATGTCTTCAGATTATACGTATGCTCCAGGATGGAGGCATGTATATTCAGTAGATTCTTCAACTTCGGTTTCAGATTGTAATAATCTTTCAGGTACATGGGTTAATCATGGATATGATAATGATTTTGACACTTCTTTAGATAATAATGAAATTATTGATACAATCATGTATTGTAGTGGTAATGCCTTAGAAGACAGTGTTACAACTCTTAGTGTAGTATCAGGCGGATATGATTACGCAGCAGGAACTTTGTCAGCAACTGGTAGTTCAGGCAGTGGTTTCTCTGGAACTTATACTATTAGTTCTGCTATTGCAAGTATTTCTGTTTCAACTGGGGGTTCAGGATATCTTGTAGGAGACTCACTTTCATTTGTTTGCCCTGGTGGTGGATGCACTGGTACTGGTGCTTCTGCTTCAGTAGGTTCAGTTGCTTCTAATGGTTCAATAACATCTGTAACATTAACAAACGGTGGTTCTGGATATATATCACAACAAACAATGTATGTTCTTATTTCTAGTGCTAACGGTACTGGTGCTCAATTAGCCGTAAATCTTGAGACAACTGGTTCAATTTATAGTGTGGTTGTGACAAATGGTGGTAGTGGTTACACTAGTTCTCCAACTATTATTCCAAGTTCCTCAGCCGGGTCTTCCGCTAATATTACAGCAACATTGGGTGGATTCTTTGACTATGAAACAGATGTTGCCTCTATTGCTGTCGGTTCTTCTGCCAATTGTATGCTAGGAGGTTATTTGTTAACTGCTGGTATGGATACTGATGATGACTCTATTCTTGATTCTAATGAAATATCTGATACAAATTATTTCTGTAATATAGAGGAATTATGGCAAGCTACAACTTTCAATCTTAATGGCACGAATTTAGGTAGTGAACAAACTATGTCATATGGGACAGTACCAACATCGGCAACTGAAGGTATTGTTTCTGTCGGAACAATGCCAGGTTCAGCAGTACCACGTGGAACTAGTGGATATTTCTTATTGCCTCAAGTAAATTTACCAAATTCAGAAACATTCAATGGATTGTATATGACTTTTGATCACTGGTATCACCTTGATAGTACAATATCAGGTAATGGTGATGGTGCTTGGATGGAGTATCGAATTAATACTGGTAGTTGGAATGATTGGACGTATATAGCTCCTGACGATGGATATACAAGTACTATGTCTACTGATGCACCATCACCTAATGGTGCACCTAGTGGAGCAGTACCTGTATTCGCATCCCCTAGTCATAGTGGCTGGCAAAGTGAAAATGTAAGTATTTCATCTATCCCTGATATCAGTAATGCCTCAAAAGTACAGTTCAGATTCCATATTTGGACTTCACCGGATGCATCTTATGAAAGACCGGGATGGTTCTTAGATAATATTGATTTCAATAACGATGGAGTTGATTTTGGAGTATGGCATCATGGCTGTATATCTGCTACAAATTCTGCATGTAATTATGCCGCTAGTGCTTATGGAGCGCTACAAAGAACTATTGATTTATCTGGGACAAATTCTACATCTAGTATAGAGATAGATATGGAGTGGGATTTACAAGGCAGTACTTATGATAATGCATGTATCGAAATTTCTCTAAATAACAATACTTGGTATGATCTTTCATCTACTGGCACAACCTCTACTGCATCTGCTTGTGAAGATCGTAGTGGAGCGATACCTGGCTATCCTAGTTATGATGGGGTTTTTGGTGATCAAAGTGGTTCTATTCGAACAGTTGATTATAGTATTCCTTCAGCATACCAAAATCAGGCGAATGTGTATATTAGATTCATAGTAGATACTGATCTATATACAAATTATGGTGGAAGTTATCCCGGTGATTCTAAGGAAGGTTTTACTCTTGAAGATATTAGAGTGCTAGATAGTTCTGGCTTGATTCTATTCAGGGATGACTTAGAAGATCCTTCGACAATGTATCATTATGGAACTAATGTAGGCACGCTTGCTGCTGGTTATGATGATTGGAGTTATTATGTCCTTAACGGCGGAGTGATGGAACAAATTTTCGGATTTGAAGATTCTAGTGCCTCTGATCCAGTTGCTAGTAATGCAATCGGTTGGTCCAAACAATCAGCCTGGAATTATGGGCAACTAGGTAGTTCTGCAGGTCCTACCTCTGAACCATCTTTCCCCTATGTATACGGTACTAACCTAAATGGTGTTTATTCGAATAATCAGAATTCACTGTTGACTTCACCTACATATGAGATACCTAATGATGGATTAGCATATGTTACATTCGACAAATGGATCTGTACAGAGAATTCTTGGGATGCTGTAGGTTTACAAATTCAAGTAAATGGTGGCTCTTGGAGTTACTTTGATCCACAAATACCTGGTTGGTATGATGGTTCTCCAGGATATTCTGGAAATCAAATGTATGGTAATGATGCATGGATGGGTGGAGATTGTGGCCAGACTAATTTTGAAAATAGGCAAGCTCCACTGTCAAGTTATGCAGGTGATGAAGTTAGATTTAGATTTAGATTATCTACAGATACTTCAGTGCAATATCAAGGTGCATATATTGATAATTTTGGTATTCTAATAGCAAATTATGGTCAAGGTGGCTATTGGTTAAGTAATTCAATAAATATGGATGATATTGATATTTTCAATTATGGTTGGGTAGATATAGAAGCATCAATACCTGAAAATACTTCAATACGTGGTTCGTTATTAGATTCATCTGAGGGATTAATTCCGGGATATGATAATATTTCGTTCCCATTCTCCCTTGCAGGTGTTAATTCCGAACAGTATCCATCAGTTCGTATCAAAGTATTACTAGATACGAGTGATGAAGAAGCATCTCCTATGCTTAAGAAAATTAGTATTGGTGGTAAGAGATATTTAGCAGCAACCAGTGCTGATTTTAATGGTTGGGAATTTAGTCCAAGTATAGAGGTTGTAGATGATTTGTTAAATGCAACAAGTATTGCTGGTACAATTACTTCCGATTATATACACTCATCTAGACCAATAAAAAGTGTTACTCTTTCAGGTAACTTTTCTTCTGGTTTGGTGATTACTGCATTATCCTCAACGGGTGCTACTTTAGGTCAGACATCTCAAGGTTCAATCCCTTTTTCAGTACCACAAAATGGTTTCGCTCTTTCTATAACTCTACCAACAAATGGATGGATCGATAGAATGGTTATCTCATCTAATTTCGCTGAGCCAGCAGTTAACTCATCAATAGATGTGCTTAATGATGGTTCATCAGAATGGTCGTTCCCTATTGGTTCTGATTACGGCCATTACGGGTGGCAATCATTAATCTCTGATTCTCAAGAAACTTTCACAACCGGTATGACTCTGGATTTAGAATCCGGTGTGTCTAATTCAGTTATGATTAGGATTCCATCTTTAGCAGCTGTCAATAATGGTATGATTTCTATATCTCCTGACTCTAATGGATTTGAATCTCCAGTTACTTTGACTGTAGGTTCTTCTAGCCAAAGTAGTTCTACAGGCGATAATATCTTCTACTGTATTTTAGATTATAGTCAGTTGGCAGGAATTAATTCTCTACCCTCATCTCATACTGATTATGACACAGGTAGGTTATGGCGCGATGTATCATTGACACTTGAGTCGACTACAACTCAAACCGTTTCAGTATCAAGTATTGGAATTGGGTATTTGATATTCGAAAATGTATCTGGGTTAGGTTCATCAATCGCTTCTTATCATAGTTCTATGACACAAGATGATCCTCCACCAAATCAAATATCAATACCTGTCAATATTACTGCCGAAAAAGGTTCAGTATCCATAGACGGTGATTTACAATATGATTACATTGTTACAAACAGGGACTTCCAAGTACCCAATACCCTCTATCCTAATGGTGAATTAGTAGAAATAACAACCAAACACCATCACCTTAATGATAACTCACTTTTAGAAAAAATATCTCTTCGCGGAATTGCATCCGATGGTGAAATATTGATGTTTGAAGTATCTAATAGTGCCGATGGATTATGGGGTCAAGGTTCAGAATTGGTTTCTTTCAGCCAAGTTTCAGGTTCATCAGTAGCTCCAATGGATTCTTCTACTTCGCTAGAAATCACTACACATAATGACGGATATGATGATGTCACAATACATTGGAAGTTCGATGTGAGTTGGATGTGGGATGATGTGGGTTCAATTCGTTGGATTTCCCAAGCATTCGATACAAGTGACGAGTCAGTATGGCCTGCAGTATCTCATAGTGGGCATTCAGGTAAGAATGCGGTAGAAAATGATCTTACTATAGATTCTTTTGAAGTCAGAGATGAATTTGGACGACTTCTTTCTAATCAATATTCCTCATTCTATCCATATACGATGATAGATGCAGGTACACTCAATGTCACCGGTTCAGTCAAGTTCCAAGATTCAGTTGGAGTAAGGCCATTAGCTGATCATTATACAGTAGGTCTAAATATCTCTGGACTTAGTTATCTTTTGACATCAGGTGATGATGGTTATTATGGAATTATTACAGCGCCTAGCGGACTTTCTAACGTATATTTGTCTCCTATGATGAATACAGTCGGCCCTACAGGTTATAGCCTGGGTGCTGAAGATGTTACTGGAACACCTCCATTAGTCAATATTCGTGTAGATCATGAGCCTCCGGTAGCAGGACTACTCGAAGTTAATACGCCATCTGGTTTGAAGGCAGCTCATGGTAAAGTATGGGACCCTAACACGCCTCTTTCTCTGTATGTTACTGTCGACGAAGCTGAATCTAGAGGTGAACTTTTAACTCTTAACTATTGGAGAGGTTCAGTCGATGATATCAATGATGATGGCATTGCTGACGAGGATGAGTATCTATCAGTATTCATGCCCTTAACATCCGGGATGACTGGTCAACAACAAGTTAATTTCATTGGAATAGATGTTTCTCAACAATCGTTTAACTCTCCAGTTCATTTATACTTAGAAGGTACTGACTGGGCAGGACTTACTTATCAAGAGGGAGGAACAGGTGGTGGACCTGGTGCTTCTAATTCTTGGGCTACTGTCGTTGTTGCAACAGATGAACCTACAAGTATCAAGTCTGCAGGATATTCTCTAGACCGTGATTTAGGATTCTTACTTCCAGGTAAACAACATATTTTTACCATGCAAATTGAAGAGGCTAACGGTTTGAATACATTGGATAATATTTCAATCATGTTATGTGGTGATGGAATTACTGAACTTGGTAAGATGAGTTATGATGCTTCAAGAGGTACATTATGGTCTGATGATACCACTAGTTTTGTGACACCTATATCGGTTCAAACAACACAAAATCAAGATATTATTGAGTTGTCATTATTATTTGAAGTCTCTTGGGATTTCCCTTGGGAAGAGGGTCAGAACTCTTGTAAACCTAGTGTGTCAATAATTGATGATTTTACAACAGTGGCTTATCAAAATAATATTGGAGAACTATCTTGGTATCTCGATAATAAATATATTGCAATACCTGATGAAATTGAGGATATGACGCCTCCTCAGGCTTCTTCTGCAGGAGTATCTGTCTATTTAGGGCAAGGAGATGAGTTTAGAATGTCTGGACTGGTATATTATTCTGGCTCAGGAATTGTTGCTATTGATATACCTGAAGATCTAAAAGTTGAATATACTGTAATTTATGGCACTCAAGAAATTCAGGTAGCAACTGATGTCAATGAAGATGGAAGTTTTGATACTTCGATGATTTTACCTTCACGAGTGCCATTAAACCCGACTATGGCAGTATCTACTGAGGTATTGAATATGCCAGGTTCAGGTGTTTCAGGTATTAACTCAGATGCAACCGTGACTGTAGATACAAAATCTCCATCTGTGTTATTCGATCAATCAACATATCCTGATTCCTCTTTAGTACTCTTAGAGTCAGATTTGATTAATGATGTACTTGTAACTATTACAATGGTTGATGAGATTGGTATGATTGATGGTCCACTAGATGTTTCTTGGGTAGTACTAAGATCAGGTGCCGCAGTTGCTGGTTCTGAAAATACTGGCCAATTAATAATGATAGATGAGGGTGATTCGAGAGATATTTACCAAAGTCGTCTAGATCTTACACCTATGAATGGTATGGCTATTGAACAAGGCGACCAAATTGCATTTTGGGTAACTTCTACTGATAAGGCTGGAAATAAAGTCACAGGCCTTGGTAGCGAGTCAGCACCAAGGATGCCTACATTAAGAATAATGGAATTTAATCCAGAGTATACACGTGTGGTAATTAACCCTACAACTACACCTACGGCAGGTGAGATGCTAACTCTCCAAACATTCTGGGAGAATGATGGTAAGAGAGATGGTAGTATTACAGTTGGTTTATACGAATTAAATGATGGTGGTACTTGGACTCCGGCACAGACTACATTCGCTGAAGGAGCTACTGAGATCAGTCTTAGTGCTCAATCATCTAGTGTTGCAGCGACCTTCCAGTGGGAATCTAGAGAAGAAGGATCTCCTATACTTGTTTTAGTTTGGGAAGACCCCGAAACTGGTGAGATGGATTGGCAAAACTCGAATGGTATGAATATAGATATAACTGGTATTTATGTAGAACCGATACCAATTGAACAAGAGTCTGATAATGCGTTATACATGGTAATAGGTGTAGCAGTAATTGCCGTAGCAGTTGTTGCAATCCTTGTAATGAGAAGTCGAGGAGAAGATGATTATTATTACGATGATGATGATGATGATGAATACGAACAAGAAGATTGGGAATCTGAAGGCGAATATGAACCTGAAGAGTAGTTTTATCTATTAGTTGGGGAATGTTCAACCCCCTTCTAATTACCATCTTCTACCGTTATTTACCATTTGTCTTTATAGGCTATTTAGCAACGAAGTTGTATTTGAGGAAGTAATTCCTTGGATGGGATTGGGATGAATACAAATAGCGAAGCGATTACAGTTGAAGAACTAAAAAATGAGGTTGAAGATCTGAAAGTATTGGTTAATACANTACTAACGGTAATAATGGAAGAAGCTGATGGTGTGCAATCAGGTGCCGCTCCTACAATCCCTAATCAACCACGTCGTGGTTACTGTATGTAATTAATATTCGACTTGTTCTGGATCAACTGTACGCCACATATAGCAACAAGCTACAGTTCTCCATGGTCTCCATTTATCAGATAATTTGTATATCTCTTCCGTAGTCATTTTTTCACCAGAATTGTAGATTTTTTCTATACCTCTAATCATCCCTATATCTCCTATAGGAAAAACATCTGGGCGTAACAGTGTGAAGATTAAGATCATTTCCGCAGTCCATCTCCCAACTCCTCTGAGTTGAATTAATTTATTTATTATATCTTCATCATTCATTTGATCCCATTCATGATGTGAAAATTTATTCCATGATGACGCAATTCCGATGACATATTCTACTTTTCTCTGAGATAAACCACAACTTCTCAACTCTTCGGGTTCTTTTGATAAAATATTCTCAGGAGTTATTTCACCTACTTTCTCACTGAGTCTTGTCCATACAGTCGACGCTGCCTTAACTGATATTTGTTGACCTATTATTGATCTAATTAAGGTGAAAAACAAATCTCCTCGTGAGACTAATTCTAAATCTTGATATTCTTCAATAATTTGTGCAATTTTGGCATCATTTTCTGAAAGTACTTTTTTAGCTAAATCCCAGTATTTAGGCTTTTCACCGAATGATACCATGCCTATGGCTAGGACCTCATAGTTCAAGATGCCTACCTTTCTCGGATTCAATATGGATTTAGAGAAAATCATGTATGGGGCAGCTATATTTTCAACTATTGCATTAGTAATCATAATTGCAACTGATAATACTGACTTGATCGAAAATGAATCTTGGATGATTGAAGAAACTTGTCTTGGTAGTCATTCAAGCGATATAAGTCACATTCATAGCAACTTAGCTATATTTATTGATGGTAGTGAAGTGTCTCTTTCTCAGAATATTGGTATTGCAGATGATTTTTGTCCTGATGGTATGAGAGGTATACATACGCATGATGATACTGGTCGATTACATATTGAAACACCAAGTGAAATAGACGCTCCTGTTGGTGCTTTCTTCAACATCTGGGGTGAAGTATTTAATTCAAATCAGATATTAGATAATGTTGCTGATTCAAATTATGAAATTGTCATGTATGTCAATGGCGATATTAATGAGGAATTTGAAAACTATATTATGTCAAATAATGATAATATAGAGATTTATTATAGCCAAAAATAATTATCCTTTGATCACGGCGAATGGTTTCATTCTAGCCACTGGTCTTGCTAATCTTGCTTCATTTGTTAGTCTGATTACTTCGTCTACGTTTTTGTAGGCATCAGGGGCTTCTTCTGAAAGAACGTTTGGAGTCTTAGTATGCACATTTATACCAGCTTCTTCAAGCTGTTTTCTTAGTTCATCGGAATTAATCTGTTCTCTTGCAGCTGTTCTTGATAATCTTCTTCCAGCTCCATGACAGGATGATGAAAATGCATCATTCCCTCCACTTTTCGGCCCTGCTAATATCCATGATGCGGTACCCATGTCTCCAGGTACAAGTACAGGTTGTCCGATGCCTGAGAATCTTGATGCAAGTTCTGGATGGTCACCTCCAAGTGCTCTAGTTGCTCCCTTTCTATGCACACAACATTTACATGATACGCCATGTACTTTATGATCTTCAATTTTAGCAATATTATGGCTTACATCATAGATGACTTCCAAGTCACTATCTACACCAATTTCTTCTCTTAATGAATTTCTAAGTCTTTGTGTTAGTGCCGACCGATTAGCGAATGCAAAGTTACCTGCGGCCGACATTGAATCAAAATATTCTTTCCCTTCTTTACTAAAAATAGGTGCAGACGCAAGCTGTCTGTCTGCAATGGTCATATCCCATTTTTCAGCATACCAACTGCCATCCTTCTTAGAATAATTTTGTTCAATTTTTGAAACATGATCCGAACAAACTTGGTGACCTAGGCCTCTAGATCCAGTATGTATCATTGCAGTTACTTGGCCTTTACGTATTCCGAAGGCTTTAGCGGCTTTTTCATCAACTATTGTATCTACAACTTGCAATTCTAAGAAATGATTTCCTGATCCTAGAGTGCCTAGTGATTTACTTCCTCTCTTGATTGCTCTTTCACCGATGTCTCTTTCATATGTGTCTAATTTCCCATTAGATTCTATTGCTGATAAATCTCTTGTTTCGCCCCAGCCCATATCAATTGCAGCATTGGCACCTTCTGAAAGTATATGGTCAATTTTTGTTGAGTCTAATATTACTCCTCCTTTACTAGTAGCCCCTGCTGGTATTAATTCCGCGAGTCTTTTAGCGAGTCTTTTAGCATTAATATCTTTAAATTCTACATCCAAAGCACATAATCTAACTCCACAATTAATATCGAATCCAACTCCTCCTGGTGAGATTGCACCTCCTTGGCTACCTGAATTTACATCTGTAGCGACAACTCCACCTATAGGGAAACCATATCCGAAATGCCAGTCAGCCATAGCCCATGCATTCCCCACAATTCCATCTAATGAGGCAGTATTCACTAATTGGCTTGGTGAACGATCATCTGCGTGTTCTCCTAGATGACTTGGATCTGCAACTAATATTGCATCAGTCTTCATTGAACCATGTTTACGTATACGAATTCTTCCTGGGCCATCAGATTGCAGATGTTCTCTCCATACTGCAGACATAGTTGACCGTATTCACCAATACATTTCAATAAGTCGGACAGGACTTTCAACAATCGCATTCAAGATACTTCAACCATTCCGGGGCACGTAAGGTTGTGCATGAGATGGCGTTTGGTGAGGTTCATATCCCATTTTGGGAAGATTCAGGCCATATCCGTAGGACATGTACTGTAACTGGATTGTACTTCTGGACTCGTGATACCTCGAGGACAACTTCCGGCGATACACATGAAGATCCTTATACCTTCATTGGAACACCTATAATCGATGGATTCCCTATGAGAGGGAAGAGTTTGAAAGATGCAATGAGAAAATCCTTTCTTAATTATTTTTCAAGTAATAATCATACGGAAATTCAGCCTTATCCTGTAATTGCTAGATGGAGAGATGATATCCATTTGACAATAGCTAGTATTGCGGATTTCCAACCTCATGTCACAAGTGGGAAAGTGCCTCCCCCTGCTAATCCTTTATGTATTTCTCAGCCTTGTATTAGATTAACAGATGTAGCAGCAGTAGGTCGTTCTGGAAGGCATTTAACAACTTTTGAAATGATGGCACATCACGCTTTTAATCGACCTAATGATGGAGATGTGATATATTGGATTAATCAGTGTGTATGCTACTGTGATGATATGTTAGTAAATACATTTGGAATAAATCCAATGGAAATTACTTATGTTGAAAATCCTTGGTCAGGTGGAGGTAATGCAGGAGCCGCACTTGAGGTAATTGTTGGAGGTTTAGAACTGGCTACTCTAGTATTTATGAATTTAGAAGAGCATGAAGATGGTGATGTTCTTATCAAAGGACTTAGTTATCGTGAAATGGATTTACAGATTATTGATACAGGTTATGGTCTAGAAAGATTTTGTTGGGCAGCAGCAGGAACCCCAACAATCTATGAAGCGATTTATCCTGAATCAGTATCTTGGTTGAAAGAAACAATAGGTTTCGAATCAATGGTTGATGATTTATGTTTAGATGTAGATACATCTGCTTTATTATCTGAATTATCCCGTTTAGCAGGTATACTAAATATTGATGTCGGCACTGATGTCGAATCTCTATATACAAAATTGATTGAAAGATTACATGAATTAAACATTAATATCTCCGTATCCGAATTAAAACGTCTAACTGAGCCACTTTCTGCAATCTATGCAATACCTGACCATATGCATGCATTATGTAATATGCTAGGTGATGGATTAGTACCGAGTAATACGAAATCGGGGTACTTGGCTAGGATGCTTGCTAGGAGAGTATGCCGAATGAAATCAGATTTAAATCTAGATGTCACTCTGTTTGATTTAGGGAAACATCATATGGAAACAAATTTAGATATGAGTAAGTTTATACAAACAGAAGAAGGAATATTGACTCTACTTGATTTAGAAGAATCTCGGTATCATGAGATGTTAAGGAAAGGGGAATCTGCTGTTAGAACTGCATTTCAAGGGATTTCTAAAGACTCGTTAGAAGTTCCAGACTCAATTCTATTTCGATTATCTGAAGAAAGAGGAATTAATCCAGATATGGCTATATCTATATCTCACCAAATGGGTTGGAAGAATCTTTCCGTTAGAGTTGGATTCTCTGCAGATATGGCAGACAGAAATGCGAAATTAACAAAAGATGCTGCTAAAATAAAGGTTGAAAATACAATTCTTTCTGTTAATTTAGAAAAAACCTCTATGGATTACTATTTAGATACAAGTAAAACTAATTTCAATGCTCAAGTGTTGTATTGTACAGAGATATCTAATGAACAATATTCATCCTTATCATTCTCTAGTGAGGTGTTAGAGAAACCTACTCATTTGATAGTTCTAGATCGAACATTATTCTATCCTGAGGGTGGTGGCCAACTTGGTGATCAAGGTTTATTTATATCTGATTCTGGTACTAAAACTAAGGTTCTTGATACAAAAATTGAAAAAGATGTTATTATTCATTTTACAAATGGTGAATTAACTATCGGACACATTAATGCAGAGGTCAATATTCTACGTCGAAGACAATTAATGGATCATCACACTGCTGTACATATTGTCGGGGGTGCTGCTAGAAAAATTCTAGGCCCACATATACGTCAAGCCGGTTCTAATAAAGGTCAGAAATATGCTCGTATTGATTTAACTCATCATTCTAGAATGTCTCGAGAGTTACTTGACATAATAGAAGATGAAGCAAATGAGATAGTTCTTTCTAATCCTGTAATTGAAAAAATTATTCTTAGTAGGGCCGATGCCGATTCCAAGTTCGGTTTTGATATATATCAAGGTGGCCCCCCTAAGCATGATTTAATTCGCATAATCAAAATAGGAGATTTTGATACTCAGGCATGTGGTGGTACGCATCACGACCAAGCTGGGGAAGTTGGCGAAATAAGGATAGTTAGGTCCAGTCAAGTCCAAGACGGGGTAGAGCGTCTGCAAATCGTGGCAGGTGATACGGCGCGTGAGCACGCAAGGCAACAAGAGCGAATTCTTAGTGAAGCATCTGATATACTCGGTGTTCAAACAGATGATCTTCCTCGTGCAGTCTTAAAGTTCTTTGAAGAATGGAAATCTCAGCAAAAAGTCATCTCAAATTTAGAAGCTGAAATCGTTAGGCTGAGGACAAGTGGTGGCAGTGATGAAGCATTAGAGAGGGATGGGGTCAGATATGTCATTATGGAGTCATCTGGCGATTCAAAACAGCTTATGAAAATGCTCTCAGAGTTGACTAGGGATGAATCTAAGCCTACTTTAGCAATTATAGGAAGTCGCGATGGTGGTGGGAAAATTATTGTAGCTACAACTGAGAATACAAAAGCATCAGAGATGTATAATTCGGTAGAAATACTTAATTCCATATCTTCTCATATCAATGGTGGAGGTGGCGGAAGACCAACTTTTGCCCAAGGTGGTGGCTCTAATCCTGATGGAATACCTGATGCTCTTAATGCAGCAAGAAAATTACTTGATTTTTAATCACTCATCCGTTTGATTCATGAGACTTCACGTCTTCGCGGAGTCATGGTGGAACAAGTTGAGGTTTCTACAAGAGCGTCATCGATTGAATATGCGATTAGAGATGTAGTTGTCCCAGCAATCGAATTAGAAAAGAAAGGTCATAAAATTATTCGATTAAATATTGGTGATCCTTTAGCATATGAGGGACTGCCTACACCTGAACATATGATTGAGGAATACAAGAATGCTTTAGATAGGCAAGATAATGGTTACGGACCATCATATGGATTAGATGATTTGAGAAAAGCCATATCTGTATCTGAAAGTTCTAAAGGTTGGGGATGTAATTTGAATGATGTTTATGTCACACATGGTGTAACGGAGGCTCTACAAATCATTTTCGCAGCATTTCTTCAAGAAAATGATACAGTTTTAGCACCTGGACCTCACTATCCCCCATATATGGCTTATCCGCAAATGTATGGTGCTAAAACTATAGAATATAGGTTAAAATCTTCAGATAATTGGAAGATAGATTTAGATGATATACGTCAAAAAATGAATGATTCAGTAAAACTTCTTGTTTTGATAAATCCTAACAATCCAACTGGTAATGTTGCTACAAAATCAGAAATAGAGCAATTAATTGAGATAGCCAAAGAATGGCCAAAATGTACTATTATAGCAGATGAGATATATGATGGATTAGATTTCTCTAATTCTTTTACATCTGTAGCATCGGTTTCCAAAGATGTACCAATAATTACTCTAAATGGCGTATCTAAGGTATATTTCGCACCTGGTTGGAGAATTGGATATATGGCTTGGTATGATCCAGAAAATCGTCTTTCTCTTGTTAGAGATGGTGTTGAAAGAATACTTCGCAGTCGCCTTTGTGCCTCCACACCAGCTCAATATGGTTATTTAGCAGGATTACAAAGTTCTCATGAGTGGCTTTTATCACATCGTAATCTAACTGAAAAAAGAATGAATTATTGTTTAAAACGTATTAATGAGATAGATGGTATTTCNTGTGAGAGTCCTCAAGGTGCATTTTATTTATTTGTTCGATTAACTAATCCTGAAGACTTCAAAGATGATAAAAAATGGGTTTTAAATCTATTACATGAAGAACACGTTTTAGTCGTTCATGGTTCAGGTTTTTCACCTGAATTTGGAGCTGGACATTTCCGAATGGTATGTTTACCTCCAATTCCTGTATTAGAGGAAGCTTTTATTCGAATTGAACGGTTTTTAAGTAGTTGATTTAATGAGTTTTTTTGGTTTCTCAAAAGCGAATGATTCAATGATCCCTGAGAGAATTAAAAAACGATGGAAAATGCTTTCTAGCGGTCTTATTATTGATTCAAAAATTAGTGAGAATCCAGTGTGGAAAGTTGATATTAATTCATTCGAAGACTTTTTTTCAGGTTTAGAGAGGAGGAGTGGTCAAAGTTTAGGGCGACGTTTAGCTCATGCATCCTCTGAATCTGAAGAATGGTTGATGAATGATTCTAATGTTAAGTCACCAAGTAGTAGGAATCCTCAAAAATGGAAATTAATAAGATCTGATTGGCAAGATAGAGGCTTAGGTTCTTTCGAATTAGTAGATGATGATGAAGAAATTAGAGTTCACCTTAGTCATCCTATTAATGGACCTATGTGTGCAGGTATTTTTTCAGCAATATGGGAATATGCTACTAACTCTAGATTTCGTTTCCGATGGAATCAGAACACATCTAATAGTCTGATGTTGAGCCTGTCTCTTGATAATGCAAATATTCCTAAACCAAGTATATCTCATATTCCTTGGTTTCAAGAAAAAGTAATTTTAAACTCAGATTCAGACGATGAATCTTGGGATACTTTACTAGTTGGTGAGGATGGAACATGGACAATAATGGGTAATCGGATGGCTATGATTCATCAGGATCTTATTCTTCGTTTTGAAAGTTATTTCTTACCATATGTTGATACTGTTCATGAAGGCCGAGAAGACTCATTTATATGGTCTGGAATAGATGATAAAAAAAGTATTTTATGGACTATTTTTTCTGATGCAATAAGAGAGATTTTCTTTAATCAAGGGCATCATATAATTATCTCTAAAGAGGAGGACTGGGTTGTAGTTGGGAATAGACATCTTGCAAGAAATGGCTTAGGCTCTATAGCCTCAGTAAACTCAATTGATGATTTTGGTGGCGTTGAGATTTTTTTCTCATCTTGCTTTCATCCTGCAATATTTTGTGGAGTTCTCAGCGGATGTTGGGAGAGAGCTTATGGTCGTAACGTAAAGTCTGAATTTAGGATAGAATCGAATACTAATGTCCTCAAACTAATGTCTATGACTGAGATTGCTAAACAATAAATCTCTGCACACGACTAATGAAACATTATATCATATCCTAAAGACAACTGTATGCCCCCTATGGGGGCCGAGGTGATTAATTGGCTCTTACACACAATCAATATGCAGTCTCAGCAATTGCTGCAACACTAATTTTAGCTGGATTTTATACTATTATTGGTGCAGGATTAGCAACTGTTTCTGGTTGGGAAGATGGTTCAGTCGATATAGTGACTTTAGATTCTGAAAACCATCAAGAAGGGGTAGATACAGATGGTGATGGATTACCTGATCGAATGGAACAAACTCTCTATGGTACTGATTGGAGAGTCTCAGATACAGATAGTGATGGTCTGGATGATGGCTGGGAAATAGATAATGGTCTCGATCCATTAGATAGTGGAGAAGCCGCGGATCCTAGTGCTCAAACTACAAATCCAGATGAGGCTGAAGAAAATACCGAATTAAATGAAACCTTTCCTAATCCTGATAACGGCCCATTTGGTGACCCTGATCGAGATGGCTTGATTAACGTAGATGAAGCAGCTCTAGGTACAAATCCTAATCTTCAAGATTCTGATGGCGATGGGTTAAATGATCGTTGGGAATCGCTTTACACATATACTGTAGAAACACCTCAAGGGCAAATTAAACTTCTTGACCCCCTCGATGGGAATTGGGATTGCTACATACTAACTCCAGATGTTAAGGCTCAGATTAGAGCAGATATAGGTGCTAGCACCTTTGATGCAATGGGTAACCAGTTTGGTCACTCATGTGATGCATTATTAGATTTAGAACAACCCGAGCCAGATAGTCTGAGGAATTACGTCGAAGAAAGATATGATACCAACCCACTAGAAGAAGATAGTGATGGTGATTTAATTGCTGATAGATATGAAATTGCTTTTGGGAATATCGATTTATCAGTTCACTGTGGAGTTACTCAGTTTGGTACATTAACTCTCAAGTCCCCATATCATGAATATATGTCAGGTCCAGGTGATATGACTTGGTTTGAGCAGGATATGGACGGAGATGGTCGTCTAAATGGACCCGGTGACTGGGATTCAGATGGTGATGGTATGCCTGATGGTTACGAATACTGTTATGCTTTAGATTTAGAATCTAACAGATTCCTAAACCCTGCAAATGCTACTGATGCATATGGCGATAGGGATGAAGATGGCCTTAACAATGTCGAAGAATATGAAGTTGCTTACACTTGGGGGCCTGAAAATTTCACTAGTCCTTTACTAGCTGATACCGATAATGATGGCATGCCTGATGGTTGGGAACACTTGAATGGCATTCATCCGAATGATGATGGTGCCAATGCATTAGAAGATCCTGATTTTGATGGTTATGACTCAGATGGTGATGGTGGGGTTAGATTTGATGAACTCATAGGTTTCAGCACAGTACACCTAATATCTGTTGAATTAGGGGACTATGTTCCAGTTAACAAAACCATACTATGGGTCCGTACAGTTCAAAATAGTGTATATGTGAATATTCCTGTCAAAACTCTAACTGAAGGTTGGATTTATGAAATAAATGTCAATGTAGGTGATGAAGTAATGACAAGAACTCAAGACTTAGCCATTGTAGTAGAGCAGGATGAGAGGTTTACTAATTTAGATGAGTATAATGCTAGGGATAGAGATGGTGATGGAATAACAGATGGTCGTTCCACAAATCCATTACTGGCAGATACTGATAATGATGGCTTAATTGACGGCATAGAAGTTATTGGTTGGACTATTAGAGTTGTTGATAACGGAGTAAAGGATGTTCTCGTGAGGAGTGACCCTGGTGTATTCGATACAGACAGCGATGGGTTATCAGATTCAGTAGAATATTATGAAACATTTACTAATGCTACCGATCGAGATACTGATAGTGACGGATTAGAAGATTTCACTGAGGCTATGGATGGCTTTTACTGGAATATTACTGAAAAATATTTCACTAATGCCTCTTCATTTGATACTGATAATGATGGTTTAGCAGATGGAGAAGAGGTTGTAGATGGTCGCGACCAATATATCACTCATGGTAATAATGCAGATAGTGATGGAGACGGATTAGATGATGGTGGTGAAGTTTTATTTATACCACGTCCTTGGCAAGCAGCAACAAATCCTCTAATTAATGACACTGATAATGATGGACAGCCAGACGGTTGGGAGATGCAAGTATTCTCAGTTCAACAGAATACTAATAGTCATAGCCTATGGATTAGTAGTACAAACTGGTTACCTCCTGGATGTGACAATATGTTTGAGTGCGGGCTTGGTCCAGGTGGATGGGTTTGGACTAATTATATTCAAGGTTTTTCTACATCTGGAGATAGAGATGGAGATGGTGTCATGGACCCTAAATATTTCCTCCATGAGATGAATCTTTCAGGCTTTGTAATACCAAATAATGGTCGATGGGCACTTGATCCTGCATATGGTTCAATGATTGATAATATCTATGATGTCGATAATGACACTTTGATGAATCAACTTGAAGCTCCAGATAGGTGGAATACAAACCCAGTTAATGATGATACTGATAACGATAAATTACCAGATGGATGGGAGGTATTCTACTCAGGTGAAGCAATATCCTTGGGACTTGTGGATAATAATTCTCTGAATGCTCTAGGTGCTCGAGGACCTATGGATCCTTCAATGACTGATTCAGACTTAGATGGTATAGATGACGGACAGGAGGATTTCGATCGCGATGGACTTAATCGTACCAACCTTCTATTCCGTTATTGTCCAGGATGGGATAATCCTCAAAATGCTGAATGTCATATTGATGAAACGACATCATACGGTAAGAGGTTCTATGATGATCTTGAGAATTATACTAATTATGAAGAAATGCAGAATGGTACAAGCCCTATTCTAAATGATACGGATGGTGATCAGTGGAATGACGGTTCAGAAGTATTCCATCAAGACCAAGATGGTGACGGTATGTGGGCAGGATGGGAATATTTCTTTAATTTTGATCCATATGATGCTGCCGATGCTAATATTGATTCTGATGGCGATGGTTCTTTGAATAAGTGTGAAAGTAAATGGAATACGAATCCAAAAGATCCTGTGAGTTTCCCTAGCCAAGGTGAATTATGCAATCAGTTTGAGTGAAAATTAGATGTCTTGGTGGATTCTACCTACAACTGCCGACATAGGTATACGCGCTTTTTCTTTCTCGCCTGAAAACGTAATAATGGAGTGTGTTCTTGGTCTTCAATCAATACAAGTATCCGATAAGTCTCTTGATTCACTTAATAGTTTAACACGTTCAACTGGCGTATGGACTATTTCATTATATGAAAAAGATTTAGAAAGAGGTCTTGTTAAATTTCTTGAAGAAGTTCTATATCGTGGCACAATTGAGAATGAATGGCTAGTTGATTTAATCGTTAAAATAGATGATGAATCGATTTCTGCTCATGTAGCATGGGTAAACTCAGAATTAGTTGAACGAGAAATTGAGATTAAAGCAGTCACCTTGCATGAACTTGTAATGCGAAAGATCGAAGCGAATGAGGTTGTAGATGGATTAGAGCCTAATATACCTACTTTCGAGGGCCCAGGATGGATGGCTCAGGTAGTTTTAGACATCTGACTATAATTCTTCTTCTTC
>JGI26060J43896_10000023_pt1 | contig 51001 bp, 50 predicted proteins | sample MarorgKNORR_S2LV_6_FD_43896 | JGI IMG/M metagenome (IMG submission 43896) | reverse complement strand
TAAAACAAATGTCTGTTGGGATAACTTATGCTATATGGAGTGGATTAGGTATTTTATTTATTTCTTTAATTGGATATTATAAGTATAATCAATCACTTGACTCCCCTGCAATTATTGGAATGAGCTTTATAGCTTTAGGTATTATTATATTAAGATTTTTTTCTAAATCTGTGAATTTATAATTGGATTAAAAATAATATCTTTTAAACCCTTCTATTGCTGCATATTTTGCAAAACCCAAATCAGTATAATCTTTTGCAGCTTTTTTATTTCTATCTTCTGCTCTTTGCCAAAACTCTCTAATGTCATTTCCTGGATATATTGCTCCATCCTTTTGACTTTTATGCTTGAATATAGCTTTTCTTTTTTTAATAATTTGATCTGGACTCAATGGCACAGCCATTTCAATATCAGATATTTTCCACTCTTTCCAAGCACCTCTGTATAACCATACATACATATCTTTTATATATCTTTTTCTTTTAAGTGCATCAATTGCTTTATAAATAGTTCTAAGGCACAGTCTGTGAGTTCCATGAGGATCTCCTAAGTCTCCAGCAGCAAATATTTGATGCGGTTTTATGTTTTCTATAAGGTTTTTTATAATTTCAATATCTTTATATGAAACGTCATTTTTTTTAATTTGTACGGTTTGGTAAAATGGTAGATTAAGGAAATGAATTTTATTTTCATTTTTTAATTTTAAATGCTTACATGCTTGGTAGGCTTCAGAATTTCTTATTAAGCCTTTTATTTTATTTAAAAGTTTATCTTCTGTTTCACCAACTTTTTTATGAGCTAACTCTTTTATATTCTTATGAAAGTTATTTGACCATTTTACATATTTGGATTTTACACTTTTATTTGATGTATTTAACAGTTTATTTAACTCATTTGAAGATAGACTATTAGATAATCGTTTTATTAATTCAGTGATTTCAAGAACGTTTTCATTTGAAACAGCAATATTTCCTGATGTTTGGTATGCAACATGAACATCATGACCTTGTTGAATGAGTCTATCAAATGTTCCTCCCATTGATATAACATCATCATCTGGATGGGGTGAAAATATAATCACTCTTTTTTTTAAAGGATAAGCTCTTTCTGGTCTTTGTGAATCGTCAACTTTAGGCTTCCCTCCTGGCCATCCAGTGATTGTATGCTGAAGCATATTAAATACTATGATATTTGTCTCATATGCAGTATTATATAAATCAAAAATCTTATTCATTCCGTTTTCAGTATAATCTTTATCAGTTAAAAATAAAATGGGTTTTTTTAATTTAAACGCTAGCCATATAACGGCTTTTTTTATTGATTTATCGTCCCATTTAAGTATCGTATTTGAAAGTATTTTTTTAGGTGCTTGATTTATATCTTTATATACCCATGGGCAAACAATCCTATTTAAGTATGATGCCGATTGTAGATCTAAAATAAATTTTGTGTTTGAATGATTTTGTAGAATTGATGCAGGAACAGAATCATTCACTTTCTCTTCAACAGCTTTTTTAATGATTTTTCCTTTACTTTCTCCCCAAGCAACTAAAATAATTTTTTTTGAATTTAAAATTGTTCTAATTCCCATAGATATTGCTTCTTTAGGAACTTTTTCAATTCCACCAAATTCTTCAGAAGCATCAAATCTTGTTTTATATTCTATATTAACTTTTCTAGTAATAGATGATGCTAAAGAACCAGGTTCATTAAATCCAATATGCCCATTTCTTCCTATACCAAGCAGTTGTAAATCAATTCCACCTTTTTCAGCAATTTTTTTTTCAAATTTTATACAATGTTTTTCAATGTTAGGCCCATAAACATTTCCTTTTGGTATGTTAATATTTTTTTGTTGAATATCTATATGGTTAAAGAGATGATCATACATGAATCTATTATAGCTATGAATAGAATTTGGATTCATATCTAAATATTCATCAAGATTAAAAGTTATTACATTTTTAAAACTTAATTTTTCTTCTTTATGCATCTTAATTAGTTCTTGGTATATACCGATAGGGGATGATCCAGTAGCTAACCCTAAAACACATTTCTCGTTTTTAGATTGTTTTTCTTTTATAAGGTTTGCTATTTCGTTTGCAACATAAATTGATCCATATTTTGGGTGTTCAAAAGGTATTAGGTCAATTCTTTCCATAAATATACTTTGGGTATATTTATTATCTGATATATGCTCTATCATATCTTTAGAATCAGGTGACCAATTATTTTTTAATTTTTTTTCTAGTTCATATCTCAGATTATTTAAAAGTTTTGATTTTTTTTTATCATTTTTTGTTTTGTTTGGATAGATATCTTTTTCAATCGTTTTTCCATTGTAAATTCTTATTCTTTTACCATTATAATTGAAGTAACAAAATGATCTTATTGAATTGAAATATATTTTAGGCTTTGTATACTGTCTCATGAGATAAATTATTTTTAAAAATAGCTACAAATAATGTCTCGCACTATAATTTTTTCATTTTATTTTTTTCAAGTATATTCATCTTATGAAAAATATACTTACGCTATCATTATTATTAATTTTAAATTATTCTTTTGCTCAAGAAAAAGATAAAAAATCTGAAAATACTTCAAAGATTAAATCTTACGATAAGGTTATTGATTCAACCTATAATACAAATGAAGGTCTTTTTAAAGTTCATTCAAAAGGAGAAAAATATTTCTATGAAATACACCCAAATCTTTTTGAAAAAGAAATGCTTATGGTTACTAGAATTTCTAAAACAGCAAATGGTATTGGTTATGGTGGTCAAAAAATTAATTCTCAGGTTTTAAGATGGCAAAAAAAACATGATAAAATATTTTTGAGAGTTGTTAGTTATGAAAATATTGCTTCAGATACATTACCTATTTCTAATTCTGTAAAAAATTCAAATTTTGAACCTATTTTATATGCCTTTGATATAAAAACATATAATTCTAAAGATAGTTCAGCAGTAATTGATATAACTCCATTATTTAATACTGATGTTAAGTCACTAGGTTTTCCACAGTTTAGAAGGAAATCATTAAAAATAACTTCTTTAGATAAAAAAAGATCTTTCATTGAGTCAATTAAAAGCTTTCCATTAAATATTGAAGCTAGAAGTGTTATGACTTATAATTCATCAGAACCTCCATCATTAAGAAACTCTCAGACAATTAGTTTAGAAATAAATAATTCTATGCTTATTCTTCCAGAAAATAAAATGCAATCAAGACTAAGAGATCAGAGGGTAGGATACTTTTCGCAATCTCAGACAGATTATGGGCTAGATGAACAAAAAGCAAAATCTACAACTTATATACGTAGATGGAAATTAATTCCAAAAGATATTGAAGCTTATAATAGGGGAGAGCTCGTTGAGCCAATAAAACCTATTGTTTATTATTTAGATCCAGCTACTCCAGAAAAATGGAGAAAGTATTTAAAACAAGGTGTTGAAGATTGGCAAATTGCATTTGAAGCAGCAGGATTTAAAAATGCTATTATATGTAAATATCCTCCTACAAAGGAAGAAGATCCTAATTGGACTCCAGAAGATGCTAGATATTCTGTTATTAGATATTATGCATCAGATATTCAAAATGCATATGGTCCACATACCGCAGATCCCCGTACAGGAGAAATATTAGAAAGTGACATAGGATGGTATCATAACATTATGAACCTATTAAGAAATTGGTATTTAATTCAAACCTCTGCAGTAAATGAAGACTCACGTGATGTTAAGTTTGAGGATGAAGTTATGGGTGAATTGATGCGTTTTGTTTCAGCACATGAGGTTGGACATACAATAGGATTACAACATAACATGGGTTCAAGTTCTGCATATCCAGTTGACAGCTTAAGATCACCTACATTTACTTCTACCCGTGGAGTAGCTCCTTCAATTATGGATTATGCAAGGTTTAATTATGTTGCTCAACCTGGAGATAATGTTTCTAATTTCTATCCTATGATTGGTAAATATGATATATGGGCTGTAAAATGGGGATATACTTATTTTGATGGTGAAAGCACTATTTCAGAACAAAAAATTTTAAATGATTGGATAAAGGGTCATGCAGGTGATTATGAATATTGGTTTGGTTACTCTAATGGGATTGATCCTCGATCTCAAACGGAATCTATTGGAGATGATAATATGAAGGCAAGCTTATATGGATTAAAAAATCTAAAGAGAATAATGCCTAATTTATTAAAGTGGTCTTATGATGAAGGTAAAAATTATGATGATTTAAAAGAATTATATTTAAATATATATTCACAATTTAGAAGATATATTGGTCATGTCTCAACTAATGTAGGGGGAATTTTTGAGGATCTTAAAAGTAATGATCAGGCTGGATCTGTTTATGTTCATGTATCGAAAGATCAACAAAAATCTGCAGTTGATTTTTTAAATACTCACGTATTTGGTTCTTTAGATTGGTTGGTTGATAATAATATTCTCGATAAAATAGAAAATATAGGATCAGTTGAGAGAATAAGATCAATTCAAACTAGTACTTTAAATAGACTTTTTAATTACAACAGACTTGCTAGAATGATTGAGAATGAACAATCTAATGGGAATTTATCATATACTATATCTGAAATGATAGTTGATTTAAATACTTCTATATGGAAAGATTTAAATTCTAATCAAAGTATCAATTTGTATAGTAGAAATTTACAAAAAGGATATGTAAATATTCTTATTGATTTAATGAATGAAAATAAAACTCAATTAAGTTGGTATAAAAGATATGGATCTAATGTTAAGTTTGATGAATCAGATATAAGACCTATTATTTTAAATGAATTACTTAATTTAGAGAAAAAAATTAAGTCTGGAATAAAACAGGCTAAAGATAAAAACACAAAAAATCACCTTACTTATTTAGGACTTCTTATTAAGGAAACTACTAAAAAAGTTATTTAGTAAAGTTTTTTAATAATCGTAATTCTTTTTGATCTAGAAACTTCCATTTTCCTCTTGGCAAGTCTTTTTTTGTTAATGGGCCAAACATCACTCTATCCAATTTAATAACTTTATAATTTAAACTTTCAAATATTTTTCTAATGATTCTATTTTTTCCAATATGGATTTCTACTCCTAGTTCTTTTTTATTATTTATTAAAGTAATTTTATCAAAATTAATTTTTTCATTATCAATTTTTATTCCATCATTAATTTTATTGAAATCAGTTTTAGTTATTGGCTTATCTAATTCAATACTATAAATTTTTTTAATTTTATGCGATGGGTGAATTAATTTTTTTGCAAGCTCTCCATCATTTGTTAAAAGTAGAAGTCCTGTTGTTTTTCTGTCCAGTCTTCCTACTGGAAAAATTCTTTCTTTTACTCCTTTAATTAGATTAATTACAATTTTTCTATTGTGTGTATCTTTATTTGTAGTTATAAAATCTTTTGGTTTATTTAAAAGAACATATATTTTTTTTTCAGGAAATATACGTTTGTTGTCAACTTTAACCAAATCATTTTTATTAACTAAAATTCCCATTTTTATCACTTTATTATCGTTTACAGAAACTCTTCCGTTACTTATAAATACATCTGCTTCTCTTCTTGAGCATAGTCCTGATTTAGCAATAAATTTATTTAGCCGAATTGATAATTCATCAGAGTTCTTGTTCATCTCCAATTGTATTTTCTTCTTTTTGAAAATCTTTAAGTGTTGGTAATTGACTCAGATTATTAATTCCAAAATAATCCATGAATTTTTGACTAGTTGCATATATTAATGGTCTTCCTACTTTATCAGATTTTCCTCTAATCTCAATTAATCCCTTATCTAATAATTTATGAATAGTATAATCACAATTAACCCCTCTTATTTTTTCTACATCAGATTTGGTCACAGGTTGTTTGTAAGCAATTATTGAAAGTGTTTCTAAAGCAGAAATAGAAAGTCTCCTTCTTGATTGTTGTTTTAGTAAAATTTCATTTAGTCTAGAAAATTTATTTTTTGAAACAAACTGATAACCTCCACCAGATTCAATAATTTCAATAGCATAATTGTCGTTATTATATCTATTTTTTAGATTTTGGATTCCATTTTCAATTTCTGATGATTTATATTTAGTTTTATTATATTCAAAAATACTTTTTTGAATATCTTCAACTTTGATAGGTTTTGGTGAGCAAAATATTAATGCTTCTAAATTAGACTCTAATGCACTCAATATTATCCTCTTTTAAGTTTAGCTTCTATTGTTTGTGTCGCGTGCGGGACAGCTTTTAATCTATTTTTATCAATTAATTTTCCAGAATCTTTACATATTCCATAAGTGCCATTTTTAATTCTAATTAATGCTTTTTCCAAATTAGCAATAAAAGTTTGTTGCCTTCCTGCTAATTGACTTAAGCTCTCTTTTTCCATTGTATCCGCACCATCTTCTAAAGTTTTTAGAGCTCCTTGAGTTGAGTCTGTACCTGAAAGGTGTCTTCTTAATAAAGATTCTTTTATAAAATCAAGCTCTTTTTGAGCCTTATCAATTTTTCCAATTATTAGTTTTTCAAATTGTTTTAGCTCTTTTTCTGAATATTTATTTTTTTCTTTCTTAGCCATTTTTTATAATTTAAAGTTTTCTTTTAATTTCTTTTATTTCAAAAGATTCAACAATATCACCTACTTTTATATCATTAAAATCTTCTATACTAAGTCCACATTCATAACCATTTTTGATCTCATTTGCATCTTCTTTAAACCTTTTAAGTTGCTTTATTTTACCTGTGAATATAACAATTCCATCTCTAACTAACCTAATTTTATTTTTTCTTATAATGCTACCGTTTGTTACATAACAACCTGCAATTGTTCCAACTTTTGAGATTTTATATATTTCTCTAACTTCAACATTTCCAATAATTTTTTCTTCTTCGGTTGGTTTTAGAAGACCTTCCATTGCATCTTTTACTTCACTAATTGCCTCATATATTATTGAATACATTCTGATGTCAATTCCTTCTTTCTCTGCAAGTAATCTTGCATTTGAAGAAGGCCTAACCTGGAATCCAATAATTATGGCTTCAGAAGCTGATGCTAAAAGCACATCAGATTCAGTAATTTGACCAACTCCTCTGTGAATAATATTTACAGATATTTCATCTGTAGAAAGTTTTTCCATAGAATCAGATAATGCTTCAATGGACCCATCAACATCACCTTTTAAAACAATATTAAGTTCTTTAAAACTTCCTAATGCTAATCTTCTACCAATCTCATCAAGTGTAACATGTTTTTTTGTTCTTAATTTTTGTTCTCTAATTAATTGTTCTCTTTTATTTGCAACCTCTCGAGCTTCTTTATCAGTATCAAATACGTTAAAAATATCTCCTGCTTGAGGTGCTCCATTGAGCCCTAGCATTAGTATCGGTGTTGCTGGGCCAACTTTTTCTTTTTCTTTGTTTTTATGATCAAATAATGCTTTTACTTTTCCATATTGAGAGCCCGCTAAAACAATATCACCTTTGTTAAGAGTTCCACCTTGTACCATTAATGTTGTTAAATATCCTCTACCTTTATCAAGTTCAGACTCAATAATAGTTCCAACTCCTTTTTTATTAGGGTTTGCTTTTAATTCTAATAATTCAGCTTCAAGTAAAACTTTTTCAAGTAATTGATCAACACCTTTCCCTGTTTTTGCAGATACTTCTTGAGATTGATATTTTCCACCCCAGTCTTCAACAAGAATATCTATTTTTGATAAGTCTTCTTTAATTTTATTAACATTTGCATTAGGGGTATCAATTTTATTAATAGCAAAAACTATTGGAACTTCTGCAACCTTACTATGATTTATTGCTTCTTTTGTTTGAGGCATAACAGTAGAGTCAGCTGCAATTACAATAATTACAATATCAGTAATTTTTGCACCTCTTGCTCTCATTGCAGTAAATGCTTCATGACCTGGTGTATCTAAAAAAGCGATTCTTTCACCTGCTTTTGTTTCTACATCATATGCTCCTATATGTTGAGTTATACCACCTGCCTCATCTTCTGTTACATTTGAATTTCTAATATAATCTAATAGTGAAGTTTTTCCATGATCTACATGACCCATTATTGTAACTATAGGAGCTCTATCTTTTAAGTCTTTCTCTTCGTCAGGGACTTCATCAATTATAATTTCTTCTTCTTTAGATGTTGTAAATTCAATTTTATAACCAAATTCTTCAGCTATAATGTTTATTGTTTCAGCATCTAATCTTTGATTAATAGAAACAAACATTCCTATTTCCAGGTATTTTGCAATTACATCATTTGCATTTACATCCATAAGTTTTGCTAAATCATTTGCCGAAATAAATTCAGTAACTTTTAAGAGTTTAGATTCTTCTTCTTGTTTAATGATTCCTTCCTCAATAGCTTCGGCATGTTGTGATCTTTTTTCTTTTCTATATTTAGACCTTTTAGTATCTGATTTTCCGGTACTACTTAGTTTTGCAAGAGTAGATTTAATTTTTTCTTGTATTTCTTTATTCTTTTTTTCTACAATATCTTTTTCTGCAAGTTTTAAATTTTTATTTTCTGTATTTTTTTTCTCAGTTATGATTCTTCTTCTTGGTCTTCTTTTCTTTTTAGATTGATCAGAAGATGCTACTCTTTTTCTTTTAGGATCAGGTGGTAGAGTTATTTTATCAATAATCTTTATATCATTTCTTATTTCTTTTTTTGGTTTTTCTTCAACCTTTGGTTTTTCTTCAACCTTTGGTTTTTCTTCAACTATTTTCAATTTTTCTTCTATCCCAATTTTAATGTTTGATGCAACTTTTTTTTCAACTGCAGAATCTTGAAATGCACTTTCAAGGATTAGGTATTGATCGTTATTAATTTTTGCATTAGGGTTTGAGTCTATATTGAATCCCTTCTCTTTTAGAAAATCTATAATAGTATTTCTACCAACATTTAATTTTCTAGCAACCTGACCTAATCTAAGTATTCTGTTTTCGCTCATATATTATTCAAATTCTTTTTGAAGAGTAGCTCTAACACTATTAATAGTTTCTTCCTCCAATTCAGATCTTTTTAATAAATCATCTTTCTCTATATTGAGTACTGCTTTTGCGGTATCCAATCCAATTCTTTTAAATTCATCAATTATCCATCCTTCTATTTCATCGGAAAATTCTTCTATATCGACATCTTCTTCTTGAAGCCCATCAAGCTCTCTAAAAACATCGATTTCTAAATCTAGAAGTCTACTTGCTAGCTTAATATTTTGACCTCCTTTACCAATGGCTAGCGAAACTTGATCAGGTTTTAAATAAACAGAGACTCTTTTGTTTTCTTTATCAATTTTTAAACTTGTAATTTTAGCTGGACTCAATGCTCTTGAGATATATAAGTCAATATTATCAGTAAAATTAATTACATCTATATTTTCATTTTGTAATTCTCTTACTATTGAATGAATTCTTGATCCATTCATTCCAACGCATGCACCCACTGGATCAATTCTATCATCATAAGATTCTACACAGATTTTTGCTCTTTCTCCTGGTTCTCTAACTACTTTTTTAATGGTTATAAGTCCATCAGCAATTTCAGGAACTTCTTGTTCAAATAATTTTTCTAAAAATTTTGGATTTGTTCTTGAAAGTATAATTTTAGGGTTACCTCTAAACATTTCTACACTAGATATTATACCTCTTAACGAATCACCTTTTCTGTATCGGTCTTTTGATATTTGTTCTGACCTTGGAAGCGATATTTCATTTCCCTCACCATCTACTAGAAGTACTTCACGACTTAGAATTTGATAAATTTCACCAGTAATAATTTCACCAATCAAGTCATCATATTTTGTCATAATAACTTCTTTTTCAAGGTCTTTTACTCTTTGAATAAGAGTTTGTTTAGCTAGAATTATTGCTCTTCTTCCAAAATCTTCAATTTTAATTTCTTCAGATACCTCATCACCTATTTCAAAATCCTCTTCAATTTTTTTAGCATCAGTAATAGTTATTTTATCAAAATCCCATATATCTTCAGAGTTATCATCAACGATTTCTCTAAATCTCATAATTTCTAAGTCACCTTTATCAGCATTTATTACAATGTCAAAATTTTCATCGTATTCATACTTTTTTTTAATCATTGCTCGGAAAACATCTTGCAAGATTCTTATCATTGTTGGTCTATCAACATTTTTTTGTTTAGCAAATTCAGTAAATGATTGTATTAATACTTTTGTGTCCATAATTATTTTTTCAAAAAAAATGGGGACAAATGTCCCCGCTTCCATTTAAATTAGTACGCAAACTTAACTTTTTTTATAGATTTCACAAATTTTGCATAAAAAAAAAGGTTAAAATAAATTATGAATAAAGAAACAAAACTTTTTAATTCTCTTTCAAAACAAAAAGAAACTTTTTATAGTAATAAAAAGGATCATATATCAATGTATGTATGTGGGCCTACAGTTTATGATTTATTACATATAGGTAATTTTAGAGGTCCTATTTTTTTTAATATTTTGAGGAATTGGTTTGAGCATTTGGGTTATAAAGTAAAATATGTTTACAATTATACAGATATTGATGATAAAATAATTAATAAAGCAAAAAGTGAAAATTTAGATATTAAAACAATTTCTGAAAAATATATTAGTGAGTTTGAAAAAGATTATGCTTCATTAAAAATTCCAAAACCTACTCATAATCCAAAGTGCACAGAGCACATGGGTGACATTATTGATTTTATTTCTGATTTAATAGAAAAGCAGTTTGCTTATTTTAATAATGGAAGTGTATTTTTTTCTTTAAAAAAGTTTAAAAATTATGGTAAACTTTCAGGAAAAAAAATTGAGGATTTATTAGCTGGTCATAGAGTTCAGGTTAATGATAATAAAAAAGATGCTTTGGATTTTGTTTTATGGAAACCATCTGAAAAGAGTGAGCCAGGTTGGGATTCTCCTTGGGGGTATGGAAGGCCAGGATGGCATATAGAATGTTCTGCTATGGCAAGTAAATTATTAGGCAGTCAAATTGATATTCATGGAGGAGGAGTTGATCTCCTATTTCCTCATCATGAAAATGAAATTGCACAGTCAGAATGTAGATATAATTCTAATTTTTCAAATTTTTGGGTACATAATAATCTTATCAACTTTGACAATCAAAAAATGTCGAAATCTCTTGGAAACATAATAAAAGCTAGAGATTTTATTAAGGATTATAATCCAGAAATTTTAAAATTTTTGATTTTAGGGGTACATTATAGATCTATCTTGAATTTTAATGAATCACAAATTAACAATGCAATTATTAACCTTTTAAAGATATATTCTTCTTTAATGTTAGCAGAGTCTATTCTTTATAAAGAAAAGGAAGAAATAAAAGTCTTAGATTTTAAAAATTATATAGAAAGTTGTGATTTAGAAATTTCTCAATTTTTGAATAATGATTTTAATACGCCGGGTGTATTTTCAATAATATTTAATTTGGTGAGAAAGTTTAATTTACTAGCTGTTAATAAAAAATCAAACTCTGAGTTAGCTTATATTTCTAATCTATTTATTTCTTTAATTAAAAAATATGGAAATATTTTAGGTTTATTTAATGAAAGTGTATCTAAGTATTTATCTGAATTAAATCTTCTTTTATTGAAAAATAGAAAGGTATCAGTCTCTAAATTAAATAAGCTTATTGATAAAAGAAATAATGCACGTAAAGAAAAAGATTATTTATTATCTGATCAGATTAGAGATGAAATTTTAGAATTAGGCATTGAAATAAAAGATACCCAAGATGGCCTTACTCAGTGGTCTGTTAAAGTTGATTTTAAGAAAAGTTAAAAATTATTAGTTTATATAAAGTCATACTTCTTGAGCAACAACTTCATTGACCTCAGGTATAAATCTTTTTAAAAGTTTTTCTATACCCGCTTTAAGTGTAATCATAGAAGACGGACACCCACTACATGCTCCTTGTAAGGATACAGTTACCGTTCCTTTATTAAACGATTCAAATTGTATTGCTCCACCATCTTGTTCTACAGCTGGTTTAATATACTCTTCAAGAACATCAATGATTTTTTTATCTACATCCGCAGTAGGTTCTTTGTTTTCATTTTTAATTTCTTTATTAATTATAATTTTATCTTCTTCAATATATTTTTTTATAAAATCTCTTAATTCCATTTTAATATCATCCCACGTTGTATTTTCATCTTTTGTTAGTGTAATGAAATTACTCATAATAAAAACTCTTTTAATAAAACTAAAATTAAATAAGGCTTGTGCTATAGGAGATTCTGAAGCACTTTTAATATCTGGATAATCTTTAACTATTCCATCGTCAATTAACATTTTATCCGTGACAAATTTTAATGAATTTGGATTTGGATTTGCTTCTAGGTATATATTAATAACTTTACTCATCTTTTTTAAATTTTATATTTTCTCCTTCAGTATATGCAACAAAGCTAGCAACTGTTGCATCACCTGTTACGTTAACAATTGTTCTTAACATATCAAGAGGTCTATCTATTGCTATAATTAGAGCTAATCCTTGAGGATCAATTCCTACAGCTCCCAAAACAATTACAAGCATAATTAATCCAGCTCCAGGAACAGCTGCAGCTCCAATTGATGATAATGTTGCCGTAATAACTATTACAAGTTGATCAGCAATTGTAAGATCTTGTCCAAAAGCTTGAGCTATAAAAACAGCAGAAATTGCTTGATGAATGCTTGTTCCATCCATATTTATGGTTGCACCTAATGGACAAACAAAACTTGTAACTTCTTCTGATACATTTAGATTTTTTTCAACTCTTTTCATTGTTAAGGGTAAAGTAGCAGCACTAGAACTAGTTGAAAAAGCTAACATTTGTGCTGGAAATATTGCTTTAAAAAAATCTTTATAACCAACTTTTGTAAATGTATAAATAATAAATGGATAGAATATAAAAACCATAGTTCCAAGTCCAATTATAACAGTTAAAGCATAAATTAATAATGGTTTTAAAGTGGTAATTATATTATTTGGATCATCGCCAGCGAGATCTACAATAAGACCAGCAAGCAATGCAAAAACTCCAATAGGAGCATATTCCATGATGATTTCTACAATTTTTATTATTATTTCATTTAATCCATCAAAAATATTTTTAATAGGATCACCTTTATTTGGTGGAATGAGAATTAATGCTATACCAAATAATATTGAAAAGAAAATAACTTGTAACATATTTTTATTATTACTAGCTGCATTAAAAAAGTTATCAGGAACAACATCAATCATCATTTGTAATGGTCCAGATTTTTCTACTTTTTTGGCATCACTAATTTTCATTGATGCATCAGAAGCATATTTTTCTCTCAACTCTGCTGTTTTTTCTTCTGGAAAAGCTTTACCTGGTTCAATAAAATTTGCTAAGAATAATGCGATAATTATAGCGATTACTGTTGTTAAAATATATATTCCAAATGTTTTACTTCCTATTCTAGATAGTTTTGCAGTATCTCTTAGGTTTGATATTCCAGAAATCAGTGAAACTAATATTAATGGAACCGCTACAAGTTTTAACATTTTAACGAATATTGTTCCAAAAGGCATTACCCAGTCACTAATGAAATTACCTATTCCAGTAAATACAGATGTAATTCCAACAATAAGTCCCAGTATTAAACCAAGAATAATTTTAGTATGAAGAGGTGTATTTCTCATTAATTTATTTTTTACTCTGCAAATATAGGTCAGTAATTACATTTGCTGCCATTGATTCTACAATTGGTACCGCTCTTGGTACAACACAAGGATCATGTCTTCCTTTTCCTTTGACAGTTACTTCTTCATTATTACTATTTATACTTTTTTGTTCTTTCATTATAGTTGATACAGGTTTAAATGCAACTTTAAAATATATATCTTCTCCATTACTAATACCTCCTTGAATACCTCCTGAAAAATTAGATTTAGTCTTAACCTTACCTTTACTAATTTCAAACTCATCGTTATGTTCAGACCCAAACATTTCTACTCCAGAAAAACCACTTCCATATTCAAACCCCTTAACTGCATTTATCGATAGCATAGCTTTTCCAAGTTCAGCACTAAGTTTATTAAAAATAGGCTCACCAATTCCTATAGGGCATCCTTTTATTATACAAGTAATTATACCACCGACAGTATCTTGGTTTTTTCGAGCATCATCTATAATTTTAATAAATTTTTTAGCAAATTCTTTATCAGGACATCTTACAATATTTGATTCAATTTTTGAAAGATCTAAACAATCATAATTTTTATCTATCTCACATTTACCTACTTTTGATACATAAGCATTTATAGTTATTTTTAACGGAGTTAAAATTTTTTTTGCTACAGAACCCGCAGCGACCCAATTTGCAGTTTCTCTTGCAGAGCTTCTTCCTCCCCCTCTAAAGTCTCTTACTCCATATTTTTTTTGATATGTAAAGTCTGCATGAGATGGCCTAAATGATTTAGATATATGATTGTAATCACTACTCTTATGATCTTTATTTTTTATTTGAAGAGAAATAGGCATTCCAGTACTTATTCCATCAAATACTCCTGATAATATTTCTACATCATCAGATTCTTTTCTTTGTGTAGTAATTCTTGATTGTCCTGGTTTTCTTCTATTTAAATCTTTTTGTATTTCTTTAGAAGAAATTGATACTCCTGCTGGGCATCCATCTATAATTAATCCAATAGCTGGTCCATGTGATTCTCCAAAAGTTGAAAATGTGAAAATTTTTCCAAATGAATTACTCATTTATTATATTTTATTAGGTAAACAGATGAAATAATAACTAAAGTTAAAATAATAAAATTTAGAAAAATACTATTGTCTGTTTGTTTTTTAATTGAGAATAATATGTTTTTTTCACTATTTATTATATCGAAGAATGGATCAATATTTTTTGATTGAATCATTTTATTTTTTACACTGTTACCAGTAGCTAAAATATTAATTTCACTTTTTAATGTATCATATTTTTGATTTTTAGTATTAAAATATATCCATTTAATATTATCAAATTGATATAGACCAGCATCAATAGGTATTCCATAATATTGAAACTTTTTTGATCCAAAAACTTTACCTTTTTCTCTTTTTATATATTGCTGTGAGTTTGGAGGATAGAATTCAATTCCATTGATTTTAGTTGATGGTGGACTAATCGCAGTTATATTACCTTCACCAATAATTTCAAACTCATAACTAAAATTTTCTCCAGTTTTAATTTCTTTTTTATTTATTTTTTCTTTTAATCTAAAATTTCCAACGCTAATATTTTCTTTTAATGGATGACTGGGTAAATCTATTACTTTGATATTTATAGGTTTAGAATAAAATGTTTCATAATCTTCAATCTTATTTCTACCAAAAAATGATGGTCTCTTTGATACTTTATATTTTATTAGTTCTAATTCTAATATAGGAAATGATATAATCTGATTATTAAAAGGATAGTATGTTGCTTCAAAAATTTTATATTGATTATATTTTTTTTTGTTTATTATAACAGGAACACTATTAATATTTTCTATATTAAAATTTTCTTCCCAGCAATTCGATGGTTTTATTTTCTTCAAAATTTTTGTTAGTTGTTTGCCTAAATCAAAAAATCTCATATCCGCAACATTATCTTCACTTACAAAAAATGAAAGAGTTGTATTAAACCCTTCCCCAACGTATATAGTTTTTTTACTTGTATTTAAACTTAAAAAAGCATCGGCCTCAACATTAATAAATTCGTCTTGATTTCTATTAAAAAAATTATCTTCAAAAGGATCAAAAAAGTTATTAAATGGGTTTTGTTGTTGTTTTTGTTGTTGTTGTCTTTTTTTATTTACTATAATCATTTTTTTTATTGATCTTACTTTACTTCCATTAACTTCTATATCAAATGGCATAATAATGAATTCTCCTTCTTTTAATGCGATATATGTTTGTGTAATTTCTTGCGATGAGCTGACTTTACCATTTATAAAATTTGTTGAACTAGAAGAAGACAACCCTGCTTTTCTAAATCCATTAATTTCTGGGAAATTTCCATATGTTTTTATCTTATCATTTTTTGATATTATTGAAATTTGTACACCTCCTCCAACATTTAAATTTTTAGGTGTAATAGAAATACTTATTTGTTGACCAAATGCTTTTATATTAAAACATAAAAATAAAAAACTTATATGTATGATATTTTTTATCATATTCAAAATTAAATAATTGATTAGTACAATTAATAACTTAAATTTTAAAAAAAAGTTAAAAAAATTATGAGGAAGCTTTAATATTTTTTACAATTTGAGTATTAGAATCTATTTTTGCTTATTCATTCAAAAATTAAGTTTTGATATCCTTCTTGAGGTTCAATTCCTAAATGTTTATATCCAATTTTTGTAGCAACTCTACCTTTTTGTGTTCTTTTTATATATCCTTCTTGAATTAAAAATGGTTCATAAACTTCTTCTATTGTATTGGATTCTTCACCACATGCAGTAGAAATAGTTGATAATCCTACTGGACCACCATTGAATTTATTAATAATTGTTGATAAAATTATATTATCCATTTCATCCAAACCTTTTTTGTCAATTTTTAAAGCATCTAATCCTTTTTTTGCAATTTCGTGAGAAATTTTTCCATCACCATCGACTTCAGCAAAGTCTCGTACTCTCCTAAGAAGATTATTTAAAATTCTTGGTGTACCTCTACTCCGTAGTGCTATTTCTTTAGCTGCAGTTTCATTAATAGGTATTTTTAAAATACCAGCAGATCTATTTACTATTTTCTCAAGAATATTTTTGGTATAATATTCTAATCTAAAATTTATAGCAAACCTTGATCTTAGAGGAGATGATAATAATCCAGATCTTGTTGTTGCTCCAATTAATGTAAATGCATTTAGTTTGATTTGAACAGATCTAGCGCTTGGTCCCGAATCTATCATTAGATCTATTTTATAATCTTCCATAGCAGAGTATAAATACTCCTCTATTACATTATTAAGTCTATGAATCTCATCAATAAATAAAACATCCCCCTCTTCCAAGTTTGTTAATAGGCCAGCTAAATCACCAGCCTTTTCAAGTACAGGGCCTGAAGTTATCTTTAAATTAGAATCAAGCTCATTTGCTATTATATGAGAAAGTGTTGTTTTACCTAGCCCTGGAGGTCCATGTAAAATAACATGATCTAGAGGTTCATTTCTATTTTTTGCTGCTTTAACAAATACTTTTATGTTTTTAAGTATTTGATTTTGACCATAAAAATCCTTAAAAGATTTTGGTCTTAATATATTTTCAAATTCTTTATCTTTACTACTTGAATTATCTTCTGAATTTAAATAATCTTCTCTCATTCTATTATTGCTAATTTAAATATTTTTTATGCGTAGCTCAGTATTGTTTTTGTTTTTTGTTTTTATAACAATGCTTTTATTAATAAAAGCAAATATTAAAAATGACAAGGAAATATCTTTAAGTGGATTAACTATGGGTTCAATAGTCTATAATATAAAATATATATCTGAAGATTCAATCATTGATAAAAATGAGGTTGATTCTTTGCTTATTTCTTTTAATAATATTTTTTCAACATATATACCAGATTCTTATATAAGTNTTTTAAATAAATCTAAGTCTATAGATACTATTAATCCTTATTTTTATTTTTTATTAAAAGAGAGTAAAAAAATATATAGGATAACCGAGGGAGCTTTTGATCCAACTATAGGTCCTTTGATAAATGCATGGGGATTTGGCCCTAAAAGTATTGATGATATACCTTCCAAGGAAGAAATTTTTAAAATAAATAAATTAGTTGGATTCGATAAATTATATTTTGATGAGAACATAATTGAAAAACATCATGAGGATGTTTATTTAGATTTTAGTTCTATAGCTAAGGGTTATGCTATAGATTTAATTTCAGGGTTTTTTAATAATAAAAATATTGAAAATTATTTTATTGATATTGGAGGTGAAGTTAGGTGTAAAGGGAGAAATTCTAAAAATAAAATATGGAAGATAGGAATTGAAACCCCATCCATTTTAAATAATTCTAGACAACTTATTGCTACGGTTAAATTAGATAACCTTTCTTTGGCAACATCTGGAAATTATAGGAATTATTATATGCAAAATGATACAATTATAGCACATACAATAAATCCCAAAACAGGGTATCCTGCAAAATCTAATATACTTAGTGCTTCAGTTTTCTCAAAAGATTGTTTTATTTCAGATGCATATGCTACTGCATTTATGGTTTTAGGTTATGAAAAAGCAAAAGAAATATCTAAAAATAATAGATTAATAGATGTCCTTTTAATTTATGAGAATTCTGAAGGAAATATAGAGACATATATTTCTAATAACTTGAATAGTCTTATTGAATATAATTAAAATTCTATTTTTAAAATAGTATCTATTGTATTTATATCTTGGTTAGAAAGATCTATAGATATTCCATTTTTATTTTGTTTAAAATGAATTTTTTGATTTGTATGATAATTAATCAATGATTTTATTTTTTTATCAATTTTTTTTATAAATAAAGTATCTCCTTTAATATTTATTATGTGAAGGAATGTAGTATTATTTTTTTGTGTTGATACATATTCTTCAGTAGGAGGGAAAGGGCCTTTCGTAGTTCCATAAATTGTTTCTCCATTTTTTAATAACCATTTACCTATATTTTGCAATGATGAGATATGATTTTGTTGAATTTTTCCATTAGGCATTGGTCCAACATTCAACAATAAATTTGTTCCATATCCAGCAGCTTTAACTAAATACTGAATTAATTCTTTATTAGACTTATGAGTATTGTCTTGTAAATTAAATCCCCATGAATTATTAATTGTTTCGCAAACCTCTAATGGTAATTGACTTATATCTTCTTTAGAGCTGCCCCAACCTGTAGTATTATTTCCAGGTAAATCCTTCTCAAACATCTGAAAGTCTTCTCCATCTATAATTCCAATATGATGATTATTTCCAATTAAACATTCTGGTTGCAAATCATGAATTAATTTATATAATTCATCATATTTCCAATCAACTCTCAAATTTCCAAATTTTTTTCCATCCCATTCTTTTTGATCCCAGTGACCATCTAGCCATATTCCAGCTATTTTTCCATAGTTTGTAAGAAGTTCTGTTAATTGTATTTTCATAAAATCAATATAATTATTCCAATTTCCTTCACCTCTGCCTTGAATTTCATTTCCAGTTCTTCCTCTTGGAAAATAATCATCATTATGCCAGTCTAAAAGAGAATAATAAAAAAATAATTTTATTCCTTCTTTATGGCATTCTTCTGCTAGCATTTTAAGAATATCTTTTTTAAAAGGAGTCCCATCTACAATGTTATAATTATTTGCTTTGGTTTTAAACATAGAGAATCCATCATGATGTCTGCTTGTAATGGTAATGTATTTCATTCCAGCATCTTTTGCTATCTGAACCCATTCTTTAGGATTAAAATCTATTGGATTAAAAAATTTTGGTAATTTTTCATAATCTTTTATAGAGATTTTTTGTTGTTCCATTACCCATTCTCCATCTCCTAGAATACTATAAACACCCCAATGAATAAATAATCCAAATTTTGCATTCTCAAACCACTCTCTTGATTTTAAATTTTCTTTTGAAGGCTCATAACTTTGAGCGAATAAATTGAATGATAAAAAAAAGTAAAGTATATAAATAAAGTTTTTCATGAACCTCTTTTAAAGAGATAATATTTTTTTTGAATACTCTAGACATTTTTTTACTTCACTTATAGCATTTGAAGCTATAGAAGTTCTATACTCAAATTCTATAGAAACAGGAATATCATATTGTTTTTCTTTAAGAAGAGTAAGTATTTCTTGTATTGGAGTTTCTCCTTCTCCCCATGGGTGATTAGTTTTGCCTGTTTTATTTGAAGACCTATCTTTAAGATGCATACTCATAATTCTTTTGTTATTTTTTTCTATAAACTTGAGAAGGGTTTCAGGTGTATTATTTCCACCAGCTGCTATATAATGTCCGCAATCTAAATTTATAGCATTATAGTTAGATTGACTTAATAAAGTGTCCCAAGCCGTATAGGATGCTTGTTTATGAGCATGATATGCGATATGCATTTTGTATTTTTCTGCAAGTTTTCCAAGTTTTAATGAATGGGTTTCATCTTTTGGAATTTCAACAGTTACATGTGTAGCTCCTAAAGCTTTACCTGCTTTTAATGCATATATAATTTCTTCATCGGTATTATTTTCACTAAGGGCATTAGGTTTAAAAGCATAAATTGTAATTCCATTATTGTTAAATAATTTTTTTATTTTTTTAAACTCTTTCATTGAAACTTTTCTCCTCCAATTAATTACATCTTTTCTATATTGAACACTAGTAAGAGGATTTTTAGAATTGGAAGTATTTTTTGGTTTTCCAGCATGTTCCTCAATTGAATTCCCCATTAACTCAATAGCGTTTATATTGCATTCTTTGCAGTATCTTATTAAGCTATTAACATCTTGTTTCATACTTCTAAATGAATATGTGATTACGCCTATTTGAACTCCAAAAAATTTTGAGTTGAGAATAGTTTGATTAATTTTTTGATATGCTTTTGATATTAGAGGATTTGAATACAATAGTCCAGCAGATATTAATCCAGACTTATAAAGAAATTTTCTTCTTGAATTTATATTTTTATTATTCATATATTAAACTTAATAATATTTTTGGAAATATGTGTAAAGAAAGTTAATCTAGCTTAATTAAAATTATATTATTATGTTGCAAAATAAATTTATTAGCCAAGGAAATTTTCTTTTTAAAAACAGAGGATTTATTCCTATACCATTTATAATCATTGGATTTTTTATTTTTTATTTTTCTAATAATGAGCCACTTCATGTAGATTATTATTTTTATTGTTTTTTGATATCAATCTTTGGACTTCTCATTAGAATTCTTTCTGTTGGTTATTCGTTTAGAAAAACTTCTGGAAGAAATACTAAAGGACAAGTAGCTGATAAATTAAATACTACTGGAATTTATTCTTTGGTGAGAAATCCATTGTATATAGGTAATTACTTTAATTGGCTTGGTATTATTTTATTATTTTCAGACCCTTTATTTACATTTGTTGTAACAATATTTTATATAATGATTTATGAAAGAATTATTTTAGTTGAAGAATTATTTTTATTAAATAAATTTAAAATAGATTATAAAAACTATTGCGCAAATACTCCTGTGGTATTTCTCACATTTAAAAATTGGATAAAGCCAATAAATTCTTTTAACTCTTTAAAAGTTATTTTAAATGAGAAGAACGGATTACTTGGAATAACTGTTATTTTTTTTCTTTTTAACGTATTAGAAAATTTTAAATTTAATAAAGAATTATATCAGAATAATTGGATTTTTTACTCATTTATCTTTTCACTTGCTCTTTATGTTATTTTGAAATTATACAAAAAATTAAAATCAGCCTGACTAATATTTTATTATATTCGTAAAAAAAAATTTTAATTTTATGAAAAAATCAATATTATTTTTATTTATTGTCGTTTTATCTTTTAATTTTTCAGCAATTGCTCAAGAAAGTGTTCTCAAGTTTAATCCTATAGGATTACTTCTTGGTACAGGTAAAGTTACTTATGAGAAGGTTTTGAGTGAAGGGTCTTCTGTTGAGCTGTCTTTAACTTATCAAAGAATAGATTTAGGTGAATTTGGTAAAGTAGGCGGCCTTGGGGGTCAGGGAAAATATAAAATATATTTTCAAAAAGAAGCTCCTGATGGTTGGTATGTTGCTCCAGCAGTAGGATATAAATCAACTAAATATGACTTTTTAGGTGAGGATGCTTCAGTTAATGTATTTAATGTGGCAGCTTTATTTGGACATCAATGGGTATTTGGAGATAACGGTGGTTTTTCAATTGATATTAATACTGGTGTAAAATATAACAGCGTTACGATAGAGGGTGATGCTTTATGGAGCGGTGATGGTACTGGTCTTGCTGGAAATATATCATTTGGCTGGGCATTCTAATTAAAGACACATATTATTTGGTTGATCATTCTAAATATTTAGTTTAGTTAATGATGTTTATATTGTGAGAAAATTAATTATTACTCCAGATAAATTATCTAAAGAGAGTGATAATATCAATGGTCCAACTGTAATTAAAGTTCCTAAATGGATTAAGAATCCATTGGCAAAATATTATATGTATTTTGCTCATCACAAAGGGACACATATAAAACTTGCTTTTGCAAATAATATTTTTGGTCCTTGGACTGTTTTCCAAAAGGGAGTTCTTAGTCTTAATGAAATCCAAGGCAGAGATCATTTAGCAAGTCCAGATATTTATTTCTCAAATGAAAAAATCTTCATGATTTATCATTCTGTATATAAAAAATCTGTTCAACTTTCATCAACTGCTGTTTCAAATGATGGTTTAAATTTTATTCCAAAAACAGAAAGATTTGCAAGTTTTTATTTTAGAAGATTTGTATTTAAAAGTGAAATTTATGGATTTTCTAAATCAGAAAATGATTATGGTTGTATTTATAAATTAGTAAATAATAAATTTCAAATTGTTAATAATAAGTTTATTTATAATTTAAGACATGGTTCTATAATAATAGAAAATAATAAGGTTTATTGTTATTTTACAAGAATAGGAGATTCTCCAGAAAAAGTACTTGTATGTAATATTAATATGGATACATTTAATCCATCAATATTTTCAACAGTTATAGAGCCTAAGTATAATTGGGAGGGGGTAAATAATAAATTAGAACCCTCTAAGTTTGGAATGGCTAAAACTAAATTAAATCAGCTTCGAGATCCTTTTGTATTTAAAGAAAATAATCTTAAGTATTTATTTTACAGTGTTCAAGGAGAATATGGAATTGCTGTTACTGAGATTAAATAATAATTTATTCAATTGGATACATATTGAAATTTTGTGCATCAAAATAATTAATTCTATTAGGTATTGTACTTTCTATAGTTTTTTTAAGTGACGCTGATATTCTATCAGATCTATACCTTATAGCTAAGTAGGGTAAATAACTTTCAGCAATATCTTCTCTTATTGGGTTATCTCTTCCATAATCTGATATAAAATTACAATCTAAAGATTGAGCAGAAAGCCAATCAGCTGCCTCTGCATGATATGAATCTAAAGATGTATGTGCTGCTTCATGTACAAGTGTTTCTTCAAGTATTCCTTGTTCTTCATAATTCTTTTCAGACCAATCAGTATGAATTAAAAGGTTATTATTTCCACCACCAAATGGTTCATTACCTCTATGAATCCATACAGTCTTTACATCTTTTCGGAGTTCTGTTGTTAATTGCCCAATTATTGGAGCATATTTATCTGCTTGTATTTTTGCTAGTTCCATGCTACCAAATTCAGGGTTTACTTGAATTTCTATTGTTATTCCATCATCATATTCTGAAGGAAATAAGTATGGATTTAGTGTTACCCAATTATTTTCTCTTCTATCAAACATTATTCTAGATGCTTGTCCATTATATGTTAAACTTATAAAAGTTGTTGGGTCTGTAGGCGTTATAATGTCTGGATCAATAAATATTGTTCCTCCAAATGGGGGATTCTCTAACGCAATACATTCTTTAGAATCATTTTTATCTGAAGAATCACATGTACTAAAAAACAAACCCAATAATAAAAAGAAGATATTTTTTTTCATTCTTAAATATACCAGTTTTGTTTTATCTAAAAGATTCACAAATAAAAAAACCACCTTACCATAGGTGGCTTTTAACTGCTCCTATTATTTGCACAATAGAATTAGGTGAGCTCAAATTTAAAAAATCATTCATTAAAAACAAAAATTAACTACCACACATTTCACAGTCATCTTGATTATCAATAGAGCATTGAATAGCGGCTTGATTTTCTGCTTCTTGATCTACATCACTTTTTTCTTCTTTAACTATTGTAAACTTAATTGCATCAGCAGCTGCTTTAGTTCTTAAATAATATAAACCAGTTTTTAGTCCTTTCTTCCAAGCATGAAAATGCATAGAAGTTAATTTTCCAAACGTTGCATCCTGCATATGAATATTCATACTTTGACTTTGACATATGTATGCACCTCTATCTGCAGCCATATCAATAATACTTTTCTGTGAAATCTCCCAAACAGTTCTATATAGATGTTTGATATCATCAGGAATTTCTTTAAACCCTTGAATTGATCCATTTGCCTCCATTAATTTATCTTTCATAGAATCATTCCATAGATTAAGTTTAATTAGATCCTTAAGTAAATGTTTATTTACAACAATAAATTCTCCTGATAATACTCTTCTTGTATATATGTTAGAAGTATAAGGTTCAAAACATTCATTATTACCTAGAATTTGAGATGTAGATGCTGTAGGCATAGGAGCTAGTAAAAGAGAATTTCTAACTCCATTCTTTTTTACTTTTTGTTTTAATTTTGTCCAGTCCCATCTATTTGAATCTGGATTTATACCCCACATATCAAATTGAAAAATACCTTTTGATACAGGTGATCCTTCATATGTTTCGTAAGACCCATCTTTTTTTGAAAGTTCCATTGAAGCTTCCATTGCCCCAAAGTATATAGTCTCAAAAATTTCAGTATTTAATTTTTTTGCTTCTTTTGAGTCAAAAGAATGTCTCATTAGAATAAAAGCATCGGCTAGTCCCTGAACTCCTATTCCGATAGGTCTGTGCTTCATATTTGAATTTCTAGCTTCTTCGACTGGGTAATAATTAACATCAATAACTTTATTTAAATTTTTAGTTATCACCTTAGTAATTTCATATAGTTTTTGATGATCATAAGTTAAGTCGTCTTTTACGAACTTATTTAAGGCAATAGAGGCCAAGTTACAGACAGCAATTTCATCAGGTGAAGTATACTCCATTATTTCTGTACAAAGGTTTGAAGATTTTATTGTGCCTAGATTCTTTTGATTTGATTTTTTATTTGCAGCATCTTTATATAAAATGTATGGGTTACCTGTTTCAATTTGAGATTCAAGAATTTCAAACCATAGGTCTTGTGCTTTTACTGTTTTTCTTGCTTTTCCTTCTTTTTCATATTTAGCATAAAGTTTTTCAAAATCATCACCATATTTTTCATGTAAGTCTTGTGCTTCATCTGGAGAAAATAAAGACCAATCTTCATTTGATTCAACTCTTTTCATAAACAAGTCAGGAATCCACATTGCATAAAAAAGATCCCTAGCTCTTAGCTCTTCTTTACCATGATTTTTTTTAAGTTGTAAAAATTCAAAAATATCTGAATGCCAAGGCTCTAAATATATTGCAAAACTTCCTTTTCTTTTTCCACCACCTTGATCTACATACCTTGCTGTCATATCAAAATTTCTTAGCATAGGAATAATGCCATTGGAAATTCCATTTGTTCCATTTATATATGAACCAGTTGCTCTAACATTATGAATACTAAGCCCTATTCCTCCAGCTGATTGTGATATTTTAGCACATTGTTTTAAAGTATCATATATTCCATCTATACTATCATCTTTCATAGTAAGCAAGAAACATGATGAAAGCTGAGGTTTAGGAGTTCCAGCATTAAATAGGGTAGGTGTTGCGTGAGTAAACCATTTTTCAGAAAGAAGATTATACGTTTCAATAGCAGCATCTATATCTTCTTTATGGATACCGATAGCAACTCGCATTAATAAATGTTGAGGTCTTTCAACTACTACACCATCAAGTTTCAACAAATATGATTTTTGTAAAGTTTTAAAACCAAAATAATCATAACTAAAATCTCTATCATAAATAATTGAAGAATCTAATAGTGCAGCATTTTTATTTATTATACCATATACTTCTTTGGATAGAAGAGATGCATTTTTCCCTGTTTTTGGATTAATATACGTATACAATCTTTTCATCGTATTAGAGAAAGATTTACTTGTTGTTTTGTGGAGGTTAGATATAGAAATTCTTGCAGCTAAAATTGCATAATCAGGATGTTTAGTAGTAAGAGTTGCTGCAGTTTCAGCAGCTAACTCATCAAGTTCTTGCGTTGATACACCATCATAAAGACCATCAATAACTTTTTTTGCTATTTCAATGGTTTTTACATATTTGGTATTTAACCCATAACTCAGTTTTTCAATTCGCGCAGTTATCTTATCAAATTTTACAGATTCTTTTCTTTTATCTCTTTTTATTACTAGCATCCTCTATATATTAAAAATCTTCTTCTAATGAAAATTTTGGTGAGTTTTCATCACCTTCTTTTTTAAGTACTCCTGCTTTTTGATATTCAGCAACTCTTTTCTCAAAGAAATTTGTTTTTCCTTGAAGAGAAATCATTTCCATGAAATCAAATGGATTATTAGAATTATAAACTCTAGCACATCCAAGTTCAACTAATAATCTATCAGCAACAAATTCTATATACTGACACATTAAATCAGAATTCATACCTATTAACTTTACTGGTAAAGCATCAGTTACAAATTCTTTTTCCATATCAACTGCATCGATAATTATTTTTGAAACCTTTTCTTTTGGTAAAGTATTTACAATATGTTTTGTATATAAGTGACAAGCAAAATCACAATGAAGACCTTCATCTCTGGAAATTAACTCATTAGAAAAAGTTAAACCCGGCATAAGTCCTCTTTTTTTCAACCAAAATATCGAACAAAAACTACCTGAGAAAAATATTCCTTCTACTGCAGCAAAAGCTATTAACCTTTCAGCAAAAGTTCCATTATCAATCCACTTTAATGCCCAATCTGCTTTTTTCTTAACACAGTCTAAAGTTTCTATTGCGTGGAGTAAACCATCTTTTTCTTTGGGATCATCAACATATGTATCAATTAATAATGAGTAAGTCTCTGAATGAATATTTTCTATAGCTATTTGAAATCCATAGAAAAACTTTGCTTCAGTATACTGAACATCAGAAACAAAATGTTCAGCTAAATTTTCATTTACTATTCCATCGCTAGCTGCAAAAAAGGCTAAAACATGCTTTATAAAATGTTTTTCTCCATCATTTAAGTTTTCCCAATCTTTTAAGTCTTGACTTAGATCAATTTCTTCAGCAGTCCAAAAACTAGCTTCAGCTTTTTTATAAAATTTCCAAATATCATCATGTTCTATGGGGAATAGAACAAACCTATCATCATTTTCTTCTAAAATTGGTTCTGGAGACTGAGTGTTTTCTTGCATTGTTTTTTTAATTAACCTTTAAATAAATTAGACAAAAAAACCCTTCGTCATTATATGTCTTGAATAACATAATGACTAAAATTGATTAGTCGATCAAGTGGTTTATAATATGTTTTTGTTTGGAAGCTATTGATTATAATCTCAGTAAATATTCGATAATAATCTAGGCTGTACAATTTTATAAAAACCGTTTATAATATCAAAAGATTATGCAAACCTTTTTTATATTTTTTAAAAAAAAGATAGATTTATTTTTTTTGATTTGATTAATAAATATAAAATCATAAATTTGCACACATTTTAAAAAATTAATAATAATAGGAATGTACGCAATAGTAGATATATCTGGGAAGCAATTTAAAGTAGAGAAAAATAAATTCATCTATACGGATAAGGTTGATTCTAAAGGAGGAAAAAAAATAGAATTTGATAATGTTCTTTTTATTAGTGAAAAAGGAAAAGTTAAAATAGGTAAGCCTACAATAAAGGGGTCTAAGGTTACAGGAGAAATATTATCTCAGCTAAAAGATGATAAAGTAATTGTATTTAAAAAGAAAAGAAGAAAAGGTTATAAAGTAAAAAATGGTCATAGACAGTTGATGACAAAAATTTTAATTAAGGATATTAAATAAAATATAATGGCACATAAAAAAGGAGCAGGAAGTTCTAAAAATGGAAGAGAGTCACATAGTAAAAGGCTTGGTGTTAAAATATTTGGTGGACAAAAAATAATTGCTGGAAATATTATTGTAAGACAGAGAGGTACAAAACACCATCCAGGTCTTAATGTTGGAATGGGAAAAGATCACACTCTTTTTGCCTTATCAAATGGATATGTGGAATTTAAGAAAGGAAGAAACGATAGGTCTTTTGTTTCTGTTATTGAAAAAGTTTAAGTTTTTCTATTTATTAAATTTTTTGTAAAAACAATAAGCTCATCTTTATTCTCAATATCAATATCATCTAAACATTTAAATGCTTTGTTGAAATAATCCCTTATTATTGATTCAGTAATGACATCAATATTTTTACTAATCATCATATCACTGATTTCTTTAATTTTTTGTTTTGGATTCTTTGAATTTTTTATCCACTTATCAATAATTATTTTTTCTTTTTTATTAGAACTATTTAAAAGTTTAATTAGAAGAAAGGTTTTTTTATTTAGTATAATATCACCTCCTATTCTCTTTCCAAATTTTTCATCTCCAAATACATCTAAATAATCATCCTTAAGTTGAAACCCAATTCCCATATATTCACCAAATTCGTATAGTTTTTTTGTATCTGCATCATTCATTTTTGAAATTATCCCACCAAGTTCAAGACTAAAACCAATTAGGGCAGCTGTTTTAAGACGAATCATTTCTAAATATTGATTTTCAGTAATTGAATTTTTATTTTCATAATTCATATCATATTGTTGCCCTTCACATACTTTAATAGCAGTTTCATTAAATCTTTTTAATGCAATAGGCAATACTTCTACAGGTAATTCGGATAACATTTTATTTGCTATAATCATTAATAAATCTCCTGATAGAATTCCTATATTATAATTCCATTTTTTATGAATTGTTTTTTTGCCTCTTCGAATATTTGCATTATCCATTATATCATCATGAATTAAAGTGAAATTATGAAATAATTCAATTGCTAATATAGGATTGATATAACTCATCCAATTTTTTTTATTTAATTTAAAAGCAAGAATAGATAAGATTGGCCTTACCCGTTTGCTCTTCATTTTTAAAATATACTTAATAGGCTTATAGAGTTNTTTTGGTTTAGAACTTAAATCAATTTTATCCAATGCGGAATTTACTTCCTCAAAATATTTTTTATGATTTTTAATCATACAATTTCTAAATCTATGTTTCTTTTATTAATATCCGTATTGATAACTAATATGTTAATATTTTGTCCCAGTTGATATATTTTTTTTGATCTTTTTCCAACTATTCTAATTTTTTTATCATCAAAATTATAATAATCATCTTTCATAGATGATATTCTTATTAACCCTTCACATTTAGTTTTAATTATTTCAGCATATATGCCCCATTCCGTTACACCAGTAATAATAGCTTCAAACTTTTGATTTATAAAGTTTGCCATATATTCTGTTTGTTTGAATTTTATAGATTCTCTTTCTGCTTTGGTAGCATTAATTTCCATTTTAGATGAATGTTTACAAAGTTTTTCATAATATGTCTTGTCCAAAGATTTAGAAAAGTTTAAATATTTAAATAAAAGTCTGTGAACCATTACATCAGGAAATCTTCTTATAGGTGATGTGAAGTGTGTGTAATTTGGAAAAGCTAATCCAAAATGTTTTTCTTTTTTGGTAGAGTACTTAGCTTTTGACATTGATTTAATTGCAAATTTTTCTATAGAACCCTCTTCAGGCTTACCTTTTATTTTTTCCATTAATTTGTTTAATGAGTTTGATAAATTATTTTCTTCAGTATTTAATTGATATCCAAACTGATCTATATAATTTTTTAATTCTATAAGTTTTTCTTCTTTTGGGTCTTCATGGATTCTGTAAACAAAGGTATATTTCTGTTTATTTGTTTTTTCAAATTCATTAATTTTTTCTGCTACTATTTTATTAGCTAGAAGCATATATTCTTCGATCATTTTATGTGTGTCTTGTCTATTTTTTTTATAAACACTTATTGGTTTTTTATTTTCATCTAGTTTGAATTTAATTTCTTCAGATCTAAAATTAAAAGCGCCAGATTCAAATCGATTTTTTCTAATTATTTTAGATAATGAATTTAATATTATTAAACCTTCTGAATATGGAGTATTATTTTTATCAATCGCATGTTGGGCATTTTCATAGGTAAACCTTTTATCAGAATGTATAATGGTTTTTCCTATCCAAATATTATTTATTCTTGCTTCTTTATTAATGTCAAATATTACAGAGAAGGTTAATCTATCGGTATTTGGCTTTAGAGAACATAAATTATTTGAAAGCCTTTCAGGAAGCATAGGTATAGTTCTATCTACAAGATATGTTGAAGTAGCTCTTTTTTCAGCTTCTTTATTTATTTCAGATTTAGTCGTAAAAAAATGAGATACATCAGCAATATGTATTCCAATACTAAAAGAATTTTTATTATTAATTTTTATTGATAAAGCATCATCGAAGTCTTTTGCGTCCTCAGGATCAATTGTAAATGTTGTTATATTTCTTAAATCTTTTCTTTTCTTTATTTCATCATTGGGTATTTCATTTTTTAAATTAGCAGCTTCATTTTCAACAACATTTGGAAAAGCTGTTGGCAAATTATAATCATGAATAATTGAACTTATTTCTGTTTCATTTTCTCCAGATTTTCCAATTACTTTAATAATTTCTGCTTCAGGTTTTCTTCTAGAATTCCAATTATTTACTTTAACTAAAACTTTTAAATTTTCATCATATCGTATTTTTTTTTTCTTTTTAATAAAAAAATCATTATATATTTTTTTATTGTCAGGTATAAAGAAAGCAAAATCACCATTGTCTTGAATTTTTCCTATATACTCACTTTTTGACCTTTCTAAAATTTTTATAATTTCTCCTTCAAAATTTTTGTAACTAAAATTATTTAAAAGTGTAACTAGTACTTTATCCCCATGGATTGCACTTTTCATATTTCTTGATTTTATTTTTATATCTTCTGTGATTTCATCTACTGATATAAAACAAAATCTTTTTTTAACATGATCAACAATTCCTGTGAAGGTTTTTTCTTGATTGTTATGTTTCTTTTTTTTCTTTTTCAAACTTTATCTTTTTTTAATTTAAACTTAAAAACATCTTCTAGATTTTTTAACATCTTATTTTCCACTTCTTCCAATTTTATTTTTTTATTTAATTCATTTTCTATTGAAGTAACCTCTTTGTCATTTATTCCACACGGGATAATATTATTAAAATAATTTAAATCAGTAGAAACATTTAAAGCTAGTCCATGCATGGTAACCCATCTGCTGGATTTTACTCCCATTGCACATATTTTTTTAGGCTTATTTGTATCTATATTTACCCATACACCAGTTAACCCTTTTACTCTTCCCGATGAAATTCCAAATTCATGAAGAGTCATTATAACTGCCTCTTCTAGTAACCTAAGATATTTATGTATATCTGTAAAAAAATTTTCTAGATCTATTATAGGATATATAACTAATTGACCTGGACCATGATAAGTGATATCACCACCTCTATTAATTTTATAATATTTTAGCTTTTGTGATTTAATATTTTCATCATTAATAAGAAGATTTTTTTCATTTCCACTTTTCCCAAGAGTATATACGTGAGGATGCGAGCAAACTAAAATATAATTTTCTGTGGCTTTATTTTCTTTTTTTTTTCTGTTTTCTATTTTTAATTCTATAATTTTTTTAAATATAGACTCTTGATTATCCCATGCTTTTTTAAAGTCTATGTGACCAAGATTAATATGATTTACTTCTTTATTTATGTTAGAATTCAACTTGATATATCGTTGTGACTACGCAATTTTATAGTATTAATTACTATTAATTTATTTTTTTTAAGAAAAAAGAACGATCATAAATTAGTTTACCATTTAAATTCCATTCACGAGTTATAAATACATTTTCTATTTCAAATGGAACTTTATTGAATTTTATTTCTCTTTTTTTCTTTTCATTTATTGAAAAATATTCAGTCCACACTCCAATTTTTCTGTTATGCTTGTATTCTCCTTTAGCGGCTAAACTTCCATTTAAATGAAAAGCATAATACATTCCATTTCTTTCTCCATATTTTATAGGAATTATTTCTTTAATATATTCTTTTTTTGGACCCCAAAAAAATCTTATTGATTCATTAAGCCAACCCAAAAAATATGTTTCTTTATCCTGTAAAATATCTGATTTATTTAATCTAATCCACCTTCCATGTTTAAGACCAAAATAAAAAAATCCATCTTCTATTACTTGATCATTTATCCTTTTAGTGTATGGGCCATGAAGCATAAAACTTTCATCTATCTTTTTTTTTGTTTTAATAATTTTTTTTTTCTTTTTATCATAGATATAAACTCCTTGTGCATAAGGATCTTTTAAAGTATATGTTTTGATATAATTGAAATTTTCATAAAGATTATTTCTTCCACTAGCAGATTTTATAAATCCTTTTTTAGTTTTTTCACCGAAGTATATATTTTTTTTCTTTTTCTTTTTTTTTGTTTGCAGCAATGTATCTTCTTCAAATTGAAACAATAAATCATCCGATTTAATAGTATCTGTATTTAATTGAAATATATTTTGGCTATAAACATTTAATTGAAAGCAAAATATAATTAAGGTAAATAGGAATTGTTTAAAAGAGAACATGTAACACTAACGAGAATATATTATAAAAATTACTTTCCAAGAATATCTATACTTCTTTTAATAAAACTTGTAAGTTCTGAACCAGATAGCATACTTTGAGAAAGTAATGCTAAATCATACACTTGTCCAGCAATTTTTTCTTTAGTTTTTTCTGTTTTAGCACTTAATATCTTATCAATAATTTTATGGTTTCCATTTATGGAAACCGCAATCATTTCATTTGGACCACCCATCATCATAGGATTGGAACCACTTGTTTTTGCCATATCCTGCATTCTTCTAAAAAATTCTGGTAATGTAATTATTACTGGATTATCAGTAGGATCAAGAGCATCAATGGTTACAGTAGTAGTCTGATTATTAATTATTTTTTCAAATATTTTTTTCACTGATTCTTTATCTTTATCTGATATTACGGTTTCTTTTTTTTCATTTTTATCAATTAGCTTATCTAGTATATCAGCATCAACTCTTTTTAATTGAGTTTTATCTAATTTTTGTTCTAAATGATTTATAAAGTGACTATCTATTACATTATCTAATATTATAACATCATAGTTTTTTTTATTTGCATCATTTATGAAAGAATCTTGTTTTTTTATATCAGAACTATAAAGAATAACAGTGTTTTTATCTTTATCTGTTTGAGTTTTAGAAATGTGTTTTTTGTATTCTTCAATTGTTCTCATTTTACCATCAGTACTTTCTAATAAAGCAAAAGAATTTACCTTATCATAAAATTTTTCTTCTGAAATCATTCCATATTTTACAAATAAACTAATGTCTTTCCATTTTGTTTCATATGATTTTCTATTTTCTTTATATAAGTCACTTAATTTATCTCCAACTTTTTTTGTTATGTAAGTATTAATTTTTTTAACATTTCCATCGGACTGAAGATAACTTCTTGATACATTAAGAGGAATGTCTGGAGAATCTATTACTCCATGGAGTAGCATTAAAAATTCAGGGACAACATCTTTTACCTCATCTGTAATAAATACCTGTCTCGAGTATAGTTGAATTTTATTTTTTTGAACTTCAAAGTCATTTTTAATTTTTGGAAAAAACAAAATCCCAGTCAAATTAAATGGATAGTCTACATTTAAATGGATCCAAAATAAAGGATCTTCTGAAAAAGGGTATAGTTCTTTATAAAAATCTAAATAGTCTTGATCTTTAAGGTTATTTGGATTTTTATTCCATATTGGTTCAGGATTATTGATAATATTATCAACTTTAACTGTTTTATATTTTGGTTTACCTTCTTTGTCTTTTCCGTCTTCAACTGAATTATCTTTTTGACCAAACTTGATTTTTACTGGTAAAAATTTACAGTATTTAGATAGAATCTCATTTATTTTAGACTCGTTTAAAAATTCTTTTGAATCATCATTGATATGAAGTATAACATCTGTTCCTCTACTTTGCTTTTTTGATGATTTGATTTCATACTTGGTATTTCCATCACATTTCCAATAGGCAGATTTAGATCCTTTTTTAAAAGATTTAGAATTTATTTCCACGTATTTTGAGACCATAAATGCTGAATAAAATCCAAGTCCAAAATGTCCAATTATTTGTTGTTCATCTCCTTTATCTTTGTATTTTTCAATGAATTCTGTAGCTCCTGAAAATGCAATCTGATTAATATATTTTTTTACCTCATCAGCAGACATACCTATACCCTTATCAGATATAGTTATGGTTTTTTTCTTTTCATCTAAAAGAATTTCAATAGTTGTATCTCCCATTTCATCTTTCATTTCTCCCATTAGTGAAAGACTTTTTAACTTTTGCGTTGCATCAACAGCATTTGAAATTAATTCCCTTAAAAAAATATCTTGATCCGAGTAGAGAAACTTCTTTATAATTGGAAAAATATTTTCAGTATTTATAGAAATATTACCTTTTTCTTTCATTTGATTAGTTTTAAATATTGATTATCGTATTCTATTAGATTCATTAACTAACAATTCATCTTTTCTTATAAACCTATTGGATATAAAATTGAAAAATATCGCCAAAAATATTAAATAAAATGACAAAAGAAAACTGATTTTGTCATTGATATTTATATATAATTCATTATAAAANAAAATATATCATACAAAAATTTAAATACAACTATGGATGTAAAAAAAGAATTAATTGTCCCAAATTTTATTTGAGTAAGCCTATTTTTATAGCTAAAGATAGAATAAATTGACAAAAAACAACATAGTATAAGGACTCCGCTTTCATAAAAGTTATCATAAATTATATTTTTATTATTTTCTTCATAAACAGAATTAAATATAAAACCTGTGATGATAGTTGCAACTTTTTCATTATCATCTTCAAATTCAATTTTTTGCCATACTGGGAAAAAGAAAGAAGATATTATACTTGCTATAAATAAGATTAAGAATATTGTTTGGATTCTCTGAATCATGAATGTATTTTGTACAAAGAAAAATAAAATAAATAAATCAATCTTATTTTATGAGGTATTTTATCGATATATCTTATTTAGGAACAAATTATCATGGATGGCAGATTCAGAATAATGCTATTACTATTCAAAAAAAATTAGAAGAATCTTTATCTATTCTGCTTAGAGATAAAATAAAAACTATTGGGTGTGGAAGAACAGATACTGGTGTACATGCTATTTCTCAGGTTGTACATTTTGACTTTGATACAATTGATGAAGATAATTTTATATATAGATTGAATGCAATACTACCTAAAGATATATCAGTAAATAGTATTAAAGAAGTTAATAAAGATGCAAATGCTAGGTTTGATGCTATTTCTAGAGAATATATTTATAAAATACATATACATAAAAATCCCTTTTTAGAAAACCGCTCATTGTTTTATAAGGGAAAAATAAATTTGGATTTATTAAATAATGCTTGTAAAATATTGATGGATTCTTCAAATTTTCAATCTTTTTCTAAAGTTAATACGGAGGTTAATAATTTTAAATGTGCTATTAATTTTGCTCGCTTCAATAAATTAGATAATGGGTTTAATTTTGCAATTTCATCAAATAGATTTTTAAGAGGTATGGTTAGAAGTATAATGGGTACTTTATTAGATATAAATGAAAAAAAAATATCTTTGGAGCACTTAAGTGTAATAATTAAAAATAAAGATAGGTCCGGAGCTGGAGCTTCAGTATTACCTTGTGGTTTATATTTATCCAAAGTGGATTACCCTAAACAAATTTATATATGAGTAAAAATAAAATAAGTGGTAATTTATTTGATTTAAAAATTCTTGGAAGACTTTTCGTATTCTGTAAACCATTTAAAAATACATTTTATTTTTTAATTTTTTTAACATTATTATTATCTGTATTGGGACCAATACGTCCTTATTTAACTCAAATTATAATTGATGATTATGTCGTTGTCTATGATGCTGATGGGTTATTTAAAATGATTATATTGTTAATTATACTATTAATCTTTAATGCGATTATTATGTATTTTCACACCTATCTTTCTGGATGGCTAGGTCAGAATATAATAAAGGATATTAGAGTAAAATTATTTTCTCATATGCAGCGTTTTAGATTAAAATTTTTTGATAATACACCTATTGGAAGAGTTGTAACTAGAAATATTTCTGATATTGAAACTATTTCAGACATTTTTGGGCAGGGTGTGGCAGCTATTATTGGAGATATTCTTCTACTTGTAGGAATTGTAATTCTTATGTTTTTATTAAACTGGAAACTTACTTTAATAAGTTTATCAACATTGCCCCTCTTATTTTTAACTACCTATGTTTTTAAAGAAAAAGTTAAGATTTCTTTTAATGAAGTAAGAGATGCTGTAGCAAATTTAAACTCTTATGTTCAAGAACATATTATTGGGATGAGAGTTGTTCAAATTTTTGGTAATGAAAAAAAAGAATATCAAAAGTTTGTGGAAGTAAATGACACTCATTTAAAAGCTAATTTAAGAGCAGTACTTTATTATTCTATATATTTTCCTGTTATGGAATTATTTACTTCTATAGCCATGGGATTATTAATATGGTTTGGTGCAGAACAATTATTTTCTAATGATGTCACAATCGGAGTTTTGATTGCTTTTATTATGTATTTACAATTATTTTTTAGACCAATAAGAGCTATAGGTGATCGATTTAATACCATTCAAATGGGAGTAGTTAGTTCTAGGAGAATATTTAATTTATTAGATAAATATGATATTATTAATAGTAATGAAAAGATAAAAACGGATCAAATTAACGGATCTGTAGAATTTAAAAATGTTTGGTTTGCTTATAATGATGAAGATTATGTTTTAAAAAATATAAATTTTAATATAAATCAGGGAGAATCTATTGCTTTTGTAGGTAGTACTGGTTCAGGTAAGTCATCAATAATTAATCTTTTGAATAGATTTTATGAATTTAATAAAGGTGAGATATTAGTTGATGGAAATTCTATAAGAGATTATAACATATCACATTTAAGAGATAATATAGGTTATGTTTCGCAAGATGTTTTTTTATTTTCAGATACTATAGCAAATAATATAACATTATTTAATGATAGCATATCGGAAGATAAGATTTGGGATGCAATAAAAAGCGTTAGAGCTGAAAAATTTATTAATATGTTACCTGGAAATATTCATTATAATGTAAAAGAAAGGGGAGCATCTTTGTCTGTAGGTCAAAGACAATTAATATCATGCATAAGAATTATGTTGTATGATCCTAAAATCATACTCCTTGATGAGGCAACTTCTTCAGTTGATACGGAAACAGAAGAAATGATACAGCATGCAATATCAAAAATATTATCCGGAAGAACATCAATTGTTGTTGCACATAGATTATCTACTATAGAACAAGTCAATAAAATTATTGTTATAGAAGAAGGTTCAGTTAAGGAAATTGGAACTCACAATAATTTGATTCTTAAAGGAGGAATATACAAAAAGCTTTATGATATGCAATATCAAAACTTTGTTGCTTAATAATTATTTTTTTCAATTTGTCTATTATAAGTTTTATAATAATGTTTTTTGTTTTTTAGTAGTGTTTTATGAGTACCTAATTCAATTATTTTACCATTATCCATAACAATTATTTTATCTGCTAACTTAACAGAAGAAATCCTGTGAGAAATAATTATAGTAGTGGTTTCTTTCATTATTTTTTTAAAATTTTCTAAAATAATATTTTCTGTTTTAGTATCTAATGCAGACAGACAATCATCAAGAATTAATATTTTCGGATTTTTTATAATTGCTCTAGCAATCGAAATTCTTTGTTTTTGTCCACCAGATAAGGTTATTCCTCGTTCACCAATTTTGGTTTTAAATTTATTTGGAAAAGAATTTATATTTTTCATTAAGTCAGTGTTTTTAGCGGCTTCTAAGACTAGATTAAAATCTTCACTTTCACATCCAAAGAGAATATTATTAGCTATAGTATCTGAAAATAAAAAAACATCTTGAGGTACATACCCTATTTGCTTTCTAAAGTCCATCAAGTTTAAATTATTAATATTCTCATCATCAATAAGTATTTTTCCTTGATTAATATCAAATAATCTCAAAATGCTATTAGCAACAGTACTTTTCCCTGAACCTGTAGAACCAATTATACCTAAAGATTCTCCAGCATCTATTTTAAATTTAAAATTATTTAATGCTTTAATTCCAGTTTCAGGGTAAGTGAAATTGACATTTTGAAACTCAATTTTTCCTTTTATTTTTATTTTTTTATTTTTCTTAGAAATGATATTTGTTTTTTGTTTTAGAAATTCATTAATCCGTTTTTGAGATGCAGATGCTCTTTGTATAATACTGGTAATCCATCCAAGCGCAGTTACAGGCCATGTCAATAGATACACATAAATTAAAAATTCAGCTATATTCCCAATTGATATATTTCCTTTAAAAAATTCTAGAGCTCCAATATATACGGTTATTATAATACTAAGTCCAATGAGTGTCATTATAATGGGAAAAAATAAAGCCATTACAAATTGAAGTTTTAGGGAGATAGATTTATATTTTTCACTTTTTGTATTAAATACATTTGAAAAATTATTTTCTCTTACAAAAGATTTAATTAATCGAATTCCAGAAAAACTTTCTTGAACATATGTTGACAATTCCGATAAGGATCTCTGAATTTCTTCAGATCTTTTATTTATAATATTTTGAACTAAGTATATACTTATTACTAACATAGGAAGGGGTAGCAAAGAATATAATGCGAGTGTGGGATTTATATAAAACATAAATGGAATAACCATTAGCATGAGAATTGTTACATTAAGCCCATACATTAGGGCAGGGCCTAAATACATTCTAACCTTACTTACATCTTCTGAGATTCTATTCATCAAATCACCGGTATTATTATTATTATAAAATTCAATTGGTAGAGTTTGATAATGATTAAAAATTTCATTTTTTAAATCATATTCTATTTTTCTGGATGCAACAATAATGGTCTGCCTCATCAAGTACATAAAAACTCCTCTGACTACTGCAGCTAATATAATTGCAGAGGTATAGAATAAAATATCTTTAAAAACACCTTTCTCTATATTAATATCTTCATTAGAAGTATAGTTAGAATAACCTTCTTCAATTACATTAAAGGTTTCTCTAATTAGCGTTGCTGGAACAATAGCAAAAAATGTTGAAATTAAAATAAATAAGCCACCAATAAAGTAGTAAAATTTATACTTTGATATGTATTTATTTAAATATGAAAGCTCTTTCAATTTTTTGTATAAATTTATGAAAAAATTAGAAAACGTTTTTGTAAAATTATTATTAAAAGATAGAATTAATGAGTAATAAAGAAAATAAAACAGTTTTTGATCAACTATTAATTAATAACCATGAAGAGCTTGTCTTTTGTAGCGATAAAAAATTAGGTTTAAAGGCAATTATTGGTATTCACGACACTACTCTAGGTCCATCAATGGGTGGTACGAGAATGTGGAATTATGACTCCGAAGAGGATGCCTTAAAAGATGTCCTTAATTTATCTAAAGCTATGAGTTATAAATCTTCACTTGCAGGATTGAATGCTGGTGGTGGAAAGGCTGTTCTTATTGGTGATATTAATTTAAAAAACAAAAAATACATTGAACGGTATGCTGATTTTATAAATGATCTTGGAGGAAAGTATTGGACTGCTCAAGATGTAAATATGCATACTCAAGATATTCTATGGATTAAAAACGTATGCCCTTATGTCATTGGTCTTCCAATTAAAAATGGAGGGCTTGGAGATTCTTCAGCTCCAACTGCGTATGGAATTTATACTGGAATGAAAGCTTCAATTAACTATGTCACTGGAAAAGATAGTTTGGCAAATAAAAAAGTATGCGTACAAGGAGTTGGTAATGTTGGAAGTAAAGTAGTTGATTATTTAATTGAAGAAGGGGCAGAGATTTTTGTTTCAGATATTAATCAAAATAACTTGAATAAGATAAGTTCAAAGAAGGTTAATATAATTGATATTAAAGATATCCATAATACTCATTATGATATTTTTTCTCCTTGTGCTTTAGGAGGTATTATAAACTCTAAAACTGTTAAAAAATTAGATTGTAAAATAATTGCTGGAGCAGCAAACAATCAACTTGAAGACGATGACTTTATCCCTAATGAATTAAAGAGAAAAAATATATTGTATGTTCCAGACTTTCTTATTAATGCGGGAGGAATTATCAGTGTTTATCACGAACAAATAAATAAAATTGATTCTAGGAAAGTTATGCAAATGACCGAGTCAATATATGACAAGGCTCTGGATGTTTTTAAATATGCTAATGATAATAATACAACAACCCATTCAGCAGCAATAAAATTGGCAAAAGATAGAATTCAAAGAAATAAGAAAAATTCTAACTAACTTTGTAACTCGTTCTTTTAAAGTTATAATGTTATGCTCAATAGGAGAGTTTTACGTGTCAGGGTTTTACAGTTTCTATATTCATATTATAGTCTTATAAAATTTAATGATAAACCCAAAGACTTAAAAGGTGACTTTTTAAGAAATATATCTAATAGCTTACAAGAAATTAATAAGTATTATTATAAGTATTTGTCAATAGCAATACTTATTTCAGATATAAACACAGAAAAGAGAGAAATTTCAAAGTCTGAAAAAATTAAAAAAAGTGAAGCTAGATTTAATCTTTCGCAAAATAAAGTCATTGATTTTCTAAGAAAAAATAAACAATTCATTGACAACTTAATAAAATACAATATTAGTTGGAGTTCCAAATCAGAGCAAATAAGGAATTGGTATAATTTGATTATTGGGGAAGAAATAACTAAGAATTATTTCTTACTAAATAAACCTGATTTGAATGATGACTTTGAATATTTAAAAAAATTACTCAATAAAGTTTTATTTAAAAATCAAGATATAAATATGTATTTTGAAAATGAAAATATTCATTGGTCTGATGATAGACTGATTATTAGATCAATGATTAAAAAAACAATAGAATCATTGAATTCCCCAAATTTTAATACATTTGCATTCGCAAATTTGTCAAATGACATAAAAGATGACATTAATTTTGCTAGTTCTTTGTTTGATAGTACAGTTGATAATACTTCCGAGTATGATGAATACATAACTAAAAATTCCAAGAATTGGAAGTTAGATAGAATTTCATTAATGGATAAATCAATTTTACGAATGGGGATAGATGAAATGGTTAATTTTCCAAATATTCCAATCAAAGTAACAATGAACGAATGTATTGACATAGCAAAAGATTATAGTACTCCAAAAAGTGGATTATTTATAAATGGTGTTTTAGATGTAATTTCTTTAAATTTGCAGAAGAAGGGAATAATTAAAAAAAGTGGGAAAGGGTTAATTGATAATAAATAGTAATATTATGAGTAAAAATTCTACAAATTCATTAATAAGCTTATTATTAGGTTTAATAGTTGGTGGTATATTAGGTGTTTTATTTGCTCCTGATAAGGGAAATAATACAAGAGATAGATTAAATTTTAGATTAAATAAGTATAAAAGAAAACTTGAAGATCTAATTGATGATATTGTTGATGAAAAAAATGATGTAAAGTCTGAAGCTAAAGAAAATAGCAATAAAGTAGTAAATAATGCTAAGTCAAAAGCTGAAAAACTACTTAAAGATGTTGATGGTATTTTATCAAAAATTAAAGAAAATTAAATTTTAGAAATATGAATAAATTAATATTAGTAACAATTATATTATTTGCATTTGGCTGTAGTTCTAATGTAAGTGAATTAGAACTTAGGGTTGCAAAATTAGAAACACAGATAGCTTCGATGAGTAGAGGAGGTAGTACGGGTGTATCTTTAGTTAGTGAAGGCTCATTTCCTGAATTTCAATTTCAAAATGAAGAACACAATTTTGGTGAGATTTATGATGGAGATGTAGTTTCTCACATATTTACTTTCACAAATTCTGGAAAAGCTCCTTTAATTATTTCAAAAGCTACCGCTTCTTGTGGATGTACAGTACCTTCTTGGCCAAAACAACCTATTGCTCCTGGAGGAAAAGGACAAATACAAGTACAGTTTGATTCTGCTAATAAACCTGGAATTCAAAATAAAGTAATAACTATTACAGCTAATACAGAAACAAAAGTTAAGAAGTTATTAATCAAGGCTCAAGTTTCTCCTAGATCATAATTAGATGTTATTATTACAAGCTTCTGGTTTTGGACTTGCTCAATTGTTTTTTCCAATTGCAATTCTTGTTGTTTTCTATTTTTTTCTAATTAGACCAGAACAAAATAGAAAGAAAAAACAAACTGATTTTATAAGCAATTTAAAAAAAGGACAAAAAATTGTTACCGCCGGAGGAATCCATGGGAAAATTGTTATTATTGAAAAGAATGTAATTACATTAGATGTTGATAGGGGGACTAAAATTAAAGTTGATAGAAGTTCTATATCATTAGATATGACTAACGCTAATTAATTAATTTATGAGGATTTTTAATCCTTCAAATTTAGTATCTCAACCGCGAATTTTTATTTTATGTTTTTTTATTGGGTCATTTATATGGTTTTTTAATGAATTAAATAGTACTTCTGATACAACTGTAAAGTATCCTCTAGTTTTTGAATATGAAAATAAAAGTGATTATGTCGTTTTAGAACCACTTCCTGATTTTATTGATATATCAATTAATGGTACTGGATGGCATCTATTAAGAAATATTTTTCAGATTAATATTAAAAAAGCAATTTATACAGTAAATAAACCCAGTCAGACTAAGTTTATTTTATCTCCAATTTTAACCCCTATGATTTCTGAGTCTTTAGAAAATGTTAAATTAAATTATATAGTTGGAGATTCAATATTTTTAAATATTGATGATTTAATAAATAAAAAAGTACATCTAAACATTGATTCTACTTTAATTGATTTAGAAAATAATTATAAAATTATTTCACCTTTAAAGCTTTCTAATAATCAAGTGACTTTTTATGGTCCTAAGTCTTTGATAAATAATATTTCAGATACTCTAAATTTAGAGATAGATATTAAAGCAATAAAAAATGATTTTAATGAATCAATAAATATTATAAAAAATAAGAATCGATTTATAAATTCTGATCCATCATCAATCAATCTTCAATTTGAAGTTTCTGAGTTTATAGAAAATAAAATTGAGATAAACCATTCGTATGTAGAAGGTGATTATTATTTGGATACCATATTTACCATTAGTTATATGATTCAAAATGGAATAAAATTAAATTTGGAAGATTCATTCAAAATAAATTTAATTAAAGATGATAACATATTATTGCCATCTCTTTTCATTATTCCTGAAGGAATTGAAATAGTAAGTATATTTCCTGAAAAAATTATAATGAAATAATTTATGAATCCATATTTAGTAGGTATTACAGGTGGTATTGGTTCTGGTAAATCTGCTGTATCTAAAATATTAAATGTTATAGGTATTAAAGTTTATAATTCTGATGAGAAGGCTAAATTTTTAATGGAAAATGATGAATTATTATTATCAAGTATTAAAAATGATTTTGGAGAAGAAGCTTATATAGATGGTAAAATAAATAAAAATTTTATTTCAAATAATCTTTTTAATAATAATAAAAAATTAAAAATGATGAATGATCTAGTTCATCCAGTTGTAATAAAAGATTTTAAAGATTGGTGTTCCAAAAATAAAGATCAAAGAATTTTAATTAAAGAATCTGCTCTTTTATTTTCCTCTGATTCTTATAAAGATTTGGATTTTATAATTTACGTTTATGCTAATAAGAGTTTAAGAATTTCTAGAATTTTAAATAGAGATAAGTTTAGAACTAGAGCTGAAATAAAAAAAATTATAGATAATCAAATAGCTGAGGAAGAAGCATCTAATACTGCAGATTTTAAATTAAGTAATAATGAGAATAATCTTCTCTTACCTAAGGTTATTGAAATTTTTGATAAGATAAATTCAAACATTAAAACTACATCTTAAAATCACTTTTCATAATTACTGCAGTATGAAGTAATGTAGCAACTAATTTTCCATCAGGGTTGAATAATTCTCCTTTTACAGTTGCAATATTTTTACCTTTTTTCATAGTTTCTGCGGTAGCTATTACTCTACCCTTAAATAAAGGTCTGTGGTGCATAGTATGTAGGTTTGTAGAGTTTGGATATATTGTCCCCTTTGATTCATAGATTAAAAGTAAACTTGTAATATCATCAAGCATCGAATTCATCTGACCTCCTTGTACTGTACCATTAGGGTTTAATGTTTCTTTTGGGAATTCTCCTTTTAATTTCAAGAATCCATTTCTATGTTCTAAGAATTCAAAATTGAAAATTTTTCCTGTACCTCCTTTAATTTTGTGAAAGTTCAAATATTTATTAAACTCATGTGACATAAATATAAAATTAAATGACAATATTATTTTCAAGGAGAATTGATCTTATAAAGTTTAATTTAACCTCCTGTGGTTCTCCCATTCCAGATGTTTTACCAAGTTCAATTTTTATGCTTGAGCTTATTTCTTCAAGGTTTAAGCCCTTCTTATATCCTTCAATAGTTAAATTGTAGTAATGAATTAGACCATCCCTCATTTCAACAATTTCTTTAACGTTACTAAGTCCTCCATGACCGGGTATAATAATAGTATTTTCATCACATAAATTTATGATGTGATCTAATATCTTTATAAAACCTTCGATATTTCCTCCATTTGTCATATCAACGTATGGTAAACCATACTTAATAAAAGAGTCTCCTGTGTGTACTACATTTGCATTTTCAAATTCGATAACACTGTCACCATCGGTGTGACCTCTTCCAAAATAGTGAATTATAATTGTTTCATCACCTTCGTGGAGATACATCTTATCATCATAGGTTATTGTTGGTAGTTCATCTTTCTCATGAGCTGGAACATTGAAGTTATCAAGTAAAGAATAAATTCCTCCGTATGCCGTACTTATTTCAGATTGTCTAACTCTTACGTTTTTATGAGAAATAATTGGAATGCCTTTTTTTCCAAAAGCACGATTGCCGTCTGCGTGGTCAAAGTGATGATGGGTATTAATAATATATTTGATAGGTTTATCTGACAACTCTTTAACCTTAGCTGTAAGTAAATCTTCTAGTATTTCAAATTGATTATCTATCATAACAATCCCATTGTTACTGATGAGTACGCCTAGGTTTCCTACCCCGCCACCAATTCCTTCTATCATATATATATTATCTTTTACTGGTATAGTTTTTAGTGACATATCATCTGGATTTAAGTAGTTATTATACTTTTCAAAGCTTATATCTTGTGAGATTCCTATAAAAGGAATTATTAAAAGGATGAAAAGTTTTTTCATGATGATTTTATTTTTTTGTTTAAGTTATGTAAATTCTTTTTAAGTATTAAAATCTAAATAACGGATTTTAATATATGAAATAATTTATAACAGTAATATACTCATCATGAAAAATATTTTAAATAATCTCTCTTTCTTTTTTTTCCTATTTTCAACTATAATAATAACATCTTGTAATTCACCTTCATCCAATAGTACTGGTGTTAAAGATGCTTTAGATGCTCAGGCTCAACTTCAGAGAGATATTGCAATGTATGAAGAGACTTGGACTAGATTTTTAAAAGGTGATACCGCTGTTGTAAATGAGGAAAGGTTTCAAAAGGATGTAGTTGTGGTAACGGCTCAAGGAGATATTGTTGGAATAGAAGCAACTAAAGATCATTATATGAATTTTATAATTGGATTTTCAGATATGGAGTTTACTATACTCGAGGTAATAGGTCAGGGTAATAGATTAGTAAAACACTGGAATTTTAAAGGAACGCATACTGGAGTAGCTTTTGGAATACCTGCTTCTGGAAATAAATTAAATCTATCTGGAACAACTCTGGTTACTATGAAAGATGGTAAGATTGCTAAAGAACAAGATTTTTTTGATGTTACAGCTATGATAAACCAATTGACTAGCGGAGATGTTAATGCGGATGCGGGGAGTCCTGGAGTCTTATAATTAATTATTTAAAACAAGACTAATTTCATTATCAAGGTCATCAAGACTAACCATATATAGCCTCAAGAAATCCATTTTTATTTCAAGATACCTTTTAATCATAATAAATTTTGCTTTTAATTTTTTGTCACTATTGATTGCATTATTTAGGGTAAATGAATACTCTTTCATTGTTATATTATCATTATCTCTTGCTAGGACAACATCTGAATGATTTGTTGCAAGAAATGGAAGAAAACTTTGTTTTATCTCTTTCTCATAATCAACAGTTGTTTCAACATATAAATATGAAGTATTATGGAGCTTACTCAATATTTCCTTAACTCTATCAGAATTTACATACTTTAAATCACCGGAATTAATTATAGAGTAGTATCTATTCATAGGAGGGAAAAAAACTCTATAAATAATCATTATTGTTTCAATTCTAGTTTTACTTGTTGTCATTTTTAGTATAGATTCTATATTAAAAATTCCATTGTCTGGATATAGAAACTCATCTAATAATTTAATATCTGTTTGCCATGTTTTCTGCCTTTCAATACAATAATTTTTAATCTCATTAACCTCCATTTGAAGGCTATTTAAAACTTTTATTCTTTCTTGCTCATTCTGATTATTTATAGATATTTGATTAAGCCAGAATGATGCTGTTATACCTAGAACAATTACTATAAATTCAAATGAATATTTTATAATATATTTTTTTTTCATAAAATCATTTTAATTATTTCATATATCCTGGATGAATTCCATATTTATCTATGAAAGTTCCTACAGAACCAACTAAAGCTTTTTCTTTTGATAGTCCCATAAAGTTTCTTATTGTATAGGTTGCATTTATTCCAGTACAATGTGCACCAACAAAATATTTAATTCCTGCTTCTTTCATTTTATCCGAAGTCCATTTTAATTTTTTTTCATCTAAATTGAGTAAATGAAATCCTCCTAATATTTTATAAATGGGTCTATTTGGAATTATTGATTGAACATATTCTAGTGTATTAACTAATCCAGCATGTCCACATCCACTTATCAATACGATTCCATTCTTAGTATCAAAAAATAGTGATTGATCTTCTGGAATAATATCTTCTACTTTTTCTCCATTTAAATTGATTAATTTTCCTAATTCACTCCAATTTTTTTCATCATATTTTCTGGGAACAGTTCCTGTTGTCCAAACTCCTGGAATTATTTGATTTGGTTTTGTATGAGTTATAAATTTTACCCCAATATTTTCAATTTTCTTTTTATTTTCTAAAATATAGTGGGTTTTTCCTGTGGAAGAAGGTCTACTATAGAATATTCCTTTGGAAACGTGAGCTTTAGAAAATGAGGTAGGAAAATTTTTCTTTATTGTGAATAAGCCTCCAGTATGGTCTTTATGATTATGGCTTAAGAAAACATTCTCAATATTGCTTAAGTCAATTTTCATTTCTTTTGCATTTTCAATTACAGTATTTTCTCTAGAGCCAGTATCAAATAAAATTCTTTTGCCATCTACTTCGATAATAGCAGAAAATCCCCATTCACCTTGATATGTATCTGAAAGCATAGTAGAAAGGATTGTGACTTTAAAGTCTTCTATTTTTGATATTTGCCCAAAAGAAATAAGAGGTGCAATTACTAATATAAAGAGGAAATTCTTCATAAGATTTTTTTTAAATATACTAATTATCTGGTTTGTGTTTGTTTTAGTTTTTTAATTAAAAGGTCTCTTTCAAAGAATCTTTTATTTGAAACATTTTTTACAGGAATCGAAATTCCATAATGGAATACTCCAACAATTAAAGATCCAACTCCAAATCCTGTGACTAATCCCCCCCAGTTTTGTGCATTTGATGCACTAATAAAAAAAAGACCACTCAATGCCACAAATGGGTATGATATGGATTTTAAAAAGATATTAGCCACTTTAGCTATTTTTCCATTTCTATTTAACTTCAAAATAAGTTTTAACTTTTGTTGATTAACATCTTTATACTTAGATACATCTTTAAGATCTATTCCCAAATTTTCTAATTTTATAGAATCTTTTTTAGATAAAAGTTTAGCATAGCCACTAAAGTTACAAGTAATTATTAATCCCATTAAACTTATGAAATATTTCACTTTATATTAATTAAGAATGTTTAAATCATTAACGTATAAAATTAAACATTAATCTAAATATCTCACTTTTTCCATCTGCTTAAAGATTGCAAAAATTATAACTCCAAATAGTATACCGGAGGAAAGAAGTACAACACTTGTTAATCCAGATGCAGCAAATGATAATCTTAATATTATAGTTGAAATAATAAATCCAGTATTTCTAATAAGTTGAGAATACCTCTCAGTATATCTGAAAGAGATAAGAAGAATAAATACATCTACAAGTATCAAAATAGTAAAGAAGTCAACAAAGAATAAATAGTTTAAGTTATCATTATACCCTTGAGAATAGAATACAGAATTAAACCAATCATAAAAACTATATGATGCAAGAATTAATAAAATTGGAACGAGGACTATAGAAATTATTTTTTTCTGATGTATAAATTTTAAAAGCCTTTTATTCTTTTTTTTCTTTTTTGATTTCCCAGCGGTTTTTTTGAAAAGAAAGATTAAAAAGAATACTACTATTATACCTATTAAATCATATACCAATTGTACGTTATTTTCATTTGAAAAAAATTCTACATCTAAATCAACCATTGGAACATCTTTAAAAATTTTTCTAATTAAAATCAGAGATATAATTTCATACTCTTTTGCAACAGATACAGAAAATGAATTAGGAATATAATATATTAATAAGAACGCTTCATAAACCAAAATAAATGAAAAGGGAGTATATAGTGCAGATATTGGATTTAGTAATAGAGTATTATTAAAGTTGAAATTAATAATTTCAAATTTATTCAAAAAAATTAGAGATAAATGAATTATAAATCCTGCTGTTGCAAGAAATAAAATAAATTTTTCAAATTTTTTTTGACTTTTATTTGAAAAAATGAATGAGAATATATGATCAACTTTTTGCATAGTAAATTAATTCAATTACAATTTAACTCATCAAAATCTTCTTTGCTCATCAATTCTAACCTTTTCTCTGAGAAAACCTGCTAAATAAGTATCTTTATTGCTTCTTTCTTATTAAGACACCTTCAGCGAGAAATGTCATTGAAATTTCAGGATCTACAATCTTATTGATTTCTTCTAATGACTTACCTGCATCTTCAGCATAATGCCTAAGGAGAGTAACACTTAAAGTATCAATAGAAAGTTTACCATTTACAATTGTTTTGTCTCCAACTATACCATCTTTCGGAACAAAAAATCCATAATCTTTAAATTTTACAAGTATTGTATCTTCCTCGGATTTAATTTTCATCCAGCAACCTTTCATAGGGCAAGATGATAAAATATCACCTTCTACTTTAATTAGATTTTCTGTGTCATCAATAAATTTTTGTTTATTGGTTTTATAATTTTTTAGATCTAAAATAGAAAATTCTTTTCCATAATATTTTTCTGCATTAGAGTAAGTCTGTGAAAATGAACTAAATGAAATTAGAAAAACAAATATTAATAATAACTTTTTCATAAAACAAATATAAGAAATCATCCAATCTTAAAGGCTTAATAGCCAAAACTGTCAAATAAGTGTCAAGATTTTATATCTTTATTGATAAGTAAACTGCAAGCATTGTAAGAAAAAAGGGTGGAAGACCGGACTCGAACCNGCGACCTCCTGAAGCACAATCAAAAAAATAATATGTTAAGTTTGCTTAACATAATTAATTTCCTATATTTGTAAAGTCAACTTAACATTTAATATTTATGAAAACTAAAATTTTAAGAATTATGGGGTTACTTGTAGGAATTATTGCATCGTTAATTATTGAGCTTTTTTATCAAGGAGGTGTACTTTTTATGTCTATCATAACTATTCTATTAATAGGCACTATTGTTAGTTATTTTAAGTATCCAGAGAAAATTAAATTGTTTGGTAATATGTCATTAGCTGTTGGTATTCTTGGGTCATTTATAGGTCTTTATACAGCTTTTGAATTTATTCAACAAGCTGGAAATGTATCACCAGCTATCTTAGCAGGGGGGCTTAAAGTAGCTTTTACAACAACTATGTATGGTCTTATTGTTTATATTTTTTCATTAGGCTTGAACTTATTTAAATTATAAAATTATTATGAATTATTCAAAAAAAGAATTATCAATTATTATTGAAATTGTATTTATCGTTTTATTTGCAATTTTTTTTATGCCATATTTTTATGAAAATCCGTTAAACTCGTTTGACTTTAATGATAACGCTGGAAAAATGATTCAAATGGTAATTTTTCCTGCAATTTACTTTTCTGTAGCATATTCAATTCTGGAGCTTACTTATAAAAATAAGATGATTCAAGATGAAAGAGACGATTTGATAAACTCAAAATCTTATAAATTAGGTTACCTACTTTATGAGTTTAGTTTTTTTTTGTTTATAGGAATTATAGCATCAGACTCATCCTTTCAAAATAGTGGGCCAATAACATTTATTATTATTCTGATTTTATTAATTGTTTCATTAATTAAATCACTATTCCACCTGTACTTATATAGAACATCATAGTATGAAACTGCTTAATACATTAAGGGAAGTTCGTCAGAAAAAAAAAATGACCCAGGAAGAACTTGGAAATGCAGTTAGTGTAAGCAGGCAGACTATAATATCTATTGAAACATATAGGTATAAACCAACTCTAGAGTTAGCAATGAAATTATCAATGAAGTTAAATTTTAAAATTGATAAGTTATTTTATTTTGAAAAAGATTGATTAATCAAAGGTCCCAAATAAGTGCCAAGATTTTATAT